>Ga0136622_10001302_pt1 | contig 10321 bp, 11 predicted proteins | sample AntDrymUQ4482106_2_FD_104803 | JGI IMG/M metagenome (GOLD analysis project Ga0136622, IMG submission 104803) | Polar desert sand microbial communities from Dry Valleys, Antarctica - metaG UQ448 (21.06) | ecosystem: Environmental > Terrestrial > Soil > Desert | place: Antarctica: Dry Valley...
AATATGAATAAAAGGTGCATGAAATAATAACCCTGACATACCAAATGAACAAAGTGCAGTGTTTATTTTAGTCTTTGACATCATTAAAAAATTAAGAAACAAAACTATTGTGACAGACACTCAATAAATGCAAATAAAATTACCTCTCAAGCTATTGCAAGCCTGGCCAGGTTCAGAAAAATTAAAAGTAACATTCAACCCCCTGTTGTACTGGCTGGCGTTTGTTCCAGTAAACGCATAATCTCATTAAGATTTGGAGCTAAAATTATTTCTGTACGGCGGTTCTTTGCCCTTCCTTCCGGCGTTTCATTACTATCTACCGGTTCGTACTTACTACGTCCACTTGCTGTCACTCTTGTGGGTTCTACATTATAAGTATCTGTTAGCAGGCGTACAATGGCTGTAGAACGGGCGGTGCTTAAAGCCCAGTTGTCTTCATATTTCCCACGAATGGGAATTGAATCTGTATGACCTTCTATCATTACACCAATATCAGTATTGCTGTTCAATGCCTGCGCTAATGTGCCAAGTGCTTCTTTCCCCCTGGGGTTAACCTTTGCACTGCCGGAGGGAAATAACAAACTTTCCTGGAGACTTACATACACTTTACCATTTTTTACAAAAACAGAAAGTTCTTCCGGCTTAAAATTAACCAGTGCATCTGTCATCTTTTTTCGCAGGTTTTCTATAGCCTGCCGTTGCTGATCCATCAATTGCCGCATTTGAGTAAGTCTTGCCTGTTCTTCCTGCAACTGCTGTTGCGTCATATTAGCGAGACGAGCCATTTCAGCAGCATTTTTTCCTGCTGCATCTATTTGATTTATCAATCTACTGTTCTCATTTTGCGCATCAGTCAATTTAGCATTTAAACCATTGGCATTACTATTCAATTGCCCGATCTGCTCCATTAAATTCTCTTCACGCGACAAAGCATCTTTATATTTTCTGGAAGAAACGCAAGAGGACAATAATATCGTCAATATAAATGCCCCCGATAAAAACCTTTTGTACATCATGTCTCGTAATTTTAATTACCGGCGAAAAAACTATGCCGGATTACTTATAAAATTTATCTTTTGCCACAATTGTTTGAATTTAAAGCAAGAATAGATAATTGGCTTCACCTTGAAAAAAAGTTGCTGACACTAAATCCAGTATTTAAGGGCACAGATTACCAGGTAGACACTTATTTTAATGTACCTGATGGAAGATTAAAACTAAGGGAAGGTATTATTGAAAATGCATTAATTCATTATACAAGAAGCAACGTAGCTAATGCCAAACCATCAGATGTGTTATTGTACCAGCACCAGCCCTCACCTGCTTTAAAAGATATACTAAAAAAAGCCTTGGGTATTAAAATCGTTATTAAAAAAACGCGTAAAATTTATTTTATAGATAATGTGAAGTTTCATTTTGATGACGTTGAAAGCCTGGGAAACTTTATTGAAGTGGAAGCTATAGATAACGACGGCAGCATTGGTACCGAAAAATTAGAAAGACAATGCAAATCTTTTATCTCTTTCTTCAAAATAAAGAAAGAGGATTTTATTGCTGAATCCTATAGTGACCTTCTATTAATCCAGGAAGGATAGTGTGACATTAATAGCTACACTATTTCTACATAAGAGTAAAAAATTAAAAAAAACTGTTTTCACTTAGCAATGTATTCATTTGATTTACTGTGCATTAAAAATTTTATTCCCCCTTCTAATATTATGGCATAAGTTTTTTTATATCAATTAAAAATAAAAATTATGGAAAGAGAAATAAAAAATAACAGAGATATTGATACAAGCTTAAGCAACGAACGCCTCGAAAGCCTTGCTGCCAGTGAAATGGCCGATCGTGGTCCAAAAGCCATTGATACAAGTAAAAATGATTGGCCAGGTGCAGATGGCAAATCAACTTTAATGGGTGTAAGTAATCCTGGCAGGGACAATGCCGACAAAGTGGACGATGATGATGATGATGACGAGGACGATGTAGATTTTGATGAAGACGATACAGAATTAGATGTTGCAGCGCCTGATGTTGCAGAACCTGATGCGGCAGAAATAGATGATACAGATATTGATGATGATGACCTTGATATCACCTTAGATGATGATGAAGAGGAAGAAGATGATATTTGATTTTTAAACCAGTAGTATTGTTGGTGGCTTTACGCTTCCATAATTTCTTTTAACCGCAGGGCATTGCTAAATGCATGCCCATGAATATCATTATTGACTAAGACTCGTATTTCATGACCGTCTTTTAATTCATGCATTCATCTTGTCCGGATAAAAAATTCTTTCCAATGTTTATAGCTCCATCCCGAAGTACCGATATGAATGTTTTGAGGCTCATCCTCATTTACAAATAAACCTGCCATACAACGGTTTGGGTTATAGCTTCGTCATTGATAATGTTGAGAAAAAAACCTCAGCGATTTTTTTGTAAAATGAAAAGACTATTCTTCAAAAAACAAAATGCCAATATCACTTTACAACCCAGGCCTATGCCTTCATTGGCCCTTTGTCTCGTGATGGATTTTCTTGGTTATGCAACTTATGCTGTTCCATTTTTAGGAGAGTTTTTAGATATTATATGGGCACCTGTTTCAGCGCTTATTTTTATGCGCATGTTTGGTGGCGCTAAAGGTTTTTTTGGTGGTATATTCAACTTTGTTGAAGAATTAATGCCAGGCCTTGACTTCATACCGACTTTTACTATTACCTGGCTTGTACAATATTTCATCAAAAATAAAGAAGCCTATAAACTTCGTTCCCTTACGCGGTAATCATCTCCACCAGCTCTAATTCTTTGTTCATAACTGCAAATTGCGCCGCGTACCCCGGCGCAATTCTTCCGTATAAATGATCAGCTTTTATAACCTGTGCAGGATAAAGGCTGCACATCCGCAGTGCTTCACCTAATTCAATACCGGCTCTTTTTACAAGGTTTATAAATGAACTATACATGGTCAAAGACGAGCCGCTAAGTACTCCGTTACACTCGTATTTGTCACCATTGAGTTGATGATGATAATGCCCCTCATTAGTTTCTGTTACCGCATCTGTAATTGCAAATAACCGCTGGTTCATTATATCTTTTGCAATTTTTATAGCTGCAAAATCTACATGATATCCATCTGCAATAATACTTGCCATAACTTTTTTATGCATAAATGCAGCGCCCACTAATCCGGGTGATCTGTGCTGTAATGGGCTCATGGCATTGTACAAATGAGTAACCGAAGTTATCTCCCTATCAAAATGGTGCAGAGCCTTTTCGTAGTTTGAATCACTATGGCCTGCAGAAATAATAATGTTATAAGAAAGTATTAATTGAAGGATTTCATCGCTACACACTTCCGGTGCCAGCGTAATCATTTTAATAACTCCTTTTCCGTACTCCAACAATTCCACCACTTCATCTTTGACCGGCGGGTGAATTAATTCTTTTATATGAGCGCCACGTTTTTGTGCATTTATCCATGGACCTTCTAAATGAAGACCATATACACCCTTGCCACCCTGCTGCCAATATTGCCTGACTGCGTCAATACATTTATACATTACTTGTTTAGTATTAGTAGCAACTGTTGGCAGGAATTGCACGGCCCCACCATTTATGCAGTACGATTGAATGAGGGAGAGTGTTTCCGCTTGCGGATAAACGGCGAGCAATTTTTTATGTGCACCATAGATCTGCAGATCGATAAAAGCCGGTGCAAAAAAACCTTCATAGTTCTTTACAGAAATATTTTCCGGTAGCTGTGTTTCAGGAATCAGTTCTGTGATCGCTCCATTTTCAATAATAATGGCATAGTCAGTAAGCCATTCTTTTCCGGTAAAAATTTGTTGAGGCAGATAAGCAGAAAGCAACATAGGGAACAAAAATAGTTATTCATTGCCGGGCATTTATCTCATAAAAATAAGGTTGAAAAGAAGCCTAATTCATCACAAACCTATATCCAATGCCTTTAATAGTGATGATTTCCACTGTAGGATCCAGTTTTAAATAACTCCGGAGTTTAGTTATGTAAACATCAAGGTTACGGCTATTAAAAAAAGAATCGCTACCCCATAATAAAATTAAAATCTCTTTTCTTTCAACCAGGGTGTTTCTATTATTAGATAAAAGTTTAAGCAATTCACTTTCGCGGTAAGAGAGTTTACGCTGCTCAGAAGCATGGGTTAACAACTGGCGTTTTTTATTAAAGATATATTGCCCAAGTGAAATTTCTTCAACTTCTTCTTCCTGTACAGATTTATTTTTTAATACATTATCAATCCGTACTATCAGTTCTTCCATGCTAAAAGGCTTGCGGATGTAATCATTAGCACCTATTTTAAAACCATTTACCACATCAGTAACGCCAGATTTGGCGCTTAAAAAAATAATAGGCACTTCAACATTTTTCTCTCTTATTTCATCTGCGATCGCAAAACCATCTTTATTTGGCAGCATAATATCCAGGATGCAGATGTCTGGCGACGATTGTTCAAATTTTTTCAAGGCTTGTGCGCCATCGCTTTCCAGTATTACCTCGTAGCCCCGGCTTTGCAAGGTTTCGCTAACGATCTTTGCTAAAAAAATTTCATCTTCAACATAAAGGATCTTTGTTTTCGTCATGCCGCATGCTTTGGTAAAGTGATAATAAAATTACATCCATTATCATCAAATGATTCAACTTTAATGGTTCCTTTATGCTTATCAACAACATGGTTAACGTAACTGAGCCCTAATCCATAGCCTTTTGCATTGTGTAAATTACCGGTCGGGACCCGGAAAAACTTTTCAAACACTTTATCCCTGTATTCAGCAGGAATACCTATTCCATTATCTGCAATAGACAATTGTAATTGATCTTCACCACCACTTATTTGAATAGTGATCTGTGGCGATGATCCATTGGTGTACTTCAATGCATTATCCAGCAGGTTAAAAATAACACTCACCAAATGCAGACGATCTCCTTCAAGGATCGTATCACCTTCTGCAGAAAGATGCACATCTGCCTGGTGTTTTTCAAACTGTAAACGCATGGAGGATGTAACTTCTTCCACAAGGGCTTTTACATCTAATATTTCGTACTGTAGTTCAATTTCCTTTTTTTCAAACATGGAAAGTTTCAAAACCTTATCTACTAAAAGAGACAACCGTTGTAATTCATTAGCAGAAATATCAAGATACTCTTTGGTTTTTTTTGCATCCATGCTGGCATTAAAAGTTCTTAGCGCTTCTATTGCCACACTTACGGTTGCAATGGGTGTTTTTAACTCGTGGGTGATATTGGAAATAAAATCATTCTTAATTTCTGCCAACCTTTTTTGTTTCAATACATTTCTGTAGAGCAGTGCAAAAGAAACGATGGTAAAGGCCACCAAAAAAAGAGATAGAAGAATGGCAGCAGCAATCCGTTTGATTAAAAATGGAAATGTATTTTCTAAATCTAATTTATATGTAATTGGATTTTTAAACCCAATAGTAACTTCATTATATACTCTTTCATTATCCTTTCCATTTTCCCTTTCATTATTCAAACGCATAACCGAAAAAGGTACCTCTATATTCTGTTGTTGCAATCGTTTATCTACCCCGGCATAAATTTCTTTTACTTTAATTGAGTCTTGAAGGGAATCAACATCATACAAAAATTGCATCAGCCTGTTACGGCGTTTCAATTGTGCTGAGGTCGGTAACGAAGTATCAGATGGAAACCTTTGATAGACAATTGTTTTATCAGTCAGGAATGTGTCTTTTACTTTTTCATCCAACGCTTCTACCAATCCTTCCATTTTCCGGTCGGGCTGAATATTAATACGTACAGGTTGATCAGCCATTTGTTTTTTATGTATTATTATCTCTGATACTTGCTGGCTATCAGCCATTCTATCCAACTTTAGCTTGGACACCTGTAATGAACGTATTGATTCGCGAAAAGCCATGTTGGAGCGTATTTCCAGCGTACGTTCTTCTCTCTCATACGCCTTTTGCAGCCAATATACCTGAAATGTGGCTATACCTAAAATGGTTAGAAGCATTAACAATGGCATCCACTTTATATGGTTAAATGATCTTCGCATCCGGACAAAAATACCGTTTACTTTTACCGCTTATACACGCTTTAACCATTATTAACCTTGTTGCAACGTGGATTAACAGTATGTGAAAATCCTACTGTTTATTTTTGATTAAAATGACTGTATATGAAAAAAATACTTTTTTTGTTTTGCCTCCTGGCTTCTTTCTTTGTTAATGCACAGGTAAAAGAAGGGAAAGTAGTTTACGAACGGACTATGCAAATGCAGCGTCCGCGGGATATGGATGAAGAAATGGCGAGAATGATACCACCTTCGAGGAAAGATAATTTTGAATTGATGTTTGGAAATAATCAATCCATCTGGCAGGTGATACCTAACCCGGATGGTGATAATAATACATTCACCGGAGGAGGTGGCAATGTGGTGGTACGTATGGCAGGTAATAATGATGTTATCTATCATGATTTTGCAACAGCTAAGAGAACGGACCAGCGTGAACTTTTTGAAAAAGAATTTTTGGTAATAGATAGCATAAGAAAACTATCATGGAAATTATCTGAGGAAACAAAAACAGTACTTGACCGCACTGTACGTAAAGCAACGGCACAACGCATTAGCCCACGCATGCAAATGACGATGGAAAATGGAGAAATGAAAAGGCAGGAAGTAATGGATACATCTAATATTGTTGCCTGGTTTACCTCTGATATTACCGTACCGGCTGGACCCCAGGAATTCCAGGGGCAATTACCAGGTTTAATACTGGAACTTGATGTAAATAATGGCCGCACTATTTATAAAGCAGTAGAGTTTTCGGCAAAAGTTAATGCCTCAAATATTAAAGAACCGAAAGGCGGCAAACGTATAACTGCTGATGAATTTACAAAAGAACGGGAAAAATTAATGGAAGAAATGAGACGTAATAATCCTGGTGGAAACCGTATCATACGAATGAATTAAAGTACGTGAGACGTGAAAAGTGAGACGTGAGAAAATGAGGCCCTTTGCCATCTAACTCTCCCGTTTGAAAGTGTTGTGTGTTTGACTTCTCACGTCTGACGTCTCACTTTTTCAAATCCATTTTATTGTTCGCTGATGTCTCCTCGTTCATGATCTTCTCTTTCTTTTTCATAAATTGACAAACCAACCTTCCACACAGGAAACTCAAAATGCATTGACACTTCAATTTTTAATTTTTGAAAACGGCTTGGTGGAAAGGCAACTGATAATACACTGGTAGTAAACTTGAGCGTTTCAACTGGCTCTTCATATTTTCCTTCCAGCGTATATTGGTCAGCTACATATTTTATATTCATTCCTTTTACCTGATAAAAAAGCCATTTGTATTTTTTAACCGCTTCTTCAAAATTTTCAGTTGTCAACAGAATTGCTTGCCAACTATAAATGGCTTTGTGATTAGCACTGTATTTTACAATACTTGACTCTTCGGCAGCGTTAGGTTTTAATAAAGAAACGTATTCTGTAGTCTGTGGATTTTTAGCCTTTATTTCACCTCGCAAAGCAGCAAAGCCATTAGGATAATCTTCTACTACTTTTTGAATGTCATTTCTAAAACCATTATTAATGGAAAGCATAAACTGTGAATAGGCATCTGCAGAAAAGAATAAAAAGGCAGTAGCCATTAGTTGAAAAAATTTCATGGGTATTAAGGATTTAACAACCAAGATAACAGGAAATCCACAAAAAACTTCGTGTTATCCACATTTATCTGTAATTTCCTTTTTCACTAAAACATCATACAATATGAAAGACAGAGGCATCGCTCATTCCCGCAGAGAGGTTGAAATTTACAAAGCTTATTATAAGCCTTCTTTTAATTTATTGCGCTTTTTTAAAGCCATCTTAGGTGTGTTTATCTTTGGCAGAACGTCTGTAGCCCATAGTTACATTCCGATAAAAAAAAGACCACTTAAATAAAAAAAATCCCGTCTCGTATAAAAGAGACGGGATTTTTTATTGCGTTATTCTCAGATTTTTCATGCCCCTTTCCATCATCTTTGGCATCATGCTTTTACCACCCATGCGATTCAGATTGTAGGTAAATGTCAACATAAAGAAACGTTGCAGCACTGTGTTCTGTACATCTTCTATATAATTTTCTCCTACATAACGGTTGAAGCTTTGATTTTCATTTAGTATATCAAACACAGATAATTTTATTTCTCCCTGCTTGCTTTTAAACAATTGTTTAGCCATGGAAGCATTCCACATGGCAAAGCTTGGATCTATACCCTCGCCCTGGTTGGGATTAATTGTATAATCAAAATCAGTTGATGCAATAAAACCCTTGGGAAATGTATAGGAAATATCGCCTGAATAAACTTGTGTAAAATAAGAAGTCTTTCCCTGGTTTTGATTTGTTTTAATTGTATAATTTGCTGATGTATAATTAATACTGGTACTTAGGCCAAGATCAAGCTTGTCTTTGTAATTGTAACTTAACCGCAGGTCCTCACCAACTGTCAGGTTCTTTGTATAATTTTTAATGCCATCCCATACATTTCCATTACGCCCATAAGTAATGCGTGTATTGGTGTTAAAATTTCCACCTTTCATTTGCTTTATAGGAAAGCCAATATTAAATGCACCGGTTAAATTATAAGTACCATCTAAATTAGTCGGACGAATAAACTGTATGCCCCCACCAAGGTTGGCAATAGAATCAACTATCTTATTATATGTGTTATTATAACTGATCGACGCAAACATGTTGCGGAATTTAACCATGTTAAAAAAGTTATACGTAAGAGAGATATTGTTAGAAAACTCCTGCCTTAATCTTGCATTACCATTCCGAATGGTAGGAAAATTAGTGCTATCTCCACCTAAGGTTTCCTGTAGCTGGTTTATAGAAGGTTGATTTGTGCGTCCCCGATAATTGAACCGTAAACTTCTACTGCGTGCAAACTGGTAATTAAAATTTAATGTGGGGAACAAGTTGGTATAACGCTGTTTCAGAAGCGAATCTTTCGTAAGATTATTGCTTTCCATTAACGTATTCTGAACAGCAACGCCCAATTGGTAATTGTATTTCTTTTTTATAATGCGAAAGTTTGTACCGAGCCGGTTTGATTCATTTAAGTTTTTAAAATTGTTGGTGAGCGAATTGTTCACCACGTCAAACTTTCCACTGCCGGTATTATAGTTATTGGTGCGCCTGTCAGATTCGCTTTGATTTTTGTTATAACTATAATTGAACTCCCAGATTTTATCACGTGCAATCGGTTCAGTATATGATAACGTCACACCATAATTATTGGTCAGGTTATCCTGCAAGGTTTGTTGCTTTGTATTGCTTGCCCTGAGCTTGTCACCACCACTGTTAAAAAAATTGCTATTTGATGCTAAGTAACCTTCGCGGTTGTTTTTACTGTATGTATTTGATAGGTTGACGGATAGCGTTCTGCCGATCTTATTCAACTTCCGTCTCCATATTAGATTATTAGACCAATTAAATCCATGACCCTCATTATTATAGATGTTTCTAGTATTATTCAGCAGATAAGCATTACCCGCTTTCTCAGCTTCTTTTGTAATAGAATCATCGCTATAAGTTGAGCTGTTTTGAAAACTGAGATTAGGTGTATAAATAATTGAGTTTAGTGAATCAATACGGTAGATAAGATTATAATTGATTCGATGGTTTTGATTAATGTTTTGAGAAAGGGTCCGTTGATCAGTGTTGATAGTTGAATCGGCAAAGAAAGTCTGGCGATAACCTTTTCGCAGGTTTGCAGCATTGGCGCTATTATAAAAATAGCTGCCGTTTACATCTATTTTTTTTCCCCATATATCCCGGTAATTAATGCCTGCCGAACCTGTTTTCGTAATGCCTGAACCCCCGCTGCCCCCAACATTAAAACCGCCGAAACTACCACCACCTCCTGGACCCACACTCACAATATTCATTCCGCCACCCATTCCTCTACCGCCACCAAAGCCACCACCGCCACCGCCACTAAACATACCCATCATATCCGTAACGGTGAAACCAATATTATTCGTGTTATTTGACTTTGTAATAAGTGAGACCTGTGTAGCCCCTTTAAAGAAATTCGCCGTTAAACCAGCATCATACCTTTCGTCTGTACCATAGCCTGCATAGGCTTTCCCAAATATCCCTTTCTTTTTATCTTTTTTTAATTTAAGATTGATTGATTTGCTGCGACTGCCATCGTCAATACGGCTAAATTTAGCTTGTTCACTCATATCATCAAATACTTCTACCTGGTCAACCATATCTGCAGTTAAGTTTTTTGTTGCCA
>Ga0136622_10001306_pt1 | contig 10304 bp, 10 predicted proteins | sample AntDrymUQ4482106_2_FD_104803 | JGI IMG/M metagenome (GOLD analysis project Ga0136622, IMG submission 104803) | Polar desert sand microbial communities from Dry Valleys, Antarctica - metaG UQ448 (21.06) | ecosystem: Environmental > Terrestrial > Soil > Desert | place: Antarctica: Dry Valley...
CGAAGACTTCGACGGACTGGCGCGGCGCGGGGGGCGGCTCGCTCGCGGGGCGCGACGGCCCCACTTCGGCCTTCGTCGGCTGCGTTCGCGGCGCGGGGGCGCGGCGCGCGACGGGGGCGGACGAGACGGTCCGAACGGGCTGCTCGCTCTTGAGCGTGCCGGGGTCGGGGACGGGCTTGGCGTTCTCGCCGCCGAGCAGCCGCCGCTTGTCTACGCCTTGCGTCTGCTCGTCGCCCTGATCGACTCCGTTGCGCATCACGAGCTGCAACTTGCCCTCGGTCGCGGCGAGCGCCAGCTTCTCGGCCTGCTCGGGCAAGACCTGCAACGTCACGGCCTTGACGGCCTCGGCCTCGCGGTCGTTCTTCGGCCGGTCGATGTTCTGGCCGTTGGCGAGCACCTTGATGTTCTGCAACACGATCTTCGAGATCGGGTTCTGCGGCCCGCCCGTGTCCACGGGGTTGATGACGACCACCACGTCCACGAGCGCGCCCGGCATCACGAAGCCCGAGACGCCGACCACGTCGTCAACCTTCACCGTCATCGCGCGGTAGCCTTCGGGGATCATCGCGGAGAGCCCGCCGGCAGAGCCTTCGGGCGCGAGCTTGAAGTCCGTCACCGGCTCGCGCGCGGCGACCGAGACGACCGCGACGCGCCCGACGAGCTTGTCGGCCGACTGGAACGTGCCGTCGGGCGTCGCGCCCTGCGGGAACTGCACGACCTCCAACTGCTCGGCGATGATCCGCTCGCCCGGCTGGATGCCGACCTTCGCCACGACGACGCTGTTCAGGTTCTTCGTGTAGGCCTGCGCGCTCGACAGGTAGCGGCTGACAGACACGGCGGCGACGAGGCCGAAGACCACCGCGCCGCACATCACGAACACAAGACGTTTATTCCTCATGGCTGCAAACTCCAGTCCGAAGGTTCAAAGGGAAGGTTGGGGGGAGGCCGCCGCCGCCGCTCACGCGCGGAAGATCGCGACCGAGATCAGGCTGCCGAAAGTGATCGCCACGCCGTAGGGGATCGTCTTGCCCCGCTCGGCCGGCACGGCGAAGCGCGGCATCTCCCAGCCGGGCAGCAGCCCGACGAAAATCTGCGTGACGCGCCACATCGTCTCCCGCACCGCGCCCGCACGAATCATCGTGACGACGGCGAGCGCGCCGCCGACGAGCACGACGACGAGGAAGGTCGGCACGACGAGCGCCGAGCCGACGACCGCGCCGATTGACGCGAACAGCTTCACGTCGCCCGCGCCCATCGCGCCGAAGACGTGCAGCAGCAGCATCAGGCAGAAGGCCGCGACGAACCCGCCGAGGCTCGTGAGCGCGCCCGCGAAGCCGCCGAAAATCGTGTTGACCGCGAGGCCGGAGACCAGCGTCGCCAGCACCAGCGCGTTCGGGATGCGCCGGTAGCGCGCGTCGTAGTAGGTGATCAGCGCGGCCAGCGGCGCGAGCAGCGCGTAGTTGACTGTGGTCAGTGAGTCGAACATTTGGACTGGAGGCTCCGTTACCGTTTGAAAAAGTTCGTGCTCGAATGTCGTGCCGCTGATGAATCCGTCGGATGAGTGCAATCGAGGTCGGTGCGGGTGCGGGTAAAAAAGTTTCGGAAGGCGCACCCCTGCCGCGGAGCGTGTGCGGTGCCCGCGCGGCGGGGCGCGCCCTCCTCCCCTGCCGTCGGGTCAGGGAGTCGTACTGATCTTCGAGCCGAGCTCGTTGATCTTCGTCCCGATGTTCGTGCCGAGCGTGGTGAACGCCGTGATGACCGCGAGCGCGACCAGCGCCGCGGCGACGGCGTACTCCGAGAGTTCGAGCCCGGTCTCATCGCGGAGGAAATTCTTGATCATCTGTTTCGTGCTCCTTCGTTGCTCTTGTCAGCGGGGTCGGCCGGTTACGAGCCGATCTTGCCGGCGAGGTTGTTGATCTTGGTGCCGATGTTGGTGCCGAGCGTGGTGAAGGCGGTGATGACTGCCAGCGCGACCAGCGGCGCGGCCACCGCGTACTCGGACAGTTCCAGACCAGACTCGTCGCGGAGGAAATTCTTGATCATTGTTCTAGTGCTCCTTCGTGTTGAAAGTTGGGTTGAGGTTCGGGCCGACGTCCGCCGCGCGCCGTTCGGTGCGCGTGGCGTTTGCGGGCCGCCGCGTGGCGTCACCAGCCGGGGTGCCTGACGAGAGACCCGAGGCGTCCGCCCCGCGCTGCCACCGCGCGACGCGACGCTGCCCCGCCCGACGCGGCCCGCGCGCGGCGGATGCCCCGCGCGGCGCTCGCCACCGCCACGCCCGCGGCGAGCGCGAGCAGCGGTGCGTCCCCCGCGCCGCCGGCGTTGTCGCCGAAGGCGCGCGCGCCGGCCGCCAGTGCGACGGCGGCGAGCGTGACGGCGAGCATGATGCCCGCCGCTGCCAAGAGGATTTTGTCGAGTGAGTCTTTCATCATTTCCCTTTTGCCCGACGCGCGACCGCCACAACCGATTCGACCACTCACGCGCGGACTCGAACACTCTCTTCTCAAGACCCGTGCCACGGCCACCGCACGCGAAAAAGGCCGGCAATACGCCAGCCGCCACAAACTCACGCGGTTCACCCTGTCAACGCGCGTTGACAACGAGCCGCCCCGCACGCGCCACTCAGGACTCGCTCGCGGGCGGCGAACGAGCGCAGCGACAGCGACTTAACCTCCTGTCGCCCGTGGTTGACAGACGGGGCCGACCCTTTCACCCGCCGGCAACCGACGTTCACCGCCCGCGCGGGCAGCCAATCAAGTCCGCCTCCGAAAAGAAAAAGCCCGCGCCACACGGCACGGACTCGTTCATAGTCGTCTTAGTATGACGAACTTCGATCTCAACTTCCGATCTTCACGCAGTCACCGCTTGAAGAAGACGACCGACCGCCTGTCCTCGAAGACTTTCTCCCACGACTCGTCCTCGCGGAGCAGGCTCGCGAGCGCGGCGTCGGGCGCGATCATCACCGTGCGCACGCCGTGGCGTTCGAGCGGCTCGCGCCAGCCCGGCTCGCCGCCCTCTGCCTTCAAATAGTCTTCGACGAATTGGTCGCCGTAAACGTCCGCGCGCCCGTCGATGTAGACCCGCCGCTCCGGGTGCAGTTTCCAGATCAGGTAGCCGCCCCAGCCGTAGGCGTTAAAGACGGGGCCGGCCTCAGAGTGCGCGCGCAAAAACTCGACGGCCGCCGCCGGATACCTCTCCGCCTCGACCGCCGGCTGCCTGACGGCCGCGCGCGTCACGCACACGACGCACAGCGCGAGCGGGATCGCGACGAACAGCGCCGCGTTCAAGACACACTGCGACGCCGACGCGACGCCGCCCGCGCCCGACGCAACGAGACGACGGCCCCAGCTCCGGCCGATGACGTAGAGCCAAGCGTGCTCCGCGAGCACGGGCGCGGCGACGAGCGCGAAGAAAGGGATGTTGCGCCACGAGCGCAGGCCCGCGTAGGCCGAGACGCCGACGAGCAACAACTCCGACGCACGCGCGCGTTTCGGCGAGAGCGCGAGCGCCGCGAAGGTCGCGAGCAGCAGCAGCGCGAACGGCACCGACTCCGGGCGGTGAAAGTCCGGCGACATCCACTCGTGGATGTGACGCTGCATCGCGTCGGAAGTGATCGTCTCCAGCGGGTACGTGAACAGCCGCGCGCCGTTCGGGTTCAGAGGCACGACCGCCGCACACGCCGCCAGCGCAAGACACAGCGGCCGCACGCGCGGCCACGCCTCGCGGAGCAGTGCGCCCGCACCCAGCCTCGGCGTCGTGCCCGAACGCGGCGGGTTGGCGGCGATCAATTCGTCGAGCGCGACGCCGGCCGCCGTCAGCCCGACGAGCGCGAGGCCGAGCGCGAAACCGCCGTGCATGTTCGCCCAGACGAGCATCAGCGGGGGCAGCGACCAGAGCGAGCGTGCGTGTCCTTCGCGCGTGAACCGTGCGAGCGCGGCGACGAAAAAGCTCGTCAGCAGGAACGAGATCATCTGCGGACGCACGCCCCACATCGGTGCGGTCGCCGCCGCCGCCAGCAGCACGGCCGCGCCCGCGACGAACGGGTGCGGCGCGACCTCGGCCGCGCGCCGGTACGCGAGCCACACCGCCGCCGTCATCACGCAAGAGAACGACGCGATCAGCCCGGCCCAGCCCCCGGCACGGTAGACCGCGTACATCAAAACTTCCGTCAGCCACTCGTGCGCGACCCACTCTTTCCCGGCCGCCGTGTGGGAGAAGAAGTCGGCGCGCGGGATCGTCCGCGACTCGAAGATGAACTGGCCCGTGCGCAGGTGCCACCAGAAATCCGGGTCGATGACGGGGCCGGCCGTGAGCGCGTAGATCGCCGCCAGCAGCACGAACGCGAGCAGCACCCGCGACGACGAGAAGACGCCGAGCAGGCCGCCCGCCGCACGCACCCCCGCGCCGGCCCGCGCCAGCCCATCGATGTTCGCCGAACTCTCCATCACACACTCCCCGGCGGCGTGCGTCAGCGGCTGAGCACCTGCGCCGCCACGAGCGCGACGCTCGCGCACCCGCCGGCTATCGTGAACGTCCACTCGACGAGCGAGCTGCGCCCGCCCACCAGCCCGCGGAGCATCACGATGCCGCACTTCCAGCCGTCCTGCTGGTAGAGCGGCAGCAGGTTCGTCGCCGCGAGCAGCAAGTTCATCGTCCCGAAGACGGTGCCCCGCGCGAGTACCGCCGCGCAGAGGTTGACGATCACGCCCGCGAGCAGCACCAACGTCTGCTGACTGAGCGGCCTCGCCTGCAACGCGCGCACGTCGAAGCGGACGTAAGCCCCGATTGGCAGCGCGTGCAGCTTGAACTCGACCCCGCCCGCGCGGAACGCCAGCAGCCTGCGCCCCCACCCGAACCCCAGCTCTGTCGCCGGGACTTTGCACGCGCGCGCCGCCGCGAGGTGGCCCAACTCGTGAATCAGCATCGCGACGGCGAACGAGAGCGCGGCGAGGAGCATAAATTTTTGTCAGACGTCCGTGGTCGGTTGTTTGTAAACACTCGTCAGCCGGTCGTCCGCGCCGACAAGCACACGCTTGTTACTGTGCGACTCCGCTCCGTCAACTGCGTCAACCTTCGGCGTCCGACTCGACCCGTCGCGCGCGTCGGACGGCCGACCGCCGAGGGGCGACAATTTCATGGCCGCAGTTGCAGCCCGTGCTGGTTGTCGTCTTGGAGGAAGTCGCCGACGTTGATGGCGAGGCGTTTGAGTTTTTTGTAGAGCGTCTGGCGCGAGCCGAGGCCGAGGGCGGTGGCCGCGCGCGCCACGTTGTAGTCGTGCAGCCGCAGGGCCTCGGTGATCAGTCGCCGCTCGAAATCGTCGAGCATATTTTCGAGCGGCACCGGCCCCTGATCTGTGTAGTACCCCGCGTGACCGGTGTCCGGGTTGACGCGCGGGCTGATGTCGGCCGCGCTGATCGTCTGACCCTCGTCCGCGTAGAGCACGAGGCGCTCGATCTCTGCCGCCAGCTCGCGGACGTTGCCGGGCCACGAGTAATTTTGCAGCACGTGGATCGCCTCGGCCGTGATGCCGGCGACGGCTCGGTCGTTGCGGCGCGAGTAGTGCGTGAGGTAGTGGGAGATGAGCGCGGTGATGTCTTCGGGCCGCTCTCTCAACGGCGGTACGTCGAGCGTGAGCGCGGCCACTCGGTAGTAGAGGTCTTCGCGGAAGCGTCCGTCTCGCGCGGCCGGCTCAAGGCTCCTGTGTGTGGCGGCGAGGACGCGCACGTTGACCTTGCGCGGCGTCTTCTCGCCGAGCGTGTGGACTTCGCCCTCCTGTAAAAAACGCAACAGCTTCGGCTGGAGCGCGAGCGGCAGATCGCCGATCTCGTCGAGGAAGAGCGTGCCGCCCTCGGCCGCGCGGACGAGCCCTTCGTTGTCGGCGTGCGCGCCAGTGAACGCGCCCTTGCGGTGGCCGAAGAGCAAACTCTCGATGAGGTCGGCCGGCGCGGCCGTGCAGTTGAAGGGGATGAACGGCGCGCTCGCGCGGCGGCCGCGGCGGTGGATGGCGCGCGCGATCAACTCCTTGCCCGTGCCCGACTCGCCCGTGATCAGCACGGCCGAGTCCGAATCCTTCACGCGCTCGACGGCCCGCGCCAGATCGCTCATGCGGCGGCTGACGAAGACCATCCCCGGCAGCGTCGCCGACGCGACGGCCGACGCGAGGCTCTCGGCGGCGGGCGGCTTCCTCATCTCCTCGCCCAGCACCGCGTGCGCGTGCGCGAGCTTCGCCACCTCGGCCAGAATTTTCAACTCACGCGCCTGCCCGTCCGTCAGCGGCCGCACGCAGCGCCCGTAGAGCGCCACGCCCTCGCGGCGCGCGGTCGGCGCGGCGAGCACCATGCAGATCTCGCGGTCGCCCGCGCCGATCCCCGCCGCGTCGGGCTCCGCCGACAGCACCCGCGCGACCCGCGAGACGGCCTCCGCGATCTCCGATTCGTCCAGCCCCTCGACCCACTTGAGCTGCGGCTGCTCGCCCTCCTTCTGCGCGAAGGTGGCGAGGCCGTAAGTCTGCGCCGTCGCGTCGACCATCAGCGCGACCTTCAGCATCACGTCGTAGAGCATATCGGAGCCGCCCTGCGCGGCCCGGCAAAGCGCGCCGACCATCGAAGCGAGGGGCAGTTGGAACCCGCCTGAAGACACCTTTGCTAACCCTTCTGGAGAAGACGGGGACAGAAGTCCCGGCACGGTACATGAGGGCCGCCGGCCGGACAGAGGCCGAGCGACAAACGTGCGCGCGGGAGAGCGACGCGCTCGATTAAACGGGTGAGTGTCTGGGCAAGAGGCGCGGATGCGCTGGGCGGCTCGACCTGCCGAAGGACACGCTACGGTGGCTTCGACTCGAACTAAAAACAGTCTATGCACCGGCGCGACCGCCTGTCAATAGACTTATCATTCGCGACCCGATTTGTCGGGAGCGGAAACTGAAGAGTGCCGCCCCGTCGTTGACGAAGCGGCACCCTGTTGATTCGGTGAAAGAAGTTCCGGTTCAGGAATTCTCTGCCGGAATCTGCAACTCCTGACCGACCTGAATCTTGTCCGGGTCTTTCAGCGAGCCGCGGTTGGCGTAGAAGATGCGCATGTACTCGTCGGAGTCTCCGTAGAACTGCTTGCTGATCTTCGAGAGCGTGTCGCCCGACTTGACCGTGTAGGTCTGGGCATTCTGGCTGCCGCCCCCGGCCGTCGCGGCCTGCGCGCGGCTCGCGTCCACGTTGACATCGACGGTGATGTCGTCCTGATTCGGGCTGACGAGCTTGATCTGATCCCAGAGCTTATTCTTCGCCTCTTCGGAAGGCGCGATGGCCTTGATGAAGAGTTTGTTGTCCTGCACGTGCAGGTGCTGGAACTGGACGTGCTGCTGGTCGGCCGTGGTCAGCACCGACTGATACTTCTGTTTGAGTTCGTCGAAGCGTTGCTGCGCGTTCGGCTGTTTTTCCGCGTCCGCGGCTCCGCGGCCGAACATTTTGTCGAAAAGTCCCATAAACGTGCCTCCTCTAGTCTAGTAATGAAGATTTCTTTCCCTACGCCCGAATGCGTTCATTACACTATTGAGCAACGCTCATACCACCGACTTGATTCGCCCGGCGAGAGCCACAAAGTGCGAAAGATACAGAGTTTTCCGCCGAATTTACTTTACCGACACATTTCTCCGGCGACGGCGACTAATTTAAATTAGTACGAATTCGGCATTTGAGCCAAAATCTGCATTAAACCTATTCTTGTCATCCAACTAGCTTCTTGACGGATAAGTTTCTTAACAACTCATCACCTCTACCCACGATTTTGCTTTTCACTCGTCCGGTTTTCCACACCTATGTGCGACATCCTCTGAGAGCTATCCTTCTGTGCTTGCTAGCTCTGTGGAAGCAATGCCCTAGCAGCGGATTTCCGTTCGCCGCCTGTTCGCCTTCTTAAGCAGTCAGTGCTTATTTCCTCAATGTTTACTTGAAGTTAGCCGTATAAGCTATTGATAAGATAACTCTTTACAGCGTATTAGCCTCATGTTAAATTCCCGACACTTCGTCGCTATTTATCGCTAAATTGTTGAGCGACAAGGAAGTTGACAAGCTTTCGACAAAACAACCCCGGCTGGACGGAACTCCTGACTGCTTCCTCTCTAAGCCGAACCAAAAACGCAGACTCGGAGGTGTTACCTTGAATAAGGCCGCGGATTCTCTCTGGACTGACTCTCGACTCAACACTCAGCGGCCTGTCGCCCGGCCTTTCCCCCTCTCCGTGCCTGCCGGCGAACTGTCACGCGAATTAATCGGTACGCGCGCGGAGGTCAGGCGGCGCGGCGGCATCGTGCCCTCTTGGGCTCTTTTCACGATGATCATGCTGGCGACGTTCGCCCTGTGTTTGAGCGTGACGGTGCGGACTCACGCGGAGATGAGCGGTGCCGGCCAGAAACTCCAACACATGAACGCGGACGTGCAGACCTTGCGTAACACCAACGATTCGCTGCGCCGCGAAGTGCAGCGCCTGCGCACGGACACGCGCGCCATCGAGTCGGCCGCGCGCTCGCGCCTGAACATGGTGCGCCCGAACGAGGTTGTCATCCCGGTTGATTAACTGGTCGTCCGCTGGCGGTTCAAACCCTGATGACACTTAACACGGGGAATATTAAAGGCTTCATTACGGCCTCCTCTGCCGCCCGCCTGTCGCCGCCCGCTAGTCTCCAGCCTTTCGTTATACCCGCCTGCCGGAGCGCGGCTGTCTGCTGAAAGCGGCAGCCGCGCCTCATCTTCTCCCGCCTCCACCCGGCTGTTTCCCCGAAAGAGCGTTTGGTTGACACCCCGCGCGAGCGTCAACTAATATCCAACTCTGTTAACCAACTCGTAATTTTTTCGCCGACGAAGTGCTGCGCGAGGACTCGCGGGGAGACAACGTGCCATGCCCGAAGTTAAGGATGCCGCCGCGCCGGAGCAGGCGGCGGTCGAGCGCTGGGGGCAGGAAACCCTTGAGCCCGTACTCAAGAAACTGCCAGAGCGTAAGGCCTGTTTCGAGACCGTCTCGCTCGACTCCGTCAACCGGCTCTACACGCCGGCCGACGCCGCGGACGTTGATTTCGAGCGCGACACTTCCTTCCCCGGCGAGTTCCCTTACACGCGCGGCATACACCCGACCGGCTACCGCGGCAAGCTCTGGACGATGCGCCAGTTCGCCGGCTTCAGCACGCCTGAAGAGACCAACCGGCGGTTCAAGTACCTGATGGCGCAGGGGCAGACGGGCCTCTCCGTCGCCTACGATCTCCCGACGCTGATGGGCTACGACGCGGACTCTTCGCTCTCAGAAGGCGAGGTCGGGAAGTGCGGCGTCGCGGTCTCGTCGTTGGCCGACATGGAAGTCCTGTTCGACGGCATCCCGCTCGAACAGGTGACGGTCTCGCAGACGATCAACGCGCCCGCCTCCGTCCTGCTCGCGATGTATCTGGTCGTCGCCGAGAAGCAGGGCGCGGACTGGCGGAAGATTTCCGGCACGCTCCAGAACGACATCCTGAAGGAGTACATCGCGCAGAAGGAGTGGATTTACCCGATCCGCCCTGCGATGAAACTCGTCATCGACACTTTCGAGTTCTGCACGAAGAACGTGCCGCGGTACAACCCGATCTCGGTGAGCGGCTACCACATCCGCGAGGCCGGCTCGACCGCGCTACAGGAGTTGGCCTTCACGCTGCGCGACGGCGTCGAGTACGTGCAGTGGGGCGTTGACGCCGGGCTTGACGTGGATGAGTTCGTCCCGCGCATCTCGTTCTTCTTCAACGCGCACAACGACTTCTTCGAGGAGATCGCGAAGTACCGCGCGGCGAGGCGCATCTGGGCGCGCGTGATGCGCGAGCGCTTCGGCGCGAAGAGCCCGCGCACGCTGCAAATGCGCTTCCACACGCAGACGGCCGGCGTCTCGCTGACGGTGCAGCAGCCCCTGAACAATATCGTCCGCGTCGCCATTCAAGCCCTCGCCGGCGTGCTCGGCGGGACGCAAAGTCTGCACACCGACGCCTACGACGAGGCCCTCGCGCTGCCGTCCGACAAGGCCGCGCTCATCGCCCTGCGCACGCAGCAGATCATCGCCGAGGAGACGGGCGTCGTGAACACGGTCGATCCGCTCGGCGGCTCCTACTTCGTCGAGAGCCTGACGAAGAAGATGGAGGACGGCGCGCTCGACTACTTCGCGAAGATCGACGCGATGGGCGGGATGGTGGACGCGGTGGAGAAGGGCTTCCCGCAACGCGAGATTCAAGATTCGGCCTACCAGTATCAGAAGGCCGTCGAGCGCGGCGACCAGATCATCGTCGGCGTCAACAAGTACGC
>Ga0136622_10001307_pt1 | contig 10303 bp, 10 predicted proteins | sample AntDrymUQ4482106_2_FD_104803 | JGI IMG/M metagenome (GOLD analysis project Ga0136622, IMG submission 104803) | Polar desert sand microbial communities from Dry Valleys, Antarctica - metaG UQ448 (21.06) | ecosystem: Environmental > Terrestrial > Soil > Desert | place: Antarctica: Dry Valley...
GCTCGCGCTCGAAGACGTCGGTCACCTCGGAGATACGCTCCACGAACACGAACGAGCGCAGCTTGCGAAACGAGCCGTGCAGCGCGTGCAGGACCGAGAGGAAGAAGACGCTTGCGCTGGTGACGCTGGTCGATACATCGCAGAGCACGTACAGCTCGGGTCGCCGCGGGCGCCGCGGGCGGTGGCGCAGCTCTAGCGGCACGCCGCCGGTCTGCAGGGAGGTCCGCATCGTGCGCCGCACGTCGACCACCGAGGAGCGGCTGCGCCCGCGGTGCTCGCGCCCCTGGGTCGCCAGCCGCCGGCGCAGCTGGGCAACGACGCGATGCACGGCGGCGAGATCCTGCGTGGCGCCGCTCGGCAGCGCGCGGTCGAGCTCGCGCAGCGGCTTGGAGGGCGGCAACGCCCCTGTGCGCTCGATCAGCGAGCGCTCGAGCTCGCACCGGACGTGGCGCTCGAACTCGCGCAACCGCTCACGCGGCACCGATTCCGGGTCGGGCAGCTCGTGGTCGGGCGCCTGCCCGCGCAGGCCCAGCGTGCGGCGGATGCGCTGGACGTCGACCCCGATCACGCCCGAGCCCTCGCCCTGGCGGCCGAAGGCGGCGATCGCCAGCCGGGCGAGGTCGCGCAGCTGCCCGTCGGAGCCGTCCCTGCCCTGGAGCGCGCCGCGGATGCGCTCGCGCAGCACATCGACGTCCAGCTCGGCGGGGCCGTGCTCACCGTCCGCGTCCGCGTCGACGCCAATCTCGCGCTGACCGCGCTCGACCGCCTCGCGCTCGGCGGCACGGAAGAAGAATCGCTCGAAGACGAGCTCGAGCACGCGGCGGTCCTCCCGGGACTTCGCGAGCGTCGCCGCCAGCGCCTCGCGGAAGTCCTCGCGGTCGGTCCAGCTGACCTCGCGCAGGGCCGCGAAGGCGTCGAGCAGCTCCGAGGTGCCGACCGCCATCCCCTCGCGACGCAGCTCGTCGGCGAACTCGAGCAGCCTCGGGGCCATCCCGACGGGGTCCGCCGGCTCGGGCAGGCCGCCGTAGGGGCCGGCGCGGCTAGGAGGCCGTGCGGCCAATGAGGCGGTCCGTGAGCTTGACCCCGACGCGCTCGGCCACCAGGTCGAGGTCGGTCCGGTGCTTGACGATCACGCTCATCGTCTGCTCGAGCATCGCGCCGTCGAGGTCTTCGGCGCCGAGCAGCAGCAGCGCCCGCGCCCAATCGATCGACTCGGCGATCGAGGGGGGCTTCTTAAGGTCGAGCGCCCGCACCATCTGCACGACCTCGACGAGCTTGCGGCCCATCTCCTGCGAGAGTCCGGGGGCGTGCAGGCGCACGATCTCCAGCTCGCGCTCGACATCGGGGTAGTCGAGCCAGAGGTAGAGGCAGCGCCGCTTGAGCGCCTCGGTCAGCTCGCGCGAGTCGTTGGAGGTCAGCACGACGATCGGCCGGCTGCGCGAGGCCACGACGCCGAGCTCGGGGATCGAGACCTGGAAGTCGGACAGGACCTCGAGCAGCATCGCCTCGAACTCCTGGTCGGTCTTGTCGATCTCGTCGATCAGCAGGACCACGGGGTCCTCGGCCGAGATCGCGCTCAGCAGGGGGCGCGGCAGCAGGAACTCCTCGCCGAAGATGTCGTCGCGCACCTCGTTCCAGCCGCGGCCGGCTTCGCCATCCGGGGCCGCCTCGGCCTGGATTCGCAGCAGCTGCTTGCGGTAGTTCCATTCATACAGCGCCTTGGCCTCGTCGAGGCCCTCGTAGCACTGCAGGCGCACCAGCTCGCGTCCCGAGGCGCGCGCGAGCGCCTTGGCGAGCTCCGTCTTGCCGACGCCCGCGGGCCCTTCGACGAGCACCGGCTTGCCCAGCCGGCTCGCGAGGAAGGAGACCAGGGCGGTCGATCCGCCCGCGAGGTAACCCGCCGCGCCGAGCGCCGTGCGGGTCTGCTCGATCGACTGGAAGGGGGCGCTCACCCCGCCAAGGATACTTTCGCCTGCGTGGCCCTCCTTCTGACTCTGATCGCGCAGGGCGATTTCCTCGACCCCGAGCGGGGCCCGGACATCAGCGAGGATCTCGCCCAACGTCTTCATCCTGATGTTCGGGCTCGGCTTCCTCCTGGGCAGCTTCGGACACCTGTTTCGCTCGCGCACGATGGTGGCCGCAGGCATCCTCCTGGTCTTCCTGTCGACCGTTCTGATCCCCGTTGCGCTGCAGGCATCCCGGTGAGTCCCGCGCGCGAGGCATACTGAGGGCATGGCCGACGAGACACCGATCACCGACGAGCACCAGCAGCTGACCCCGAGCTCCAGCTCCCGCGCGCGTCGGTCCAACCGCCGCAGCGCCGCCGACAAGGTCCGCGCCGTTCAGTTCCCGGTCGCGATGCGCGGGTACGAGCGGGCCGCCGTGGACGCTTGGCGCGAGGACGTCGCGCGCCTCGTCGAGCGCCTCGAGGAGCAGGCGCCGCGTGACTCCGCGGTCAAGCGCGCCCTCGACGAGGTCGGCAAGGAGACGACCGCCATCCTCCAGCGCGCACACGAGGCCGCCGAGGAGATCACGGCGCGCTCGCGTTCGCAGGCCGACGGCCGGCTGCGCCGCGCCGAGGGGGAGGCCGAGATCGTCATCCGCGAGGCGGACGAGCGCGCCGAGCAGCTCGAGCACGACGCCCGCCGGATCTGGGATGAGCGCGCACGGCTGGTCGAGGAGATGCGCACGCTCGCCGACGAGGTGCTGACCGTCGCCGACGACGCGCTCGACCGCGTGCAAGCGCCGCCGGGCCGGACGTCGGAGGAGCCCGACCAGCGGGTGCTCGACGCCGGTGAGGACAGCGAGGAGGACTTCGGGCCGGTGACCACCGTGGAGACCGACAGGCCCGTCACGACCGTGGAGACCGACGGGCCGGTGACCACCGTGGAGACCGACGGACCGGAGACGACCGGGGAGACCGACGGACCGGAGACGACCGGGGAGACAGACGGGCCGGTGACGACCGGGGAGACAGACGGGCCGGTGACCGTGGAGGGACCGGGTCCGGACGCCGCCGACCAGCCGACGCGCGTCGAGTCGCCGCCGGGCCGCCCGACGGTCGATGTCACCGAGCAGGAGACGGTCGAGTCGCCCGCGGCGCGCCCGGACGCCACGCCGCCGCCTGGCGGCAAGCCGCCCGGCTCGGCCTAGGCGCCCAGCGCCTCGGCGTAGATGGGTCAGCTCCGCCGCGTCGCCAGCGCGACACCGTCTCCGACCGGCAGCACCGAGCCCAGCCAGCCCGTGCCCGCGAGCAACTCGGCGTTCAGCGCGCGAGCCGCGGCCAGCGACTCGTCCCCCCAGCCCGTGTCGGCGCCGCCGGGCAGCGCGACCTCGCCCGACATCAGCACGTTGTCGATCAGAAGCAGCGCCCGGTCGGAGGCCAGCGGCTCGGCCAGGCGCAGGTAGTCGCGGTACTCGCCCTTGGTGGCGTCGAGAAAGAGCAGGTCGAACGTGCCCTGCAGCGTCGGGATGGTCTCCCGGGCGTCGCCCTCGACGATCTCGACCCGCTCGCCGACGCCGGCGCGGTCGAGCAGCTCGCGGGCGCTCGCGATGCGCGTTCCGTCGCGCTCGAGCGTCACCACCGCCCCCTCAATGAGCTCCTGCGCCATGTGCAGCGCGGAGTAGCCGATCGCGGTGCCGACCTCGAGTACGCGCGGGTCGGTGGCGCGGCACAGCGACGCCAGCAGCCGTCCGGTCTCCCAGGCGACGATCGGCACCGAGTCGCGCTGGGCGAGCGCCTCCATCTCGGCCATCACGCCGTCGCGCTCGGGGCGCAGCGAGCGCAGGTAGCTCTCGACGTGCTCGTGGAGGATCGCCACGCACGGCCGAGCCTAGTGGCCCGGCTCGAGCGCCCGCGAACGGCCGGCGCGACTCGCGCCGGGAGCCACCGCGCGCGGCCGACGCGGTTCCAGACGCTCCGCCACGAGACGGCAGGCTCGGTAGCGGTCGGTCCGCGACCACAACATGACGAAGGCGGGCCCTGGCGCGGCGATATCCACGCCAGGCGCACCGGACGTGACCAGATTGGATCGGGGCGGCCGTCGGAGGACCCGTGCCAAGCTGTGGTCGCTCCCAGATGGGGGGTCGGGCCCGGACGCGCCCACCCTCAGAGCGCCCGGCGCATGAACAGGTTGCGCCCGCCCGGCGGGTCCGCCCACGCGCCGAAGCCGTGGCGCTGGTAGAGCGCGATTGCGACGGGGTTCGCATCGTTGACGTCGAGCTCGACGCGCGCGCAGCCGCGCTCGCGGGCACGTCCCAGCGTGGCCTCGACGAGCGCTCCGCCGAGGCCGAGGCGCCGCGCGTCCGGGCGCACGTAGAGGTCCTCCAGCAGGCACTCCTCCGCGGCATGCCAGATCCCGTAGCGGAAGCGCAGCTGGCAGACGCCCGCGGGCGCGGCGCCGGCGTCCGCCGCGGCCAGCAGGTACTCGGTGCCCGACTCGGACATCAGCCGCGTGACGTCACGCGTGAAGCTCTCCGCCGGCGGCTCGGAGCGGCCCCACCAGTCGCGAAACTCCACCAGCAGGGCCGCCACCGGTCCGCTCTCGGCGGGGCTCGCTCGCCAGGTCGCTACCACGGGCGCACCGTAGCGGTCGGCTAACCTCGGACTCCGTCGCCCGCGAGGCAAGAGGAGGCCGCTTTGGCCGAGGTAGCTGAGGTTCAGTCCGGTCTCGAGGGCGTCGTCGCCTTCGTGACGGAGATCGCCGAGCCCGACAGGGAGGGCGGCGCGCTCCGGTATCGCGGGGTGGACATCGAGGACCTCGTCGGCAAGGTGCCGTTCGAGAAGGTCTGGGGCCTGCTGGTGGACGGCTCATTCGACCCCGGGCTCCCGCCCGCCATCCCGCATCCGCTCTCCGTGCGCACCGCCGACCCGCGCGTCGACCTGCAGGCGTCGCTGGCGATGCTGGGCTCCGAGTGGGGGCTCGAGCCGGTCATCGACATCTCCCACGCCCAGGCGCGCGAGGAGCTCGCGCGGGTGGCGGTGATGGGCCTCTCCTTCGTCGCCCAGGCTGCCCGCGGAAGCGGCCACGCGCCCGTCTCCCAGGTCGAGATCGACAAGGCGACCTCGATTCCCGAGCGGTTCCTGGTGCGCTGGCGCGGCGAGGCTGACCCGGATCACGTCAAGGCGATCGACGCCTACTGGATCGCCGCCGCCGAGCACGGCATGAACGCGTCCACCTTCACTGCGCGCGTCGTCACCTCCACCGGAGCCGACGTCGCCGCCGCGCTCTCGGCCGCGGTCGGTGCGCTCTCGGGGCCCCTGCACGGCGGCGCGCCGTCGCGCGTGCTCTCGATGCTGGACGGTGTCGAGGAGCAGGGCGACGCCGAGGCGTGGGTCAAGGACGCCCTCGACCGCGGCGACCGGCTGATGGGCTTCGGCCACCGCGTCTATCGGGCCGAGGACCCGCGGGCTCGCGTGCTGCGCCGGACCGCCCGCGAGATCGGCGCGCCCCGGCTCGAGGCCGCGGAGGCGCTCGAACGGGCGGCCCTCGCCGAGCTCAAGGCACGCAAGCCCGACCGTGTGCTGGCCACGAACGTCGAGTTCTGGTCCGCGGTCGTGCTCGACTCCGCCGACGTCCCGCCGAACCTGTTCACGCCGCTGTTCGCCTCGGCGCGCGTCGGCGGCTGGGCCGCTCACATCCTCGAGCAGAAGCGCGAGGCACGCCTGATCCGCCCGAGCGCGAGGTACGTCGGGCCCGGCCCGCGGCCGGTCTCGGAGGTCCAGGGCTCCCTGGCAGGTTGAGCATGGAGGCCGCGACCACGACGCAGGGCGCGTCACCGGCTCAGAGCGGCTTGGCCGGTGCGGTTCGCTCGCCACCGTCACCGACCCGAGACGACCGAATGAAGCTGGAACCCAACGCCGCTGCGGGCATCCACCGCATTGCCCGGGCGGCCGCCGGGGCCTCATAGATGGTCGAGGCCTCCAAGACCTTCACCTGTCTGGGCGGAGCGTGCACCGTGACGGTCGGCGGCGAGGGACCAGCCGGCGCGTCCGAGGACGCGGTCACAGCGGCAAGGGACCACCTGCTGGAATGGCATGAGGTCTTCTCGCGCTTCAAGCCGACCAGCGAGCTCACGAGCCTCAATGCCGATCCCCTCGACAGGGTGTCGGTGAGCCCGATGATGGCGCGCTTCGTGCAGGCGGCCGTGGACGCCGCGAGCGCGACCGGCGGCCTGGTGGACGCCACGCTGCTCGGTGAGATCGAGGACGCCGGATACCGAGAGGACCGTGCTCGTGGCAGCTTGGCGCTGCCGATCGCGCTCGCGCTGGCCCCACCCCGGGCGCCCGCAGGGCCGCATCCCGACGCACGCTGGCGCGAGATCGAGGTCGACGTGCCCGGCTGCGTGGTGACTCGTCCGCCGGGGGTCAGGCTCGACGGTGGCGGCATCGTGAAGGGCCTGTTGGCTGATGTGCTGGGCGAGCTGCTGGGCGAGCACACGAGCGTCGCGATCGACTGCGAGGGCGACGTGCGTGTGTGCGGCGCGGAGGGTCGCGAGCGCGTGTTCCAGGTGGCGAGCCCGTTCGGGGGGTCGGTGCTGCACGAGCTGAGGCTGAGCGACGGCGCCGTGTCGATGGCCGGGATCAGCAAGCGCAGTTGGCTCGACGGCGGGCGCCCCGCGCACCACCTGCTCGATCCCGCGACCGGACGCCCGGCCTACACGGGTGTCGTCGAGGTCACCGCGCTGGCCCTGACGGCGCTCGAGGGCGAGGCCCTGGCGAAGGCAGCGCTGCTGAGCGGTCCCGACGAGGCGCCGGGTTGGCTTCCTCACGGCGGGGTGATCGTCTTCGACGACGCCTCCCACGCCGTGGTCGCACCGTCGTAGCTGCTCCTCGGTCTGCGCCGGGAGCAGCTAGCGGACAAACCCTCGTGCCGAGCGCCGGACCGAGGCGCCTCCGAGGTCAGCCGCGCGCCTGCGGATCACGACCGCTCTTCAGCCGCGTGGTAGGCGAGCTGGAGGAAGTCGGCGACCGCTTCGGCCGTGTAGGTCGCGGCAACGAGGCGCGTGCCGCGCGGAGCGAAGACCAGGCCGGCGACGAAGCCCGTCGCCACCCAGTGGGCGAGACAGTATGGGCACAGGATCAGCTCGCCGACGGCCATCTGGATCCCCCGGCCGCGTGGTTGCTCGGAGACCTCTCCCTGGCCGGTCTCCCCCTCGAAGCGCGTGAAGGGCGCGCGCAGGAAGCTCGTGACCTTGTCCTTGGCGACCAGCCGGCTGAGCTTGTGCGTCGCCACGCCGATGATCGCCACGTCAGCGGCTCCGACCCGGTCTGGCAGCTGGCAGCCCGTGGCCCTGGCCGCCGCGACGGTTCCCGCGAGAACCGCGCCGTAGGCCGCGACGAGGGTCGCGTAGCCGGCGAGTGGCCGGTGCTCGGTCGGCGAGTACTGCGCCAGTGGGCTCGGTCGCGGCGACGCCAGGGGAGCGGTCATGCGTCGGCGGCTACCCCCGCGCCCGGCTGCGCAAACGGGATCCGGCGAGTCACGTCCGGTGCGACGCACCCAGGTGCATACTTGCCGCATGGCCGCTTCGGCGCGACCGCTCAGCCCGGACTTGCACAAGCGCCTGGTCCTGCTCGCGTGCATTCTCGGCTCGACCGTCGTCACGATCGACTCGACCGTCGTCAACGTAGCGCTGCCGGCCATCCGCGCTGACCTGGGCGGCGGCTTCGCCGGTCAGCAGTGGACCGCGAACGCCTACCTGGTCACGCTCGCCTCGCTGATCCTCATCGGCGGCTCGTTCGGGGACATCTTCGGCGAGCGGCGGGTCTTCACGCTCGGCGTCGCCGGATTTGGCGCGACCTCGCTGCTGTGCGCGGTCGCCCCGACGATCGAGCTGCTCGTGATCGCTCGCGCCCTGCAGGGCGTCTCCGGCGCGCTGCTGACCCCGGCCGCGCTGGCGGTGATCGTCGCGACCTTCCCGCGCGAGGAGCGCGGCGCCGCGGTCGGCTCGTGGACGGCATGGGGGGCGGTCGGGGTCCTGCTCGGCCCGCTGATCGGCGGACAGCTCGTCGACCTCGCCTCCTGGCGCTGGATCTTCGCCATCAACCTTCCCGTGCTAGCGATCACGCTGGCGCTGATCGCCCGCGTCATCCCCGCCGGCCGGGGCGCGGGCGCCGACGTGCCGATCGACGTGCGTGGGGGCAGCGCCTGCGCAGCGGGCCTCGCCGCGCTGACCTTTGGGTTGATCCGCCAGCCCGAGGCCGGCTTTGCCGATCCCAGCGTCGCGCTGCCGATCGCGGGCGGGCTCGCGCTGCTGGCGGGCTTCGTCGCCTACGAGCGAAGGGTGACGGCGCCGATGCTTCCGCTCGGCCTGTTTCGCAACCGCGACTTCGCGGTCGGCAACCTCGAGACCCTCTCGATGTACGCCGGCCTGTCGCTGCTGTTCTTCTTCCTGGCGATCTTCCTCCAGCGCGGGGCGGGCTACAGCGCGGTGGCGGCGGGCGGCGCGAGCATTCCCGTGACGATGATCATGTTCCTGCTCTCGCGCCGCTTCGGCGCGCTCGCGGACCGCTTCGGCCCGCGGCTTTTCATGGGTCTCGGGCCGCTGGTGTCGGCCGCGGGGCTGGCCTTGCTGACGCGCGTTCCAGAGGACCTCAGCTACGCGACCGACCTCCTGCCGGGGCTGATCGCCTTCGGCGTCGGTTTGTCGATGACCGTCGCGCCACTGACCGCGACGGTGCTCGCGGCGGCCGAGGAGCGCAATGCCGGCATCGCCAGCGGAGTCAACAACGCGATCGCGCGAGCGGCAGGGCTGTTCGGCATCGCGCTCGTCGGCGCGCTGGTGGCCGCGCGCTACGGCGACGCCGCCGATGCGTCCCTCGGCGCGTTCCACCTCGCGATGGCGATCTCCGCCGGGCTGGTCGGCCTCGGCGGCGTGCTCGCCCTCATCGGCATCAGCGGGCGCGGCGGCCGGGTGGAAGCCGACGGCTGCGCGGGCGGGGCGCTCGCCGGCGCCCCGCGCGAGGCCGCCGTCGAGCACTCAGTGCCCGCCGCCGAGCCGATTCCCACACGTACGTGATCAACCGCGCAGGCGCCGCGTGGGGGCTTCGGTGGGCTCGTCCGGCGTGGGGGCTTCGGTGGGCTCGTCCCGAACGGTGGGATCGCCTTGCGGCTCGTCCGCCTCGTCCCGTGACGGGTCCTCGCCGACGTCGTCGAGCGACGCGGTCGGCTCCTCATCGGGATCGGGCTGGAGGGGCTCGGTGGCCGCGGGGTCGGGCTCGCCCGGGGGGCTCGGGGAAGCCTCGGGGGGAAGGTCGTCGGCCGGGCGCTTGGTGCGCTCGCGCAGCCCGGCGGCGGCGAGGATCGCCGCGCAGCCCAGCGCGAGCACGCTCTGGCCCAGCGGCCGGTCGAACAGCCGCGTGACGATCAGCAGCGCCGACCACAGCGCCGCCACCAGGATCGCCGTCCCGTCACCGAGGGGGAGATGGAAGCGCCGGCCCTCGCCCCGCGCGCGCAGCAGGGCGAGCACCGCGAGCGCCGCCAGGGCGACGGCGGCCTCGATGAAGGAGAAGGGCCCGAACGTGCTCACGATCAGCAGCACGGCGCCGACCGCGGCGACGCGCTGCTCGAGGTTGAGCGCGCGCCACAGCGCGCGGATCCCCTTCGACTGGGTCGGCCGGCCAGCCTTCTTCGACCGGGTCCGCCGGCCAGCCTTGCGCCCGACCTTCACACCGAGGCGCCGGCGCACGCGGCGTCCGCGATGCGTCGCCGAAGCAGCCCGGCGTCGTGCTCGGAGACCGTCCGCAGCTGACCCTGGAAGGCCAGACGCCAGTGCTCGGCGGGCCACTTGCGCACGTGCTCGAGGTCGGAGGCGAGCTCGATCGCACCGACGAAGCGGTCCTCGTCGAGGATCTGCACCGGCTCGGTCTCGAAGCGCCACGGGTAGGGGTCGGCCTTGCCGGGCTTGCCGGGCCACACCTGCTCGCGGTCCTCGAACATCGCCGAGGTGACGCGCACGATCCCGCCGAAGGCCTGCACGCCGGTGACGTAGAAGACGATCTGGTCGCCCGGCTCGATCTGCTCGGCCATGCGCCGCCGGCCCTGCTTGGCGCCGATCAGCCGGAAGCCGTGCTCGCGCGTGGCGCGGAAGTTGTCCAGCGAGCCGGTGAGCACCCAGGTCTGCGCCACGCGATCAAGGGTACCGCGGGGCCTGGGGGCGCGAGCCCCATCGGAGCCCGTCCCGGCCGGCCAGGTGGCTCGGGGGTCTGGGGGATGTGAGCCGTGGGGCGGAGCCCGCCCCCGGCCGGCCAGGTGGCTCGGGGGTCTGGGGGATGTGAGCCGTGGGGCGGAGCCCGCCCCCGGCC
>Ga0136622_10001308_pt1 | contig 10300 bp, 18 predicted proteins | sample AntDrymUQ4482106_2_FD_104803 | JGI IMG/M metagenome (GOLD analysis project Ga0136622, IMG submission 104803) | Polar desert sand microbial communities from Dry Valleys, Antarctica - metaG UQ448 (21.06) | ecosystem: Environmental > Terrestrial > Soil > Desert | place: Antarctica: Dry Valley...
ACCCGCAAGCAGATCAAGGTCAACATCCTCGAGATCAAGCGTCCCGAGCTCGACGCCCGGCTGGTCGCGCAGTCGATCGCAGAGCAACTCCAGAACCGGGTCGCCTTCCGGCGGGCGATGAAGCGCGCCCTCACCTCGGCCATGCGCTCGGGCGCCAAGGGCGTGAAGGTTCAGGTCTCCGGCCGGCTCGGGGGCGCCGAGATGGCACGCACAGAGGGCTATTCCGACGGCCGCGTTCCGCTGCACACGCTCCGGGCCGACATCGACTACGGCTTCCACGAGGCCCGCACCACCTTCGGGCGCATCGGCGTCAAGTGCTGGATCAACAAGGGCGAGATCATGCCCGAGGGCTACACCGGCTCCGACCTCACCGACATGGAGGCCCCCGCGCCCCAGGGCGGGGGCGGCGACGGCCGCGGCAGGGGTGGCCGCGACGGCGGCGGCGGCGGCAGGGGCGGCCGCGGCGGCGGAGGTGGCCGCGGCGGGCGCGGCGGCGGGCCGGGCGCAGGGGGTGGCCGCTGATGCTCCAGCCGAAGCGGGTCAAGCACCGCAAGCAGCATCGTGGGCGCCGGGCCGGGATGTCACGCAGCCAGCTCACCGTCCAGTTCGGCGAGTACGGGCTGAAGGCGCTGGACGCCGGCTGGGTGACCAACCGCCAGATCGAGGCGGCGCGCATCGCGATGACGCGCAAGATCAAGCGCGGCGGCAAGGTCTGGATCAACCTCTTCCCCGACAAGCCGTTCACGCAGAAGCCCGCCGAGACCCGCATGGGCTCGGGAAAGGGAAACCCCGAGGGCTGGGTCGCCGTGGTCAAGCCCGGCCGGGTGATGTTCGAGCTGGCCGGCGTCCCCGAGCCCCTCGCCCGGGAGGCCCTGCGCCTCGCCGGGCACAAGCTGCCGATCAAGACCAAGTTCGTCCAGCGCGACGAGGTGGCGAGCTGACCATGAAAGCCAAGGACCTGCGTGAGATGGACAACGACCTGCTGGTCGAGACTGTGCGCCAGGCCCGTCAGGAGCTGTTCGGGCTGCGCTTCCAGAACGCCACGGGCGAGCTGGAGAGCACCGCTCGCCTCCGGCAGGCCAAGCGCGACGTCGCGCGGGCGTTGACCGTGGCGCGCGAGCGAGACATCGACCTAGAACGCGAGCTGAGCCGAGCATGACCCAAGAGCCAGAGTCGAACGAATCCGGCGACGAGCCGGGGGCCGCGGAGGCCGCGCCGCCAGAGGAGGCTGCGACGCCCCCCACCGCCGCGACGCCGGAGCCGGCCGCCAAGCCGGCCGTGCAGGACGCCGCAGCAGACGAGCCCGCGCTGCATCCAAAGGAGCGGCGCCGTCGCTCGCGCTCGCGCCACCAGGGCGAGGCTCGCCCCGGACGCAGTCACGAGGAGCGCCAGGCCGAGCGCGCCGAGCAGCGGCGCCAGCGAGCGGAGCGCCGCCGCGCCTACCGGGTCCGTGCCCGCGCCAAGGCCTCCGAGCGCCGGGCGGCCGCAGGGCCCCCCGAGCCGCCGCCGGCTGCCGAGCCCGCGGTGGGGCGCCCGAAGGTCCGTCAGGGAGTCGTGGTCTCGGACAAGGCCGAGAAGACGATCACGGTGCGGATCGACGTCACCCGGCGGCACCGGATGTACGGAAAGGTCGTGCGCTCCTCGGCGACCCTGCACGCCCACGACGAGAGCAACGACGCCCACGTCGGGGACACCGTGCGGATCGTGGAGAGCCGTCCCCTCTCGCGCACCAAGCGCTGGCGCCTGGTCGAGGTCCTGGAGCGTGCGCGATGATCCAGAACGAGTCACGCCTGCGGGTGGCCGACAACACCGGCGCTCGGGAGATCCTCTGCATCCGCATCCAGGGTGGCTCCCGCCGGCGCTACGCCGGCATCGGCGACGTGATCACGGCGACCGTCAAGCAGGCGGCTCCCCAGGGGACGGTCAAGAAGGGCGAGGTGGTGAAGGCCGTCGTCGTACGGACGCGCAAGGAGTTCGGCCGCAACGACGGGACCTACATCTCCTTCGACGAGAACGCGGCCGTGATAATCGACGACCAGAAGAACCCTCGTGGCACGCGCATCTTCGGCCCGGTCGCCCGCGAGCTGCGCGAGCGCAACTTCATGAAGATCGTCTCCCTCGCGCCGGAGGTCCTCTAGAGATGAGCTTCAAGGTGCGCCGCGACGACACCGTGATGGTCATCTCGGGCAAGGACCGCGGCAAGAGCGGCAAGGTTCTGCGCGTGGACCCCGGGAAGCAGAAGGTCTACGTCGAGGGCCTGAACATCGTCAAGCGCCACCAGCGTCCCCAGCAGGTGGCCGACACGCAGCGCTCGCAGCAGGTGGGCGGCGTGATCGAGCGCGAGGGTCCCATCCACGTCTCCAACGTGATGCTCGTCGACCCCAAGGACGACAAGCCGACGCGCGTACGCATCGAGCGCGGCCAGGACGGGCGGCGCAAGCGTGTGTCGGCCCGAACCGGAACCGACCTGGGCTGATGGCAAGGCTCAAGGACCGATACCAGGATGAGATCCGCCCGGCGCTTATGAAGCGCTTCGGCTACTCGACCCCGATGCGCGCGCCCAAGATCGACAAGATCACGCTGAACATGGGCGTGGGCGACGCCAAGCAGGACTCGAACATGCTCGACGCCGCGACCGAGCAGCTCGCCACCATCGCCGGCCAGAAGCCCAACGTCCGCCGCGCCCGCAAGTCCATCGCCAACTTCAAGCTGCGCGAGGGCATGCCCGTCGGGGTCAGCGTGACTCTGCGCGCCGAGCGCTCCTACGAGTTCCTCGACCGGCTGCTGTCCGTCGCGATCCCCCGCATCCGCGACTTCCGGGGCCTGAGCCCGCGCTCCTTCGACGGCCGCGGCAACTACTCCATCGGCATCCGCGAGCAGATCATCTTCCCGGAGATCGACTACGACTCGATCGACCAGGTCCGGGGCCTAGACGTGACGATCACCACGACGGCCTCGACCGACGAGGAGGCCTTCGCCCTGCTCGAGTCCTTCGGCATGCCGTTCTCCCGCGAGGGCCGTCCGGGCGACGAGCCCTCGCCGGAGGAGGCGGAGGTCGAGGAGGAGCGGCGCAAGGAGGAGGCCCGCGCCAAGGCCGAGGCCGAGCAGGCCGCGCTCGAGGAGCTCAAGGCGGAGAACCCCGAGGCCTACGAGCGGCCGGCGGCCGAGCCCGAAGCGGGGCCGGGGGAGTCTCCGGCCGAGCCCCACGACGACCAGACGGAAGGAAGCTGACCGAGACAGATGCCGAAGACCTCGCAGTGGGTGCGCCAGCGGCGCCCCTCCAAGTACAAGAGCCGGGACTACACTCGCTGTCGGCGCTGCGGGCGCGCCCGCGCGGTGTACCGCAAGTTCGGCATCTGCCGAATCTGCCTCCGCGAGCTGGCCCACAACGGATACATCCCCGGGATGACCAAGTCCTCCTGGTAGACCGGGCGACCTGCACCGACCACACCATGTCCATGACCGATCCCGTATCCGACTTCCTCACGCGCCTGCGCAACGGCGCGCTGGCCTCCCACGAGACCGTGGAGATCCCGGCTTCGCGCTTGAAGCGGGAGATGGCCCGCATCCTGGCCGACGAGGGCTATATCGAGAGCTTCGAGGTCGAGCCTCCGCGCCCCGAGCGGGCGGGCGACCAGATCGTGGTTCGGCTGAAGTACACCGAGGACCGCCAGCCGGTGATCACCAAGCTGAAGCGCGTGTCGCGTCCCGGCCGCCGCGTCTACGTCGACTCCAAGTCGATCCCCAAGGTCCTCGGCGGCATGGGCACGACGATCGTCTCCACCTCCGCGGGAGTGATGACCGGCCACGAAGCGCGCCAGCGCGGCGTCGGCGGCGAAGTAGTGGCGGAGATCTGGTAGCGCGATGTCGCGTATCGGAAAGCAGCCCATCGCGGTGCCCGAGGGAGTGGTCGTTGCGATCGACCCCGAGCAGGTCCGGGTGAACGGGCCCAAGGGCGAGCTGGCCGAGCGCATTCACCGCGACATCTCGGTCGAGCAGAACGAGTCGGAGCTCTTGGTCACACGCCCCACGAACCGCGGCGAGCACCGAGCCCTGCACGGGCTGACCCGCTCCCTGGTCGCGAACATGGTGCAGGGCGTCACGGCGGGCTTCGAGAAGCGCCTCGAGATCCAGGGCATCGGCTACCGGGCCCAGCTCAAGGGCCGCGACCTCGAGCTGGCCCTCGGCTACTCGCACCCGATCTCCGTCAAGGCTCCCGAGGGGATCGAGTTCGAGGTCCCGCAGCCCACGCGGATAGTCGTGCGCGGGATCTCCAAGCAGCTCGTGGGCGAGGTGGCGGCGAACATCCGCAAGCAGCGCAAGCCTGAGCCCTACAAGGGAAAGGGCATCCGCTACGAGGGCGAGTACGTCCCCCGGAAGGTCGGGAAGCGGGCGTGAGCGTCGCCACGAGACCCGCCCGCCGGCTGCGCCGCCGGCGCCGCGTCCGCGCCAAGATCTACGGGACCGCGGCCCGGCCGCGCATCTCGGTGTTCCGCTCAAACCGCGGGATCTCCGCCCAGCTGGTCGACGACGAGCGCGGGCACACGATCGCCGCGGTCAACTGGACGGAGGCCGACCTGCGCTCGCTGTCGCGGGCGGACCAGGCCCGCCGCGTGGGTGAGCTGGTGGCAGAGCGGGCGCGCGAGGCGGGCGTGGAGCGGGCTGTATTCGACCGCGGCGGCTACCGCTATCACGGACTCGTGAAGACCCTCGCCGAGGCGGCCAGGGAAGGCGGGCTGGCCTTCTAGGCCTGCCCGCGGGACCGCCCTCGCTAGGCTGATCTGATGAACAGGGATCGCAGCGTCTCCCCCTCCGGGATGGACCTCCAGGAGCGGGTGGTGGAGATCAACCGCGTCGCGAAGGTCGTAAAGGGCGGCCGCCGCTTCTCGTTCACCGCGCTGGTCGTGGTGGGCGACGAGAACTCGATCGTCGGCGTGGGCTACGGCAAGGCCAACGAGGTCCCGGTGGCGATCCAGAAGGGCGTGGAGCACGCCCGCAAGAATCTCTTCAAGGTCCCGATGCACGGGGCCACGATCTCCCATCAGGTCACCGGCGTCTTCGGCGCGGGGCGCGTGCTCCTCAAGCCGGCGTCGCCAGGTACCGGCGTGATCGCCGGCGGTGGGGTCCGGGCCGTGCTCGAGCTGGCGGGAATCCACGACATCCTCTCCAAGAGCCTGGGGACCCAGAACCCGATCAACCTGGTGAAGGCCACTGTCGCCGGGCTCCAGTCGCTGCGCACGCCCGACGAGGTGGCCGAGCTGCGCGGGCTGTCGATAGACCGCGTCCTCGGGCTCACCAGAACGGAGTCCCGAGGCGAGCTGGAGGGCGATGGCGCGGCGCCGGAAGCCGAGCCCCGCCCCGAGGGCGAGGAGGCCTCCGGCCGATGAGCCGTCTCAAGGTCACCCAGACCCGCTCGCGCAACGGCACCTCCCCTCGCCAGGCCGGCACCCTTCGCTCGCTCGGGCTGCGCCGCATCGGCCACAGCGTCGAGCACGAGGACACCCCGCAGCTGCGCGGAATGCTCCACGCGGTGCGCCATCTCGTGAGGGTGGAGGACGGGTGAGCCCGCAGGCCCGGCGCCCCGCTGCCAAGGGGCCGAAGAAGTCCGATGAGCCGCCAGCCGCCGAGCCGCGGATCGGTCTGCACTCCCTCAAGCCCGCTCCGGGCTCGCGCACACCCCGCAAGCGGGTGGGCCGAGGCGAGGGGTCGGGCACCGGCAAGACCGCCGGCCGGGGCCAGAAGGGCTACGGCGCGCGCTCGGGCGCGAAGAAGCGGGCTCGCTTCGAGGGCGGGCAGAACCCGATCCACATGCGGATGCGCAAGCTGCGCGGCCCGCACATGAAGAAGTCGATGCCCTTCGAGCAGTTCCGGACCCATACGCAGCCCGTCAACCTCGAGGACCTCGAGGCCCGCTTCGACGCAGGCGCGGACGTCACCCCGGACACGCTGCGGGACGCAGGCCTCGCCACGCGCAGGAACGTGCCCGTCAAGATCCTCGCGCGCGGGGAGCTGAACAAGAAGCTCACCGTCCGCGCCCACGGGTTCTCCGCCGCCGCGCGCGAGCGCATCGAGGCCGCCGGCGGGGCCTGCGAAATCATCGACGCCTAGCCGCGCATGCTCGCGACGGTCCTGAAAGCCTTCACGGTTCCGGAGATCCGGCGGAAGCTGGCGTTCGTGGCGCTGATGCTCGCGCTCTACCGGTTCGGGTCGCACATCCCGGTGCCGGGGGTCAACGCCGAAGCGGTCAAGGCGATCCAGGACAACTTCTCGGGCTCGAACATCCTCGGCTTCCTCAACCTGTTCTCCGGGGGCGGCCTTCAGCGGGTGGCCATCTTCGCGCTGGGGATCATGCCCTACATCACCGCCTCGATCATTCTGCAGCTGTTGACCGTGGTGGTCCCGACGCTCGAGAAGCTCTCCAAGGAGGGTGAGGTCGGCCAGGCGAAGATCACCCAGTACACGCGCTATCTGACGGTGGGCCTGGCGGCCGGGCAGTCGGTCGGCTACGTCTTCCTCTTCCGCTCCTTCGGGGCCAACGCGGGCCAGGAGGTCGTGACGAACTTCACCGCCCCGCGCGTCTTCCTCATCGTCATTGCCCTCACCGCGGGGACCGTGCTGCTCATGTGGATGGGCGAGCTGATCACCCAGCGGGGCATCGGCAACGGGATCTCGCTGATGATCTTCGCGTCGATCGTCGCCGGGCTCCCCAACGGGATCCAGGCATGGTGGACCAGCCCGGATCCTGTCTTCAAGGTGCTGATGCCCTTCATAGCGCTGGCGGTGATCGCGGCGATCGTGTTCGTGCAGGAGGGCCAGCGGCGCATCCCCGTGCAGTACGCCAAGCGCGTGATAGGCCGGCGAATGACCCAGGGCGGGCAGACGTACCTGCCGCTGCGCGTCAACATGGCGGGCGTCATTCCCGTGATCTTCGCCGCCTCGATCATGGCCTTCCCGCCCACGGTCGGCCAGCTCATCAACACGCCGTGGGCGCGCAGCGTCTCGAACTTCTTCTCTCCGAACGACTGGGCTTACATCGTCGGCGAGACGATATTCATCGTGCTGTTCACCTACTTCTACACGGCCGTGACCTTCAATCCCGTGGACCAGGCCGACAACCTCAAGAAGTACGGGGGGTTCATACCCGGGGTACGACCAGGTAGGCCCACGGCCGAGTTCCTCGACCGCATCCTGGCGCGGCTCACCTTCCCGGGGGCGCTGTACCTGGCCGCGGTCGCGGCGCTGCCGACGATCCTGATCAACCAGACCAGCGCGAACTTCTTCTTCGGGGGCACCTCTATTCTGATCGTGGTCGGCGTAGCGCTGGACACCATGAAGCAACTCGAGGCCCAGCTGATGATGCGCAACTACGAGGGCTTCCTCAAATGACCCGGATGGCGCTGGGCCCGCGGTGTCAGAGCTCAACCTGATCATGCTCGGCCCCCCGGGGGCCGGCAAGGGCACCCAGGCGCTGCGCCTGCGCGAGGACCTCCGCCTTCCCTACATCCCCGCCGGGGACATGCTGAGGGAGGCGGTATCGGAGGGAACAGACCTCGGCCGGCTCGCCAAGGAGCACATGGAGGAGGGCAACCTCGTGCCCGACGACGTCGTCATCGGGGCGATCCTCGAGCGCTGCGAGGCTGCCGACTGTCGCGACGGCTTCGTCCTGGACGGCTTCCCGCGCACCATTCCCCAGGCCGAGGCGCTCGAGTCCGCCCTCGACGACCTGGGCCGGAAGGTCACGGCCGTTCTGCTCGTCGAAGCTCCCGATGAAGTGGTCGTGAAACGCATCTCCGGCCGCCGGATCTGCAAGAACGGCCACGTCTACCACCTCGAGACCGACCCCCCGACGCGCCCGGACCGCTGCGACCACGACGACCTGCCCCTCACCCAGCGCGAGGACGACCGCCCCGAGAAGGTCCGGCGGCGTCTCCAGGTCTACCACGACCAGACCACGCCGCTGATCGAGTACTACGACGAGCGCGGCCTCCTGCGTCGCTTCGACGGCACACGGGACCCGGACGAGGTGCAGGACCACATCCGCGCCACGCTCTCCACGATCCGCCTCGAGGAGCGGCTATAGCCGGGAGCCAGGCGTGATCGTCAAGAAGAGCCACGAGGAGGTCGGAAGGATCGCCGAGGCCGGGGCGGTCCTCGTCCGCACCCTGAACCTCATCCAGGGGAAGATCCGCCCGGGCGTGACCACCGCGGAGCTCGACCAGGCGGCCGAGCGCTATATCCGCTCCCAGGGGGGCGAGCCCGCCTTCAAGGGATACCGCGGCTTCCCCGGCTCGATCTGCGCTTCCCCGAACTCCATGGTCGTGCATGGGATCCCCGGCTCCTACCGGCTGTCGCGGGGGGACGTCCTCTCGGTGGACGTCGGGGTGATCCGCGACAGCTGGGTGGCCGACGCCGCCCGCACCTTCCCGGTCGGGCCGATCTCGTCGGTCGCGCGCCGCCTTCTGGGAACCACGGAGGGCGCGCTGCTCGCCGGGGTGGAGCAGTGTCGCGTGGGCGGCCATCTCAGCGACGTCTCCCACGCCGTTCAGTCCCACGTCGAGGCTGCGGGCTTCTCGGTGGTCCGCTCCCTCGTCGGCCACGGCATCGGCCGGAACATGCACGAGGACCCGCAGATCCCGAACTTCGGCGAGCCCGGAAAGGGTCCTCTGCTCGAGGAGGGCATGGTCCTGGCCATCGAGCCGATGGTCAACGCGGGACGTCAGGGCGTGCGCATGGGTGACGACGGGTGGGCGGTCTACGCGCAGGACGGCTCCCTGGCCGCCCACTTCGAGTTCACCGTGGCCCTCCAGGAGGCCGGCCCGCGGGTCCTCACGCCATGGAACGAGGCAAAGGCCCAGGCCGCGTAGGCAAGAGGATGCGCCGCGGGGCATCCTGCCCCGCGTCCTGAAGGCATGGCCTCCGTCCGGCCGCGCTTGACCGGCCGAGCTGCGCTCGGCCCCAATTGCTATATTCGGCCGTCGCGCTCGAAGCCGAGAGAGCTTCGCGCTGCGCTCGTTTCCTCGTCTGGGTAGCGGCAGCCGGACCGGCGGCCAGAGCCCGGGCGCAGGACCAGCCGAAAAGGGGAAGATGAAGGTACGACCCTCGGTCAAGCCGATGTGTGAGAAGTGCAAGGTCATCCGCCGTCACGGCGCCGTCTTGGTGATCTGTCAGAACCCCCGGCACAAGCAGCGGCAGGGCTAGGAGAGCGTCCGATGGCACGCATCGCAGGCGTCAACATCCCCCTGAACAAGCGCGTCGAGGTCGGCCTGACCTATATCTACGGTATCGGCCGATCCGGGTCCAACAAGATTCTGGCGGAGGTCGAGCTGGACCCCGACACCTACGTCCGGGAGCTCACCGAGGACGAGGTGGTCAAGCTGCGCGACGCGATCGACCGCGACCGGATGGTCGAGGGCGACCTGCGCCGCGAGCGCTCCCAGAACGTGAAGCGGCTGATGGAGATCGGCTCGTACCGCGGCCTCCGGCACCGCCGCGGCCTGCCGGTCCGCGGCCAGCGCACAAAGACCAACGCTCGCGGGCGCAAAGGTCCGCGCCGCATGCAGGTCGCGGGCAGGAAGAAGGCAGTGAAGAAGTAGATGGCCAAGCTCTGATGCCCGCACCCAAGAGACCACAGCGTGGCCGCCGTCGCGTCAAGCGGAACATCCCGGTCGGCCAGGCTCACATCAAGACCTCGTTCAACAACACGATCGTGTCCCTCTCAGACCGCGAGGGGAACGTGATCGCATGGGAGTCCGCAGGGGGCGCCGGCTTCAAGGGCTCGCGCAAGTCCACGCCGTTCGCCGCCCAGGTCACCGCCGACGCCGCTGCCCGCAAGGGCATCGAGCAGGGCCTTCAGAAGGTTGAGGTCTTCGTGAAGGGCCCGGGGTCGGGCCGCGAGACCGCCATCCGCTCGCTCCAGAACGCCGGTCTGGAGCTGACCGGCGTAAGGGACGTCACCCCCCAGGCGCACAACGGCTGCCGCCCCCGCAAGCGGAGGCGCGTCTGATGGCGAGGGACACCGGACCCCAGTGCAAGCAGTGCCGCCGCGAGGGGCAGAAGCTCTTCCTCAAGGGCGAGCGCTGCCTCACCGACAAGTGCGGAGTCGAGCGCCGCTCCTACCCGCCCGGGGAGCACGGCCGCGGGCGCCAGAAGCAGAGCGAGTACCGGGTGCAGCTGCGCGAGAAGCAGAAGGCCAGGCGCTACTACGGCGTCCTCGAGAAGCAGTTTCGCAACTACTACGCGCGCGCATCGCGCCAGGCCGGTGTGACCGGTGAGAACCTGCTGCGACTGCTCGAGGCCCGCT
>Ga0136622_10001309_pt1 | contig 10298 bp, 12 predicted proteins | sample AntDrymUQ4482106_2_FD_104803 | JGI IMG/M metagenome (GOLD analysis project Ga0136622, IMG submission 104803) | Polar desert sand microbial communities from Dry Valleys, Antarctica - metaG UQ448 (21.06) | ecosystem: Environmental > Terrestrial > Soil > Desert | place: Antarctica: Dry Valley...
CACCGGGGCACACGACCTACGAGGACCTCAAGCGCTCGATCATGGATGTGCTGCTCGAGTTGCCGCCCGAGACGACGATCCGCCCCGGGCATACGGACCCGACCACGGTCGCCGAAGAGCGCGAGGGCAACGCGTTCGTGCGCGTCTGGCGCGGTCTCGACGCCGAGGGCAGCGAGCAGTGCACGGCGATGGGTGAGCCCGCGACGCTCGTGCTGCTCGGGGACGACTACGACGGCGGCCACAAGGCCTGGGTGCGCTGGCCCGACGGCGCGGACGACATCGTCCCGGGCTCCCAGGTGGAGCGCGGCTAGCCTGCAGGGAACGGCGAACGCAGGGCGGCCTCTCCGTCGAGACCCTACCCCGGAGCCGACAGCACGCCGCTGCCGGAGGCCACCCCACCCCTGGAAGCCACCCCGCCCCCGGCCGAGCCCGCGCCGGCACCCTGAGAGCATCTGAGCGTGGCGAAGGACCGCATCCCCACCTCGCGGATCGTGCGCACGGCCCGCGTCGCGCGGCTGGCGGCGGGCCAGGGCACGCGCCGGCTCGGCACGCAGGCCGCCAACCTGGGCCGCGACGAGAAGGGCAAGCAGGCCGCGCTCGAGCGCCGCCACCTCGAGGCGGCCGAGCACATCGTCGCCGCGCTGGGGACGATGAAGGGCGCCGCGATGAAGATGGGCCAGGTGCTCTCGTTCCTGGACGTCGGGCTGGTGCCGGAGGAGCACCGCGACGAGTTCCAGCGCAAGCTCGGCGAGCTGCGCGACGCGGCGCCGAAGGTGCGCTTCTCCGACATGCGCAAGGTGATCGAGTCCGAGCTCGAGGCACCGCTCGAGGCGATCTTCGCGAGCTTCGACGAGGAGCCGGTCGCCGCCGCATCGATCGGCCAGGTCTACCGCGCGCGGCTTCCCGACGGCCGCGAGGTCGCCGTCAAGGTCCAGTACCCCGGCGTCGCGCAGGCCGTGCGGGCGGACATGCAGAACCTGGGCATGATCCTGCGGCTGATGAAGCAGATCGCCCCCGGCCTGGACGCCAAGGCGACCGCGGAGGAGGTCCGCGCGCGGATCGGGGACGAGCTCGACTACGAGCTCGAGGCTCAGAACCAGCGCTCGCTGTCGCGCATCTTCCGCGGCCACCCGTTCATCGTCGTGCCGGGGGTCCTGACCGAGCTCTCGCGCGAGAAGGTGATCGTCACGGAGTTCGTGCGCGGCGCCGGCTTCGACTCGATCAAGGAGCGCGATCAGGCGACCCGCGACCGCGTCGGAGAGATCGTGTTCCGCTTCTTCTTCGGCTGCATGTATCGCCACCACCAGTTCTCCGGCGATCCGCATCCGGGCAACTTCATGCTGATGGACGACGGCAAGGTCGCGTTCCTGGACTTCGGCCTCTTCAAGGTCATGCCGAAGGAGCTGATCGAGCTCGAGCTCGCCTGCCAGCGCGCCGGCCACGAGGGCGACGCCGAGCGGCTGCACGCGATCTGGTCCGAGACGGGCTTCCTGCTGCGTCCCGACCGCTTCCGGCCTGACAAGCTGCTGGCGCAGTTCCGCGACGCGACCTGGTGGTACGTGCTCGACGGCGAGATCGCCCTCGAGCCCGAGATCGCGACGCAGGTGCTGATCGACATGTCGGACCCGCGCTCGCAGCACTTCGGCCAGATGCGCCACGAGACGCTGCCGGCCGACCACCTCTTCGGCCGCCGGGTCGAGATGCTGACGCTCGCCGGCCTCTCCCAGCTGCGCTGCCGGCTCAACTTCCACCGGATCGCGCGCGAGTGGATGTACGGCGACCCGCCGCAGACCGAGCTCGGGCGCCAGGAGGCCGCCTTCTACGGCGTCTGAGCGGGCCGCTCAGACGGTCTGGATCTGCAACAGGCTCGTCGTCCCCGGCTTGCCCGAGGGTAGCCCGGCCGTGATGCCGACGCGCTCGCCCGGCTTGAGCCAGCCGAGCTCCACGACGCGCCTCGCGCTGGCGTGGATCAGCTCCTCGGTGACCTCGAGGCGCGGCAGCGAGGCGGCCCGCACGCCCCACATCAACCCGCACCGGCGGACGGTCTCACGGCCGGGGGAGAGGGCGTAGATCGGCACGGTCGGCCGGTGCGCCGAGATCAGCCGCGCCGAGCGGCCCGACAGCGTCGGGCAGACGAGCGCCGCGAGCCCCAGCTCGTGCGCCGCGCGGCAGGCGGTGTAGGCGAGCGTGTAGGCGGGATCGCGCCGGTCGCGGCGTACGCGGCGCTCGTTCCACTCGCGGTAGGGAGCGGTCAGCTCGGTCCGCTCGGCGATCGCGGCCATCATCGCGACAGCGCCGACCGGGTACTGCCCGACGGCGCTCTCCTGCGAGAGCATGCAGGCGTCGGTGCCGTCGAGGATCGCGTTGGCGACGTCGGCCACCTCGGCCCGGGTCGGGCGCGAGGAGGCGACCATCGAGTCGAGCATCTGCGTCGCGGTGATCACCGGGCGAGCCAGCGCGCCGGCCAGCGAGATGATCTGCTTCTGGACGATCGGCACCTCCTCGATCCGCATCTCGATCCCGAGGTCGCCGCGCGCGACCATCACGCAGTCGGCGGCGCGCACGATCTCCTCGGCGCGCTGGACCGCCTGGGGCTTTTCGATCTTCGCGATCAGCGGCAGCCGCGTGTGCTTGCGCACCGAGTCGATGTCCGCGGCGCGGCGCACGAAGCTGAGCGCGACCAGGTCCACGCCGATCTTCTCGCCGACCTCGAGGTGGCGGAAGTCCTCCTCGGGCACCGACGGGAGCGCTGCGGTCTCGCCCGGGATGTTGAGCCCCTGGCGCGACGCGACGCTGCCCCCGATCTCGACGAGCGCGTCGATCTCCCCGTCGCCGGGGCGCGTGGACGTGATGCGCAGGCGCACCGCGCCGTCCGCGAGGTAGATCACGTCCTCGGGCCCGACCGTGTCGGCGAGCCCGGCCCACGTGATGTACATCCGCCGCGCGTCGCCCGCGGCATCGTGCTCGCCGCAGACGAACGTGACCACGTCGCCGGGCTTGAGCTCCGCGAGCCCGTCGACGAGCTTGCCGATGCGCAGCTTGGGCCCCGGCAGGTCCTGCAGGATCGCGACCTGGCGGCCTGCGCGGTTGGCGGCGGCGCGCACGCGGTCGGCGGTCTCCGCGTGCTCGTCGGCCGTGCCGTGGGAGAAGTTCAGGCGCGCGACGTCCATCCCGGCGTCGACCATCTGGACGAGCACCTCGGGGTCGCGCGAGGCGGGACCGATCGTGGCGACGATCTTCGTACGGCGCATGGGTGCGGGACCGTAGCGGTCAGGGGCGGACGACGCCGTCCTGCTGGATGACCTCGCCGTCGGCGCTCAGGCGACCACCCGCGCGCAGGTCGCAGATCATGTCCCAGTGCACGGCCGACTCGTTCGTCCCGCCGGTCTCGGGATAGGAGCGGCCGAGCGCGAGGTGGACCGTGCCGCCGATCTTCTCGTCGAACAGGATCGCCCCCGTCGGCCGGTCGATGCCGGTGTTGGTGCCGATCCCGATCTCGCCGAGCAAGCGGGCTCCGGGATCGGTGTCGAGCGTCGCGAGCAGGTACCCGTGGCCGCGCTCGGCGCGCGCGTCGACCACGCGGCCGGCGCGGAACTCGAGCTCGATCCCGGACACCTCCACACCGCTCGGGCTCGACGGGACCGTGAAGCGGATGCGGCCCTCGGCGGAGTCCTCGAGCGGGCCGGTGAAGACCTCGCCCGAGGGCATGTTGCGCCGCCCATCGGAGTTGACCCAGGTGCGCCCGGCGACGTTGAGCCGCAGGTCGGTTCCCGGGGCCTCGATGCGCAGCTCGCACGCGCGGGCCAACCGCTCGATCAGTCGCTCCTGGAGCGCGCGGAGCTCGCTCCAGGCGGCGGCCGGGTCGTCACGGTCCAGGAACGTCGCCCGGCGCACGAAGTCCGAGAACTCGCCCGTTCCCATGCCGGCTCGCTGTGCGCCTGCGGGGGTAGGCCAGAGCGTGCCGCACCAGCGCCGGCGCATCGCGGCCTCGCGCAGCGGCGCCCGCGCGCGGGCCGCGCGAGCCATCCGCGCGGGGTCGACGCCCGCCAGTGCGGTGGTGTTCTCGGGCGCCTGGATCGAGAGCGACGCGTCGGTCTGCTCGGCCTCGGCCAGCTCCGCCGCTGCGAAGCCGTCCAGGTGCCGATCGCTCGCGGCGTCCCACCACTGCTCTGCGGCGCCCGGCAGCTCGGTGCGCAGCAGCGGCCAGGCGCCGCGCTCGAGCAGCTCGCACTGCACGGCCAGCAGGAGCGGCGCGGCGAGCGTGGTCGAGCGTACGACGACCTGCTGGCCCGGTTGCGCGTCCAGGCAGTAGCCGCACAGCAGGCGCGCGAAGGCCGCGGGGTCGGGCTTCATGGAGCGGCGAGGTCCGGGAAGTGCGCGGCCAGGTGCTCGCGCAGCACGTCGCGGATCCAGCTGCGCTCGCCGGGCGAGGCGAAGCGGTAGCGGCCGAGCAGCTCCTTCTGGCGCGTGATCGGATCGGTGCCGGCTATCTCCCAGCGCACCGCGAGGCGCTCGAAGAGGAACTCGGCGGAACGCTGCCAGGCGTCCTCGCGCGACAGCGGCGCGCCGGCGGCGGCCGCGGCGTACCCGCGCCGCGTGGACGGCGACATCACGCCGCGCAGGACGAGCACGTCGCCGGAAAGGCTGCGGTACTCGTTCTCCGGCGCGGCGAGGGCGTCCTGCGCACCGCGGCGGCGGCTGCGCTTGCCCATGCGCGGCACGTTAGCGTCCTGCCCGTGCGCAAGCCGACCCGTCGAACCGAGACCGGACGCGGGGAGCGCGTGCTGCCCGGCGTCTGGCGGCTGCGGCTGCCGCTGCCCTGGGCGGCCGTGCCGCATTGCAACGCATGGGCGCTGGCGCGCGGCGACGGGATCGTGCTGATCGACTGCGGTATCGACCAGCCGGGCGCGCTGCGCGATCTGGAGCGCGCGCTCGAGCCGGCCGGATTCGCGCTCGAGGACGTGCGGCTGCTCGTCTGCACACACGCGCACGTCGATCACTGCGGGCAGGCGGCCGGCGTGCAGGCAGGTTCGGGCTGCGAGCTCTGGATCCATCCGCGCCGTGATCACTTCACGACCAGGAACGGCCCCTTGGACGTGGCGCGCGAGCTGGTGCCGGGCGTCGTCGTCGAGTCGGACGCGGGCGCGTGGGACGTCTACGAGACGCCGGGCCATGCGCCCTCGCACGTCGTCCTGCACCAGCCCGGGCAACGGCTGCTCGTGTCCGGCGATCACGTGCTCGGCCGCACGTCGCTGTACTTCGAGCACGGCTGGACGCCGGACCCGGTGGCGGAGTTCCTGAAGTCGCTGGAGCTGGTCGAGCGGCTCGACGTGCGGCTGACCCTTGCGGGCCATGGGCGGCCGTTCACCGACCTGCGCGGTCACGTGGCGGCGAACCGGGCGCTGGTGCACGAGCGCATCGAGGCCGTGTCGGACGCGCTGCGCGAGCGCCCGGCCAGTCCCCCCGAGCTGCTACCGCCGGTCTACGGCGAGTCCACGGAGTCTGACAAGGCGGCGTGGCTGGTGACCAAGCTGCGCTGCTACCTCGATCACCTGGAGCGGCAGGGGCGCGCACAGCGGGTCGACGGTGACCCGGAACGCTGGGCGCCTGCCTAGACTGGATCGGATGCGGATCGACGAGCGGATCGCCTCGGATTCCGAGCCGTCCTTCTCCTTCGAGTTCTTCCCGCCCAGGACCGACGAGGGCGAGCGCAACCTCGGGCGCGCGCTGGCCGAGCTGTCGCGCCTGCGCCCGACGTTCGTCTCGGTCACCTACGGGGCCGGCGGGAGCACGACAGAGAAGCGCAAGACGATCGACATCGTCAGGCACCTCAAGCGCGACTACGGCATGGAGGCGATGGCGCATTTCACCTGCGTCGGCGCTGCAGTGGGCCAGTTGCGCGAGATGCTCGACACGATGCGCGACGCCGGCGTCGAGAACGTGCTCGCGCTACGCGGCGACCCGCCGCCGGGAGCGACCGAGTGGACCGCGACCGAGGGCGGCCTCAGCTTTTCGCGCGAGCTGATCGAGCTGATCCGCGACGAGTACGACTTCGCGATCGGCGCCGCCTGCTTCCCCGAGGTGCACATCCATGCGACCGACGCCGAGAGCGACTTGCGCTACCTCAAGGAGAAGGTCGAGGCGGGCGCGCGCTTCTTGATCACGCAGCTCTTCTTCGACAACCAGGCCTACTACGACTTCGTCGCGCGCGCTCGCGAGCTCGGGATCGACGTGCCGATCGTCCCCGGCATCATGCCGATCACCGACGTCGGGCAGATCAAGCGCATCACCGACATGTGCGGCTCGAACATCCCCGGCCGGCTGCTGCGCGAGCTGGAGCTGCGCGGCGACCAGCCCGGCTCGGTCACCGACCTCGGCGTCGCGTACGCGACGCTCCAGTGCGCCGACCTGCTGGCCAACGGCGCGCCGGGAATCCACTTCTACACGCTCAACCGCTCGCCGGCGACGCGGGCGATCCTGAGCGCGCTGCGCTTGATGGCGCCCTGGCGTGGCGCCGTGCCGGCCTGAGCGCGGCGGAGCCGGGCGGCTCGAGGTCGAGCGGTGCGCGACCTGGGGGCGATGGTCAGCCGGGCGGCTCGAAGTCGAGCGCGTGCGCTACCTGCGGGCGGCCGTCGAGCTCCCATGCGACGTCGACCTTGTCGTCCTTGCGATACGTCCCGATCCCCCACGCACCCCAGAACCACCGCCAGAAGCCGAGCTTGCCCTCCTTGGCGAGGTCCGCCCCGAAGATCAGCACGTCGTCCTCGACGCGGAAGTCGGAGCCCTCGCGCTGGGGCACGCCGTTGACGAACACGCTGTAAGGGGGGCGGATGCCGCGTGGAAGCCGGACGCGTGTGGGCATCGTCGCTCGCCATGATGCCCAAGTGCTCTGACCGGCGTCACGGCTAGATTCAGCGCGCCGATGGCAGTCGCCGAGTACCGCATCCGCCGCTCCGAGCGTGCGCGCCGCGTACGCGTGTTCGTCGACGCGGACGGCAGCGTGACGGTCACGCTGCCGCGCAGGGCGCCCGAGCGGGCCGCCGGCGAAGCCGTGCGTGAGCTTGCGCCATGGATCGCGCGTCGCCGGCGCGTGCTCGCCCATGCCGCGCAGGAGCTCGCCCGGCCGGCGGGCACGCTGCCCTATCTCGACGCGACGCTGGTCGTGCAGCCCCAGTCGGGACGTGTCCGCGTGCACCGCCGGGGCGACGTGCTGCTCGTGCCCGAGGGCGACCCGCGGCCCGCGCTCGAGCGCTTCTACCGGCGCGCCGCCCGGTCGGAGATCGCCGCCCGCCTCGACGCTGCCACCGCCCGCCACGGCACGCGCTACACGGGCTTGACGATCCGCGGGCAGCGCACCCGTTGGGCGTCCTGCTCGGCCGAAGGGGCGATGTCGTTCAACTGGCGGCTGCTGCTGGCGCCGGCCGGGATCGTCGACTACGTGGTCGAGCACGAGGTCTGCCACCTCGAGCTGATGGACCACTCGCCGCGCTTCTGGGCGCTGCTCGAGTCGCGCGTGCCCGGCTGGCGCGAGCACGCCGCGTGGCTGCGCCGCTACGGCTCGACGCTCACGCTCTGACGCCCGCCGATCACTGCCTGAGCACGCGCCGCAGCGCGTCGTAGGGCGACTCCCGCTCCTCCTGGGCGACGACGCGCCGCCGGAGCCGGCCTGTCCAGGCCTCGGCCGCCCCGTCGCCGCGCACGTCGACTCCGGCGCTCACCCGAGGCCCCGCGAGCTCGACCCGCCCGGCGACCTGCTGCTGGGGTGTGAAGCTCCGCATGCGCAGGTCGACCGCGGCGCGGCGCGGGCCGGCGGCAAGCACCCGCGCCTCGCGCTCGACCAGGTCGAGCGCCTCGTCGAGCGATGCGGCTCGCAGCTTGAGTACGCGCGGGCCGCTGCGCACTGTCACGCGCCAGCCCATGACGGCTGCTGCCGCGGCTAGGCCCGGCGGTCCAGCGGGACGTAGTCGCGCGAGCGCTCGCCCGTGTAGATCTGTCGCGGGCGCGCGATCTTCTGCTCGTCGTCGTCGATCATCTCGAGCCACTGGGCGATCCACCCGCTGGTGCGCGGGATCGCGAACAGCACCGGGAACATCTCGACGGGCAGCCCCAGCGCCTCGTAGATCAGGCCGGAGTAGAAGTCCACGTTCGGGTAGAGCTTGCGGTCGACGAAGTACTCGTCCTCCAGCGCGTGCTTCTCGAGCTCGAGCGCGATGTCGAGCAGCGGGTTGGTGCCCGTGACCTCGAAGACGTCGTCCGTGGCGGTCTTGATGATCTTCGCGCGCGGGTCGTAGTTCTTGTAGACCCGGTGGCCGAAGCCCATCAGCCGCTCCTCGCCCTCCTTCACGCCCTTGATGAAGTCGGGGATGTTCTCCTTGGTCTCGATCCGGCGCAGCATCCGCAGCACCGCCTCGTTGGCGCCGCCGTGCAGCGGGCCGTAGAGCGCCGCGACGCCCGCCGCGACCGCCGAGTACGGGTCGACCTGCGACGAGCCCACCGCGCGCACGGCCGAGGTCGAGCAGTTCTGCTCGTGGTCGGCGTGCAGGATGAACAGGATGTCGAGCGCGCGCTCGAGCCGGGGGTCCGGCTCGTACTTGAGCTCGGTCATCTTGTACATCATCGAGAGGAAGTTGCCGGGGTAGCGCAGGTCGTTGTCGGGATAGACGTAGGGCTGGCCCCTGTTGTGGCGGAAGGAGAAGGCCGCGAGCGTCGGCATCTTGGCCACGAGCCGGACGACCTGCTCGTAGCGGACCGCCGCGTCCTTGATCTTCGCCGCATCGGGATAGAACGTCGACAGCGCGCCGACCGAGGCCACGAGCATGCCCATCGGGTGCGCGTCATAGCGAAACCCCTGCATGAAACCTTTGACGTTCTCGTGCACGAACGTGTGGATGGTCACCTCGTGCGTCCACTCGTCGAGCTGGACCTGGGTGGGCAGGTCGCCGTGGATCAGCAGGTAGGCCACCTCGAGGTACGTCGACTGCTCGGCGAGCTGCTCGATCGGGTATCCGCGGTACTCGAGCACGCCCTTGTCGCCGTCGAGGTAGGTGATCGCCGAGCGACACGATGCCGTGTTCATGAACGCCGGGTCATACGTCATCAACCCGAAGTCGTCCTCGTCGACCTTGATCTCGCGCAGGGCGGGCGCGCGAATCGTGCCGTCCTCGATCGGGATCTCGTAGGTCTTGCCCGTCCGGTTGTCGGTGACCGACAGCGTGTCGGAGGCGGTGGCTACGCCACCGTCGTTCGTGCTCTGATCCTCGGTGGCCATGCCTGCATCATGCCACCGCGGGCACTCAGGACGTCAGCACCGAGCTGGCCATCGCGGCGACGACGACCACCACGCTCACGGCGATCACCGCGCGCTGCGCGCCCTGCGAGCCCGGGAACCCCGGCGCGCGCATCCCGAGCGCGAACAGCACGATCGCCCAGACAGCCGCCACCCCGCCCCCGATGTAGAAGAGCGTCTTGGAGGGCTCCTCCTCGGCAGTCTCGGCGGCGAGCGTCAGCAGCGTGGCGAGCATCGCGGCAAAGCTACCGGACAGAGCGTCCGTAGCGGGACTCCGTGGCGGCCGTCTGGCCCTGGTAGTGCGAGCCGAGCTCGGGCGATCCGTAGGGGTGCTCGGCCGGGGCATCGAGCGTCATGAAGGAGAGCTGCGCGATGGCGATGCCCACATAGAGCTTGATCGGGATCCGGGTCAGGTTCGTGATCTCGAGCGTCAGGGTGCCCTTGAAGCCGGGGTCGACGAAGCCGGCGGTCGCGTGCACGATCAGGCCGAGGCGGCCGAGCGAGGACTTTCCCTCGATCCGCGAGACGATGTCGTCAGGGATCTCGACGTGCTCCTGGGTGCGGCCGAGCGCGAACTCGCCGGGGTGGATCACGAACGGCTGGTCGCCCTCGATCACGACCTCCTCGGTCAGGTTGGTCGGCGGCTGGCGCAGGTCGATCGCCGCTGCGCGGTGGTTGTGGAAGACGCGGAAGGAGTCGCCCAGCCGCAGGTCGACCGAGGCGGGCTGGACCAGCGCCGGGTCCCACGGGTCGATCACGATCCGCCCCTCGGCCACGAGGCGGCGAATCGTGCCGTCGGAGAGCACGGACGTCGGCGCGGCCACGACGGGCGCTAGCGCTCGCCTGCGCCCGGGTGGTGCGTCCGCTCGGTGCGCGCCCGTGCGGGCGGGACGCGCGTGCGCGCCGGGGGCGGCGCGGCAGGATCGCCGTGCGGGCCGCGCCGGGGGCCACGCGGGAGCGGGCCGAGCGGGTGCCTGCGGCGCCGGGCGCCGCCACCGCCGTCCTGGGGCGC
>Ga0136622_10001314_pt1 | contig 10285 bp, 13 predicted proteins | sample AntDrymUQ4482106_2_FD_104803 | JGI IMG/M metagenome (GOLD analysis project Ga0136622, IMG submission 104803) | Polar desert sand microbial communities from Dry Valleys, Antarctica - metaG UQ448 (21.06) | ecosystem: Environmental > Terrestrial > Soil > Desert | place: Antarctica: Dry Valley...
AACCGCTTTCACTGTCACAAGCTCATGGATCTCAATGTCGAGGTGCTGTATCGCGACACCTATCTCTCAAGCCTGGAGATGGCGCGCGAGGTGCTTTGCGGATTAGGCATAGCGAGAGCGGAGAGGGAACGAACGGTGAGAATGTTCCGCGACTACGACGAGGCTCTGCTGAAGCGGCAGCACGCGATCTACCACGATGAGACCGCCCTCATCCAGAGCGCGAAGCAAGCGGCCGATGAGCTGCGCAGCCTGTTCGAGTCCGATGCCGCCGAGCCCATCGAGCAGGCCAAGGCCGCGGTCGTCACGACCTGATGGCGAGCAAGCAGCCGCCGCAGGACCAGTTGCACACCCTCCTCTGCACTTCCGCTCCACTTTTTTGTTTTCTCAATCCCCGTCGCGCGAATCTCGTGTATCACTATCCTCCGTGGAAAGCGGAGCTACGCGTCGGCGCCCCCGATCGTCTACCGGCATCAATAAATCTCGCCACCATTGGCCCAGTTTGATTATTTACAAGGAGATATATCATGAACACCACGACGCCCAAGCCCCTGATCAACAAAGTTGCCCTTGTCACCGGCGGCTCGCGCAGCATCGGTGCCGCCATCGCCAAACGGCTCGCGGCCGACGGTGCAGCGGTTGCACTGACCTATAGCGCATCGCCAGACAAAGCCGATGAAGTCGTCCGTGCCATCGAGGTTGCGGGCGGCAGGGCACTGGCGATCCGCGCCGACGCGGGCGACGCGGCTGCCGTGAAGGCCTCCGTCCAGAACGGTGCAGACCTTCGGCCGGCTGGACATCCTGGTCAACAACGCCGGCATCGCGATCGTGAAACCCGTGGATGATTTCTCGCTCGACGACTTCGACCGCATCGTTGCAGTCAACGTCAAGGGCCCGTTCGTCGCGACACAGGAAGCGGTACGCCACATGGGTAAAGGTGGCCGCATCATCAACATCGGCAGCATCAACAGCGACTACGTCCCTTACGCCGGCGGCGCACTCTATGTGCTCACTAAGGCCGCCGTCGCCGGGCTGACGAAGGGCCTGGCACGCGACCTGGGTCCGCGTGGCATCACCATCAACAACGTGCAGCCCGGCCCCACGGATACGGAGATGAATCCGGCCTCGGGCGAATTCGCGAAGCAGGCGCGGGAATACATCGCGCTGCAGCGCTACGCGCATGCCGACGAGATCGCGGACTTCGTGGCCTACCTGGCCAGCCCGGGCGCGAGCTTCATCACCGGCGCAAGCCTTCCCATCGACGGCGGCTACGCGGCCTGACGATGCAGTCTGTCCCAGCTCCTTTCACGATCAGGCACCAGTTGTCAAACACAACAACGGCACAGACCTCATATTCGGGCTAGCCCTCTGCCGTGAGGCCCAGCACGATGTCGAAGCGCGCGGCGAGCTCGCCGACGCCTGATCCCTCGAGCGGGGCGAAATCCACTATGACCGCACGGCGCGCTTGTGGGTCCTCGATGGCATTGAGGATGCCATCGCGTTCGTTCCCCGGGTCGCCTTGAACATAACACTGGGTGGTCCACTTTCCTCGGCCTTTCATCTTTATGGCAAAGTGGATGTGAGGGGCGGGACGGCTGGGGTAAGAGACTGGCTTGATGGTCCGGAAATAGTACTCACCGCTCTGTCCGGTCAGGAAACGCCCGAATCCTTGAAAGCTCATATCGCGCTTCTCCCGATTGGCGCTACCCGAATGGAGGTAGACGCCCCGGTTGTCCACCTGCCAGATCTCGACGAGAGCGTTCCTGATGGGGTTCCCATGCACATCCAGGATCCTGCCGCTGAGGTGCGTGACCTCGCCCACCGCGGGCGTTAGGTCATCGTTGATGACAAGTAAGTCATTGTCGGTGTCGAACGGTAGCTTTTCCGGGTAGAAGGGCCCCTCGGTCTGCGTCGGCGTCGGCACCAGCGCTTGGGCGCATGCGCCGCGAGCCATCAAGGTCATCACGCCTAGTGTGAGTGTACGTAGAAAGACACGGCGGTTCGGGACCAGCACGGGATTGCTCATGTCGCGGTATCCTCCTTCGTCACGTTCGGCGCGATGCTCAGTTCATCAGCCAGCGCGATTTGTTCGACCTCGCGCACCAGATGCACCTGCGATGAACTCGAAGCCGTGGGCCTGCTCTCGCCCCGAGTTAAGGAGCAATAGATGATCCCGGCCAAACCCGTTATGCTCGAAGTTCCCGTACTCATCGTTTTCGCCTCACTGGTTCGCCTGCTAACCAAAATATAGCAGTGGGCTGTCCAATTCGCTGGCTTGAATCACGAACTCCCAAATCCCGCTGTTGTCGGTGGATCAGCTCTTTGGCTGGATTGCTGCGGGCCCGCGAACGGGCTCAGAAGGGGTTCTCTCACTCGTGAGGCACCCGGCCGCGTCCTACGCCTGTCGACTGCCGCGCTAAGATGCCAAGCGCCGCCTGCAGCCCCGTTACTACCCGTGCCATGGCGGGGTAGTTGAGCTTCTCGGGCGTATCCGTTTGACTGTGATAGTGGGAATAACGGTAAAAGGCCGTGTCGGTGACCATCATCGCCGGATAGCCTTCACGCCAAAAGGAGCGATGGTCGCTCCAGCCAACGCCTGGGACGAACTCGAAGGTGGCGAGCGATTCCGCCGGAAAATCGGAATGGGTGCGAAAGGCGGCCACCAGCTCCTTCAGTTGGCTGCGCGAGTCGAAGTTCGACACGAAGCCGATGAAGTTCGCCCGGTCTGGGTAAAAGAATCCGAACAGCGGCGGGTAGCGCTGAGTGTCCGGCTCGTCGCTGTAGTAGCCCAGCATCTCGAGGGAGATCATCAGCCGTATGTCGTCGCCTCGGGCGCGAGCCCCCTCGGCGTATACCTTGCTGCCCATCTCGCCCCAGTAGAAGAACGGCGGTTCCTCATTGACGAAGGCGACGAAGCGCAGCGTGCGCGCCGGCTTCGCCTGAGCCAGCGCGCCGCTGAGCTCCAACAGGGCTGCCACGCCGCTGGCATTGTCGTTGGCTCCGGGGCTGCCTTTCACCGAATCGTAGTGTGCCCCGATGAGAATAATCTCGCTCGGCTTGTGCACGCCGGGCAGCGTAACTTCGAGGTTCTCGCTGCGCACACCGTGGGCTTCGTAGCTCTGGGACGCGACCTGATAGCCCAGCGACGCCCATTGCGCGCGGAGATAATCCGCTGCGGCCCGGAGCGCCTGCGAGCGGAACACGTTGCGCTCGCCGATCTCCCCTGCCAGCCTGCGCACGTGGGCCTGCAATCGCTCCTCAAGCGCCGCCAGTTCCGTTGCCTGGTTTACGTCCGGCGCGGGGAAGCGGGGATGGCTCATTGGGCTGCCCGCGAGGTTCAGCAAGACGAGCGCCAATCCAACATCGGAGGGACATTACACTTTGCACGCCTGCCCATCTTAAGCTCTAATCGGATGGGAGATCGAGTGGTTCAGAAGATCCCTGATGCTAAATCCCGACGGAGGTGTCGTATGCCAGAGCAGATTTCCAAGTATCCGGAGGTCACGATCAAGGTCCTCAAGGGGGCGGGAGCTCGCTGTGGGGAAGGGGCGGAACAAAAAATCTTAACCCAGTGTCCTCGCGAACGATTTTGTGCCTTACCGAGCGGGGAGGTTTGCGTCTATGGCATCGAAGAAATCCCACAGATGACACAGATCACGGCCAACGAGCTCGCTAGGGTTGTGTGCTCTCCTAAACCGCAGTCGTCGCTGGGGTCTTTATCTCTATCGAGCCCGAGATAGTGCTTCTGGGAGTAACTTTCGCCATGGGAGCCGCAGTGGGTTGGTTTGGGCACAAGATCAATTCGCGGAAGAACCACGATTTGATGTGAGGGGCGCTGACATATGCGCGAAGCAAGGATGGCACAAACCACGCTCTCGATCCGGCGCGGCCCGGGGCGGAGCATGAGCGACCGAGAAGCTCGAGCAGCAGAAGTCCCCCACCCCAATAATTCGGCGGCAGGACATCATGATACCCCCCCAGTATGAGCTTATCTCGCACTCTGACTGCTCGACGTTGAAATAACGTTTGTAAGGCAGGCGTTCCAATAGCTACACTTTGTTCATCGTGAGGGCCTAGCGTGTGCAAAGCGCTGGTGCATAGCCGAGGATCGGGAATGAGCGTAATGCGATTGTATTTAGTTCAACACGGGGAGGCGGTGTCCAAGGACATCGACCCGGATCGGCCTCTCACCGCCGCAGGGCGCCATGACACAGAGCGGCTCGCGAGTTTCCTGTCGCGCCACAGGGTAAGCGTGTCTCGCATCATTCATAGCAGTAAGGCCCGCGCCCGGGAGACGGCCGAGATCCTAGCGCAGACCATAGCACGGGAACGAAAGGTCGAGCAGGCAGCGGGGCTTGACCCGCTCGATTCGCCTTCGGATTTTTCGACCCGACTCAAGAGCCGATCCGAGGACTTAGCCATTGTCGGGCACTTGCCGTTCCTCGCTAAACTGGTCTCTTATTTAGTCACAGGAAACGACGAGCCGGCGCTTGTGGCCTTTGTCCCCGGCACCATGGTCGTACTGGAGCGAGAGGATGCCGGTGTTTGGGTCATAACCAATATGCTTCAGCCGCATATGTTCTAGGCCGGACGCGGTAATGCCAGCGTCCCTCCCTACATCAACATGGAGCGCTAGAATAGCGGGTGGAGCAAGAAGCATTGCTTGACCGGCAAGACTTTGACGCCGTATAGGCCTGTATGGTGGAGCTCGATGGCCTGCGAGGTGCAAGGCCTCTTAAGGAGATTTTCGATCACAAGCCGCATCCCTGAACCGCTGCGGACGGCGCATTTGATCGCCGGAGGATCGCAGGTGATCGCAAACCCGCGGCAGGCGACGTTGATCCTCTCTCTCCGTCATTTTCAGTACCAGATTTCCATGCGCAATCCCCTGAAGTCGCGCTCGGGCTCCGGTTCCGGGAGCCTCACTGCGCTGCCGGCATGAATGCGGCGAGCGGTAAGCGCCAGCGCATAAGCATCGAGCACATCGTCCGCGCCCACCTGCGAGCGAGGAAAGCAATCCCGCACTTCGCTCGGTTTGATAAAAGCAGCGCCGAAGAGAGGACCGAGTAGCGCTTCGCGTTCCCGCCCCCCGGCCGGGGTTTTCTTGTTGTGACGCAGGGGGCGCCCGGCGAGGGTGAGGAAAGCAAGCTCCGGGTGCGCCTCGAAGATACGCTGCTGCAATGCTGGCTCGATGAGCGCGTCCACTTCCCGGATCTTGCCCATGAGGTTGAACGTTTGCTTGCTCATTCCCGCGCCATTCAAGCGCATCGCCTCGCGATAGGACTGGCCTTGAAGCGCCGCCCGCGTGGGCGGGGTGAATATGCTGCTCGCGCGCCCCCGGCCCAGCAAGGCGCGCGCTGCGCGATCGCAAGAGCGTCCACCCGGCTCGGCTTGCTCGAGCAAGCCGATGGGAATATCCACCGCGATCGGCGCGGGGTTTTCCGGTAAATTCATCACCTCCGAAAAGCCCCGGCACAGGGCGAAGCGCACCTCAACGACACGGGACGAGGCTTGGCCCCTACCCTGCAGCACCGCAAACCAACCGCCGCGACAGCCGTCGACTCCGGCGAGCCAAACGATTTGGGAACCCCTACGGTGCTGCAGGGGCTGTGAGACGGTAGCTCTCATTCGCCCTTACAAGACAGGTGTTCGATCTGCATTCTTAAAATTTATTGCCCGCGGTCTTGCCGCGGGATCCTTAGCCATGGGGTTTCCAAAGGAGAGAGGCGCAGCTCTCCCCTTTGGTCGCCCCACGGGGTTCATACTCCGTGATGGCCAAATCAAATTGATTTTCATCGCCATTCAATTTCCTTAGTATTTATAATGGTGCGTCTACGGAGGCGATGTCCAGTGAGGCGATGGCAGAGAAGATGAGAACGGCACTGGTCATTTTGTTCCTCGGGGTGATCGTAGGCGCTTACCTATTCTATGTCCGCGGCATGGGCGTGCAACCCGCGACCAGCGCGCCCCAGGCGATCCACTGCGTCGCTCCGAACGCTTGGGAGCGCTATGATCGCGGGATGATTACGCTTGCCGACATCCAGCAGGCCCGCGAGCGGATCCACACGGTGGCGATCCATACGCCACTCTTACCCGCGAAATTCGGGCCCGCGAACGTCTATTTCAAGTGCGAAAACCTCCAGCGGGGTGGAGCATTCAAGATCCGCGGCGCCTATAACAACTTGGCCCAGCTCGCGCCGGAGGTGCGCGCGCGCGGAGTGATCGCATACTCGTCAGGCAACCACGCTCAGGCCGTCGCGCTGGCCGCGAAGCTTTTCGATGTGCCGGCCACCGTCGTCATGCTGAATGCGTCGGTGGCTGAAAAGGTCGCCCAAACTAAAAAGTATGGCGCGGAGGTCATCTTCGGCGGCGACTCCTCGGAGAAAATCAAGCTACGCGCGGAGCAAATTGCGGCGGAGCGCGGCATGACGGTGATCCCGCCGTTTAATCATCCCGGGACGATCGCGGGCCAAGGCACGGTGGGGATAGAGATCCTGGAGGATCTGCCCGAGGTCCAAACCGTCATTGTACCGATTGGCGGCGGGGGACTCATCTCTGGAATCGCCACCGCGGTGAAGGAGATCCGTCCCTCGATCTGTGTGATTGGTGTGGAACCCGAGGGCGCACCCACGCTATTCGAAGCGCTAAGAGCCGGGAAGCTTGTGACGCTTCCTGATACGAACACGATTGCCGACGGGTTAAAGCCGCTGCGCGCGGGTGATCTCACCTTCGCGGCCGTGAGACGTTATGTCGATGACGTGGTGCTGGTGCTAGACTCCGCGATCGTGGAGGCGATCGCCCAGCTCCTAAAGCAGGAGAAGCTGGTCGTGGAACCCTCGGGGGCGGCAAGCTTCGCGGCAGTGCGCTCGGCCAAGGTCGCTGTCTCAGGCCCCACCGTGTGCGTCCTTTCGGGCGGCAACATTTCCAGTGACTTGCTGAGATCGCTGTGAACCGCCGCGACCGGACTCCTGATCTCACCTTACGTGACCGACCTAAGGTAAATGCTTTTGGGGATACTGCTATGGATCCTGATGATTATTCGGCTCACGAACCCGATGAAGTATTCAATCAGCCGCCAGCGCTTGCGAACTATAACCTCTTTGAATACGACCTACCGCTTCGCGAGGCGCTGCATCGGGAAGGCGGTGGATGGATAGAGGCGCAAGCGCATGAATACGGGGCACTCCTCGGTGCAGCCGAGACGATCCAGCTCGGTGAGCTTGCCAACCGCCATCCGCCGCTGCTTCGCACCCATGACCGATTCGGACATCGCATCGACGAAGTAGAGTTTCACCCCGCCTGGCACGAATTGCTGCGCATCGGCATCGCCCACGCCAACCATTCGCTCGCGTGGACCAGCGCCCGTCCCGGTGCGCACGTGGCCCGCAGCGTGCTCAACCTGCTTCGCCATCAAATCGACGAGGGATCGAGCTGCCCGATCACGATGGCTTTTGCTGTGATTCCGGCCCTACGCGTGCAGTCTGAGCTGGCGGCGGAGTGGGAGCCTCGGGTTTTGTCTACCGACTATGACCCGCGCTGTATACCGGCACCGCAGAAGCGCGGCGCCCTCTTTGGCATGGCGATGACCGAGCGCCAAGGCGGTAGCGATCTACGGGCCAACACCACCCGCGCACAGCCACTATGCGCTGCCGGCCCGGGCGGCGAGTACGCACTTATCGGGCACAAATGGTTTTGCTCCGCGCCCATGTCGGACGCGTTTCTGGTCTTAGCGCAGGCGAAAGGCGGTCTTTCCTGTTTTCTCCTGCCGCGCTGGAAGCCAGACGGTACCCGGAATTCTTTCCATCTCATCCGTCTTAAGGATAAGCTCGGGAATCGTTCCAATGCCTCGGCGGAAGTCGAGTTCCGCCATGCCTGGGCACGCCTTCTTGGGGAGGAAGGCCGTGGGATTGCGACCATCATGGACATGGTTCGTCATACCCGCCTCGACTGCGCCTGCGGATCGGCGGCGACGATGCGGCGCGCCGTCGCCGAAGCCAGCCATCACGCAGCGTACCGTCACGCTTTCGGGCAGCGCCTACTCGATCAACCGTTGATGCGGAACGTGCTCGCGGATCTTTGCTTAGAGTCCGCAGCGTCGACCGCGCTCGTTTTGCGTTTGGCGCGTGGTTTTGATGAATCCGCAAACAGTGTAGAGCAGGCCAAGTTTACGCGGATCGCCACGGCGGTGGCCAAATACTGGATCACAAAACGCGCGGTCGCCGTGGTCGCCGAGTCGCTCGAATGTATCGGCGGCAACGGCTATGTAGAAGAGTCCCCGTTGCCGCGCCTCTATCGCGACGTGCCGCTGAACTCGCTCTGGGAAGGTGCCGGTAATGTTCAGTGTCTCGATGTGCTGCGCGCGATGCACAAAGAACCGGATTCTATTTCGATATTCTTCACGGAAATTCGCGCCGCGATGGGAGTCCATCATCAATTCGATCGATTTGTAACCCGGCTCGAAACCGAGCTGCGTGATACGAGTCAAGCGGAGACGCGCGCTCGGCGCCTGGTGGAGGGACTCGCACTCGCGCTACAAGGCGCGTTACTGCTGCAACATGCCCCGGCCGTGGTCGCGGAGGCTTTTTGCACCGCGCGCCTCGGTGACGATCATCGGCACTCCTTTGGAACTTTACCGGGAGGGACCGATTTCGAGGCGATCATCGAGCGCGCACGACCCCAGGTAGGGTAGCGGTGAGTGCCATGCTGGCTTTCCCGAGCGCGGAAGGCAGCCCAGCGAAAGTCCCGCATAGCCGTGGCCTGAGATAGTGAGCTTGGAACCGCTACCAATGCTTTAATGCAGGAGGACCTTGGTATGCGCTATCAACTCTACTACTGGCCCGGCATACAAGGCCGTGGCGAATTCGTGCGGCTCGCGCTCGAGGAGGCGGGCGCCGACTACATGGATGTGACGCGTCTTTCGGGGCGCGGCAAGGGCCTCCCGGCGACGATGCGTTTTCTTGATGGCACTGGAATCGAACATCTGCCGTTCGCGCCGCCGTTTCTCAAGGCCGGCGATCGGGTGATTGCCCAGACCGCCAACATCCTGCTGTATCTGGGGCCGCGGCTCGGTCTGGTTCCGAAGGGCGAGGCCGGCCGGCTGTGGGCGCATCAACTGCAGCTGACAATCGCCGACTTTGTAGCGGAGATCCATGACGTGCATCATCCGATCGCAGGCAGCCTGTACTACCACCAGCAGAAGCGTGAGGCGCGGCGTCGCGCCGGATATTTTACGTCGGAACGCGCGCCCAAGTTCCTTCATTATTTCGAGCAGGTGCTTGCCGGCAATCCGAAGGCCAGGGGGTATATGCTCGGTCGCAACCTGTCCTACGTCGATCTGTCAATCTTCCAGCTCATCGCCGGCCTGCGTTACGCCTTCCCAAAGACGATGAAGAGATTGGAACCGAAACATTCCGGCTTGGTCGCGCTGCACGATAAGGTCGCGGCGCGCCCGAACATCACCGCCTATCTGGCTTCCGAGCGGCGTATCCCGTTCAACGAAGACGACATCTTTCGGCACTATCCGGAGCTAGACACGTAGGACGACTAAAGAGGAAAGCCACAACGAATACGATCCTTGTATGCGGGGCGCTGTGCTTGATGTCGCTCGGGCTCGCACAAGCCGACTCCGCACACCAATACCAGGCGTTCGTAGGAGCGACCCTCATCGATGGGACAGGCCGAGGCCCTCGATCGAAAACGAACACATCAGTGCGGTCGGGAACAAGTCAGAGCTCGCAATACCGAAAAACGCAAGAGTCTCCGATGTCAGTGGGAAGTGGATTGTGCCCGGATTGATCGACGCCCATGTCCATTTCTTCCAGTCCGGAGGTCTCTACACGCGACCCGATGTGATCGATTCTCCGCGCGATCCGGCCGTATGAAGAGGAGATCGCTGGGATCCGCGAGCGACTTCCCGCCACCTTGGCACGCTACCTCGCAAGCGGCGTGACCTCGGTGGTGGACATGGGCGGACCGAATTGGACCTTTGAGGTGCGAGAGCTAGCGCGCCAGAGTATGCAGGCCCCACGGGTCGCGATGGCCGGGCCGCTGATTTCGACGACCCTGCCCGCAGCGCTGAAGACCGACGACCCACCGATCGCTCAGGTCAAATCGGCGGATGAAGCGCGCGCCGCGGTGCGGCGTCAGATCCATCGGCGGCCCGATCTCATTAAGGGAACCTCTGAACAAGTATCAAAAATGGTTGTACAGCGTGTATACGAATCGATTGCAGACGGAGACGCGGCCGTTAAGCCCGTTTTTCATCGCTCACGGGGCCATGTTCGCCCCG
>Ga0136622_10001317_pt1 | contig 10264 bp, 10 predicted proteins | sample AntDrymUQ4482106_2_FD_104803 | JGI IMG/M metagenome (GOLD analysis project Ga0136622, IMG submission 104803) | Polar desert sand microbial communities from Dry Valleys, Antarctica - metaG UQ448 (21.06) | ecosystem: Environmental > Terrestrial > Soil > Desert | place: Antarctica: Dry Valley...
AGTCCCGATGAGCTGCTCGGGAAGATCGCAACCGGCGACGGGACGTTTGCCGCGACGGTCGACACGGGCTGGTGGGCCACCCAGGGGTACGACCCGGCACGCGCGATCGAGGAGCTCGGCGAGCACGTCCGGCACGTCCATCTCAAGGATGTGCGCGCCGCCGGGGAGCCCCACGAGACCTGCCGCTGGGGCGAGGGGGTCGTGGACGTCCGCGATTGCGTCCTCAGGCTCGAGGCGCTCGGCTACACGGGCACGCTGAGCGTCGAGCACGAGCCCGAGGATCACGACCCGAGCGAGGAGTGCCGGTCGATGCTCGAGGAGTTGCAGGGGTGGCTGCGGTGAGGGTGGCGCTCGTCGGCTGCGGCAACATCGCCGCCCAGTACGCCCGGACGATCGCCGCCGAGCCCGACCTCGAGCTCGTCGGCGGCACCGACGTCGTCCCCGGGCGCGCGGCCGAGCTGGTCGCTCGTTTCGGCGGCACCGACTACCCGACGCTCGACTCCCTGCTCGGTGACGACGGGATCGACACGGTCGTCAACCTGACCGCGCCGAAGGCGCACGCCGAGGTGACCGCGCAGTGCCTCGAAGCGGGCAAGCACGTCCACACGGAGAAGCCACTCGCTCTCCGCTACGAAGAGGCGAGAGAGCTCGCCGAGCTGGCGGTGCGACAGGACGTTCGCCTCAGCTGCGCCCCCGCGACGCTGCTCGGGGAGGCGCAGCAGACAGCCTGGAAGCTCGTCCGCGAAGGCGCGCTCGGCACGGTTCGCGCCGTGTACGCGGACGCGAACTGGGGTCGGATCGAGACCTGGCACCCGTCGCCGCAGGGGCTCTACGGCGTGGGGCCGCTGGTGGACGTCGGGATCTACCCGATTGCGATCCTGACCGCGATCTTCGGCCCGGTTCGCCGCGTTCACGCGTACTGCGCGATGCTGGAGCCCGACCGCGTCACCCTCACCGGTACGCCGTTCTCGCTCGAGACACCGGACTTCAACGTGGCCCTGCTTGAGCTGGAGGCCGGGGTCGTCGTCAGGCTCACCGCCACGTTTTGGGTTCGCGCCGGCAGACAGGTGGGCCTCGAGCTCCACGGCGACGATGCCTCGCTCCACCTCGCAAGCTGGCTCGAGTTCGACTCGCAGCTCGACCTGTCGGTCGACGGCAAGGAGTACGCCCCAGTGCCGCTCGTGCGAGCGCCGTATCGAGGTGTCCATTGGGGCCGCGCTCTGGTCGACCTGGCGGAGGCGATCGCTGAGGGTCGCCCGCACCGTGCGAGCGCCGACCACGCGGTCCACGTCGTAGAGGTCTTGAACGCGGTGGCTCGATCGACCCGGGATGAGACCGCCGTCGCGGTCGCGTCGGGATTTCAGCCGCCGACACCGATGGAATGGTCGTCCTGACGGCCTTCCGTGCGCCGGGGCGGGTCAACCTGATCGGCGACCACACGGACTACAACGAGGGCTTCGTCCTGCCGCTGGCGATCGACCTCGAGTGCGTCGTCCACGCGACGGTGCGAACCGACGGACTCGTTCGGGCTGGGTCGGCCGACCTCCGCGGCGAAGTCGAGGTGGCGGCGGACGGCAGCACCGAGCCGGCCGAGGTCGAGCCGCCATGGGGACGGTACGTCGCGGGAATCGTGCGGACGCTGAAAGACCGGGGGAGGCCGCCAGTCGGGATCGACGCCCGCATCTCGTCGACCGTTCCGGTGGGAGCCGGCCTCTCCTCGAGCGCGGCTCTCGAGGTCGGGCTCGCGCTGGCGCTCTGCCACGCGGCCGGGTTCGAGCTTCCACGCGTCGAGCTCGCCCGCGCCTGCCAGGAGGCCGAGCTGGTCGCAACGGGCGTCCCCGTCGGGATCATGGATCAACTCGTCTCGCTCTCCGGCAAGCGCGGTCACGCGCTCCTGATCGACTGTCGCAGCCTCGCCGTCGAGCCGATCCCGCTGCCGCCGCGACTTGCTGTCGTGATCGTCCACTCGGGGGTCTCACGAATGCTCGTCGACAGCGCGTACGCCGAGCGGCGGCACGCCTGCGAGCAGGTGGCCGCGCGGCTCGGGATGCCCGCGCTCCGCGACGCCACGCTCGAGCAGGTCGCCGAGGAGCCGCGGGCGCGCCATGTGGTCTCCGAGAACGCTCGGGTGCTGGAGGCCGCCCGCCTCCTCTCGGAGGGCGTGACCGACGAACTGGGGCCGCTCCTGAACGCGAGTCACGCGAGCCTCCGCGACGACTTCGAGGTCTCGACCCCCGAGCTCGACGTCCTCGCCGACGAGCTCGTGGCAGCAGGTGCGCTCGGTGCACGCCTCACCGGCGCAGGCTTCGGCGGCTGCGTGGTCGCACTCGCGGCCCGGGAAGAGGTGGACGCCATCGTCGAGCGGGCGACCGGACGCTACGCGGCGAGAACCGGCCGCCGAGCCCGAACTTTCGTCTGCCGGCCCTCCGACGGCGCCGGGCCGGAGCAGGGACGGCCGGGCGCGTGATCACGCGGGCGGAGCAGATCGCTGCCCGGGAGTACGCGGCACGGCAACTCGAGGCCGCGGGAATCGTGCTCTCGGACGCCGAGCGGGACGCGATCGAGGTCGCCGACTTCGGGCTCTCGCGTCTGCACGAGGTCGGCCTGCAACTGCTCGTCTACGTCAACACCGACCGCTACTGCGCGAAGGAGCTCGTGCTCTTCCCCGGCCAGCTCTGCCCTGAGCACCGTCACCCGGCCCTCGACGGCGCGCCCGGGAAAGAAGAGACATTCAGGTGCCGTCGCGGCCTCGTGACGCTGTGGATCGAGGAGGAGAGGCTCGAGCTCCGGCCCGGTGACCAATACACGATCCCACCGGACACGCTGCACCGGTTCCAGGGTGGGCCGGACGGTGCGGTCGTCTCCGAGTTCTCGTCGGCGAGCCGCGACGAGCTCGACGTCTTCACGGATCCCCGCGTTCGACGCTCGACCGTCCTCGGCTAGATCGAACCTGGAGCGGCAGAGCGGCGATGCAGGCGAGCTCGCGCGCCATCAGATGGAGCGGGCGCGTTCGGGGCGCCGAGACGACCGTCAGTCGCACGCGGGGGTCGAGCGCTGCCCGCACGAGCACGCCCGCGCGGAGCCGATGCCAGGACGAGGTGACGAGCGTCACCTCCGTTGCCCCTACACGTCGCGCCGCGGCCGCGATCGAGCGCGCGTTGCCCGCGGTGGTGCTCGCGTCGCCGTCGTCGAGGAGCGGGAGTGTCGGCCCGCGCCAGGCCGCCCGCATGAGGGCTGCTTCGGAGAGGTGGCTCGGCCGGCGTGCCCAGCCGCTCAGGAGTACCGCCGCGGCGCCCTCGGCAGCGCGCTCGCCGGCGCGCAGCCTCGCCTCGCAGACCGGATGGAGGCCGCGGCTGCGCCCGCGCGAGTACCCGAGCACCGCGACGAGGCGTGCCGCTTCCTCGGCGTCAGCCACGCCGGCTCCGGAGCCGCCTGGCTCCGAGGAGCGTTCCGATCACCGTGAGGACGAGGAAGAGCGCCTTCCGGCCGCGCAGCTTGGAGGCCCCGGCGGCGCGGGGGCGCATGTTCACAGGCACCTCTTTCACGCGCAGCCCCGCTCTGTGCAGTCGGAGGACGGCCTCCACCTCGGGGGCTCCGCTCGTGTAGGGCCGCGCGAGCACCGGCAACGCCGCGGCAACCGCGGCGTAGAGCCCGCTGGTCGCATCGTCGAACGAGCGCCCGAGCACCACCTTCATCGAGCGACGCAACAAGCCCGTTCCGAGCTTGCGAATGCCTTCGGGCCGGTAGCGGTAGGGCAGGTAGCCCGCACCGCTCACGAAGCGTGAGCCGATCGCGACATCGCACGAGCCGCAGCGGACGAGCTCGAGCAGTCGCCGCAGCTCGGCTGCCGGGTGCTGCCCGTCCGCGTCCACCCGGCCGCAGAAGGCGTAGCCGTGCTCGAGGGCCCAGCCGTAACCCGCTGCGATCCCGGCCTGCAAGCCGCGGTTCTCGCCGAAGGACAACACCTGGGCGCCACCGCTGCGGGCGAGGTCCGCTGTGCGGTCCGTCGAGCCGTCGTCCACCACGAGCACGTCGGCCTCCGGCAGCTCGAGGCGGAGCTCGTCGAGCACCGCCGAGAGGCTCTCCTCCTCGTTCCAGGCAGGGATGAAGACGAGAGTGTCTGGGGTCAGCTCGGGCATTGGTCGCGCGACCATGCCGTCAGGATGCCGCGGTAGTGCTCGGCGAAGCGCTCGTGCTCGTGCTCCGGGAACGTGGTGCGCACCGTCTCGAGGATCAGCCGATCGAACTCGGGGCCACTCACGTACTCGCGGAGCGCCTCCTCCAGGTGCGGCAGCTGCTCGTCGCAGAACGCTCTGTACTCCTCGATCTGGAAGTAGTCGTCGGCGAGCGTGCGGTAGGCGGTGAGCTTCTCCCCGTAGGAGAGCTCGCGGTCGCCGATCTCGAAGTAGTCGCGCGTGGACTGGTTGATCCGCATCGGCCGGCCCGTGACCGTGCAGAAGACGCTCCAGCGGGTGAGCGCCAGCATCGCCCAGGGGAAGTAATAGTGAAGGCTTGTGAGTGCGACGTCGGGCGAGGCGTTGGCGTAGTCGATCGGGTACGCCTGCCCGTCCTTGACGATCGTCTCGCACGAGTTGAACTCCCAGCGAAAGAAGGCGTTCACGAGCCGGCTGATCGTGACGACCTCGTCGCCGAGCTCCGAGGTCAGGAACTCGTGATCGATCTGGTAACGGTCGTGGAGCGGTCGGTCGGGGTCGAAGTGCATGACCATCGTCTCGGCACCAATCGAGAGGCTGCGGGCGAAGACGTCGAAGTCCTCCACGGCCGCCTGGAGGTGCATCAAGCGCTCTCCGGAGGCGTCGTAGACCGCACGCAGCTCGTCCGAGTCGCGAATCCGGGTGACGCCGACCCACTGGCCGCCGTCGAAGGGCTTCATATAGAGCGGAAACCCGATCTGGCCGGCGATCTCGTCCAGGTCGAACGGCAGGTTGTAACGCTCCGCCGTCGGCTGGAAGCGTTCGTTCTCGGGAGGGTTCTTGTGCGGGATCAGCCAGGTCTCTGGCACCCGTAGGCCAAGCCGAATCATCGCGCAGTAGGCCGCGTGCTTCTCCATCGCCTGAAACGTGAACGGGTTGTTGAGCAGATAGACGTCGTTCATGAGGGCGATCTTCTTCAACCACTCGCGAGGGACGGTGTACCACCAGCCGAGGCGGTCGATCACGAGCCCGTAGCGCGGCCGCGAGCGCAGGTCGAACGGCTCGTTCGTGATCCGTTCTGCGGTGAGGACGTGCGTCTCGCCGCCGTAGCGGATCGGGCCGACTCGCCCGAGCAGGTGCTCGAAGGCCGTCGGCCAATCCTCCTCGGTGCCGAGCAGGAGCCCGATGAGGTGGGTGCGTGTCTTCATGGACAGAACCGGGGGAGATGATGCGCGAACTGCGCGCGCCAGGCCGGCCAGTCGTGCGGAACCTCGTGCCCCCAGAGGTCGAGCTCGTGGCGGATGCCGTTGTCGCCGAGGAGCGTGGCGAAGCGACGTGTGCTGTCGAGCGCGCCGGTCGTGTCCTCCCACTGGCCCTGCCCGCAGACGAGCATGAGGCTCGCACGGCCGCGCAGCCACTCCAGGTGGTCGCCGCCGAGCTGCGTCACGTAGTCGGCGGGGTTGTTGAAGTAGACGGCGTCGCCGCGCTCGGTGCCCTCCCGGCCGCCCGCTACGACCGAGACGTCGTAGACGCCGCTCTGACAGAGAGCGAGCGGGAACACGTGCGCGTGCTTGAGCGTGAAGTTCGCGGCGTGGTAGGCGCCGAAGCTGACGCCGGTGACGACGATCTCTCCGCCACCGCCGGTGTCGGACGCGATGAAGGGTGCGACCTGGTTCAGGATCCAGTCTTCGTAGCGGCCGTGTTGGCGCGCGCGTTCCTCCAGGGTCAGATCCTCCCGGTACCAGCTGCCGGAGTCGAAGCTGCCGACCGCGTACAGCTTCACCCGACCCCCTTCGAGCAGGTCGCCGATCGCGTCGACCATCCCACGCTCCTCGTACTGCCAGGCCGGTCCTTGCTGCGACGGGAAAGCGAGCACGGGCCGGCCCCAATGCCCGTAGACGAGCACGCTTCCCTCCGCTTCGATCGCGGGCGACCAGAGAGAAACCTCCCGGCGCGTCACGTCACAACCGTTGTAGGAGGTCGAGGAGGTGGGGGTGGAACGAGTTCCGCCAGGCCACCCAATTGTGTCCGTCGCGGAACGCGTGGAAGCGTACGTCGTAGTGCTGTCGTTGCAGTGCTGCCATCATCGCCTCGTTTGCGGGAAGGTTCTCTTCGACGGTGCCGCAGACGATCGTCACGGGTACGGGGCGGCCGTAGCTGCCGGCGAGCGTCGCACCCACGAACCGCGAGATTCGCTCGAAGCGTGGGAACCGGCGCTCGTGGTGATCGTGGCGCCGGAAGAAGCTGCCCGACTGGAGGAAGAGCGCGTCGAAGCTCTCGGGGTAGCGGCGGTGGGCGTGAAGCATGGCGAGCGCGCCCAGGCTGGCGCCCATGCCGATCCTCGCTGGCGCCTGACCGACCGAGGGAAGGATCTCGTCGACGAGCGCTCGGGCGTACCGCGCTGAAGCGGAGTAGATCTCGTTTCGTTCCACGGGAGCAAGCAGGACTGCCCGGAGCGGAGGCAGCTGTCCCAAGAGTGTGAGGAGCGCGGAGTGCTCCGCGTATTCCGGGCCGTCGTGGACGACGAGGAGCGGACTGCGCTCGTTCGCATTGGGGTGGGCCCAGAGGATCGCGTGCAAGGAGGTGCGGAGGATGCGACTCGAGATCATCGTTGCCTCCGAGCTCCCCACCGGCTTGGCGTCCAGCCATGTGGGCCGCTCGTACTCCGGCGCTTCCCACACCGACTTGTCTCCCCACGGTCCACTCGCGCGTCTCGGATTCGTCGCGTCGAGAACCCACTCGCTGTGACCCCGCCGGTCGATCAGCTCGAGCTGGTACTCGAAGCGCGTGACCTTCGGCGCGGGGGCGCAGAGCTCCCACTTGTGGCCGTCTCGCGTGAACTCGCGCGGCAGCCGGTCGCGAAGCTCGTGGGCGAGGCGGACACCCGCGAGCCGCCGTCGCGGGTCGGGGTAGTGGAAGCGGAGCTCCATCGCAGAAGTGTGTCGAGTGTGTGCCGATTGAGCTGAAGAACCGTCCTTTTCGGCCCGGCCGGCCGTTTTGGACACTAGGCAGCTCGCCGGCCCGCGGCTATCACGACCTCTTCCAACTCCCAAGGAGGATCGATGAAGAAGCTTCTCAAGAGGCGCACCGGGCGTGGAGTCCTGCTCGGACTCGCCGCCCTAGCGGTCGCCGTCGGCGGCACGACGGCAGGGGTCAAGGCTGCTCTCGCCGACGAAGCGATCACCGCCTGCCGCCACAAGTCGGGCTACCTGCTCGTGCCCTCGTCAGGCAAGACGTGCAAGAAGGCCGAGCAGACGATGACCTGGAACGTCAAGGGCCCTCCCGGGCCCGCCGGTGCTCCCGGCTCCCCGGGACCGCAGGGCGCCGCGGGCCTTCCTGGCCCGGCCGGCCCTGCCGGCCCGCCCGGTCCTGCAGGCACCGGGGGTGGGCTCGCCTCGATCGAGAGCCTGAACGGCATCGCCTGCAAGACGGCGGCTGACGGGCCCGGGAAGGTCTCCGTGGAGACGGAGGTCGACGGAGCGATCGTGCTCAGCTGCGAAGATGGCGCACCACCGCCGCCTTCCCCGTCCCCGTCCCCGCCCTCGCCGCCTACCCCGGGGACGTCGTCGCTGGTGATCAACGAGATCGACTACGACCAGGTCGGCGCCGACGGTAGCGGCTTCGTGGAGCTGAAGAACACGGGCTCCGCGGCCGCCGACCTCACGGGTGTCGCGCTCGTTCTCGTGGACGGCGGCGGGGGTACCGAGTACGGCCGCCGCGCCCTCACAGGCTCGCTCCCACCCGGCGGGTACCTCGTCGTCACGGTGGATGCGCAGAACGGCGCTCCCGACGGGATCGCCCTTATCGGCCCGAGTGGATCCCTCCTCGACGCGCTCTCGTACGAAGGATCCATCACCGCAGCCCAGATCGGCTCCGCGACCGTCAGCCTGGTCGAGGGCACCGCGCTACCAGAGGGCGTGGCCGACTCGAATACGGTGGAGGGCTCCCTGATCCGGCACCCGGACGGCAAGGACACGAACGACGCTGCCGCAGACTGGCGCTTCACCACGACCGTCACGTCTGGAGCCGCGAACGTTGCGACCGGTTGAACGGTCTTGCCCGAGCGCCCCGGCCTCGCCGTGGCGCTCGGGCTGCCCTTGCCCGCAGCCTGCCGCTGACCGTTTCGCGCCTAGCGGCGACCTTTCAGCTGCATGTTGGCTCGTCCCTCGGCCCCTGCTTTGGCCCAACGTTTCCGCTCCTCCGCCTGCAGCCGCTTGTCGAGCCGGCGCTCGAGGTGGGCGAGCTCGCGCTGGAGCTTCCTGTAGCTGTCCCAGCGACCGAAGTCGAGAGTCCCTGCCTCGAGCGCCGCCCGAACCGCACAGCCGGGCTCCGTGCGGTGGGCGCAGTCCGAGAAGCGGCACTGCGACGCCAGCTCCTCGACGTCACCGAACACCTCACCGAGGCCGTCCGCCGACTCCCACAACTGAAGCTCGCGCATCCCGGGCGTGTCCAGGATCAGGCCGCCTTGCGGAAGCAGGACGAGCTGGCGGGCAACCGTCGTGTGCCGGCCCTCGCCGTCGGACTCCCGGATCGTGTTGACCGCGAGCAACTCCTCGCCGGCAAGCGCGTTCACGAGGCTGGACTTGCCCACGCCCGACGAACCGAGGAGCGCAGCTGTTCGGCCGGGCCGGAGATAGGAGCGGATGAGCTCCAGGCCGTCGCCGGTCAGGTTCGAGATCGGATGCACGGGCACGCCGAAGGCGATGGCTTCGACGTCGAGCACCTGACGAGCCACCGTGGTCGACAGGTCGGTCTTCGTCAGCACGATCACGGGCTCAGCGCCGCTCTCCCAGGCCAGCGCGAGGTAGCGCTCGAGCCGGCGGAGGTTGAGGTCTTCGTTCAGCGACGACACGAGAAACACCGTGTCCACGTTGGCCGCGAGAACCTGTTCTGCGGCAGCGAGGTGCGCCACCTTGCGCGAGAACTTCGTGCGCCGCGGCAGGACGGCCTGGATCGTCGCGGTACCCTCGTCAGGCCGATGTGCGACTGCGACCCAGTCGCCGACCGCTGGGAGGTCGCCGGACCCGGAGGCTTCGTGCTCGAGCCGTCCGGCCACCGTCGCGCGCAACTCCCCTCCGCCCGAGAGAAGGACGTAGGCGCCGCGATGCTGCACGGCGACACGCGCCGGGACGAGGCCCGCCGCAGCGTGGGGTTCGAAATCGTTTGTCAGCTGGTCTGACCAGCCGAGTTCTTGCAGTGCGTTCAAGCGAGTCTCCTTGAGCAAAAGGGGCGGGAGGGCGCGCCTTGACGACGGCGCGTCGCGCCCAGCGTCTTGCGGTAGGGACTCGCGGAGGTTACGACCGACGAGCCTCTAGCGCCGCTGGGCACTAGTGGCGAAGGGGGCAAGCTCGATCATGTTCGACCTCCTTCGTCGCCGGGATGTCTCCAGTATGCCTAGAACCGGGGTCGAGGTCGAGTGGCGTTTGGTGTTCGTCGGGGTAGGGGGTAGAGTTCCGCCGGGCTCGAGCCTGGCCGACCGCGTCAGCTCAGGCGAGCCGAAGTACGAAGGAGCGGCCGAAGCACGAACGAGGGGAACGAGGCGTTGTGTCTCAACCTGCCGAGCGACAGCAACGCTGGGTCTCGACTCCGAGGCCTCCGCGCCGCAGTCGCGGTCGGCTCGGTGTCCGACGCCTCCGACGGCAAGCGATTCGAACCAGACCACAAGCGATCTGAGACAGAGGAGTAGAGATGAAGAGGACGATGCTCGTGCTCGTAGCAGTCGCGCTGGCGGCTGTCGCGGCCGCGCCGACGGCGTCGGCGCAATTCACCCCGAGGCAGGGCAAGCCGACGGTCGTCAAGCTGCTGTCGTTCAACGACTTTCACGGTCATCTCGAGGCCAATACGCCGGGGCGGATCAACGACCCTGTCACCGGCGTGAGCGTACCGGCCGGAGGCGCTGAGTACTTCGCCACACACATGAAAGCTCTCGGCTCCGAGGAAAAGGACACGTTCGTCGTCGCCGCCGGGGACATGATCGGCGCCACGCCGCTGTTGTCAGGGCTCTTCCATGACGAGCCCACGATCGAGTTCCTGAACCTGATCGGCACCGACAGCGTCGGCGTCGGGAACCACGAGTTCGACGAGGGCAAGAACGAGCTCCTGCGCATGCA
>Ga0136622_10001321_pt1 | contig 10259 bp, 11 predicted proteins | sample AntDrymUQ4482106_2_FD_104803 | JGI IMG/M metagenome (GOLD analysis project Ga0136622, IMG submission 104803) | Polar desert sand microbial communities from Dry Valleys, Antarctica - metaG UQ448 (21.06) | ecosystem: Environmental > Terrestrial > Soil > Desert | place: Antarctica: Dry Valley...
GCAGCTCGGCCGCGCGGAGCCGGGCGTCGGTACGCCGTGCGACCCACGCCGCCTCGCGCTGCAGCTTGCGCCAGCTCTCGAGCCGGCGGACCGCGAGCGTCCCCTCCTCGACGGCTGCAAGAACCGCACAGCCGGGTTCACTCTCGTGCGAGCAGTCGTTGAACCGGCACTGCGCCGCGAGAGCGTCGACATCGGCGAAAGTCGCGGCGATCCCCTCGCCGCCGGACAGCCCCACCCCGCGCAACCCTGGCGTGTCGATCATGCACCCGCCTCCGGGGAGCACGACAAGCTCGCGGCGTACCGAGGTGTGGCGCCCCCGACCGTCCGCGCGGATCTCCTTGGTGGCGAGCACGTCCGCGCCGACGAGTGCGTTGACCAGTGATGACTTGCCGGCGCCTGAGGACCCGAGCAGCGCCATCGTGCCGTCACCGAGCCGGTCGCGTACTTCTGACAGCCCGGTGGCGTCGACACAGCTGCAGCACATCACCTCGGCCCCTGGCGCCGAGGTCAGCACATCCGCGGCGATCTCAGCGGCGTCAGCAGCGAGATCGGCCTTGGTGAGGAGCACCAACGGTTGCGCGCCGCTCTCCCAGGCGAGCGCCACCAGCCGCTCGATCTTGGTGATTGCGGGGGTCTGGTCCAGCCCGACGACGACCGCCGCAAGCGTGACGTTGGCCGCGAGCGCCTGCGCGTGGGAGGTGCCGCCGGACTGTGCCCGCGTCACGCAGGAGCGTCGCGGCAGCAGGTGTTCCAACGTGCTGCGGTCGTCCGTCCAGCGGGCGACGAGCGCCCAGTCACCGACGCACGGCCCACTGGCGGGGTCGTCGGCGGCGGCCTCAAGAATACGGCCGGAGTAACCGACGCGGGCGACGCCGGCGCCGCCGATGGTGGTGGCCAGGCCGCGGTCGACCCTGACCACCCTGGCTGGTTGGAGGCAGGCGCCGACGTCCAGATCTTGAGCCGATGTCGCCCAAGCGTCATCCCAGCCCAGCTCGGCAAGTACCTGCTCGGGCGCGGAAGCAGAGGGTGGTGGAGTTGCGTTCATGATGAGGGATCTTTCGAGAAGGGGTGGTTGCAGGACTGAGCTGTCGGCAGGCCATGACGTCCTCCTCGCGGTTCGACCGATGGTGGTCGGGGTGTTGCCTCAGGGTAGGCGCGCAGGCAGGTGGTCCGCACCCGAATTTCGGTGCCACGACCGGCGCCGCGCGGCGCTGGTGTGCGGCTCGGGAAACACCTGCTCGCACGCGGCGTTCAGTGCGGCGCCGATCAGCACCGCGATCGACAGGACGTACAACCAGAGCAGGATCGCGATCGGCGCGGCCAGTGGCCCGTAGATCGAGGTCCCTCCGGTCGTGGCGTCGAGGGTGAAGCGGAGGGCATAGCTGCCCAGGACCCACGTCGCGAGGGTGAACACCGCGCCGGGTACGTCGTACCACCACGACGTCCGCACCGGCACCGACAGGTGGTACAGCGAGGTCAGGAACGCGATCGACAACGCCAGCACGGTCGGCCAGTACAGCTCGGTCAGGAAGTCGAGCTCGCCCGGCACCAGCGAGTAGACGAGCGCGGGACCGACCAGGATCAGGGGAACAAGGACGATTCCGAGCAGCAGCGCGACGACGTACAAGCTGAAGGACAGCGCACGGGTCTTGACGATCCCGCGCTGGCCGCCGAGGCCGTACATGATCGTGATCGTGTCGACGAAGACGTTGAGCGCACGGGAGCCGGACCACAGGGCCAGCACGAACCCGATCGAGATCACGTCGACACGACCACGCTCGAGGACGTCGTCGAGCGTCGGGGCGACCACTTGTTCGACTGTCTGCGGCGTCAGCGCCTGCGAGACCAGCTCAAGGACCCGGTCCTTGAGGCCGTTGATCTTCGTGCCTTGATAGCGCTCGGCGACGAACCCGAGCGTGCCGGCCAGCCCGAAGACCAGCGGCGGCAACGACAAGATCGCGAAGAACGCAGCCTCCGCGGCAAGGCCGGTGACGCGGTAGCGGAAACAGCCCCCCACGGTTGCGGTGACGATGCGCCACACCCGGTGGCGCGCCTGCTTCCAGGTGCGAGCCAGGGGTTCCGACCGCGCTACCGGATCGGAGGCCATGGACCTACCGTAGCGACATGGATCCCCTGCAGCGTGCACCCGCCAACCAGGCGCCGCCGCTGGTCGGCTACGACGCGATCGGTTCCGACGCCGCCCTGCAGGAGGCATTACGCGCGTTCGCCGCCACTGACGATGCCTTCGGTAGCGGCGCCTCTGGCGTGTTGGACTCGCTCGGCGAGCTTGGTCGCGTCGCCGGGTCGGCCGAGGCGCGCGAACACGGCCGGCTGGCCAACGAGCACGTGCCGCGCCTGCGTACGACGGACCGCTTCGGCAACCGGGTCGACGAGGTCGAGTTCCATCCCTCGTGGCACTGGCTGTTGGAGCGTGGGGTGGGATTCGGGCTCCAGGCGGCGCCGTGGACCAGCGACGAGCCGTCCGCGACCTACGGCGAGCCGCCGGCTACGTCGCCTGGACCGCTGTCGAGCCCGGCCACGCCTGCCCGATGACGATGACGTACGCCGCGGTCCCCGCGCTGAAGGGCGACGACGCGCTGGCCAAGCAGGGGACGAGCGGCCTCGCGTCGCGGGTGTACGACTTCGGGCTGCGCCGGCCGGCGGACAAGGCTGGCCTGCTCGCCGCGATGGCGATGACCGAGAAGCAGGGCGGGTCCGACGTGCGGGCGAACGTCACGTCGGCGTCGCCGACCAGCGACCACGGTGAGTACCGCCTGCATGGCCACAAGTGGTTCACCAGCGCGCCGATGGACGACATGTTCCTCATGCTGCCGCAGGCTCCGGACGGCTTGACCTGTTTCGTGGTGCCCCGCGTGCTTCCCGACGGCGCCCGCAACCCGCTCTCGATCGTGCGGCTCAAGGACAAGGTCGGCAACCGCTCAAACGCCTCGGCCGAGCTCGAGCTGCACGACACCGTCGGCGCCCGGCTCGGCGACGAGGGCCGGGGCGTGCGCACGATCATCGAGATGGTCGCCGCGACGCGCCTGGACTGCGTGCTCGGATCGGCCGCGCTCATGCGCAGAGCCGTCGCGGAGGCTTCCTGGCACGCCGCGCACCGGTCGGCGTTCGGAACAACGCTCGCGGAGCAGCCGGCGATGCGCAACGTGCTCGCCGATCTCGCCACCGAGAGCGAGGCCGCCACCCTGCTCGGGTTGGGCTGGCGGCCTCGGTCGACCGCCACGACGACCACGAGGTCGCGCTACGCCGGATCGGCTTGCCGCTGGCGAAGTTCTGGGTGTGCAAGCGCACCCCGATGATGGTCGCCGAGGCGATGGAGTGCCTCGGCGGCAACGGGTACGTCGAGGAGTCCGGCATGCCGCTGCTCTTTCGGGAGTCGCCGCTGAACTCGATCTGGGAGGGCAGCGGAAACGTCGACGCCCTCGACGTCCTGCGCGCCCGCCAGCGCGAGCCCGAGACTCTGCAGGCCTGGTTGAGTGAGGTCGGCGCCGTCCGAGGCGAGGACAGTCGGCTCGACACCGCCGTCGACGACGTCCTCGCCGACCTCGCGGACCTCCAGGACGTCGAGGTACGCGCTCGCCGGCTCGCCGCCGCGATGGCCTCCTGCCTGCAAGGTGCACTGCTGCTGCGCCACGGCAACCCTGCCGTCGCCGACGCCTTCTGCGCGACCAGGCTCGCCGGGGACTGGGGCGGCGTCTTCGGCACACTCCCCCGCGGCCTCGATCTCGCCGCCATCGTGTCGCGCACGACACCGCACCTGGTGTGACGGGGGCGCCCGTCTAGAGTCGCGACCATGCGCGCCTACCTCAACGCCGCCGTCCTCAGCGCCGGGGCGACGGGACTGGCCGTCCTCGGGTTGCGCGCACCCGACCCGCTCGTGGCGATCGCTGCAATCGCCGCCGGCACCTGCCTCCTCGCCTGGCTCGCAGCCCAGGCATCTACCACCCAGGAGTCCGGACTCGCCCTTGCCAACCCTGCGTGGGCGCTGACGCTCGCGGTCCAGCAGCGCCTCGCCTGGACTCAGCTCCTGCCGTTGTGGGCCGGCCATGTCGTCGGCGCCATCGCTGCGGGCTTCGGCGCCGCCCTCAATCTGGTCACACTGGTGGGCCTGGGCATTGCCGGCTTCGTGTCCTGGCCGCTTGCCGCCATCCTCGCCGCCGCCGTGCTCGCGGGCGCCGGCGCAGCGGGTGCCTCGGCCAGCATGTTCGTTGCCGCGGACGACGTGCCGGGCTAGCGAGTGCGTCTCGACATGTGAGCGACCGTCTCAAATTATGAGATGGGTGTTTGTGTGTCCCCGTCGTGAGACCCAGACTTGCCGCATGCTCACCGCTTCGACGACCCATCTCGTGGTCCGACGCCACGTCGACCTCGGTCGTCTGCGCAGCATGATGTGTCGCGGCGCCTGACGCCCGCGACCCTTTCTCCCCGATCACCCGAGAAGGCGCGCGGTCCCACGCCGCGCCAGGTGCCGGCGTGAGGTGACCGCGGCCCTGGATCTGAGGTCTCACCTCCCATGACCACGACGACCAATGTGCCGGCGCGTGCGCCACAGCCGACGGTTGCGCGGAAGAAGCGGGGCGAGGGCCAGTGGGCGCTCGGTTACCGCGAGCCCCTCAACACCAACGAGCAGGCCAAGAAGGACGACGACGCCCTCAACGTCCGCGCCCGCATCGAAGACATCTACGCCTATGGCGGTTTCGCGTCGATCGACCCTTCGGACCTACGCAACCGCTTCCGCTGGTGGGGCCTCTACACCCAGCGCAAGCCCGGCATCGACGGGGGCAAGACCGCCACCCTCGAACCTGAGGAGCTCGAGGACTCCTACTTCATGCTGCGCGTGCGCATCGACGGCGGGCAGCTCGACCTGCCCCAGCTGCGAGCGATCGCTGACATCTCCACGACCTATGCCAGGGATACCGCCGACATCACGGACCGCCAGAACATCCAGCTGCACTGGGTGCAGGTCGAGGACGTACCCGCGATCTGGGACCGTCTGGAAGCCGTCGGCCTGTCCACCCAGGAGGCGTGTGGCGACTGCCCGCGTGTCATCCTCGGCAGCCCTGTCGCGGGCATCGCCGCCGACGAGATCGTGGACGGCACCTGGGCGATCGAGCAGATCGAGAGCACCTACATCGGCAGCCAGGAGTTCTCCAACCTGCCGCGCAAGTTCAAGACCGCAATCAGCGGGCATCCAAGCCACGACGTCGTCCCGCAGGTCAACGACGTCTCCTTCATCGGCGTCGTCCACCCGGTGCACGGACCGGGCTTCGACCTCCTGGTCGGCGGCGGCCTGTCCACCAACCCGATGCTCGCCCAACGGCTCGGTACCTGGGTCCCGCTCGCTGAGGTGCCCGAGGTCTGGAAGGGCGTCGTCAGCGTGTTCCGCGACTACGGCTACCGGCGCCTCCGGGCGCGTGCGCGGCTGAAGTTCCTCGTCGCCGACTGGGGTGCCGCGAGGTTCCGCCAGGTGTTGGAACAGGAGTACCTGGGCCGCCAGCTCCTCGACGGGCCGGAGGCGCCCGCGCCGCGTACCCCCGCGGACCACATCGGGGTGCACAGCCAGAACGACGGCCGCTTCTACGTCGGGGTCTCCCCCATGGTCGGCCGGGTCACCGGTGCGTTGCTCGGCAAGGTCGCCGACATCGTCGGCGAGCACGGAAGCGACCGGGTGCGTACCACGGCCCAACAGAAGCTTCTCGTGCTGGACGTGGCCGAAGATCGGGTCGAGTCGCTCGTCGGCGCCCTGGCCGAGATCGGGCTGGAAGCCCGCCCGTCCCAGTGGCGCCGCAACACCATGGCGTGCACCGGCATCGAGTACTGCAAGCTCGCCATCGTAGAGACCAAGGACCGAGCGGCCAGGCTTGTCGAGGAGCTCCAGCAGCGCGTCCCCGACCTCGACGTGCCGATCACCGTCAACGTCAACGGTTGCCCCAACTCCTGCGCCCGTGTACAGGTCGCAGACATCGGTCTCAAGGGTCAGCTCGTCATCGACGAGGCCGGCCGGCAGGTCGCGGGCTTCCAGGTCCATCTCGGCGGCGGGCTCGGACTCGAACCAGGGTTCGGCCGCAAGCTGCGCGGGCACAAGGTCACAAGTGTCGCCCTCGCTGACTACGTCGAGGGGGTCGTGCGCGCCTACCTCGACGAGCGCGGCGGCGGCGAGTCCTTCGCCGAGTGGGTAGTGCGCGCTGACGAGGCGGTGCTGCGGTGACGACACGTGCGGTGCCGTTCCACTGCCCCTACTGCGCCGAGGAGGACCTGCGCCCACACGGCGACCGGCACGGCGCTTGGGAGTGCCGCGCGTGTCTGCGTGCGTTCAGCCTCTCCTTCATCGGACTGTTGGCTCCGCCTCTTCCGGCGGAGCCGATGACCAGCCCCCAGCGCGGGGACCTGTCATGAGCCTCACGACGGTCGACGTACCGACGCGCAGCGGCGCGCACCTCGAGGAGCTCGCCAGGATCGCTGGCGCCGATCTCGAGCTGGCCCCTGCCGAGCTGATCGTCGAGTGGGCGGTCGAGACGTTCGGCGAACGCTTCTGCATCACGTCCTCGATGGCCGACGCGGTCCTTGCCGACATCGCCGCCACGGTGGCGCCAGGAATCGACGTGGTCTTCTTGGACACCGGCTACCACTTCGCCGAGACGATCGGGACCCGCGACGGAGTCGCCGCCACGCTGCCGGTCAACCTGGTCACGGTCACGCCGCGGGACTCCGTCGCCGAGCAGGACCGCGCTGAGGGATCCGACCTCTTCGCCCGTGACCCCGACCGCTGCTGCTTCCTGCGCAAGGTGAAGCCGCTGCAGGACGCGCTGGCTCCGTACGACGCGTGGGCGACCGGCCTGCGTCGCGAGGAGACCCACAACCGGATCATCACCCCCGTGGTCGGGTGGGACGCCAAGAAGCAGAAGGTCAAGGTGTCTCCCATCGCGCGCTGGACGCGGGAGGACGTCGAGCGCTACATCGCCCGCAACGGAGTGCTTGTCAACGCCTTGCAGGCCGACGGTTATCCCTCGATCGGTTGCTGGCCATGCACCCAGCGTGTGACCGAGGGCCAGGACCCGCGCGCCGGGCGATGGTCCGGCACCGCCAAGAACGAGTGCGGCATCCACTCCTGAGCACCTCCACCCTCCCGACGCAACTCCCACGAAAGGCGGTACGCCCATGACTGCTCCAGCCCTCGTCGCCCTCGCCCACGGCAGCCGCGACCCGCGTTCGGCCGCGACCATCAGAGCCCTCGCCGGCCTTGTCGCCGACATGCGTCCCGACCTGCGCGTCGAGCCGGCGTTCCTCGAGCTCGCTTCGCCTTCTCATGTCGAGGTGATCGACCGGCTCGCGAGTGAAGGCGTCGAGGAGATCGTCGTCGTTCCGCTGCTACTGACCCGCGCCTACCATGCCCAGGTCGACGTCCCCGCGGTGGTCGAGGCAGCCGTTCGCCGCAACCCCGGCCTGCGCGTACGGGCCAGTGACGTGCTCGGCGTCCAGCCAACCTTCATCGACGTTCTCGACAAGCGGCTCCGCACGGCCCTCGCCGACGCGCGGGTACGCGAGCTCGACGGCCTCGTGCTCGCCGCCGCCGGATCGTCGGACACACTCGCGAACGCCGCGGTCGCGCGCGCCGCCCGCGCCTGGGGCGCTCGGCACCACCTCCCCACGATCGCGGCGTTCGCGTCGGCGGCTCCCCCGGCCACCGGTGAGGCCGTACGGGCGTTGCGCGCCGACGGCCGCCGCCACATCGCGATGGGCTCGCTGTTCCTCGCACCGGGGTTCTTGCCCGACAGGGCCGCGGAGCTGGCGCTCGAAGCGGGCGCAGTCGCCGTCGCCGCGCCGCTCGGCGTGGACGAGGAGCTCGTCCGGACCATGCTCGCGAGGTACGCCGTCGGCGCCGTCGACCTCGTCCCGATCCCCGCCTGATGCCGATGAAGGTCGATAGCGTGGGGCTCGAGGTCCGCACCCGCACCTGACACCGCCCGACGAAAGCACCCCCATGTCGCTGCCGATCAGCCCTTCGATCGAACCTATGCTCGCCAAGGCCACCGACACCGTTCCGGTCGGCGACTACGCCTACGAGCCGAAGTGGGACGGCTTTCGCTGCATCGTGCACCGCGACGGCGACGACGTCGTGCTCGGTTCGCGCTCGGGCAAGACCCTCGAGCGCTACTTCCCCGACGTCGTCACCGCCGTCCTGACCGCCGGACTGCCCGAGCGATGCGTCGTCGACGCCGAGATCGTCGTCCCGCAGGGTGACCGCCTGGACTTCGACCGCCTGCTCGATCGCGTCCACCCCGCCGACTCGCGTGTACGCCGCCTGGCGGCCGAGACGCCGGCGTCCCTGGTGTGTTTCGACCTTCTCGCCGTCGGCGACGAGTCGCTGCTGGACCTGCCGTTCAGCCAGCGCCGCACCCGGTTGGAGCAGGTGGCCGAGGCCGTCTCGCCGCCGGTGTACATCACCGCGATCACCGAGGATCCCGCCACCGCGCAGAGCTGGTTCGATACCTTCGAGGGCGCCGGTCTCGACGGCGTCGTTGCCAAGGGCCGCACCGAGCCGTACACCCCGGGCAAGCGCACGATGCTGAAGGTCAAGCACCACCGCACCGCCGACGTGGTGGTCGCTGGTTACCGGTTGCACAAACGGTCCACGCCAGATGCCGTACTTCTGGGCTCGATGCTGCTCGGGTTGTACGACGAGGCCGGCACGCTGCAGTTCATCGGCGGGTGCGCGTCATTCTCGGACGCCGTCCGCGCCGAGCTGCCCGTGGTGCTCGACGACGTGCGTGCGGACCCGGCGGACGGCCACCCCTGGACGCCGGGCGGCGACACCGGCGACCGGCGGCCCGGTGGGCAGAGTCGCTGGAGCGGCAAGAAGGACCAGTCGTTCGTTCCCCTCCACCCCGTCCTGGTCGTCGAGATCGCCTACGACCAGCTGCAGGGTGGCCGGCTGCGCCATGCCGGCCAGTTCGTCCGCTTTCGTCCGGACCGTGAGGCGAGCTCGTGCACCTACTCCCAGCTCGAGGTGCCGGCGTCGTACGACCTCGCCGACGTGCTTCGCTGACGGTGTGGTGCGCGTAGGGTGGTGCCATGTACGACGTCGTCCTGCTGATCGAGCGCGCGCTCACCGACCTTGACGTCCGGCAGGTCGTCTCCTTGCACGAGGGCCTCGACGAAGCCGTCACCTACCACCTGTTGCTCCCGGTCGAGGATGCCGCGGGGCAGCTCGCGACCTCCATGGGAGCGGTCGGTGGCGTCGACATGCTGTCGACCCCCGACGCACGTGAGCTCGACGACGTCCAGCGCAGCGCCACCGAGACCGGGCAGCGCGGGCTCGACGCGAGCCGGACACTCATGCAGGCGCAAGGTCAGGCCGTCACCACGCAGCTGACCAGCGACGACCCGATCACCGCCCTTGCCGCGCTCGTGGCCGAGCACTCAGCGGCCGAGGCGATCATCCTCACCGAGCCTCACATCGTCTCGGAGTTCTTCCACCTGGACTGGACCTCCCGGGCCCGCCGCAAGCTCGACGTCCCCACGTTGCACCTGCTCGAGCACGAGACTTTCGACGGGCAGTCCTCCGGTGGTGGCGAGGGCGTCAGCATCATTTGAACCGCGCGTTTGTGGGCCCGACTAGGCTTGCGACATGGCCTATGACGTGGAGAAGACCGACGAGGAATGGCGAGCCGAGCTGAGCCCTGAGGAGTACTCCGTGCTCCGCAAGGCCTCGACCGAGCGGCCCTTCAGCAGCCCGTACGAGACCGACGAGACCGTCGGCGTCTACGCGTGCCGCGCCTGCGGTGCTGAGCTGTTCCGCAGCGAGGTGAAGTTCGACGCGCACTGCGGATGGCCGGCCTTCTACACCCCACTGGCCGAGGACCGGGTCGAGCTGATCGAGGACCGCTCCATGTTCATGAAGCGGGTCGAGGCGCGGTGCGCGCGCTGCGGTTCCCACCTCGGTCACCTCTTCGAGGGCGAGGGCTTTGCCACACCGACGGACCAGCGCTTCTGTATCAACGGGATCAGCCTGACGCTCGAGCCGGAGGCCTGAGGCCAGACTGGTCGCCATCAGGGCGAGCTGTTGTTGAGGACCTGCGCGAGCCCGTGTGAGGCCTGGCGGATCATCCCGGGGTTGGTGTCCCAGTAGTACGCGAGCGCCGACACCGCCTGGTAGAGCGCCCAGCCGCGGCCCCGCAACCAAGACGCATCGTCGACCTCGAGCTCAGCTCTGAACCGCATGCGATTGTCGCCTGTGAACA
>Ga0136622_10001322_pt1 | contig 10250 bp, 10 predicted proteins | sample AntDrymUQ4482106_2_FD_104803 | JGI IMG/M metagenome (GOLD analysis project Ga0136622, IMG submission 104803) | Polar desert sand microbial communities from Dry Valleys, Antarctica - metaG UQ448 (21.06) | ecosystem: Environmental > Terrestrial > Soil > Desert | place: Antarctica: Dry Valley...
GCCCGGGCGTAGATGCCGGGCGAGCCGTGCCCCTGGATGTAGACCTGGTCTCCGCCACCGGGGTGGTCCTTGCCGCGGAAGAAGTGGTTGAAGCCGACCTCGTAGAGACTGGCGGAGGACTGGTAGGTCGCGATGTGCCCGCCGACCTCGAGTCCCTTGCGGTTGGCCACCGACACCATGACCGCCGCGTTCCACCGGATGAACGCGCGGATCCGGCGCTCGATGTGCTCGTCGCCGGGGAACCACGGCTCGCGCTCGGTCGGGATCGTGTTGATGTAGTCGGTGCTGCGCAGCGCGGGGACGCCGACCCGCTTCTCCCGAGCCCGCTCGAGCAGCTTCAGCATGACGTAGCGGGCGCGGTCCCTGCCCCGCTCGTCGAGCAGTGCGTCCAGCGAGTCGAGCCACTCCTGGGTCTCGTCGGGGTCGATGTCGGGCAGCTGGGTGGGCAGCCCCTCGTGGATCACCGAAGGCGATGTCCCTTGTGATGCCCTTTGCGATGTGGAGCGTTCGTTGGTGTTCGCCACACCATCATCGTGTCACGGTGTGCCCAGCCATGAAACAGCCACGGAACCAGCGACGACAGGAGACCAGGTCAGACGCGGGCCAGCGCAACATGTGGGGGTGGCGGGAGTACGACGACGATCGGGTCGCCCGCGCGGACCGACCCGGAACGGGTTACCACGGACATCACGCCGGACCTCAAAGACGGCTTGCCCGTGGAGTCGCGCGTCGTCACCGCCTCGCGGAGGCCGTCCTGGAACCTGTCGATCTGGTAGCAGGGGTTGCGCAGTCCCGTCAGCCGGACCTGGGCCTCGCCGATATCGAGGAGCGTGCCGAGTGGGAGCGCGCGCAGGTCGAGTCCGGATGTCGTCACGTTCTCGCCGAGGTGACCCGGCCGCACCAGGTGCCCCGCGAGCGCGAGGTCGTCGAAGAGCTCGCTCGCGATCAGATGGACCTGGCGCAGGTTCGGGGCGGTGGGGTCGCGGGCCACCCGTGACCGGTGGCGCACCGTCGTACCCGCGTGTGCGTCGCCCTCCACGCCCAGGCCCTCGACAAGGACGATGCTTGGCTCGGGGTGCTTGCTGAACGCGTGCTGCGCATCGCGGTGCACCGCGACCACCCGCCCGCTCGGCTGCTGCTCGTCGGGCCGGGTGCGGAGATCCTGCTCGCCCGCCGTGTCCATGGCAGTAGCCTGTCACCCGTCCTCAGGGTTGCGCTGCGGGTGGCGTTTCCGGTGGACTGGCCAGAGGTGCACCGAGCCCGGCACGGGCTTGGGCGAAGATCACTGAATAGATCGCTGATTGATCCACATGGAGGAGACAGGTGAGCGCGACCGCGGGTGGCCCGGAGGGCACCGCCACCCAGACCGCCGGCAGTCGGCTGGGACTGAAGCCCGGGATGGTCGTCCAGGAGCTGGGGTGGGACGACGACGTCGATGACGGCCTCCGGATCCAGGTCGAGGACACGATTGAGGCCGACATGGTCGACGGCGACTACGGCAACGTGGTCGACTCGGTGCTGCTGTGGTGGCGCGACGAGGACGGTGACCTGGTCGACGCCCTCATGGAGTCACTGACCGACCTGGTCGGTGGCGGGGTGATCTGGCTGCTCACCCCGAAGATCGGCCGGCCCAACTCGGTCGACGCAGCCGACATCGCCGAAGCCGCGCCCATCGCCGGACTGGCCACCACGACGACCGCCGCCGTGAGCCAGGACTGGTCGGCCATGCGGCTGATGGCTCCGAAGACGCCGCACTGATGCTCGCCAAGGCAGCGAGCCAGGTCTCGCATGCCTTCACCACGTTGCGGGTCCTGACCACCGCGGGCGTGATCCGCCCCTACTCACCGCAGGTGCTCGCCGGGATCGCGACCACCCTTCGCGACTGGGGGCGCGGCCCCGCCGGCGGCTTCACCACACTCGCGCTTCGAGCCCCCGATCAGGTCGGCCTCATCGACGAGCTCGGCTCCCTGACCTATCAGCAGATGCACGAGCGGAGCAACGCACTGGCCCGCTCGCTGCGTGACCTCGGGGTCCACGAGGGGGACAGCGTCGCGCTGCTCGCGCGCAACCATCGCGGCTTCGTCGACGCCGCGATCGCCGTATCCAAGCTGGGCGCCGACGTGCTCTACCTGAACACCGCGTTCTCCGCTCCGCAGCTCGGTGAGGTCTGCGAGCGCGAGGATCCGGCCGCGGTCATCTACGACGAGGAGTTCACCGAGCTGATCGACGAGTCCGGCATCGATGTCACGCGGGTGCTCGCCTGGACCGACTCCGACTCCGACGATGACCCCGACACCGACACAGCCGATGCACAGGACCTCCCGTCGACCGAGAAGCTGATCGAGGCGGGGTCCCCTGCCGACCTCACCCCGCCGGAGCACAAGTCCCGCTCGGTGATCCTCACCTCCGGCACGACCGGCACACCCAAGGGCGCTCCTCGCAGCGAGGGTTCCTTCGACGCCGGCGTGGCACTGCTCTCGCGGCTGCCGCTTCGGCGGGGTTGGAAGTGCCACATCGCGGCGCCGCTGTTCCACACCTGGGGGTGGGCGCACCTGAGTCTGGCGATGCTGATGGGTACGACGGTCGTGCTGCGCCGGAAGTTCGACCCGGAGGAGTGCCTGCGTGCTACGAGCGAGAGCCCCTGTGACTCGCTGGCGGTGATCCCGGTGATGCTGCAGCGGATCATGCAGCTGCCGGACCAGACGCTGGACCGCTACGACCTCTCGAGTGTGAAGGTGGTCGCGGCGTCCGGCTCCGCGCTCCCCGGAGACCTTGGCACCAGATGGATGGATCGGTTCGGGGAAAACCTCTACAACATCTACGGCTCCACCGAGGTTGCGTGGGCCACGATCGCGAACCCGGCCGACCTCCGGGCCGTTCCCGGCACGGCCGGCAGGCCACCCTTCGCAACCATCGTCAAGGTGTACGGCGAGGGCGACACGGAGGTCGCGTCCGGGGAGCCGGGTCGGATCTTCGTGGGCAACTCCATGCTGTTCGAGGGTTACACCGGCGGCGGTTCCAAGGACATGATCGATGGCCTGATGGCCACCGGCGACGTGGGTCGAATGGCCGAGGACGGACGACTCGTGGTCGAGGGACGCGACGACGAGATGATCGTCTCCGGTGGTGAGAACGTCTTTCCTCAAGAGGTCGAGGACTGCCTGGCCCGGCATGATGCGGTGGTCGAGGTGGCCGCGATCGGCGTGGACGACGAGGACTTCGGCAAGCGCCTGCGCGCGTTCGTCGTACTCAAGTCTGCCGACGCGGCCAGCGAGGACGACCTCAAGGAGCACGTGAAGTCGAACCTCGCGCGCTACAAGGTGCCGCGTGACTTCATCTTCCTCGACGAGCTCCCGCGCAACGCCACCGGCAAGATCCTCAAGCGCGAGCTGGCGGATGGCGACACAGACGAGTGAGGCCGCCGGCCTCGAGCCGGGCCGGCGGGCTCCGGGCTTCGAGCTCCGCGACCAGCACGGGCAGAGCGTGACTTTGTCCTCCTACGCCGACCGGTCGCCGGTCCTGCTGGTCTTCTACCCCTTCGCATTCAGCGGCGTGTGCAGCGGTGAGCTGCACGGCCTCCGAGACGGCTGGGCAGAGGCCTCTGCGGGCCGTGCGGAGCTGGTGGCGCTCTCGTGCGACCCGGTCCACTCCCTGCGTGCCTTCGCCGAGTCCGACGGGCTGGAGTTCCCGCTGCTCTCGGACTTCTGGCCGCACGGGGCTGTGTCGAGCGCCTACGGCGCCTTCGACTCCGGGCGAGGAGCCTCGACCCGGTCGAGCTTCCTGGTGGACCGGTCCGGGCGGCTGGCCTGGCAGGTCCACCACGCGATCGGGGATGCGCGCGACCTGCGCGACTACGCCCGCGCGCTGGAATCTCTAGACCAGTAGCGTGATCTGCGCCACGAATCGGCCAGAAATCGGGAGATTTTCCCTGGAATTTGGCTGATCGGCCTGACATCGGGCGGCAGAGAAGGTTGAATAGTGTCGCTACGACCGCTGGTGACCCGAGACGCCGGCGGTCGTAGTTCAATTTCGGGCTCTTCTGGCTCCCGTAGGCTGTGCCCGCTTCGGGCGTATAGCTCAGCGGTAGAGCACCTGCCTTACAAGCAGGTGGTCGCAGGTTCGATCCCTGCTGCGCCCACCGACCCGAGGTGCCGGTGTCACCGATCCGAAGCCAGAGATTGCGGAGGGCTGCTCGAGATGAGTGCGAACGCTCACACCCATCCCGCGATCTCGAGCGAACGGCGCTCGAAGCTGCACATGCGCATCCGCTTCCTGGTGCTCTTCACGATCAGCTACAACGTCATCGAGGCCGTCGTCTCTCTGGCGCGCGTTCGGCCGACATGTCAGTCCCCGACTGGACCAGGGCGATGGTGATGTAGGCGGCCACCGGGAGTGTCAGCACCAGCGCGACCACGGTCTTCCAGACTCTGCTCATGCCCGTACTGTGCTCGCCGAGTGTGGGACACGGGTAAGACGAACATGAGAGATCTCTTAGACGGCGGTCCACCGAGGCATCCGGGCGTCGGTAGGCTCTCGCCCATGGCGGTGGCCCTGCGTGACGTGACCGGTCTGCTCGACCAGCTGTACCAGCCGTCCTGGGCACAGGACTGGGACGCGGTCGGCCTGGTGTGCGGCCGACCGGCCGGTCCCGTCCAGAAGATCCTGCTCGCAGTCGACCCGGCGCCCGTGGTCGTCGAGGAGGCGAGGGCCTGGGGCGCCGACCTGCTCGTCGTACACCATCCGTTGCTGCTCGAGGCCGTGCACTCGGTCGCCGCCGACTCGCCCAAGGGACGAGTGGTGCACGACCTGATCGCGGGCGGCTGCGCTCTGTTCACGGCGCACACGAACGCGGATGCCCCCGCCTTCGGGGTCAACGAGTCGCTCGCTCTGGCGTTGGGGATCATGGATCCGCAGGTGATTGCGTCCGACGCCGACCCCCTCGACAAGATCGTGTCGTTCGTGCCGATCGCGGAGGCGGAGAAGATGCGCAAGGCGATCACCGACGCGGGCGCGGGCGCCATCGGCAACTACGCTCGCTGCACGTTCACCACCGAGGGCATGGGCAGGTTCCTGCCGCTCGACGGCGCGGCCCCCACGATCGGCCAGGTAGGCGACCGCGAGCTGGTCGCCGAGGCCCGCATCGAGGCGGTGGTCTCTCGTCCGCTGCGGCACCAGGTCATTGAGGCGATGCGGTCCGCCCACCCGTACGAGGAGCCGGCCTTCGACGTGCTGGAGCTGGCCGACATCCCGAGCACGGGCGAGCGCGCGCGTGGCATGGGCCGGATCGGGCGGCTCGCCCAGACCGTGACCCTGCGGGAGTTCGCGAGCTCGGTGGAGGAGGCGCTGCCTAAGACGGCCCACGGGATCCGCGTCGCGGGCGATCCGGACCGGCTGGTCGAGGTCGTCGCGGTCACCAGCGGGGCGGGAGACTTCCTCCTTGAGACCGTCCTGGGCACCGATGCGGACGTCTACGTCACCTCCGACCTGCGGCATCATCGCGCCGGTGAGTTCCTCGAGCACGACGGTCCCGCGCTGGTGGATGTCGCCCACTGGGCGGCGGAGTGGACGTGGCTGCCCGTGCTGCAGAGACGGCTGCAGGCAGCGTTTACGAGCCCGCTCACCAGCCAGCTCACCAGCCAGCTCACCAGCCAGGGCGATGCGGTCGAGGTCCGGGTGAGCGCGACGTGCACCGACCCTTGGGGCTACCGATCGTGACCACTCCGGGGTGCCCGTGAAAGCCGACCCGCAAGCGCTGGCCAAATTGCTCGACGTACAGGAGCTTGACTCCAGGATGGACCTGCTGCGGCATCAGCTCGAGCATCTACCCGAGGCCGCCGAGCTGGCTGAGCTGCAGCACAGACATCGGGAGACCGACGACCGAGCGCGCGACCTGCGTATCGCCGTCGACGACCTCACCCGCGAGCAGAAGAAGGCCGACGCCGACGTCGAACAGGTCAAGGCCCGACGCAAGCGGGACCTGGACCGGATCGACCAGGGCCTGATCGCCAACCCCAAGGACCTGGAGCGGATGCAGCTCGAGCTGGTCTCGCTCGAGCGGCGCATCACGAGCCTCGAGGACACCGAGCTCGACGTGATGGAGGGGCTCGAGACGGCGCAGCGCGAGCTCGACGGGCTCGACGGCGAGCTAGCCGAGCTGAACGGGCGAGTAGAGACCGTCACGGGGGACCTCGCGGAGAAGTCGGGCTCGCTGCACCAACAGATGGCCGAGACCGGCGAGGTGCGCAAGCAGGTCGCCGCGGACCTGCCCGAGCCGCTCTTGACGCTTTACGAGCGGTTGCGCGAGCGATCCGGCGGCGTAGGCGCCGCGGCGCTGCGCGCGCGTCGATGCAGTGGCTGCCGACTCGAGCTGACCGCAGCCGACCTGGGCGCGATCGCCAAGGCTCCCGCGGACGAGGTTCTGCGCTGCGAGGAGTGCAACCGGATCCTCGTCCGCACATCGGAGTCCGGCATCTGATGCCCAAAGCCACAGGCGTGGGTCCTCGTGCCGTGGTGATCGAGGCCGACGGAGGCTCGCGCGGCAATCCGGGTCAGGCGGCGTACGGCGCCGTACTCATGGACGCCGAGACCCGAGCGGTGATCGCAGAGCGTGCGGAGCGGATCGGTGTCGCCACCAACAACGTCGCGGAGTATCGCGGCCTGCTCGCCGGGCTCGAGCTGTTTCGGGAACACGCGCCGGAGGCCGATCTCGAGGTGCGGCTGGACTCCAAGCTCGTGGTCGAGCAGATGTCGGGGAACTGGAAGATCAAGCACCCGGACCTGAAGCCGCTGGCGATGGCCGCTCATCGGCTGGTGCCGTTCGGGACGACGTTCACCTGGATCCCGCGCGCGCAGAACACCCACGCCGACCGGATCCTGAACGAGGCGCTGGATGCACCGGCCACCCGCTCGACCCCCCGGGCCACCGGGGAAGATCCTCGCGGTCCGGCCACCACGATGGTCCTGGTCAGGCACGGCGAGACCGAGGACACCACTGGGCGCAAGTTCAGCGGGCGAGGCGGGAAGGACCCCGGTCTCACCACGGACGGCGCCGCGCAGGTGCGCGCGACCGCGGACTGGCTCGCTCCGCTCGCCGACGAGATCGACGTCATGGTCAGCTCGCCGATGCGGCGGGCGAAGGAGTCGGCCGAGATCATCGCCGAGCGGCTCGACCTCGACTTCGAGATCGAGGTCGACCTTGCCGAGGCCGCCTTCGGCAGCTGGGACGGGTTGACCTTCGACGAGGTCCACCAGCGGTTCCCGGGCGACCTGGATGCCTGGCTGGGATCGACGGACGTCGCCCCGGGGGGTGGCGACTCGATGACCGCGGTGGACGAACGCGTACGCGGCGCGCGCGACCGTCTGCTCTCGGCGCACCAAGGGCGCACCGTCCTCGCGGTCTCGCACCTGTCGCCGATCACCGTGTTGGTGCGCCTGGCACTCGACGCCCCTCTCGAATCGGTCTACCGGATGGAGCTCGCGCCTGCCTCGGTCACGGTGATCTCGTGGTTCGAGGCGGGCCGGGCCTCGATGCGCATGTTCAACGCGCGTCCCATGGAGTCCGCGTTCATCGGCCGCTGACGCCGTACGCCGGTCCGCCTATGCTGGCGGCTGGTTAAAACTTCGAGGAGCTGCACTTGCCCAGACGGATCGTCCGGGCCCACCACGCGAACGGCGAGGCCCTGCGGCGGGGGATCTCTGCGATCCAGGCCGAGATCGACGTGTCACCCGACTTCCCAGTCGAGGTCGAGGCCGCCGCTGCGCACGCGGCGCAGAACCCGAAGCTCCCCGAGGTCGACCGCACCGACATCCCGTTCGTCACGATCGACCCGGCGACGTCGATGGACCTCGACCAGGCGCTGCACATCGAGCGGTCCGACGACTCTCCTGCTGGGTCCGGCCGCCCAGGGGGCTACGTCGTGCACTACGCGATCGCCGACGTCGCGGCGTTCGTCGAGCCGGGCGGAGCGATCGACGTCGAGGCGAGCAAGCGTGGTGAGACGCTCTACGGCGCGGACTCGAAGATCCCGTTGCACCCCAAGGTGCTCTCGGAGGACGCGGCTTCCCTGCTGCCCGGGCAGGTGCGTCCGGCGATGCTCTGGACGCTGAGGCTCGACGGCTCGGGGGAGGGCATTGCCGCCAACGTCGAACGTGCTCTGGTCCGCAGCCGGGCCAAGCTCGACTACGAGAGCGTGCAGCGCGCGGTCGATGCAGGCACGGCCGACCCGATGTTCACGCTGCTCCGCGAGGTCGGGGAGCTTCGTCTGGCCCGGGAGGCTGCTCGCGGGGGCATCTCCCTGCCGCTTCCCGAGCAGCAGATCCTGATCGAGGGCGACATCTGGTCCCTGGGTTTCCGCAGCATGCTGCCGGTCGAGGAGTGGAACGCGCAGATCTCCCTGCTCACGGGGATGGCGGCCGCGTCGCTCATGGTCTACGCAGGGACCGGGCTGTTGCGGACCCTTCCGCCGCCGGCCGCGCGAGACATCGCGCGCCTGCATCGCACCGCGCAGGCCCTGTCCATCGAGTGGCCGGCCGAACAGCTCTACCCCGACTTCATCCGCTCGCTCGACCCGACCAGGCCGAGTCACGCCGCGATGGTGCTGAGCTGCACCAAGCTCCTGCGCGGAGCGGGGTACGTCGGGTTCCACGACGCCGTACCCGAACAACCCCTGCACTCGGCCCTGGCCTCGGAGTACGCACACGTCACCGCACCTATCAGGCGCCTCGTCGACCGCTACGCGCTCGAGATCTGTGTCGCACTCTGTGCCGAGACCGAGGTCCCGTCCTGGGTGCTGGAGAGGCTGCCGGAGCTGCCCCGCACGATGCAGGAGTCGGGACGCAAGGCGGCAGCCTACGAGGGCTCGCTCCTGGCGCTGCTCGAGGCGGCGGTCCTGTCGCCGCACACCGGGAAGACCTTCGCTGGCGTCGTGGTCGCGCTGGCCAACGAGGAGGAGACCAAGGGCGAGGTGGTGATCCACGAGCCTGCGATCGAGACGACGGTGACTGCGACCCGGAAGCTGCGGCTGGGGACCGACGTCACGCTGCGACTTGCCGAGGCGGATGTCGCCTCGCGCCGGGTGAGGTTCGAGCTGGTCTGATACCGCCCAACCAACGAAGCCGACGCCCGCGCGCCTATCATGGTGGGGCGGATGAGCTGGCCGGGCGGCCGCGTGGAGCCGGTGACGTGAGTCGTCGACTTCCCGAGGAAGGTCCGGGCTCCGAAGGGCAAGGTGGTGGGTAACTCCCACCCGGGGTGACCCGCGGGAAAGTGCCACAGAGAACAGACCGCCGTGCCGGGCCCGCCCGGCGCGGTAAGGGTGAAACGGTGGTGTGAGAGACCACCAGCGCTCCGGGTGACCGGGGCGGCTAGGCAAACCCCACCTGGAGCAAGGTCAAGAGGATGCCGTCGCAAGACAGCATCTGCGCGAGCGTTCGAGGGCGGCCCGCCCGAGCTCGCGGGTAGACCGCCAGAAGCGGCCGGCAACGGCCGCCGTAGATGGATGGTCGCCGAGCGTGGCGTCGCGAGACCCGCGCAGACAGAACCCGGCCTACAGGCCAGCTCATCCACCACACCCCACCTGACCTGCACAAACGCGCTCAGCGGACCTCGATAGTCCGCACAGAGTCCGCAAGGGGTCCGAGCACCGAGTCGATTGCCTCGCGCGTCCGGTCGTCAGAATCGGTTCACAGATGGCTATAGGTGTCCAGCGTCTCGCTCGCGCTCGCGTGCCCGAGCCGCGCCTGCACGACCTTGACCGATTCGCCGTGCCGGATGAGCAGGCTCGCGTAGTAGTGCCTCATCGAATGCAGCCCGGTCCCGGTCGACAGACCCGCCTCCCGTGCCACCGACCGCCACAGATGCCCGAACGCGCTCCGGGAGATTGGCTTCCCGCCGAGCGTGAACACGAAGCCCGCCTCGGAGGCAGGGAACGCCGCCAGATGCGCGGCCATCGCGTCGACGACGACCTGGGGAAGCGGGATGGTCCGCACGCTCGCCGCCGTCTTGGGTGGCGCGAGGTAGGTACGCCGCGGGACCGTGACGAGCTGCCGGTCCACGGTCACCGTTCGCCGCAGGAAGTCGAGCCGGTCCACGGTCAACCGAAGCACTCGCCCTGGCGCATCCCTGTACCGGCCGCGAGGGTCACCAGCGCCCGTAGGTGCGCGGGCATCGCGGCTCGGACGGTCTCGACCTGATCCGTGGTCAGCGGAACCACGCTCTTGCGGTCGACCTTCGGCAGCTTGGTCCCCTCGCA
>Ga0136622_10001323_pt1 | contig 10249 bp, 5 predicted proteins | sample AntDrymUQ4482106_2_FD_104803 | JGI IMG/M metagenome (GOLD analysis project Ga0136622, IMG submission 104803) | Polar desert sand microbial communities from Dry Valleys, Antarctica - metaG UQ448 (21.06) | ecosystem: Environmental > Terrestrial > Soil > Desert | place: Antarctica: Dry Valley...
CTGCCGGTCCTCAGCGGGCGGCGACTAGACTGCCGCGGGCATCGGGGCGTGGCGCAGCCTGGTAGCGCGCACCGTTCGGGTCGGTGAGGTCCCCGGTTCAAATCCGGGCGCCCCGATTGCATTGCAGAGGCGGAACCGGTGGGCGGGGATACCCCTCAGCCACCATGAAGCCCGTTCAATCAGGAGCGCTGCGAGGCCGTCTTGTGGTCTCGGCGAGCGGCCGAAAGATCGGCGACGGGCGCGAGCTTGGAAGGCCCAGATCGTGGCGGTTACGACGACTGTGAGGCCGACTAGTAACGCGATTCGCTTGATCGATGCGCTTCGCTGATGCGCGGCCCGAGTAGCGTGTCGGGGGTTGCAACGGCGCCTACGCGGTCGGTAGATCGATCAGCTGTACGCCTGGGACTCCTTCAAGGTGTCGCCGGTTCTCGGTCAGGAGAGGAAGTTGGAAGTGCCGCGCCGTCGCAGCAACCCATGCGTCGTGTGCCTGAGCCGGTTGCCCCAGCGCATGACCGGCTAAGCGCATCTCACGAACGAGTTGAGCCCACTCGTGCGTGAGCGCGCTCGTCGGATTCACGACGACCGTTGTGCCGATCTCCACCTCGAGCTTCGAGCGGCTCGCTTGGCTGTAGCCCCTGGTGTAGGCGCCGCGCCACAGCTCCGCCACTGTTGCGAAGGAGAGAACGACTCGTTGCCCAACGACATACGGTGCGTAGCGGGTGGCCTGTGCCTTCCCGCGCGACAACCAGATGAAGACGTCGGTGTCGACCACCACATGTGAGGGCGTCGAGGGTTCGAGGTCACCACCCGCCAAGCTAATCGCGACCGTGAACCGCCTTGATCAGCGCGGCGGCCTCGCCGTCGTCTCGCCAAGGGTCTGAGTCGAGATCGTCGGGGAGCGCGTATTCAACCGCGCCTTGCTCTTCCGCCAAATCATACACCGCACGCTCGCGCCAAAACGCTCCACTGTCGAGCTCAAGGGTCTCGTACAGCACCTCGATGGTCGACGCCCAGATCCGGCTCGGCTCGAGCCTCTCAGGTTGGAACTCACCCACGCCGGACACGCGCACAAACTGACGCACCGCATCGTGGACGGCGTCCCGATGCTTTTCTCCAAAGTGCACACCGACGCTCGATAACGGGGGGCGATCGATGCGGAACTCCAACGAGCCAAAGTCGACCATCTGAAGCACACCCTGCGCGGCCGCGGCCGCCGTAACGGGTCTCTGAATAAGGCGCTCGACGACGTCGACCTTGTCGGCGGTGATCTGAGCTCGATAGCGAGCACCGCGTGCTGTCGCGTCGAGGTCGATCTCAGTGAGCCCTTTCCTGAGAGCGACGCGGAACGGAACAATCGAGCGAAGAACACCGCGGTCGAAGCCATGAGGGAGGGCGTCCGACTTGTCGCTCAGCGACTCGAGCCCCTCGACGAAGGCCTCGACCGCGCGCTCGGAGAGACCGCTCCCCATTTCCTGCGAGAGCTCGGCTTGTTCCGGGGCTCCTTCGGGCGGCGCCTCGAGATCGAGTGCGAAGCTGCCGGCGCGCGGCGCGGCTACGACGCGCAGGTCGACCGAGTCCTCAATCACCTTCTTCGAACGGCCTGCGGTTCCGCTCGGACCATGTTGCGTGAGCACGATTGCGACGCCTCGGAGCGAGTCGCGAAGCTGCTTGCCTACGCGGAGCAACTCAGAGAGCGGCAGTCGATGCTCATCGACAAGCGGCCCGTCGAGTGTGAGGGTGATCTTCAGGGTGTCAGTGCCAGCCACCAAGCCAGCCTAACTCAGTCGAAGGCGTCAGGCGGCGCGTGCCACCTGGGCATCTCTTGGGTCTTCCGGCTCGAAGCCTGGTGCCGAGACGCCCTCTCAACGGGGCTCGCCACGGCCCTTCCATCGCTCCATCAGCTCGAGCACTGCGCGCCCGTTTTCCTCGCGTCTACCGCGCAGCTCCCGTGTAGCTCGAGTCGGCACCTTGGCTGCAAGATCCCGCGGAACAAGCTCAGAAAGCTCCATCCCGAGCGCCCGGCGGAAGGTCTCCGCGTACTGCCAGCCTGTCACCGTGTCCCTGCCGAGGTCGAGCCAAACCACGGTGGGATCGGGCCCTTCGGTTTGGGTCGTCCGAAGGGCGAGCTCGACGACGACTGTCTCCTGCACGAGCTCCTTGAAGCGCTCGCGGACCCCCTCCACCCATCGCGCTCGTCGTCGTCGCGAGAGCTCCTCGCTATTCCGTCCCCGACTAGCGAATGCCTCTCGAGCCAGCCGCACGGCGAGCTGCTCCGCGTCGCCACGCGCTTCGGCGGGTCCCATCGAACGAAGCGCGACCACCTCGAGTAGCGGCTCGGGCGGGGTCCGGTCGGCGCGCACAACACTCGCTGAACCGCCTGGGTCCTCGGCGATTACGGCAGCGCTGCGGTCGGATTCCCAACCCTCCGCGAGCCGTTCGAGCTCGTCCTCAAGCCGGGGATGGCCGTAAGTCGAGAGGGCAGTCCAGGTCTCAGGGTCGCGCGAGGCGCGCGCGGGGTCGAACGTCGCCGGGCGTCCCGGGCTCGAGACCGATAGCCCCAGCTCTCCCTGCACAAGGCACTGCAACTCCTCGAGTGTGACCGGCGACCGAGCTGGGGTCGGGACTGGCAGAGGGTCCTCGCCCGCAAGGTCGATGCCCGAGCGCTCGAGCTCGGTCACCTTCTCGTCGAGCTCGGAGAGCTCTTGCGCGATAGCGGCCTCACGCTCCGAGCGCGGCGCGCGGAAGATCCGTCGAAAGGCGTCTTCAGTGGCGCCGAGGATGGGCTGGAGGTTTCCCAGCAGCTCGCTGAAGTCGTCGATTCTCCCGGCGAGCGCCGCGTAGACCCGCTCCTCGACCGTCCCGGGCACGACGTAGTTGCGAACGGTCACGGTGGCGAAGCGCTGGCCTATGCGGTCGATCCGGCCGATCCTCTGTTCGACACGCATCGGATTCCACGGCAGGTCATAGTTTATGAGGTAGCTGCACGACTGAAGGTTGAGCCCCTCGCTGGCGGCGTCGGTCGCGAGCACCACTGACACACGCCCCGTCCGCACCGCCTCGACGAGGTCGCGCTTCGAGACAGGAATCCACCCATCGCCCTCCCGAAACTGGCTGCCACCTTCGCCGGTGAAGGTGGCGAGGTGGGAGCGATAGGCCGGTAGCAGGCGATCACGTACGTCTTCGAGTGTGTCGACGAACTGCGTGAACACGATCGTCGATTGGCCCGACCCCCGCGCCGCGTCGAGGTCGGCCCGCAGCCGGTCGAGTTTCGAGTCCTCGATGCGCTCGATATCGCGGAGGTATCCCTCGACCTCGCCGAGGTCCTCGGGGCTCATCGGCACCGCTTGGCGATCGTCGACGACGCGGCCCTCACCGGTGTCCACACCCTGCGATTCGGCCTCCTCTCCGAGTACTTCACCAACATCCATGGCGCGCTCACGCTCGAGGCGACGCTCGAGGGTACGGCGGATCGCGGCCCAGGAAGAGGTCAGCCGCCGCCGGTAAACGGTAAGCACGAATCCGGCACCGCGGCGATCGCCGTGTGCGCGCGTGAGGCGGTCAATTAGTGAGTCGAGTTTTTCGTAGAGAGTGCTTTCCGCGACACTGAAGGAGACCGGAAGCGCTTGGACGTCGCGCTCGGCGACCGGCTCGGCAAGCAGGCCGCGGCGGTGGTACTCCCTGAGCGTTGAGCGACTGTGGCGCGTCAGGTGCTGTCCGACCGGGCCTCGCAGGCGTAGCCAGGCTCTCAGCTCACGCCGCCCCGAAGCTCCTAGCGCATCGACGACGGCTTGCGGGTCCTCAGCCGCATGCTCGAAGCGCTCGATGCGCGTCCGGGCGACCGGTCCGAGCTTTGCCTCGACACGTTGAAGAAAGGCACGATCCGCGTCGTCGAGCGGGGGCAGCCGCGTGCCCCGCAACGCCCGCGCGAGCCGCCACCAGCTCACGTGTGCGTCGTCGTCTTTCGCAAGCTCGGCAAAGTAGCGCTCAAACGTTGGCCACTCCGCGAGTGCGCCGTCGAGGCCGACGTAGCGAAGCAGGTCTCGGAGCTCGAGCGGATGGACTTGCATCGGAGTTGCGGTGAGCAGCCATGCGGCCTCGAGCAGATCTCTCTCGAGCAGTTCGTCGAGGAGCAGTTGGAGGCGACTCGGGCGGTAGCGGGAAGGATCGGCGAAGCCCTGGCGGCGCGCGTGGTGGGCCTCGTCGACGACGAGCAGGTCGAAGGGGGCGGCCGCGAGGATCAGGCGGCGCTGCTCGGGGCGACGGGCCAGGTGGCTCGAGGCGATCAGGAGCGGTTCGAGCTCGTAGGGATTCGCGCCGTCGGCGAGCGGACGGACATCGTCGGGGTGGGCGCCGTGGAGCTTCCCGCCCTCGAGCCGCGGAAACCACAAGCCAAACTTCTCGAACAGCTCATCCTGCCACTGACGCGCCACGTTGGCCGGAGCCAGAATCAACGCACGCCGCACCTGACCAGCGAGCCACAGCCGCCGCAACGCCATGCCCGCGGAGATCGTCTTTCCCAGCCCGACCTCGTCGGCGACGAGCCACGAGCGCGGGTACTGGCCCGCGAGGCGCTCGACCACCTGCGCCTGGTGCGGAAAGAGCTGGACGCCCGTGGTCGTTTGCGCAATGGCCTCGGAGCCGGCCGTGCGGGGCATGGTGAGCAGAACCTTGGCGACGAGCGCCGGGTCGGCTGCCTGGGCGCCCTCCTCCGGGTCGCGCACGGGCGGCGGCTCGGGCGGCGCGAGCGCGACGAGCTCGCGTTCCACGGCCTCGGGCAACGCAAACACGCGGAAGTCGGGAACGTCCCCTGCCCAGCGACGCTCGAGCTTCTCGACCCAGAGGTCGAAGTAGTCGGCGCTCGCGTCCCAAGAGCGGTAGACCGAGAAGGATTCGAAGTTTCGAGTCCAAGCGGTCGCTGACTCGTTCACAGAGCCCTGGAACGCGACGCCGTTGCCGAACGCGTCGCGCAGCACGCCAACCTTCTCGTGGAAGTAGGGGACCTGCGCCTCCCCGACGAGCGGCTCGCCGTCGCGGTCGACGGCGACGGCCACCCGCACCTCGAGCCGCCTCTCGCGGGCGAGCCACGCCAGCACCTCGAGCCGACGGCGCTCGAGGTCGTCGGCGGTCGCGAGCGAGCGGGCGAGGCGGGCGGCCAGCTCGGCCGGGACCTCGGTCGCGCCCCGCATGGCCTCGGCGTCCTCTTCGGCGAGCTCCGCGCCCACGAGCAGCCGCATCCGCCCTCCACCTGCGATGAAGCGCGAGAGCCCGCGCGCGGCCACGCTGAGTGCCGAGGCACGGAAGTAGCCGACCGAGCGGTCGTAGGTGGTCGCCCGGGCGAGCGCTGGGACGTAGAAATCGCGCAGCGCCTCGTCGGCCGAGTCGTAGCCGAGCTTCAGGTCGAGCTCCGCGAGCCCCCGACCCGCGCCCGCGCTCATTCCTCGAAGCCGGGAAGCGCGTCGGGCCTACCGGCAGCGAGCTCGGCGTCGGGCTCGGGCGGCGCCGCGACGTCGTCGAAGATAGTCGCGCGCAGGCGCTCGAGCGTGCGCGCCTCGGGCCGCGTCAGCTCTCCCTTCTCGCGCGTGCGCGGGATGGCGTTGAGCGCCGCCTCGAAGAGCGCGTGGAAGGAAGGATCGTCGGCGCGGCCGTCGCGCTCGAGCCAGCTGCGCGCTGCCGCGAGGCCCTCCTCGTCGAAGACGAGCATCAGCGCGTGCAGGGCATCGATCCGGGTCGCGAAGGCACCGTCGTCGGGATCGATCGCGCCGGCGGTGCGCCGCTGGGCAGGGGTGAGGAGCGTGACCCACCCGCCGCTCGTGTTCAGGAGGCGGTGCTCGCGCTTCAGGTCGTCGAGGTCGAGATGGGTGGCGATCGAGAGCTTGAGCGCCTCGCCGGCGGGGAACTGTGCGGCCTGGAAGTCGCTCCAGGCGAGCAGGTAGTAGTCGCTCACGCGGTCGAAGTCGACCTGGCGCCCGCCGAGCAGGCCGCGCTTCTTGAGCACGGACACCTCCTCGCGGGCGAGGTCGAGTGCGCGGTCGGGGCGCAGCAGCTCGGGCTCGCCCTGCTCGTCGAGCTCGCCGGTGTAGACGGGCCAGTTACGCGACAGCACCGCGAGGGCCGGACCGTAGGAGGCGATCGAGAGGTCGACGCCGGTCATCCCCTCCTCGGAGAAGCGGCGCGCCGCCGCGCGGGCCGCCTCGGCGACCGGACGGCGCAGGTCCTCCCAATAACCCGGCTCGGTCGCCGTGCGCTTGCGGCAGGTGAGGAGGATGGTCGAGGAGGCGGCGTTCTTCTTTGCCTGATGCAGCGAGTGCTCGGATTCCGTGTGCACCGGCCAGGAGGAGGAGATGCTGAAGCCGGCCTCGAGCAGGGCGGCCCCGAGCGTGTCCCAAGCATCGACGCGCTTGTGGGTGAACATGACGGTCAGTACGCCGTCGTCCTTGAGGACGCGGTGGGCCTCGCGGAAGGAGCGGGTGAGCATGCGCTCGTAGTGGCCGTCGGCGAGCTCGGCGGCGGTGCGGGTGCCGGCCCCGCGCTTCCCGCGCCCTGAGTGCGTGGCGACGTCGCGGAAAAGCGACGGGTTGGCGACCGCCTCCTCCTGCTTGTCGGAGAGGGTCTGCACGCACAGCTCGGGCCACGACTCGCGCAGCGCCCGCTTGAGCCAGACGTAGAAGTAGTCCGAGCACTCGCCGTACATGACGTTGTCGTAGTAGGGCGGATCGGTGACGACGGCGTCGACGGAGCGGTCGGGAAGCGGGAGGCTCGTGGCCGAGCCGAGGATGATCTGGGCGCGCGCCGTCGCGGACTCGTCGATCAGGGTCTGAGGACGGTTGGCGAGGCGGGCGATGCCGCGATACGCGTCGACGCTGTTATCGACGGCCCACGGCAGAAGGGCGCTCGCGCCGTCGAATTCGGCGAACGTCCACTTGAAGGCGAAGTCGTGGCGGTCGAAGGTGTTGCGGACCTTCAAGCGTGTCGCGTCCCAGCTCGAGAGCATCCCGTTGTAGTCGACCGACTTGTCGAGCGCGAGCGCGAGGTAGAGCGTGAGGGCACGCGCTTCCGGTGCGGGCAGCTCGGCGCGGGCCTCGCTCTCCAGGCGGCGAAGCTCCTCGAGGGCGGTGACGTTGGTGAGGAGCTGCCGCGGCGTGAACATCTCTCGCCACTGGCGCAGCCCCATGTCGACGCTGCGCTTGGTCTCCTTGCCCTCGAAGACGGGCTCGGAGGGGACGAGATCCTCGATCTCCCAGGCCGTCCAACTCCGCTCGAGCTCCGCCCCTGCCGCCTCCACAGCCGCGAGGTCGGCGGCGCTCGGGCCTCGGAATCTACGTCCGCGTACGCCCGGGCGCGTGACCGAGACGGCGAGCAGCAACTCCCCCATCTCGCCGGCGAGGGCGCGCTGGCGGATGTAGTCGCCGCTGAAGGTCTCGCCCGAGAAGACGCTCACGCCCGTGCCGCGCTTGTAGGTCGAGCGCGGACCGTAGGCGTGCGCCTCCTCGCCCTCGACGACCTCGCGCGCGATCGCCCCGGTCTCTGAATCGGCGTCGAGGCGCACGGCGACGTCGCGGTCGGCCTTGCCGCGGGCGAGCCAGAGGTCGGGCGCGAGCGGGGTCGGGTGGCCGGTCGTGGGACACGGGACGGTGTGGGCCCAGATGTAGGCGAGGCGCTCGTCGGGCTCGACATGCGGGAAGAACGGGCCAAGTCGTTCTCCGACTCGCTCACACCACCGGGCTCCCCAGTTCTTGATGTGCTCTGCGAAGTCGGGACCGTGCACCGCAGGAAGGTCGACGGTGGCGTTGAGGATTCCCGCCGCGACCGGGTTGAGCTCGCTGGCAAGAGCGCTGCATCCAAAGCGTGCCGCCTCGAACGGAATCGAGCCACCGCCCGCGAATGGATCGAGTAGCACCGGAGCCGGCTCGACATGGGCTCGCAGACTGGCGAGTCGTGTGATTAGCTCGACCGTCTTCTCGTCCGGACTCCATCTGAAAGCTCTCTCGTAGCCGTAGGCGTTGCCGCCGGTGGTTTCGCCTCTAGCCACCGCCGCCTGAATCTGGGCGCGTGCAAGTGCCGGGTTACCGAGCACCCCTAGCGAGCGCACGAACCACGCTCGGTACTCGTCCTCTCCCTCAGTAAACTCGGCGCGCAGTCCGGCAAGTACGCGCTGAGCCGCCGGATCGGCGCGAACCTCGTCCTCATCAGGCCAAGCGGGCAGCAGCGAGGCTACGACTGCGGCGCGGCTCACACTTAACGGGCGACGAGCCCACCACACATGCAGACCAAAGACCCAAGGGAGAGCTCGCGGCGTTCCGCGTTCCCGCAGGCTCTCCGCCCCCACCGTCGCAGCCGGAAACCACTGCTCGATTAGGCTGCGGGTCACCGCCGCCGCGCGTCGTCGGAGAGCATGAGCCGCAGGACGCGCAGGCCCCGGGTGCGGTCGGCCTTGGCGTGCCAGTAGCTCGCCTCCTCGCGGCTCATCCCGCCCACGCCCGCCGCCACCTCGTCGAGGCGATCGGCACGGCACAGCGGAAGGACCGCGCGCAGGAGCAGCTCGGCGTGGGCTCCCGGGACCTGCGTCAGCTCGATCGGCCGCCGGCCGGCCCACTCCCGCGCGCTCACGCCGCCAGCGCGCAGGATGTCGTGGAGCGGGCCGACGATGAGCGGCGCCTTGGTGCCGTTCAGTTGAGTCGTCCGCTCCTCGCCTGAGAGATCGACGCGCTCGACCGCGATCGCCTCGACGGCGCCGTCGGCGTCGCGGGCGATCGTGCAGGTGTATCGCTCGCGCGCGCTCACTCCTCGTCTGCCTCGGTCACGAGGGTGACCGCGCAGGCGGACGGACCGGCGTCCTGGGCGCGCTGACGCAGGTCACCGAGCTCCTGGGCGCCAAGCCCGAGGGGCTCGGCGAAGCGAGCCTCGATCGTCGCGCGCAGGCTCGCCTGGTAGGTGCGCAGGATCTGGTCGAGGGCCGCTCGCAGTGGGTCGTACTCCTTGGGCGTGCCGTTGAAGTCGACCTGCAGTGAGTGGTCGCTGCCGTTCAGGGACACGCTCGCCTCGACCCGATATGAGAGCTCGGCGCCCGGGGTCGTTGTGGGCAGGAAGGCGAGCAGCCTGGCCAGCTCGAGCGCCGTTCCGTCTCCCACCGGATCGATCGACACCCGCACGGAGCGCAGCTCGCTGCGGCCCGCGTCGCTCGCCGCCTGGCGCGCCTGGGCGAGCGCTACCGCGGCCGCGCCGGAGCCACGGAACTCGCTTCCGACGAGTGGCGAGTCGTCCGGCCGCGTTGGACACGGGCCGGGCGGATGCACCTGGCCGCATAGAGGACAAGCCGGGACCACGGGCGGGGGGGCGCTTCCTACCGGGTGCAGGAGCGTCTGCGCGTCGAGCCGGACGCCCCCGGCCGGTCGATCCCTCGTAGCCCATCCTCCGTCGCCGAGCTCGGGGTCCTGGTACTCCCAGGCGCCGTTGCGAACCCCCGCCACGACCAGGTCGACGAGCTGCTTGCGGTCGAGCACGAGCTTGAGGTCGGGGCGTCGGGCGAACACGCCGACGAGCTCGCTCGTGGGCAGCGATCCCTCAAGCAGCCGGCCGAGCTTCGATTTGATGCGAGCCGGGTCGAGCAGCTTGCTGCCGGGGGTCAGCGTCTTCTCCGCAGCGGCGAGGTGGTCGAGCACGGCGTCGGTCTGGTTGGGCTTGAGGCTCGCCTGGGTCACGAGATCGAGCTGGCGTCCCTCGAGGCCGTCACCTTGAGGCACGTACAGCACACTCACGTGATTGCACACCGCGACGCGCGCCTCGAGCTCCGACTCCTTCGCGCGCTGGCGAAGCTCGGCCCGCCGCTCGTCGGAGAGATCGCGCAGCCGCTCGGTGGAGCCCGCGAGGCGGTCGAGCGCGAGGTGACGGCGGACGGTCAGGAGCATCGGCTCGTGGCTCTCAACCAGAGAAGAAAGGAAGACGAGGCGGTTGCGGAACTCGCGGTGGCCGCCCGCCGGATCGTGCTGCCAGATGTCAAGGATGCGCTGCGGGGCCGGGTCCTCGGGGCTCGCGAGCTGGAGCTCGTCCCAGTGGACGATCACGAGTTGCGCGTCGTCGGCCCGATCGGGGACCTTCGCGCCCTCCCACGAGCGACGAACCTTGAGCGCGGCGTCGCGAAACTGGCGCGCGAGGATGTCGGTCGCGGTCCGGCTCGCCTGGCCGGCGGTGACCTCGCGCTCGGCGTCGGCGATCATCTTCGGAAGCGCCACCTCGGTCGAGAAGCGCAGGC
>Ga0136622_10001326_pt1 | contig 10222 bp, 9 predicted proteins | sample AntDrymUQ4482106_2_FD_104803 | JGI IMG/M metagenome (GOLD analysis project Ga0136622, IMG submission 104803) | Polar desert sand microbial communities from Dry Valleys, Antarctica - metaG UQ448 (21.06) | ecosystem: Environmental > Terrestrial > Soil > Desert | place: Antarctica: Dry Valley...
CTGCTGGCCGAGCATGACGCGAAAGCCCCAGTGGACGACGTCGTGGTCGTCGACCACGAGGATGCGCAGGCGGCGATCCTCGTTCTCGAGGTCAGCGTCGCTCATCGGGTACTGCGAGCCGCACTTGCCAGAGGTCCGGGCCACGCTTGCCGAACTCGACGACCCCGGCCGCCCCCAACGCCTCCAGCGCGGCCAGGCGCAGGCCCATGCCCGAGTGGCGCGAGTGCCCGCGGATGCCGTCGTTGGTCACCTCCAGCACGAAAGCCCCGTCGGCGTGCAGGATGCGGACGCCCACCCGGGTGGGCGTCGCGTGCTTGTACGCGTTGCGGACGGCCTCGGCGAGCACCGACTGCGCCAGCGGCTCCAGGTCGGCGGGCACCGTCTGCGGGTCGCCCTCCTCGAGCACGACGCCCAGGTCGGACTGGGAGGCCAGACGCTCGAGCTCCTCGGCGAGCGTCGTCTGCGTGGAGCGCGGAGCGCGAGCGAGCGGGCGCTGCACCGCCGCGCGCAGATCGGCGAGCGCGCCCTGGATCTCCTCCGCGCACCGCTGCTGGGACTCTGCGTCGAGCTGGCCCTCGCCCGACAGAGCGAGCGAGACGCCGAACAGGCGCTGCACCACCTGCTCGTGGATGTCGCGGGCCAGGTCGATGCGCTGCTCGAGCTGCTTGGACTTCTCGCCCTGGCTGGTGGCGATCCGCGCCACGGTCGCCAGCGCCGCCGTCTTTCCCAGCGTCCACAGCGCGTGACGCTCGGGATCCTCGAGCGGCGGCAGGTGGGGGGGCCGGTCGGAGAGGATGACACCCACCCACAGGCCACCGGCGACCATCGGCGTGCAGGCGAGCTGGGAGTCGCGGAGCATGCCTGCGTACTCGGCCGGCAGCTCGTGCTCGAAGTTGCCCGCGACCTCGACGACGCGATCCTCGCTGAGCGCGCGCTGCGCGAGCGGCGTCGACTCGACCGACACGTGCATGTCGGCGAAGAGCTCCTGCTCGATCCTGTGGCTGCCGGCCGCGAGCACTCGTCGCCGCGCGCTGTCGTAGCAGAAGATCACCGCCCTCTCCATTGACGTCACCCGGCACACGGCCTCGCAGAGGCGGTCGTAGAAGGCCTCGGGCGCGGCCGCGTCCTCGACGCCCGAGAGCAGGTCGACGATCACCTCGACCGCGTCGACCGCGCCAGAACCGGGGGGCGGTGTCATGTCGCCCGGGGCGGCCGACCGGCCGCCGCTCAGTGGACGCGTCATCCGCGCCCCTGCCAGCCGACCATCTCCACCTCGTCGCCAACGACGACGGTCGGGACCATGCCGGAGCCTTTCGAGTGGCGCATGAGCTCCTCGCGCCAGTCCGCGCGGGTCGTCGCGTCGCGCTCCGCCCACTCCAGCCCCTCCGCGCTCAGCCCGTCGCGCGCAGCATCGCAGTAGGGGCAGCCCGGCTTGACGTACATGATGCGCTCGACCATGCGCCCGAGATTAGTGACCGGGAGCCAGACATCGTCGCGACGTCAACCCGGATCAGAGGAGCCCGAGCGACCGGCCGGCGTCGAGGGCGAGGTCGAACAGGGGTGACGGGAGGATCCCGAAGACCAGGCTCGCCGCTCCGAACAGCACCGCAACCCCGACGATCTCCGGAGCCGCCCTCCCGGTCCCCGCCCCGCCCTCCTGCGTGGTCGCGTCGCCGCCCGTCTCTCCGGCCGGAGCGGGGCGGGCCTCTTCCCCGTCGACCTCGCTCGCCGCGCCGGCCATCGCGGGGACCGTCCCCGCCGCCGGGCGCATCCACATCGTCGCGATCACCCGCAGGTAGTAGCCGAGCGAGATCATCGAGCCGATCACTATGACCACGCCCAGCCAGGTGTAGTCGCCGTCCACGACGGCCTCGATGAGGTAGATCTTGCCGACGAAGCCGGCGGTGGCGGGTATTCCGGCCAGCGACAGCATCGCGATCGTCATGGGCCACGCCAGCACGGGCCGGGTGGCCCCGATCCCCTCCAGCGCGGCCATGTCGTCCCCCTCGCCGCTCTCCTGCTCGCGGGCCACGATCACGGCGAACGCGGCAAGGTTCATCGTCATGTAGACCCCCAGGTAGAAGACAGTCGCCTGGATGCCGAGCTTGCTCCCGACCACGACACCGGCCAGCAGGTAACCGGCCTGGGCGACCCCGGAGTAGGCCAGGATGCGCTTCAGGGAGCTCTGCCCGAGGGCACCGACGTTGCCGACCACGATCGTGATCGCGGCGAGCGCGGCGAGCACCGGGGCCCAATGGACCTGCAGGTCGATCAGCGCCACGTCGAGGAAGCGCAGGAAGATCCCGAAGGCCGCGGCCTTGGTCGCCACCGCCATGAACGCCGTGATGGGTGTCGGGGCGCCCTCGTAGACGTCAGGCGTCCACTGGTGGAACGGCGCGACCGATGCCTTGAAGGCCAGGCCCACCAGGGCCAGGCCGAGACCGGTGAGCATGAGGGGATCGGAGAGGAGACCGCCCCCCTCCGTGCCGAGCGCCCTGGCGATCTCGGCGAAGTCGGTCTTGCCGGTCGCCCCGTAGATCAGCGCCAAGCCGTAGAGGAAGGTCGCCGAGCCGACCGACCCGATGATCAGGTACTTGAGCCCCGACTCGAGCGATGTCTCGCGGCGCATCTCCGTCGCGCACAGCACGTAGAGCGAGATCGACAGCAGCTCGAGGCCGAGGAAGACCGTGACCAGGTTCTGCGCCGCGACAAGGATGGCCATGCCCGCGACGGCCGACAGGAGAAGGCAGTGGTATTCGCCGTGTCCCGCCTGCTCGTCGGCCACGGAGCCGCGGTGGGTGAGGGCGATGCAGGCCAGGCCCGCGACGTAGAAGATCAGGTCGAGGGCGAGCGCCAGGTCGTCCACGCGCAGCGCGCCCGACACGATCGACTTCGCCTCGTGCCACTGCCAGATCGTCAGGCCGATGGCCGCCAGCAGCGACGTCGCGCCGAGCAGCGGGACGATGCGGCGCCGGACAACCGCGCCGGGCACAAGCCCCACCAGCAGGACGACGACCGCTCCGCCGAGCAGCGCGATGAGCGGGGAGAGCCCGGCCCAGTCGATGTGCGGGCCCTTGAGAGCGGCCAGCGTCATGGCGCCGCTCCTTGGGGTGGCGGTGCGCCTTGGGGTGGCGGTGCGCCTTGGGGTGGCGGTGCGCCTTGGGGTGGCGGTGCGCCTTGGGGTGGTGGTCCGCCTTGGGGTGGCGGTGCGCCTTGGGGTGGCGGTCCGCCTTGGGGTGGTGGTGCGCCTTGGGGTGGCGGTGCGCCCTGTGGCGGTGCGCCCTGCACCGGTGGTGCGGCTCCCTGGGGCGGTGCTCCGCCCTGGGGTGGCGCTGCTCCCTGGGGTGGCGCTGCTCCCTGCGGTGGCGCTCCCTGCTGCGCCGGTGCCGGCGCCGGCGGCTGCGCGATCAGGCGGGCGTCGCGGATGCTCGCCCTCGCCGACTTCTCCGAGCGCTCGAGCGGGAGCTGCGGGTACAGCGCCAGCGCCACGATCACCGCGACGAGGGGGGTAATCACGAGCCCGTCGGCGAACCCGATGTCCCGGGACTCCACCTTGGGCCCGGCCCGGTTGTGCATCGTCCGGATGAACGCCCGGAGCATGTAGACGGCCGCGAGCGCCACGCCCGCGAACGCCACGATCGCGATCACGATCTTCGACTGGAAGACGCCCAGCAGGATCAGGAACTCCCCGACGAAGTTCGCGGACCCCGGCATGGCGAGGGTCGCGAGCGCGACGATGAGGAACAGCGCGGCCAGCACCGGCGCACGGAACGCGATGCCGCCCATGTCGCGGAGATCCTCGGAATCCCCCGCCCGGCTGGCGAGCACCGCGATGATGAAGAACAGCGCAGCGGTCACCAAGCCGTGGTTGATCATCTGGAGGATCGCACCCTGGGCCCCCTCGGGACGCAGCGAGAAGATCCCCAGGGTGATGAACCCAAGCTGCGCGATCGACGAATAGCCCACGATCAGCCGCATGTCGGTCTGGGTGAACGCCATGACCGATCCGTAGAGGATCGAGGCCAGGGCGATCAGCAGCAGGAGCGTCTGAAAGTGCGCCGAGGCATCGGGGAACAGCGGCAGCGCCACTCGCAGGAAGCCGTATGCCGCGACCTTGGACAGCACGCCGGAGAACACGGCCACCACCGGGATCGGCATCGCGCGGTAGCCGTCCGGCAGCCATCCGTGCAGGGGGAAGGCGGGCATCTTCACCAGGAACGCGGCGGCGAAGCAGAGGAATATCCACTCCTGTGACCCCTCGGGCAGCGGCAGCCTCTGCAGCTCGGAGAGCACGAAGGTGATCCCGCCCTCGGCGGGCGTGGCCAGCACGGCCGTGGCGATCGCGGCGGCGAGCATGAGCAGCGAGCCGACGAGCGTGTAGATGACCAGCTTCGTGGTGGCCGGCACGCGGTTTCGTCCGCCCCACGTCCCAATGAGGAAGTAGAACGGGATCAGCATGAGGTCGAAGAAGGCGACGAACAGGGCGAGGTCCTGCGCGCAGAAGGCGCCCAGCACCGCGGTCTCGGCCAGCCCGAGGTGGAAGTAGAAGAGGCGCGGGCGTTCCCACTCACGCCGGCCGGCCGCCAGCACCGCGATCGTGAACAGCAGCCCGGTGAGCGCGATCAGGAAGAGGTTGAGCCCGTCGACCCCGAGCTTGTAGTGAATGCCCAGCTCGGAGATCCAGACCTCGTCGGTGACGTGCGACAGCCCGCTGCGGGCGGGGTCGACGTCGGTGATCAGCCAGATCGCGATGCCGAGGGTCGCCGCGGCCCCGACGAGGGTGGCTCTGGGAGCCACGCGGGGGCCGAGCGCGGCGCCGAGCAGCGCGGCGACGACCGGAAGCCAGATGAGGATCGAGAGAGGCATCTCGTCAGCTCGCGAGCAGGAAGTAGAGGGCCACCACGGTCAGGCCCGCGAGCAGCAGCGCGGCGTACACCCGCAAGAAGCCGCTCTGCGCGGCCCGGACCGCGGCCGATCCGGCCCGCACGACGCTCACCGTGCCTCCGACGAAGACGCCGTCGATCACCACGCGCTCGAACGTGTTCTGCGCGAAGCGCCCGATCCAGGCGGCCGGCCGTACGAATATCCGCTCCAGCAGCTCGTCGAAGTACCACTTCTGCACGAAGAGCTCGTAGAGCGGCCGGAGACGCTCGCGGAGCGCGGTGGAGGTTCCGGGCCGGCGCACCCACACCATGTACGCGATCGCGATGCCGGCCAGTCCCAGGACGGCGCCGAGGGCAAGCCCGCCGTAGAGCAGGGTGTCGGACGGCTCGTGTGCGAAGCGCTCGGAGTCCGCGAACGTGGGCTCGAGCATCGACTCGAGCAGATGGGTGACGTGGGGGATCTGGACCAGCCCACCGACCACGGTCCCCAGCGCCAGGACGCCCATGGCGATCTTCATGGCCCCCGACCGCTCGGCGATCCAGTGCGCCGGCCCGGGGAAGCCGACGTCCGTGTCCTCCTCCTCGCCGGTGGCCGGGTTCGTCGGCTGCTCTGCGTGGTGCAGATGGCCTTCCTCCAACTCGCGCGCCTCGGCCACCGGCTCGCCCCAGAAGGCCCGGAAGATCATCCGGAACGTGTAGATCGCGGTCAGCAGCGCGCCCAGGTAGCCGACCACGTACAGGATCCAGTGCCAGCCCCCGCGCTCGCCGATCCCGAGCAGGATCTCGTCCTTGGAGAAGAAGCCCGAGAACGGGGGGATTCCCGACAGCGACAGCCCGCCGAGGATGAAGCAGGCGTAGGTGAACGGCATCGCCTTGCGAAAGCCGCCCATCCGGTTGAGCGACTGCTCGCCGGCCATCGCCGCGATGATCGAGCCGGCCGCCATGAACAGCAGGGCCTTGAAGAAGGCGTGCGTCCCGAGGTGGAACAGGCCCGCCACGTAGGCCCCCGAGGAAACCCCCATGATCATGTACCCGATCTGGGACATCGTCGAATAGGCGATGACCCGCTTGAGGTCCGTGACCGCGAGCCCGATCGTGGCCGCCACGATCAGCGTGAGGCACCCGATGACGGCGCCCACGTCCGCCGCCGCGGGAGCCTGCTCGAAGAGCGGGTGCATGCGCGCGATGAGGTAGACCCCGGCGGTCACCATCGTGGCCGCGTGGATCAGGGCCGAGACCGGGGTCGGACCCTCCATCGCGTCCGGGAGCCAGGTGTGAAGCGGAATCTGCGCAGACTTGGCGAAGGCCCCCACCAGCAGCAGGATGCATCCGGCCACAAGCTCGCCGTCATTCGTGGAGAAGGCGTTGGGGACCTCCTCGAACGTCTTCAGGAAGTCCAGCGTGCCCGTACCCTGGAAGATGAAGTAGGTCCCCAGCACGAGGCCCACATCGCCGACCACGTTGATCACGAACGCCTTGATTCCCGCGCGCGTGGCTGTGGTCCGGCGATACCAGAAGGAGATCAGCAGGTAGGAGGCCGCGCCAACGAATGCCCACCCGGCGATGAGCACGATGAAGTTCCCGGCGAGTACCAGGACGAGCATCGAGAACACGAAGAAGTTCAGGTACGCGAAGAACCGCCCGTAGCCGCGGTCCTCCCACATGTAGGTCACCGAGTAGAGGTGGATCAGCGCCGAGACCAGGGTGACCACGAGCACCATGAAGGCCGAGAGCGGGTCCACGAGGATCGACAGCTCGGCGTCCACGCCCACCGTCTTCGCGTAGTCCCACGCCACGGAGACCAGCTGCTTGTCCTCCTCCCCGCGGCCCTCGAGCGAGACGAGTACGCCGACCGCGGCGGCGAACGCCCCGGCGATCGCGGCGGTTCCGATCCAGCCCGCCGTCCGCCCCGGCAGCTTGCGCCACCCCAGCGCGACGATCAGCGTCCCGGCCAGCGGGAGCAGCAGGACGATCCAGGCGAAGGAGGTCGGGCTCATCCCTGGAGCTCGCGCAGCTCGTCGGCGTCGATCGGCACGCGCCGGCGGTGCAGCGCGACGATGACACCGAGTCCGATGGTCACCTCGCAGGCGGCCACGACCATCACGATCAGCGCGAAGACCTGCCCGTCACCCGTGCCCGTCATGCGGGCGAAGGCGATCAGGGCGAGGTTGCCGGCGTTCAGCATCAACTCCAGGCAGAGCAGGATCACCAGCGGGTTGCGCCGGACGAGCACGCCCGCGGCCCCGACGCAGAACAGGAGCGCCGAGATCACGAGGTACCAGCCGATGCTCACTGCGAGCCCCGCGCGGGATACGTGTGGGTGCCGACACCCTCCGCCATCGTGCCGGTAGAGCCCTGCGCCGCCACCGCGGAGGCGGACAGTCCCTCCGCTCGGTCCTCGGGCTCGAAACCGCCGGTGTCCTCGAGGCCGCGGCGGCGGCGGGCGAGCACCACGGCGCCCACGGCGGCGATCAGCAGCAGAAAGGACGCCACCTCGAAGGCCAGCAGGAACTTCGTCAGCAGCAGCTCCCCGATCTGGGCGGGGGATCCAAACCCAGGCTGAAACGGGGCACCCTCGCCGTCGATCGCCTGCAGGCCCGAGCCCAGCACGGCGATGGAAAGCTCGGCGAACAGCGCCAGCCCGAACAGGAGCCCGGCCAGCCGCAGCCCCGGCCCCGTGGTCGAGATGGACTCCTCGACGCCCCCGATGTAGGAGACGACGAAGACGTAGAGCACCATGACCGCGCCCGCGTACACGACCACCTGGGCGGCGGCGACGAACTCCGCCCGCAGCAGGAGGAAGAGCGCGGCGAGGGAGATCAGGTGAACGACGAGCCCCAGCACCGAGTAGAACGGATTGCGCGCCGCGATGACCCCGATCGCCCCCGCGATCGCACCGATCCCCGCGATGAAGAACACCACCTCCGCCACGGCGGTCCCTGCTACTCGCCCTCGCCCCGCAGCGGGGTGCGCTCCGGCGCCTCGGCGATCAGCATCTCCTTGGTGAAGATCATGTCCGAGCGGTGGTAGTCCGACAGCTCGTACTCGTGGCCCATCGTGATCGCGTCGAACGGACACGCGATCTCGCAGTACCCGCAGAAGATGCAGCGCGACATGTTGATCTCGTAGACCGCTGCGTATCGCTCGCCTGCCGAGACGCGGTTGTCGGGGGTGTTCTCGGCCGCCACCACGCGGATGCAGTCGGAGGGGCAGGCCGCCACGCACAGCGAGCAGCCCACGCACTTCTCCAGGCCGGTGTCCTCGAAGAGGTGGAGCTTGTGGCGCCCGCGGAAGCGGGGGTAGACGGGCACCTTCTCCTCGGGGTACTGGTAGACCTTGGGACCCTCGATGATGCGGGCGAACGTGGTCTTCATTCCCCGCAGGGTCTCCCCGAAGCTGCGGTAGGCGCCACCGAGCCCGCCGGGGTCGGGCCCGCGCTGGACCTCGATGACGTCGTCCCCGGGATCCCAGGTCATCGCACCACCACCACGATCGCGGTCACCAGGACGTTGACCGTGGCCAGGGGGAGCAGCACCTTCCAGCCGAAGGACATCAGCTGGTCATACCGCAGGCGCGGCAGCGTCGCCCTGATCCAGACGAAGACGAACACGAAGAGGAAGATCTTGGCGATCACCACGAGCGGATCGACCCAGGTCGGTGGGTCGATGCCGAAGGGAAGCTGCCATCCGCCGAGGAACACGGTCGCGGTGATCGCCGAGACCACGATGACGTTGAGGTACTCGGCGAAGAAATACGACGCGAACCGCCCCCCTCCGTACTCGGTGTTGTAGCCCCCGACCAGCTCGGCGTCGGCCTCTGTCAAATCGAACGGCGCCCGGTTGGTCTCGGCGAAGCCGGCGGTCACGAAGACCAGGAAGCCCACGAACTGCGGCACCACATACCACATTCCCGCCTGGGCCTCGACGATGTCGACCAGCGACAGCGAGCCGGCGGTGATGATCACCCCCACCAGCGCCAGTCCCTGGGCCACCTCGTAGGAGATGAGCTGCGCGGCTGCGCGCATCGCGCCGAGGAAGGAGTACTTCGACCCCGACGCCCAGCCGCCGAGCATCAGCCCGTAGAAAGCCACCGCGCCGAACGCGAACAGGTAGAGCGGGCCGATTCCCACGTCGATGCCGTACAGGCCCACCCGCTCGCCGAAGATGTCGACGACGTTCCCGAACGGCACGATGGCCAGGGCCGCCACCGCGGCTACGATCGAGAGGACGGGCGCGAGACCGAACAGCAGGCCGATCGAGGTCGTGGGCCGAGACTGCTCCTTCCCCAGCAGCTTCGCGATGTCGGCCAGCGGCTGCATGATCCCGAAGGGGCCGACGCGGTTGGGGCCGTACCGGCCCTGGAAGCGGCCCAGGAGCTTGCGTTCGGCCAGGAGGATGACCGGCACGAGCTGCAGCCCGACGGCGAAGATCACGACGCCCTTGACGATCTGGATCCACCAGGGCTCGTAGTAGCCGACGACAGCGAGCGGCAGGGTCATCCGTTGGAGGCCTCCGCTCGGCCGATCACGCCTTGCGCACCTCCACCAGCCGGGCGTCGCCGTTCGTCAGCAGGTTGGCGGGCTCGCTGGGCGTGCCCTCGGCCAGCCACACGGTGCCCGCGGGCACCGCCGCGCGCAGCGTCGCCGCAGCGCTGACCTTCGTGCCGTTCACTGCCACCTCGACCCGCTCGCCGTCGGCCACGCCGAGTCGCGCCGCGTCCTCGGGGGCGAGCTCAACGCGCTGCTGGGGCACCGCGAATTGAAGCGAGGGCGAGACCTCGACCTCGACCGACGACCACAGCGACCGGTAGGTGCCGAGCCGCAGGCCGCCGTCGGCGGCCGGGGACGCGCCGGGGGGGTCGAGCTCGAACGGCCCGGCCGTCGCGTCGGGGAAGGAGGACGCCGCCTCGCGGTCCGGCCAGCGGATCCCCCGCCCGCCGATCTCCTCCAGCGTCAGGCCCGCGTAGAAGGGGACGGCTTCGACGAGCTGAGCGGTGGCCATCGGCCCGGTTCCCACGCCGAGGGGGTGGCCGAGCCGCTCGGCCAGCTCCGCGAGCACCTGCCACTCCGCTCGCACCTCGCCCGGGTGTCCGATCGCGGGACGCAGGCGCTGCAACCGCCCGTCGGGGTGCACGACCGTTCCCTCCTTCTCCGCGTAGGACTCGGCCGGGAACACCACCGTGGCGTGCTCGCGCATCGCCTCGGAGAGCACCGTCGCGTGGGTCACCACGGCATTGGCGCGCTGCAGTGCCTGCTCCCATGCTCCCCGGTCGGGGTGGGTGCGGAGCGGGTCCGCCTGGAGCAGGTAGAGCGCGGTGAGCTCGCCCGCCGCCAGACCCGC
>Ga0136622_10001327_pt1 | contig 10222 bp, 12 predicted proteins | sample AntDrymUQ4482106_2_FD_104803 | JGI IMG/M metagenome (GOLD analysis project Ga0136622, IMG submission 104803) | Polar desert sand microbial communities from Dry Valleys, Antarctica - metaG UQ448 (21.06) | ecosystem: Environmental > Terrestrial > Soil > Desert | place: Antarctica: Dry Valley...
GGCCCGGTCCCGGAAGGCTTCGAATCGGATCACCGCGTGTCCCCGGAACGTCCACACCTGGAACTGGCGCGGCACCTCAGCAACAAGGCGACTCCCCCGCCCCACTCCCCGCTGACGCGCCGCTACTACCACGCTGTCTCCCGCGTCGATCAATTCCTCTGCCGCGGTGAAGTTCGTCCACGGCTCCAGAAACCCCCGCATGAGCTCCGTGACGCCCTCTGGGCCGAGGTATTCGCCCACGTTGGGAAGGTCGGGGACAGGGATGAACAGAACACGCCGGTCCCAGGGGCCTCCACCGGCCTGGAAGTTGCCCTTTCCCCACTCCTCGTAGACGGCTCGCACGACCTCAACGTTCTGCCGCGACATCGGCTACTTCGACAGGCCCCACAGCTTCGAGGGCACGACTGCGCTCAAGGAAGAGATCGAGTTGAACGGCTCTCCCGTCGCGCAGCGTCCACAGATGGGCGGTGCGCCGGGCCTCCACCTCTGCGCCGCTGCCGCGGCCACGGCCATGCTCGATCGCCAGCGTGAGGACGCGGCCCTCGCCGGCGTCGATTATCTGCTCGACCTCGGGGCGGTAGTCGTCGAACGCCTCGTAGACGGCGGCCATGTAACGCCTGACGCCGTCATGCCCGACGTAGCTGTCGTCGATCCCCACCCACGTCGCCTCGGGGTCCGGGTTGAGTCGTATCTCCGGATCGTAGGTCTGAAAGACGGTTTCGAAGTCCTCCGCCAGCCAAGCGGCATACAGGCGGCGCATCGTCTCCACGTTCTCTCGCGACATCGCCCGCCCAGTATCCCGTCCGTGGAAGCGCCGTCGAAGCGACAGACCGCAGCAGACCACACGGAGAGCGAATCGCTGGATGCCGGAACGCCCGCTTGGTGAGGGAGGTTGCGGCAGCCGGCAGTAGACCGCAGCGGCCCTCGGAGACCTCACACACGAGGGTCGCCGGTTCGGCCCATCGCCCCCATCGAGTCGGTTACCCCGCCCGTCCCACGGCTTCGAGCGCCTCCTCTTTCGTGCGGAAGAGATGCCAAGACGCGACCTTGCCGTCGCGGACCCTCACGACCTGCCACATCACCTGCTCGACCGGCGCGCCGCTGTACGCGCCGATGGCCTTGACCAATGTCCTAACCAGCACGCTGTCTCCGAAGTCTTCGATCTCCTCCACCGTTGCCTCCCATTCGGGAAGAACTTCCAGCAGGGAATCGAGGTACTCGCGAACACCCGCATGGCCGCGAAACACGCGAGAGTCGGCGTCCATGATCAGAGAGGAGAACTCCACTTCGGCGTGCAGGAGGACAAGCAATCGGTCGTAGTCGCGGCGGCGGAACGCGGCGTAGGCCGCGCGAGTCAGCTCCACGTTTTCGGGCGACACCGCTTACTCAGCCAGCCCTATGGCTTCGAGGGCCTCAGCGGCGCTCATGAACACCTCACTGCCGTCAGGACCGGACGTAGAGCTCGAGCGTTCTGTGCCCGTTGTCCACGTTCTCGCGCGACACCGCCTACCCGGCGCTCCTGAGGGCCGCGAAGACCTGCTCCGCGTCGTTGAACGTGCGCAGCCCGGAGACTTTCCCGCCCTCAACCGTCATGAGGTGTCCGACACGAGCGTCCAGTTCCACGCCGCTACTCCTTCCCTTGGCCTCGACACGGACGACGACCGCAACTGCATCCTCCGAGTCCGCGACCTTCTCAGGGGTCAGAGAAAACTCTTCCCATGTGTCGCTGAAGGCGCGCAACCAACTCTGAAGCTCGTCACTGCCCTCTACGGTCTCGGCGCCCGGAATCGCTGGGTCCTGGACAAGTACGACCTCCGGCTGGACGAGCGACAGGAGCGCGTCGAAGTCACGCCGGTTCCACGCCTCGTACGCCCGCATGAGAAGGTCCACGTTCTCCCGCGACATCGGCTACTCCGACAACCCCGCGGCTTCAAGGGCGTCTGTTCGCTCCTCGTAGACCACCAGCCGGGCCGCCTGGTCCTCGCGAAAGGTCCACACCCAGGCAATGCGGTTGTCCATCTCTATGCCGCTACCTCGCCCACGTCCGCGCACCCGGATGAATACAACAATCTCGCCTCCCGGTGCCTCGATGAACTTCTCACCTTCGAAGCTGAGGTCCTCAAAGGACTCGTGCAGCTCGCGGAGGGAATCCCGCATCCCCTCCTGCCCTACGAAGGTGCCTGCGGTATCGACGATCGAGGACGCCTGCTGCATCTCGAAGTCGGAAGCGAGGCGATCCGTGTTGATCTCGCCTGTCGAGTTGAACACATCGAGGTCCGCGCGGAGTCCGTCAATGGTCTCCTGCGACATCGCCTACTCCGACTGGCCCACGGCTTCGAGGGCCTCCACTTTGTCCGCGAACAGCAGCCAGCGGACGAGCCGCCCGTCGCGAAGCGTCCATACCTGGATGTGGGTTCGCTCGAACGGCACGCCGCTGCCCTTGCCCTTGCCGCGCTCCTGAACCTCGATGACCACGTGATCGCCCGCGCCGATGAATTCCTGCGGCTCGGCGGAGTACTCAGCCCAGGTCCCCCAGAACTCGCGGCAAAACCGCTCGACGACCTCTCGCCCGCGACCCGCGAGCGCAGCTCCGGGCAGCTCCGCGTAGCGCGTCGCGTCGAACTCGATGTCCTCGTCGAGGAGGCTGAAGAAGCGGGTCGGGTCAGAGGTGAAGGCCCAGTGGGCCAGTTCCACGTTCTCCCGCGACATCGCCTACTCCGACAGGCCCACGGCTTCGAGGGCCTGGGCGGGTTCAAGGTATGACCGCACACGCCACAGCTTGCCGTGGCGAAGCCGGTACGTCAGGGCCGCCGGGTGCTCGACGCGCGCACCGCTGCTCTTGCCTTTCCCGACCAAACGGGAGACGGACACGACGCGATCGTCGGCGGCGTCCAAGGCGCGGAAGTCCTCGACCTGCCACTCCCCCCACGATTCGTGCATACGGGCGAAGTAGGGGTCCCACAGCTCCGGGCCGCGATACGTAACTCCACCCGAATCCAGGGCCGAGAAGACGGAGACGAACTCAAGGTCTGGGTCGGAGAGGTCCGCGAGTGCACGGAGGTCCTCGCGATTCCAAGCCTCCTGAGCTCGGCAAACCAGATCGACGTTTTCCTGCGACATTGCCCGCGCAGTATCCCGTCCGTGGAAGCGCCGTGGAAGCGCCGTGACCACAGCGGACAGCACCAGAGAGCGGTGGCTGGGTCCGGGGACTCGCTGCCACCGAGGGAGCTCGCCGCAACCGGCAGCAGCCAGCAGCAGCCCTCGTAGACCTCACACGCGAGAGGTCGCTGGTTCGAGCCCAGCCGCGCCCATTACTCCCGCGAACATCGCCTACTCCGAGAGACCCACGGCCTTGAGAGCTTCCTCCGGTACCCGGTAGACAAGCGTGTGGGCAATCTTGCCGTCTCGCACGGTCGTGACTTGCCCCCAGCGGTTCGTCAGTTCGACACCGCCGCGCTTCCCCCGGCCCGTCTCGCGTAGCAAGACCACCACTCTGTCGTCGCCGGCGTCGAGCAGCTGCTCGGCCTCCACCTCGTAGTTCTCCCAGGCTCCTCGCCAGGAGCGGACTAAATCGACAAGCGCGTCGCGTCCGAGATGGACCGCGCCATCCGGTCGGTAGCGAGTGTCGTCCCAAACCGTGTCCTCGGTGTACGCCTCCAGCGAAGCCTCGAAATCGCCGCGCGCGTAAGCGGCCCACATCGCCCGAACGACTTCCACGTTCTCCTGCGACATCGCCCGCGCAGTATCCCGTCCCGTGGAAGCGACTGGATGCGAGACCGCGGGCAATCTCCACGTTCGTCGCCGGCCTCAGTCGGCCAGCAGCGCCTGTGTGTGCCCGCCTTGAGGGCGGCACGGCCCTTGCGGCTGAGCGCTGCAGCCCCTCCCGGACCAGAATTCCGGCTGGCACGCCCCTTCCTCCACCTGTTCGTCCTCCGGCCCCTTGAAAAGCCCCATCTCTCGCCACCTTTTGCAAGCCTTCGCTGACAGTCCGGGAGCAGCTCGTGGTGCGTGCCGCCCGAGGCGGCCCTTCCCCCGGGCTCAGCGTGCACCGCAGGGCATGGTTCCCGACTTCCGTACCCGAGCTCCTTCCGGGAGGGCAGCCGCACCGCCTCGCGCACGAGGACTGGCTAGCTGCCTGGGCCCCGGTCCGCCTACTGCTTGAGGTCGAAGGCTTGCTGTGCCGTAGATCCTGCACCGCCTTCGTCGCTGGCTCGTAGAACTCGGACCCAGACGAGCCGGCGCGCTCACCGAGGTGCCCCGCCGCCGCCGCGACCGCTCTGAGGGCCCCCACCGCCGCCACCGTCTGCTCCACCCGGGCGGCCGAAACCGTCGATCCCTCCCCCATCGCCGGGCTGGCCGGGCTGGCCGGGTCGGCCGGGCTGGCCGGGCTGGCCAACGCCGCCTCCGCCGCCGCCCCCTCCCCGGCGGCCGGGCCTGCCTGGATGGCTGGAGGTGCCCCCACTCTGGCCACCATCGCCGCTCTTTCCGGACTGATCGTCCCGGCACCCGGTCACGCCGAACGACAGCGCAAACGAGACTGTCACCAGGGCGATCCATAGCCAGCACCGCATGGAGCGCAAGCTAGCCCAGCGACACCGAAGTGCTCGCCGGTCGCGGGGTCTGAAGAGTGGCACGAGGGCGTTCCTCATCGATCTTGGATTGTCGGACGCAGGAGTTCCTGACTCGAGGGCCGCCACCCGTTCGCGGAGCCGGCTCACCTCCTCGCGCAACGCGGTCAGCTCATCGCCTTCCTGGTCCGGAGGTGGCATTGGCTTGGCCCTAAGCTCCTCCACGGCCGAGGCCTTCAGCCACCATCGCCGGTCGCGGCAGGTCGCCTCGACCCGGCCCGCCTCTACTGCCTCGCAGACCTCCCTGCGACTCACGGCCGCCCGCTCAGCTACCTCCGGAATGGTGTAGCCCTCCACCTGGGGGAGGCTTCGGGCGGCCGACGCAGCCCCGCGGCTTCGAGTGCGTTCTCGCGTTCCCAGAAGGACTGCATCCGAGTGATCTTGCCGTCCCGGAGCGTGAAGATCGTCCCGCACGGCTGAGAGATCTCGAGCCCGTCCCTACCCCGAAAGTGCTCGACGCTGAGCAGCAGGACGCGCCTCTCGTCGATTACGCGGATGTCCTCCGCGTCGGACCGATGCTCCTCCCATGCATCCTCAAACTGCCTGAACGTGCGAAGAGCAGCTTCTCGCCCCTCAACCACGGTGGGGGTGGGCTGCTCGGGAGGTTCCTCGACGACGACGCCAAGATCGAAGAAGCTCAGCGTCGCCTCTCCGCCCGGTCCGACCTCACGAGAAACCTCGGCCAACCGCTGAATGATCTCCACGTTCTCCCGCGACATCGCCTACTCCGACAGCCCCACGGCGTCGATGGCCTCGGAGGGATCCATGAAAGTTTCGAGCGGGATCAGCTTGCCGTTACGCAGGTGAAAGACGGCAGCGATGCTCGGATCGATCTCGACGCCGCTCGCCCTTCCGCGTCCATGCACCTTCATCAATCCCAGCACGCGGTCCTGGCCAGCTTCCAGTAACTCCTGGAGCTCAAGCGAGAAGTGCTCCCATGCTTCACCGAGATCGGCGAAGTAACGCGAAAACCCGCTTGCACCCTCGTAAACGCGACCTTCGACGCCCACGAACGCCGACTCAAACCGGAAGTCGTCTGCGATCAGCCCGGACCAGGCAGCCCCGTCGCGCGCGTTGTACGCGTCGTAGAACTGGCGAACCACTTCCACGTTCTTCTGCGACATCGCCGGCCAGTATCCCCGCCAGCGAGTTAGAGCGGGCTGGTGGCCATGTACATGGTGGCCCACGTCAGGGCACGACGAGCTCGCGCGCGCGAGTGGCCAGATGCGCGACGCCCAGCCGCTCGAAAGCCTCGGCCGCCGCGGCCGAGGCACGGGCGGCCTCGCGTGGGTTGCTGCCGACGCTGAGCATCGCTACCAAGAGCTCGCAGCGAGCCGCGTCAAGCGGGCGTCCGAGACCCAGCCAGCCATCGCGGGCGCGATTCAGGAGAGAGGCAACCTGGTCTGGGGGCGCCGTAGCGCCTTCGGCCTCGAGGGTGGCCACCTCTCCGACCGGCGAGCGCAAGCGCCGGCAGGTGTCCGCCGCCTCGCCAGCGGCCGTCGCGGCCTCGTCGAGGCGGCCGACCAGGGTCAGGACCACCGCCCTGCCGGCCAGCGCTAGGATGACCTGAACGGTGAGGCCGCCACGCTCGGCGATAGTCAGGCCGCGGTCTAGCGAGGCCGAAGCGCCCTCCAAGTCGCCGCGGTCACGCTGGGTGACCGAGAGTCCGTACAGAGCAGCAAACGCCACCTCCGACCAGCCGACGTCCTCGGCCAGCTCTACCGCGCGCCGGTAGCTCGTCTCCGCCTCGTTCCAGTCTCCCACCCGCCAACTCAACAGGCCGGTGAGCACGTAGGGGAGGCAGAGCTTGAGCACGAGCCCCGCGCCCTCGGCCAACTCTGCGCTCCGCTCGCTGAGGCGCTGGACGTCATCCCAGTCCGCACGCAGCACGGCAAGCTGGGCCAGGGCCGAGTGCAGCTCCACCTGGCTCGCCACGTCGCCGATCCGCTCGGCCACGCCGAGTGCCTCCTCGTAGGCGTCCCCGGCGTCGGCGTAGTCGGCCTCGGCCACCTCGAGGTGTCCGCCGAGCGCGATTAACGCGAGCACCTCCTCCAGTGGGTCATCGGCGCCCCGGGCCGAGTCCACCGCCTTGCGAAGGTTCTCCCGCGCCCGCTCGGCATCTCCGATTCGGCTGAACACCCGACCGAAGATTCCGTGCGCACGACTCACCGCCGTCGCCTCACCGAGCTGCTGGGCGATCCGCAGCGCCTTCTCCGAGGCGTAGATCGCGAGCATGTTGTCGCCGGACTGGACGTAGAGCCAAGCGGCATCCTCATACAGGCGGACGAGCTCCCGGGAGGCTGGCCCGTCCTTGAGCAAGTTCATACCTCGCTGGAGGTGCTCGATGGCGGTACGACGCTCGCCGCGCTGGACAAGGGCCGAGGCGATCGAGCGCAGGGTGTCGCCGACCGGCGCAAGCTCGGCCTGGGCTTCGTGGTGTTCGAGGCAGGCACGCCACGCCTCCAGCGCCAGCTCGGTACGCCCGAGGCGCAGAGCCGCGTGGCCCTGCTTGTCGGCCACCCTCGCGCGGTCGGCGGGGTCGTCCAGCGTCTCGAGGGCGGCGGTGTAGTGGCCGACGGCCTCCTCATTGGAAAAGACGCGCGCAGCGGTGTCTCCGGCCGCCTCGAGGAAGCGCCGCGCCGCTGCGCGTATGGGGTCGAGCTCGGCTTCGTCGAGCCGGGCCTCGGCACCCAGGGACGCGGATCGTCCGTAGTGCTCGGCCAGCAGGACGGTGACCTCGTCGGTTCGCGTACCTGCTCGGTACTCGATGAACTGACCCACCTCGAAGTGGCTGCGGGCGCGGGTTGCGCGGGGAAGCATGGCGTACGCCACGTCGCGGATGAGGACGTGCTTGAAGGCGAGCTCGGACTCGCCTCCAGGGCCACGAGCGTCGCTGGGCACGATCACGTCCTTCTCTGCCAGAGAGTCGAGCGCCCCTCTGAGCTGATCCCCCTCGGCGGCCGCCAGTGAGGCCAGCGCCTCGGGCCAGAACGTGCGCCCAATCACCGCGGCCTGCTGTACGACGCGGCGCTCGATGGGAGCGAGGGAATCGAGCCGGGCCGCCAAGAGGGCCTGCACGGTGTCCGGCAGCTGGGACACGTCGGCGTTGTCGTCGGCATCCAAGCGCCGCACCATCTCCTCGACAAAGAGGGGGTTACCGCCGGCCCGCTCGACCACCGCGGGCGCGCTCGTCGCCCCGTCGGGCATCAAAGCCTCGACGAGTGCCCGAGTCTCTGCGGCGGAGAGGGGATCGAGGAAGAGAGTGGTGGCCCGCCGAGCAGCCCCCCAGGAGGAGCGGCGCTCCAGGAGCTCGTCCCGGGCCAGGCACAGGATCAGGATCGGGCCGCGCGCCCACTGCGCGACGTGTTCGACCAGGTCGAGCATGCCCTGGTCGGCCCAGTGGACATCCTCCAGGGCGAGTACAAGCGGCCGCTCCCGAGCCATGCCCTCGATCACCGAACGCACGCTGGCGAAGAGGGTCTCGCGCAGGCGATCCGAGTTCAGCCCCTCGGCGGGATCGGGGACTCCGGCGAGCGGCTCCATCCCCAGCACGCGCCCGACGAGCGGCGCAGAGGCCTCGGCCGCCAGCTCTCCGACGCGAGTCTCGAGCTTGCGCCAGGCCAGATCGGCCGAGTCGTCGTCGTCGATCCCGCACTCCTCGCGCAACACCTCTCCAAGCGCCCAGTAGACGGTGCCCGACCCGTAGGCCACGCAGCGTCCCTCGCGCACCAGCGGCCGCTCCTCGTCGGCCTCCAACCGTTCGACGAGCTCGCGGAGCAGCCGGCTCTTGCCCACCCCGGCCTCACCCACCACTGTGGCCAGGTGGGGACGACGCTCGCGTGCAGTTCGCCGCAGGGCCGATTCGAGGAGCCCGAGCTCGTGGCCGCGTCCGATGAAGGGAGCACGCCACTCCCCAGGCCCGACGGGCCGCTCAGCCAGCTCGACGACCTCCCACGCAGGCACCGGCTCAGCCTTGCCCTTGAGGGTCAGCGGCTCGAGTGGACGGTAGGTCACGGCGTGACGGGTGGCGCTCTCGGTGTGCTCTCCCACGGTCACGCTGCTCGGCGAGCCCGCGGACTGCAGACGAGCGGCGACGTTCACGGCGTCGCCCATCACGGTGTACGTGCCGGCCACCTCACCGGCGAGCACCTCGCCGGTGTTCACGCCTACCCGAAGGTCGAAGCGAACGCCGTGACGGGGGCCCAGGTCGGCGTTGATCTCCTCCATGGCGGCCTGCATCGCCATGCCCGCGCGGACCGCGCGCTCGGGATCGTCCTCGTGAGACACGGGCGCTCCGAAGATCGCCATCACGTTGTCGCCGATGTACTTGTCGATCGTCCCACCGAAGCAGTCGACCTCGGCGCTCAGCCGTCGCAGGCTTCGATCGGCCACCTCGCGCACCGCCTCGGGGTCGAGGCGCTCGGAGACCGCCGTGTAACCCGACAGGTCAGCGAAGAGGACGGTCACTCGGCGGCGCTCATCCCCGGTTCCGTCAACCGGCGCGCCGTTGGCCGGCGGACCCGGGCTGTTGTCGAGGGAGCCTCCGCACGCCATGCAGAAGCTCGCCTCGGGGGGAGCCTCAGCGCCACACGACGGACAGACGGTCCCCAGTGTTTCGCCGCAGCGCATGCAGAAGCGCGCCTCCGCCGGATTGGAGGCGGCGCACGCTTCACATGCACGGTTGCCCCCCGTCATGCGCCCAGTATCCCTACGAGCGGGGGCGAGTGTCAGCCCTTCAGAGCTACCCCGCCAGCCCCACGGCCTGGAGGGCTTCGACCCGCTCCTCGTAATGGCGGTTCAGGAAGCCGGCCTCGAACTCCGCGACGTGCGACCCAACGTAAGCTCCTCGAGCCGCAGCCAGCGTCGCCGAAGCTAGCTCGACTCTCCGCCGATGGCGTCTCGCACGCGGGAGACGACTCCGGATCCGGACGCGCCGGGAAGGTCCTTGATGACTGTCTCGACACTGCCCTTCATCTCCTCGAGGGTCTGCTGCATTGCTACGAGCCGTTTGCTCAACGTCTCGACGTGATCATTCAGCCCGCTCATATCCGCATGGACGTTGCCCACTCCCTGGTCGATGTGGTCGAGCTTCCCGCTCAACTGCGTGATCGACTGCTCGAGCTCGGCGATGCCTTCCGGCAGTCGTGAGGTCGACTCGCGCACCGCCGCCATGTCCGTGCGAATCGGGCGCAGATTGGCGGACATCTCCTTTCGCAAGCCGGCGAGGTCCTCCACGATCTGGCCAAGGGCCTCCAGCGCCCGCTCGGGGAGCCGAAGGGGGGAGAGCAGCGTGTCGATCATCAGGCGATCACTCCGGGGGCCGGTCCGTCCATGCGGGCAGACTACTCCGCCCGAGAGCTCCGCCTGGACGAGGACGTCGCTCCGGAGAGACTCCGGCGCGGGACGGCGAGAGCCTGCCTACGGCGCGGGCTTCGTCGCGTCTGGCGCGGGCTCGGACGGCGCGCCCCCGACGAGGTCCATCAGGCGCAGGCGGCGCTTCTCCCAGCCGTTGTCCCGTTCGGTCGCCCGGCGAAGCTTTTCCGGCTCGTCCTTGTAGCGACGCTTGGCCCAAGGCGAGCTCGGTCTGGCCAGCC
>Ga0136622_10001328_pt1 | contig 10217 bp, 8 predicted proteins | sample AntDrymUQ4482106_2_FD_104803 | JGI IMG/M metagenome (GOLD analysis project Ga0136622, IMG submission 104803) | Polar desert sand microbial communities from Dry Valleys, Antarctica - metaG UQ448 (21.06) | ecosystem: Environmental > Terrestrial > Soil > Desert | place: Antarctica: Dry Valley...
GATCGCGGCCGTCGCGGGCACATGGGTGCCGCCGCAGAGCTCGCGCGAGACGCCCTCGACCTCGACCATTCGCACCCAGTCGCCGTACTTCTCGCCGAACAACGCCATCGCGCCGAGCGCCTCTGCCTCCGCGCGCGTGGTCTCGACCGCACGCACCGGGTGGCTCTCGACGATCCACTGACAGACGCGCTCCTCGACGGCCGCGACGTCGGCGTCCGACAGGCGCTCGCCGTGGGTGAAGTCGAAGCGCAGCTTGTCGGGCCCGACGTAGGACCCCGCCTGGCGCACGTGGGTGCCGAGGCGCTCGCGCAGGGCCGCGTGGAGCAGGTGCGTGGCGGTGTGGTTGCGCTCGGTCGCGAGCCGCGCGAGCCGGTCGACGACCGCGTGGGCCGGCTCTCCCGGCTCGAGCTCGCCCTGCTCGAGCTCGAGCGCGAGCGCCTGGTCCGATCCGACGCGATATACGCTCGCAACGCGCGCGCTCCCCGACTCGCTCTCGACGCGGCCGAGGTCGGAGACCTGCCCGCCGCCCTCCGCGTAGAAGGGGCTCTCGGGCAGCTTCGCGAGCAACAGCCCGTCGTCGCGCTCGATCGCCCCGATCACGGTCTGCGCCTCGGTCGTCTCGTAGCCGACGAAGCGGCTCTCGAAGCCGGCCGCGCGGGCGAAGGCGATCACGCGCTCGTGTCCGCTGCCACCGCTGCGACTCCAGCCACCGCGCGCGACCTCGCGCGCGCGGTCCATCAGCTCGTCGAAGCCGCCGTCGTCGACGGCCAGGCCCTCCTCTGCGAGCAGCTCCTTGGTCAGCTCGTACGGGAAGCCGTAGGTGTCGTGCAGGCGGAAGGCCTCGTCGGGCTCGACCCACGAGCTGCCGGCGTCCTTGGTCCGTCGGACGAGATCGGCGAGCAGCCGCTCGCCCTGGGCGAGTGTGCGGGCGAAGCCCTCCTCCTCGGCTGCTGCCCATCCGACGATCGTCTCGAGCTCGGTGCGAAGCTCCGGGTAGGCGTCGCCTGCGACCTCGCTCACGCGCTCGCACAGCGCCGGGAGGAACGGCCCTTCGATCCCGAGCCTTCGCCCCTGCTGGATCGCCCGGCGCATGATCCGCCGCAGCACGTAGCCGCGGTCCTCGTTCGAGGGCACGACGCCGTCGGCGATCAGGAACGTCATTCCGCGCCCGTGGTCGGCCAGGATGCGCATCGCCCGCGTCGTCTGGAAGTCGGCGCCGTAGGAGCGCCCCGAGAGCTCCTCGCCGAGGTCGATCAGCGGGCGCATGTGGTCGGTGTCGAAGACCGAGGGCACGTCCTGGACGATCGCGGCCATGCGGTCGAGCCCGAGGCCCGTGTCGATCGACTGCATCGGCAGCGGCGGCAGCGAGCCGTCTGCCTTCAGCTCGTACTGCATGAAGACGAGGTTCCAGTACTCGAGGAAGCGGTCGCTGTCGTCGCCCGGGCGGTCGTCCGCGGCGCCGAAGTCGAGCCCGCGGTCGAGGTAGAGCTCCGAGCATGGGCCGCAAGGACCCGTCGGGCCGGCCTGCCAGAAGTTGTCGCCGCGCCCGAGCATCACGATCCGCTCGTCGGGCACGCCGACCGCCCGCCAGCACTCGATCGCCTCGTCGTCCGGGCCGAGGCCGAGCTCGTCGTCGCCCCCGAACACCGTGATCCAGATGTCGCGCTCGGCGAAGCCGAAGCCCTCGGTGGAGAGCTCGAGCGCGTACTCGACCGCCCGCTCCTTGAAGTAGTCGCCGATCGAGAAGTTGCCGAGCATCTCGAAGAAGGTCAGGTGGCGCGCGGTCGTGCCCACGACCTCGATGTCGGGCGTGCGAAAGCACTTCTGGCTCGAGGTCAGGCGCGCGTGGGGCGGGCGCTCGTCGCCGCGGAAGTAGGGCTTGAACGGCTGCATGCCGGCGGTCGTCAGCAGCACGGAGGGGTCGTAGGTGGGCGGCACGAGCGATGCCGAGGGCATCCGCAGGTGGTCGCGCGACTCGAAGAAGGAGAGAAACTCCTCTCGGATCTCGGCGGCCTTCACCGCGCCCAGTCTAACTTCGCGGCCCACGGCCCAATCTTCGTGCGCGAACTACTCATGACTCGCCCCTCGGCCCCGGCCAGACTGAGCGTTCGGATAGCCCACAGGGTCGAAGGATCGAAAGGAATCGAGCCATGGAGCACTCAGCCACCGTCTTCGTCTTCCGTCCCGAGGGGGCCTACCAGCTCTACTTCCAAATACCCGACCGGGTCGACGAGGGACTGCGCGAGCGCAACCCCGTCTGCTGGAAGGGCACGCTCAAGTACATCGAGACGCAGATCGCAGCGCACCGCGAGCGCAAGGCGCAGGGCGACTGCCAAGTCTGATCAGGGCGCCCGGCGCAGGCGGCTCTCGGTGATCCGTAGGATGCTGACGCGCGCCTTGTGGGCGCGCTCGTAGGCGTCCACCTTGGCGAGCTGGTCGGGCGACAGGTCCGACAGCCGCGAGACGACGACGCCGGCGTTGAGGGAGTCGTAGTGCTCGATCGGCAGCTCGGACGGCGAGGCCGTCGCGCCGCTCGTGGCCGCCTGAGCCTTGGTCACGTCGCGGGTCGCCTTTGCCTGCGCTGCGGCGGTCGATGCTCTTGTCCCGGCCCGCCGCATTTGATCGGCGGTGCCGGCCGCCGCTTGGCGCGCCTGTTCGACCGCCTCCCCCGCCCGTGCCCGAGCCTGCTGGACGGCCTCGGCCGCGCCGGTGGCGTTCGGGTCGTAGGAGGACTGCCCTTGCAGCTCCGCGCCGACGACCGCCTCGGTGAGCTCCGGTATCTGTGCTCGCAGCGACGCCAGCATGCGCTCCTCGTCCGAGCGGATGTCGGCGGCGAGCAGCGCCGTCTCGTCGTCGCCGAGCGCCCGCGCGAGCGCCTCGATCGCGTCGTATGTCGCGATCTCGAGCGCCTCGGTCGCGCACTCGTCCTTCGCATTCTTCAGCATCTTCTCCTCGGGCGAGAAGCCGCGCGCGAGGTCGAGTGGCCCCTTGGCGAGCACGAGCGCCTGGCCCGTGACGCTCTGCGCGAGGCCGAACCCCGCCTGCAGCGGGTTGCGGCTCGAGCCGAGCTCGCGCAGCCTCGCCTGCAGGCGGCGAGCGTGCTCGCGCGTCTCGCCGAGGTGCTTCTCGAGCCCCAACCGATACTCGCCGCGCGGCGTCATCGCGATGTGCGCTCGCAGCGTGGAGGCGAGCGCGAGCTCGTGCGCACGCGCCTCGTTGAGGTACTGGACGACCTTGTGCTCGGACTTGCTCACTTCGCTCCCTCCGGTGCTTGCCTACGCCGGAGTGTGACTAACTCGGAAAGGACGTGTCGGCCGCGCCCCGCCTGCGCGATCCGGAGCTCGCCGACGCGCTCGCGCAGACGCGCGACCTGCCGGGCAGGCGGGAGACGCGCTCAGCCGCCTCACACGTGCGGGCCCTGGCCTGCACGAGAGCCTGTTTCGACGCCCAGCGCGCTAGGACAACTCAGCGCGCATCCGCTCCAGTGACCTGCGGATCAGGCGCGAGACGTGCATCTGTGAGATGCCCACGAGCTCGGCGATCTGTGTCTGGGTCAGCCCCTCGTCGAAGCGCAGCCGCAGGATCTCGCGCTCGCGCGCAGACAGGCCGCTGAGCGCCGGCTCGAGCCGGGTGCGGTGGTCGGCGAGCTCGAAGCCGGCATCCTCGGCACCGATCATCTCCATCGGGTCGAGGTCGCCGTCCCAGCTCGTGCCGACCGACAGCGAGGCCGGCGAGTACGCCGCACCGGCCTCGAACGCCTCCAGCACGTCCTCGGGCGTCGCGTCCACGTGCGCGGCGATCTCGGCGATCGTCGGCGAGCGCCCGAGCGTGGCCGTCAGGCGCTCGATCGCCTTCGACAGCTTGCCGTTCAGCTCCTGGAGGTGGCGCGGGACGCGGATCGTCCAGGCCTTGTCGCGGAAGTGGCGCTTGATCTCGCCGACGACGTTCGGGGTCGCGTAGGTCGTGAGCGCGACCTCGCGCGAGAGCTCGTAGCGGTCGATCGCCTTGATCAGGCCGATCGTGCCGACTTGCTCGATGTCCTCGAGCGCCTCCCCGCGCCCGGCGTAGCGCCGCGCGAGCGAGCGCACGAGCGGGAGATGGCGACGCACCAGTGCCTCGCGCGCCGACGCGTCGCCGTGCTCGTGGTAGCGGCGCAGGAGCTTGCGGTCGTAGCGCGCGCGCTCGGACGGGGACCACGTGGTCATCGACTCACGGGCGCGGGACGTGCTTCTCGAGGCGGACCACGAGGCCATCGCCGCTGACCTGCTCGATCGCGACCGAGTCGACGAGGGTCTCGAGCACCCGCCGCAGGTCGAGCTCTCCGCGGGCGCGTTCGCTCGCTTCGAGCGCCGCCGCGATCGGCTGCTCGGGCAGCGGCCCGACATAGGTGCGAAGCGTCTGGTCGGTCCATTCGAACGCAAGCCGGACCCGCTCCGGCCCGCGCGCCTCGGCGAGCAGGCGCTCGACCGCGAGCTGTAGGTCGTCGAGCTCGTCGACGCCGAGGCGCAGGCAGTCAGCGATCCCCCCGAGCACGAGCCGCGCGATCGAGCTCGCCGCCCCTGGCGGAGACTCCAGCTCGACGCGCTCCGCCGCGCCTTCCCCCGCGGCGAGCACCTCACGCGGCAACGTGGCCCCCCCGGATGGTCGCCCACCCGACGACGCGCTCGCCCTCGAGCAGGCACGCGGTCTGACCCGGAGCGACGCCGTGCACCGGCTGCTCGAGCGCCAGCGTGAGCTCCTCGTGGCGCCCGGCCGGCGGATCGCCCTCGATCCGGCAGCGCGTCGCCCGCGAGCGGTAGCGCAGCTTCACCCCGTCGATACGGGCGCCGGGGCGGTGCAGCTCTCCGCCGGCGAGGCGCACGCGTCGGGTGGCGAGGGCAGCACGCGGTCCGACGGTGACGCGGTTCGCGCGCGCGTCCTTCTCGAGCACGTAGAGCGGCTCTGGCGCCGCCAGGCCGATGCCCCGCCGCTGGCCGACGGTAAAGCGCTCCTGCCCCTCGTGCGCTCCCAGCACCCGGCCGCCCAGGTCGAGGATCTCGCCACGCCCGCTCGCCTCGCCGCTCGCGTGCCTCGCCATGAAGCGCTCCCTGCCCGTTCCCGCCAGGAAGCAGAGGTCCTGGCTCTCGGCCTTGTCGGCGACGGGCAGCTCTGCGGCGCGTGCGACCTCGCGCACCTCCGCCTTGTGGAGCGCGCCCAGCGGGAAGCCGAGCCGATCGAGCTGCGCCGGGGCGAGGCGCGCGAGCATGTACGTCTGATCCTTCTCCGGGTCGGCCGCGGCACGCAGCAGCGGTCCCTCGGCGTCGCGTTCGATGCGGGCGTAATGCCCGGTCACGAGCCGCCCGGCGCCCAGGCGCTCGGCGAGCTCGAGCATCGCGTCGAAGCGCACGAGCCCGTTGCAGCGCACGCACGGGTTGGGCGTGCGCCCCGCCTGGTGCTCCGACAGGAAGTCGTCGACCACGCGTGCGCGGAAGCGCTCGCGCTGGTCGAGCGAGAGGTGGGCAAGCCCCATCCGGTGCGCGAGCGAGCGCGCGCCGAGAAGTGCCTGCGGCGAGCAGCACGAGGCGTCGCCGTCGCCGGCGGGATCTGCCCACAGCTCGAGCGTGACCGCCACCACCTCCTCGCCCGCGTCGCGCGCGAGCAGCGCCGCGACGGCGGAGTCGACGCCGCCGCTCATCGCCACGAGCGTCCGGTCGGCCACCGGCGGGAGGCGGGTGGCGGGGTCCCGAATCGCCGCGCCGATCGCGCCGTGGAGGGCGTCTGAGGCGAGCTCGGCAGCGTGGCGCTTCGGGAGCACGAGCCCGCCGAGCGCGCCGGCGACGTCCGCGGCGCTCAGTCGCGCAGCGGCGAGCAGCGGCAAGCCCTCCACGAGCTCGACGACGGCGCTGCCGGCCGCCAGGGTCGCCCCGCAGCCGCGGGCATCGAAGCCCACCTCGGCCACCGTTCCGCGCTCGACACGCAGGCCGATCCGCACAAGGTCGCCACAGGCGGCCCCCCCGGCCGCCCCGGTGTGGGCAGCGCCTGCCAGACGCCCACGCCCGCGCGGCGCGCTGAGATGGTCGGCGAAGGCGGTCAGGTATGGCAAGCGAGCGTCCCCCGAGGCGCGCCTCGACGCTGAAGATCGGCCCCAGCCTGCCGCTGCCGTCAGGGAATTTGAACCTTGCTAACGCAAGTGGGTGTCCACCGGGGCGTGAACCCCTGAAACAGACTCCCGTCCCTGAGGTGTTGGCTCAAAACACGACGACTGGCGTACAGCCTCGGGCCGACTTCGAAAAGTAGCAGTGCGAGCGTGCGGCCGACGGCCTTTACAGCCCGAGCTCGCGCAGCTGGGCGCGGTCGACCGGCGCCGGGGCGCCCGTCAGCGGATCGCCGCCGCTCGCGGTCTTCGGGAAGGCCATCACCTCGCGGATCGAGTCGCGCCCCGCGAGCAGCGCAACGATCCGGTCGAGCCCGAACGCGATCCCCCCGTGTGGCGGCGCTCCGTAACGAAAGGCGTCGAGCAGGAAGCCGAAGCGCTCACGCGCCTCCGCAGGCGCCAGGCCGATCGCGTCGAAGACCCTGCGCTGCACCTCCGGGGTGTTGATGCGGATCGAGCCGCCGCCGATCTCCGAGCCGTCGAAGACGACGTCGTAGGCGCGGCTGCGCCAGCCGCCGGGGCCTGAGTCGAGATCCCCCGATGGCGCCGTGAAGGGGTGGTGCAGCGGGTCGTAGCGCCCTTCGCCCGGGTTCCACTCGAACATCGGGAAGTCGGTGACCCAGAGGATGTCGTGGCCCTCCGGAGGGTCCGCGACGCGCAGTCGCAGCGACCCGAGCACCGGCGCCGCGACCTCCGCGCGGTCGGCGACGATGAAGAGCGTGTCGCCCGCGCGGGCGTCGAGCAGCCGGCCCGCGCCCTGCATCTCGTCGTCGCTCAGGAACTTCGCGACCGGCGAGCGCCAGCCGCCGTCCTCCTCCACCACGGCCCACACGAGCCCCTTCGCCCCGAGTGCTACGGCGGCCTCGGTGAGCTCGTCGAAGCGCGCGCGCGTGAAGCTCCCGCCCGCCTTGAACCCCCGTACGACGCCCCCCGAGCCGATCGCGCCCGAGAACACCTGGAAGGCCGAGGACTCGAACACCGGCCCGAGGTCGTGTATCTCCATGCCGACGCGGCGATCGGGGCGGTCGCTGCCGTAGCGCAGCATCGCCTCGTCGTAGGTCATCCGCTCGAGCGGCACCACGACGTCGATTCCACCGACCGCCAGCACGTCACGCAGCATCGCGTCCGTCGTCGCGATCACGTCCTCCTCGTCAACGAACGCGAGCTCCATGTCGAGCTGGGTGAACTCGGGCTGGCGGTCGGCGCGCAGGTCCTCGTCGCGGAAGCAGCGCGCGATCTGGTAGTAGCGCTCGAAGCCGGCGAGCATCAGGAGCTGCTTGAAGAGCTGCGGCGATTGCGGCAGCGCGTACCACGAGCGCGGCTGCAGGCGGCTGGGCACGAGGAAGTCGCGCGCGCCCTCGGGCGTCGAGCGGGTCAGGATCGGCGTCTCGATCTCGAGGAAGCCGAGCTCGTTCAGGTGCGCGCGGATCGCGGTGACGACCGCATGGCGGAGCTCGATCCCCTCACGCATGCGCGCCCGACGCAGGTCGAGGTAGCGGTGGCGCAGGCGCAGCGTCTCGTCGACGGGCGAGTCGTCGTCGACGGCGAACGGGGGCGTCTCGGCACGTGCCAGGATCTCAACCTCCGCGACGTTCAGCTCGACCTCGCCGGTCGCGAGCGCCGGGTTGACGGCTCCCGCGGCGCGGCGCACGAGCTCGCCGGAGACCGCGACCACGTCCTCGGAGCGCAGCTCGTGGGCGCGCGTGTGCGCAGCCGGCGCCTCCTCGGGGCGAAAGACGAGCTGGAGGATGCCCGTGCGGTCGCGCACGTCGATGAAGATCAGCCCGCCGTGGTCGCGGCGCCGGTGGACCCAGCCCGCCACACGCAGCTCGTCGCCTGCCTGCTCGAGCCGCGGCGACCCGGCCCAGGCGGTGCGATACGCGTTCGGACGCGGCGGGAGCATCACCGCGGCGGTTGCTCGAGCAGAAGCGCGAGCGCCTCGTCCGGGTCTGCGGCCGAGCGCTCGTCGCGCGTGCGCAGGTCGCGCACGCGCAGTACGTCTGCGCCCACGATCACGACGCGATCGGCGCCGACGCGCGCGGCGTGCTTGAGCTGGCCCTTCAGCGAGCGCCCGGCCTGCTCCATCTGCGCCGCGACCCCATGCGCACGCAGGTCGCGGACGAGGCGGAACCCCGCGCGCCGGTGCTCGGCCCGCTCGAGCGCCACGAACACGAGCGGGCGCTCCTCGGCGGCGGGCGCCAGCGAGGCGAGCAGGATGCGCTCGACGCCCGCGGCCCAGCCGACGCCGGGCGTCGGGGGGCCGCCGAGGCGCTCGACCAGGCGGTCATAGCGGCCACCGCCGCCCACGCCGCTCTGGGCGCCGAGCGCCTCGCTCGTGAACTCGAACACGGTGCGGGTGTAGTAGTCGAGCCCGCGGACGAGCGTGCCGTCGACCTCGTATGCGAGCCCCGCGTCGTCGAGCAGCGCGCGCACCTCGGTGAAGTGCTGTGAGTCCTCGGCGGCCAGGCGATCGATCAGCCGCGGCGCATCGGCGACCGCCGCACGCGTGCCTGGATGGTCGCTGTCGAAGGCGCGTAGCGGGTTGCGATCGAGGCGCGCGCGCACGTCCTCTGAGAGCTGGTCCTCGCGCTCGCGCAGGTGCTCGCGCAGCTCCTCCGAGTAGGTGCGGCGGGTCTCCGGCGTGCCGAGGCTGCCGATGCTCAGCCGCAGCCCGCGGGCGCCCGCGCGCTCGAGCAGCTCGGACAGCAGCAGGATCAGCTCTGCGTCGAGCGACGGGTCGTCCGACCCGAGCGCCTCGGCGCCGATCTGCGCGAACTGGCGGTAGCGCCCGGCCTGCGGGGCCTCGTGGCGAAAGAACGGTCCCAAGTACCACACACGCACGGGCTGGGGCCGCTTATGCAGTCCGTGCTCGACGTACGCGCGGCAGACCCCCGCCGTGCCCTCGGGGCGCAGCGTGAGCGAGCGCCCCCCCTGGTCCTCGAAGGTGAACATCTCCTTCTCGACGATGTCCGTCGCGTCCCCGACGCCGCGCGCGAACAGCTCCGTGCTCTCGAAGATCGGTGTCTCCGCGTAGCCGTAGCCGGCGCGGCCGAAGATCCCCTCGGCGAGCCGGACGAGCTCGCGGCGGCGAGCGCCGTCCTCGGGCAGGACGTCGAGCGTGCCCCGAGGGGCCTGGATCTTCGCCTGGGCCACCGGCTAGCGGGCGAGCTCGGCCAGGAACGGGTTGCTCGCCCGCTCGGCGCCGAGCGTCGTCACGCCCATGTGCCCTGGGTACACGGTCGTGCCTTCGGGCAGCGAGTCGATCAGCAGACGAATCGAGTCGAGCAGCGTCGGCCAGTCGCCACCGGGAAGGTCGACCCGTCCGACCGAGCCCTGGAACAGCACGTCGCCCGAGAAGACTGCGTCCTCGTCGGGGATCGAGAAGGTCACGTGCGCGGGCGAGTGGCCGGGGGTCGGGTGAACGTCGATCTCGAGGCCCGCGAGCTCGAGCCGCTCGCCGCCCGACACCGTGTGCTCGGCCTCGTAGGACTCGAACGGCCCGAAGCCCGGGAACGGCACGTAGCTCATGATGTCGGCCAGGACCCTCCGCTCGCCCTCCGGCACCCAGACCTCGGCACCGGTCGCCGCGGCGACCGGGGCGACGGCACCGATGTGGTCGAAATGCGTGTGCGTGAGCAGGATCGCGGCGAGTCGGGCGCCCATCTCATCGAGCGCGGCGAGCAGCCGCGGCGCCTCCTCCCCGGGATCCACGATCACGGCCTCCGACGCCCCGTCGCGGCGGACCAGGTAGCAGTTCTCCTGCACCGGCCCGACGGTGAGCATGCGCACCTCGATCACTCGACGGCGTTCCTCTTGCGCTGGCGGCGGTCGTAGAAGAAGCGGTCGGTGAAGTAGCCGAGCGGCACGTAGACGACCAGCATGAAGGCCGACAGCAGCGCCGCCTGAAGCGGGGACTGGTCGAACAGGAAGTAGAGCAGGACGCCGAAGATGAGCGCGGAGAAGGCCGCGCGGTTGAGGGCGCCGCGCACGCTCGGCTCGCGGTCGAGGCGCTCCGCTCGCCGCTCCTTGGCGGTTGGCGGCGCGGCGCGGCCACGGCCGCTCGAGCGCCCCGAAGAGGCCGAGC
>Ga0136622_10001329_pt1 | contig 10217 bp, 10 predicted proteins | sample AntDrymUQ4482106_2_FD_104803 | JGI IMG/M metagenome (GOLD analysis project Ga0136622, IMG submission 104803) | Polar desert sand microbial communities from Dry Valleys, Antarctica - metaG UQ448 (21.06) | ecosystem: Environmental > Terrestrial > Soil > Desert | place: Antarctica: Dry Valley...
CTTGCTTCGCCATCCGGGCCGGTCCTCGGTGCGATCCCACTCGTCGCTGTTCAAGTTGAAGACCTTCGGCACGACGCGAGCCTATGGCCTGAGTCCGCCCAACGCCAGGTCGACGACAGTCTGCTCGGCGCGCGCGACCTCGTCGTCGCCGTCTGGCAGCTGCCCGAGCACCCAGCCGGTGAGCACCTCCTCGAGACCGCCGTATACGATCCAGCTTGCGAGCTGCGCGTCGACGTCGGGTCGAAAGGTGCCGTCAGCCTGGCCCTGCTCGATCACGCGCTGGATGATCGCGAATGCCTCGCGCACCTCGTCGACCTGAGCCTGGAGCTGGGGACTGCGCGCGACCTCGCGCACCATCACCGTGACCAGGGCGGGATCGTTTCGCCAGGTGCGAAGCAAGATCTTGGCGATGCCTTCGAGCTTCTCGGGGGCAGGCTCGTCGGCTGCCTCGACGGCGCGGAACCGCACGAGCAGCTCGCCGAAGTTCTCCCGGAACACCGTCTCGAGGACCTCGTCTTTGGACGAGAAGTAGTGGTAGAGCAGTCCGTGCGCGACGCCGGCTTCGGCCGCAATGTCCCCGACCCGCGCTCCGTGGTAGCCGCTCCGCGCAAAGACGCGCACGGCGGCATCGAGGATGAGCTGGCGCTTCGTTTCCTGAGCGATTGAATGACCAGTCAAGGCCGTCGAGGATAGAGGTACGCTCCGCCTCAGTGCAAGCGCTGGACGGGATTCTCGTCGTCGACTTCACGCGCTACCTGCCCGGTGCTTACGCTAGCCGCGAGCTCCTGCGGCTCGGCGCGCGCATCGTCCGAGTGGAGGGCCCAGGTGGCGATCCGATGCGCGAGAGCGCGCCTGCCTGGGACGCGGCGTTGCGCGCAGCGACCGAGTCCGTCGTCTCCGATCTCAAGACCGACCCCAGCCTCGCGCAGGCGCTCGCGAGCCGCGCCGACGTCGTGTTGGAGAGCTTCCGACCGGGCGTTGCCGCACGACTCGGAATTGGCCCCGAGGACGTCCCCGCCTCGACCGTCTACTGCTCGATCACGGGCTTCGGGCCAGACGGGCGGCACGCAGCCCGCGCGGGCCACGATCTCAACTACCTCGGCTGGGCAGGCGTGCTCGAAGACACCGCGCCCGAGTGGCCGCCGGTTCAGGTGGCCGACCTCGCCGCGGGCGCGCTCAGCGCGGTGGTCGAGATTCTGGCTGCGCTGCTCGTGCGCGAGCGCAAAGGTCAGGGCGCGCGAATCGTCGTCTCGATGACCCACCGCTCACACGATCTCGTCGCGCACCGTCTCGGCGGAGAGCCGGTGCCGCGCATGCTCACCGGCGGGCTCGCCTGCTACCGGACGTATGGGACCGCGGACGGACGGCACCTGACCGTCGGCGCGCTCGAGCCGAAGTTCTTCGCTCGACTCTGCGAGCTGATCGGTCGTCCGGAGCTCGTCGAGCGGCAGTACGCAGCCGACCAGCACGACCTCGCAGACGAGCTCTCCGAGATCTTCGAGGCGCGGTCGCTCGCCGACTGGCTCGTTCACTTCGGCGACGAAGATGTATGCGTTGGGCCAGTTTGGACACGCGATGAGGCGGCTTCGGAGTTCGGAGCCCGCTCCGCGGAGCACTCGCCGGCATTGGGCGAGCACACACAGTCCTGGCGCGAAGAGCTGCGGCTAGCCAAGTAACAGACTGTTACTTGGCAACGAGACCGAGAGCGGCCGGGAGCGCGAGCAACGTGTCGATCCGCCCCGGCTCGTCCGGGCGCAGACCATCGCGATCGAGAAGGATCGCTTTCATTCCGAGCGCCCGCGCGCCGGCGATGTCGTCTTCGTAGGAATCGCCGACCATCGCAGCGTCGACGGGGAGCACGTCGAGCATCCCGAGCGCGGACTCGAAGATCGATGGATGCGGCTTCGTCCGCCCGTGCAATCTCGATCCCACCATCGCGTCGACCTCGAGACTGTGGTGCGCGACGAACTCTTCGAGGTCCCGCTGGCCGTTGGTGACTAGCCCGATCTTCAGACCGTGCCGACGCAGCTCGTCGAGCACGGGGAGCGCATCGTCGTAGAGCGAGAAGTTCTCGTGCTGCTCCCACGCCCGCACCATGTCCATCGCACATTCCCGAGCGCCGTCCGCGTCACCGCCCATACCCCGAACGATGTGCTCCGTGAACGCGATCCAGATCTCGTCGTCGTGCACGAACCGCCCTTCGCCCTGCAGCGCCTCGATCGCCGCGGCGCGCGCTTTCACGTACCGCGCGGGATCGAGCGCGAGCCCATGTCTCTCCCCGACGCGCCGATACCCCTCCGGCCCGAGCTCAGGCCCAGGCCGAAAAAGCGTGAAGTCGACGTCGAAGAGAACTGCCCGAAGCACGGGACAGAGGATAGGCAGGAAAAGAAACCGAGCCTCAATCCGAGCCTCGTCCGGGCCGGAGGCCGGCTCAGCCGGCGCCTGACGCCCCAAGCGCGGTGCGTTGCACCAAAGGAAGGGCCACGTGGGGGAACCACGGGTTCCCCCACGATCTAGCTACGCTTTGCGCGCTCGGGGTGTGGCGCAGCCTGGTAGCGCGCTCCGTTCGGGTCGGAGAGGTCCCCAGTTCGAATCTGGGCACCCCGACAAGCGTGGGGGAACCCCCGTGGTTCCCCCACGAACCCTCTTGACTCTGGAACGCGACCGAGATCGAGCCGAGTCGTCTACGCGCGCGAGGGCCGGAGGGCGATTTACTCGCCCGCAGGCCTGGCGGCGCGTCCCGCGAGACCAGTGGCTGAAGAAGGGGGCGCACGGGGGAAACATGGTTTCCCCCGTGCTTGAGGCGTTGCGCACCCTGCGGAAACCTGGGTATGCTCAGATGGATGCTTTCAGCTCTCGACAGGCGGGGCAGTTGACCTCGCTCGAGACGCAATCGACCGCGAGCCCGACCGCGCTTTCTGCGCTGGCGGGCTTTTTTGTTGCCGTTTTCCAAGCCCGGAGGAGGTCCTGATGGCCAACCACTTGACGCCGGAAGAGGTCGCCAAGGAGACGGGGATCGACCGCGACGAGGTCATCCGTATCTGTGTCGAAGAGGGTGTGCCGATCTACCAGGGAAAGATCGACAAGACACTGTTCCAGGCGACGCTCGAGGCCGTGGGCACGGCCGCCTCGACGCGATCGTAGAACGTTAAGACGCCTTCGCCCGGCTGCGCGGCTTGCTCTTCGCGCGCGCCGGCTTCTTGTCCGCGGCAGGCCCCTTCTTCGCCGCAGCGACGCTGGCTTTCAAAGCCTCCATCAGATCGATCACCGGCGCGTCGGCCACCGGCTCGGGCACGGCGATCTCCTCACCGCGCGTCTTCGCCTCCAGGAGCGCCCGCAGGTCACGCCGGTAGTCGCTGTGCAGCTCCGCGGGATCGAAGTCTCCTTCGAGACTCTCGATGACCTGCTTCGCAAGCGCGAGCTCCGTGTCCTTGAGCTTCGTCTCCTCCACGGCCTCGGCAATCTCGGCCTGGGAGTAGACGTCCTCGGCTACGAAAAGCGTCTCGAGCGAGAGCGCGTCTCCGCGTGCTCGAACGAGGCAGAGGCTCTCGCGTCCGGCGCGGACGAAGCGTCCGAGGGCAGCGGTCTTCGTCTCGCGCATCGCCTCGAGTAGGAGCACGTACGGGCGCCGCTGGGCTGCGTTCGAGCCTGGGACGAGGTAGTAATGCCGGTCGAAGTAGATCGGGTCGACGGACACACCGGGGACGAAGCTCCGGATCTCGATCGAGCGCGAGTCATCGGACTGCTCGATGGCCTCCAGATCGGCGTCCTCGACGATGAGGAACTGGCCTTTCGCCACCTCGAAGCCGCGCACGATCTCGTCCTGCGTTACCTCGCGATCGTGCGTCGGGCACCAGCGCTTCTGCTTGATCGGCGTCGCGCACTCTCGGTGGAGCAGGCGGAAGGAGACATCGGACTGTCGCGCAGCGGGCTTCGTCGCCGGCGCGAGCCCGACGGGGATCGAGACGAGGCCGAAGCTGAGGGATCCGTTCCAGGAAGTGCGCATGTGTATGGAATTGTAGGGTCTGGCTGGAGCCAGGCTCCAGGACAGGGAGAATTCGCCGCTCCCGAGCAAACCCCTCCGAGTAAGCTCAGAGAGGTGACCGAGACGGCATCAGCAGCCGCAGAGACCCGCCCGCCCACCGGGGGCCGCACGATCGCCCGCCTCTGGCGCGACGCCGTCGCCGCCGACCGAGAGAGCCCCGCCTACCTCGTCGAGGACGAGGACAGGAGCGGCTGGCGCGAGGTGTCGTGGAGCGACGCGGACGAGCTCGTGCGCGCGTACGCGAACGGCCTTATCGCCCGTGGCGTGGGCAAGGGCGATGCGTTCGCGATCCTCGCGCAGAACAGCCTCGACTGGGCGCTGATCGACTTCGCGCTGGCGCAGATCGGCGCAGTCGGGATCCCGGTCTACGCGAACAACTCCGCGCGCGACGTCGGCTACCTCCTGGCGCACTCCGATGCAGTGGGGATCCTCTGCGAGGACGCCGCGCAGCTCGCGAAGGTCGAAGAGGTCACGGACGAGCTGACGAAGCTCGAGCACGTTCTCACCTACCACGACCTCGCCGGGCTGGCCACACACGGCGTCGACTTCGCGCGCACGCATCCGAAAGCCCTCGACGAGGCATCGGCGGCGATCGACGAAGAGGACCTCTACACGATCATCTACACGTCCGGAACGACCGGTCCTCCGAAGGGCTGCATGCTCAGCCACCGCAACTACTACGCGATGACGAGCGTCGTCGACTCGATGGACAACCACTACCGCGCGGACGACACGATGCTGCTCTACCTGCCCCTCGCGCACAACTTCGGGCGCCTGATGCTCCTGACAGGAGCCTACGTCGGCTTCCCGATCGCGTTTCTCCCCGATCCGCTGCGGGTCGCGGAGGCGATGCTGCAGGTGCGACCGACCGTGCTGCCGAGCGTGCCGCGCGTGTACGAGAAGGTGTATGCAGCCGTTCAGTCGCGCTTCGACGAGGCCACCGGAGTCAAGCGGAAGCTCATCGACTGGGCGCTTCCGATCGGCCGCGAGGTAAGCCGCTTGCAGGCCGAAGGGAAGCCCGTTCCGCGCGGTCTGGCGACGCGTCAGCGGCTGGCCGACCGGCTCGTGTTCAGCAAGGTGAAGGAGCGGCTCGGCGGCCGGCTGCGCATTCCGATCTCCGGAGGTGCGCCGCTCTCGAAGGAGATCGCGGAGTTCTTCGACGCCGTCGGCATCCGCATCCTCGAGGGCTACGGGTTGACGGAATGCACCACAGCGGCCAGCACGAACAGGCCGGATCGCTATCGCTTCGGAACCGTCGGCCCCGCTCTCCCGGGGTTCGAGGTGAAAGTCGCGGACGACGGTGAGCTCCTCGTCCGCTCCGAGACGGTCTTCCAGGGCTACTTCAAGGACCCGGAGGCGACCGCGGCCGTGCTCGGGGCCGATGGCTGGCTCCGAACCGGGGACGTCGGCGAGGTCGACGCGGACGGGTTCATCTCGATCACGGACCGCAAGAAGGACATCCTCGTCACGGCCGGTGGCAAGAACGTGGCGCCACAGAACATCGAGAACGACCTCAAGACGTCGAAATACGTCTCGCAGGCGCTCGTGGTCGGTGACCGGCGGCCGTATGTCGCCGCGCTGATCACGCTGGACGAGGCCGAGATGACACGCTGGGCGGCTGAGCACGGAGTCGACGACGACGTCTCTTCGCTCTCACGCGACGAGCGTGTCCGCGAGCTCGTACAGGGCGCCGTCGATGACACCAACCGTGAGCGCTCACGGTTCGAGCAGGTGAAGCGATTCGCGCTGCTCCCTCGAGATTTCACGATGGAGGAGGGCGAGGTCACGCCCACGCTCAAGCTCCGCCGCCGCGCGGTGAGCGAGCACTTCGGGGCCGAGATCGAAGAGCTGTACGCCTAAAGGATGCGCCGGGCGCCGACGAAGCCCGAGTAGCTCGAGAAGGTCGAGATCTTGACTACGTCGCCGGTATGCGGGGCGTGGATGAACTGGTCGCCGCCGATGTACATGCCCATGTGGCCGAGCCCGTGGAAGAAGACGAGATCGGCCGGCTGCAGGTCGTCACTCGAGACCGGCGTCCCGTAACCGAACTGCGTCGCTGCGTGATGTGGCAAAGAAACCCCGATCTGCGCGAACGCGTACGACGTGAGACCGGAGCAGTCGAACCCCTGGGAAGGGCTCGCGCCGCCCCAGACGTACGGCACGCCCAGGTACTGCATCGCGATGGCGATGACCTGCGAGGCCTGGGTGCCATCGGGCGGCGGTGCAGCGGGAACGGGCGTTTCGGCGAAATCGGGCGTTTGGGTGTAGATCGTCTGATCCTGCGCGTCTTGCGCCTCCTGCGCCTGCTGGGACGCGATGATCTCCGCCTGCTCGGTCGCGAGACGCTGCGCTGCAAGCCGTGCTTGCGCCTGTCTTGCGAGCTCCGCCTGCCTGCGAGCCTCCTCGGCCTGCAGCTGGGCGATCTCGTCCTTGACCGACGAGAGAAGCTGCTGGCGCTCGGCGAGCCTCCCTTCGATCGCTTGCCTCTGCGCGGCTCGCTCGGCGACGACGTCGGCCTGCTCGACGCGCGCGTCCTTCAGGTTCGCGCGTCGCGTTTGCACCTCGTGCCGGAACTCCTTGACCTCGGCGAGAATCCGCGTGTCCTGGCTCGACACCCGCTCGATCGCGTCCAGGCGCGCGACGATGTCGTCGAGGCTCTGGGACCCGAGCAGCACTTCGAGCGTCGAGTCGCCGTCGCCGTTCACGTACAGATCGCGAAGGCGCTCCGCGATGCGGCTTTGCGCGACGTTCAGGCTCTTGCGGGCGGTGACCAGATGCCTGGCGTTGGACTCCAGCTCGCCGTCGATCCGGTCGAGCTCAACGTTCGCGTAGTTGTAGGACTCGATCGTCACCGCGAGGCTCATGTCGAGCTCCTCGAGCTGGGCGATGATCGCCTGTGCCTGCGCGCGCTTCTCCTGGACACCCGGATCGGCAGACGCCGAACCGGCAGCAAGCAGCAGCCCCGCGGCCAGTGCCGTGAGGAGGACGATTCTCGGCGCCCATCCGGTAGTCGAGCCCCCGAACTTGATCTTGCTTCGACCCCGGACGGACCCGCCGGTGGCGGTCCTGCCCGTCACAAGTCGGGGACCCTAGCACCCAAATCGGATGCCTGCAACCCGCAACAAGACTGAAAAAGTCTGCAAAGCGACCCCTTCCTCGGCACGCACAAACGAGGCTTCGTCGGCTCGTGCGCAGCAGCACGAAGGTGGGGATTGCTTTCTTGCTGCGGTCCTGTCGACCGCACTTGGACTCGGCATCGTTCAGGCGCGTTATGCCGCAATCGAGCGAGGACACCAGCTCGCGGGCCTTCCGGTGCGCGTCCTCTAGGCGTCCCAGCGCCAGATCGATCTCGATCTGAATGGCGAGCGCGGGTTGGAGTGCCTGCGGGTCCTTCGCCTTGCTCCGGCTGAAGCCTTGGTGCGACTGTGCTGACCTACAACCTCGCGGAGACGGCTATCCTCGCGCCGTGGCGCTCGAACGCCTGCGTGGACGGATGCCCCTATGGGCGTTTGTTCTGCTCGCGGTTCTGTGCCTAGCGCTCATCGGCCTGGCGTGCGCCTGTTTCGACGATCAGTTCGCTCAAGCCTTCGAGCGCGCGCTCCAAGCGCCGATCGCGGTCATGGAAGCATGGCCTGCCCTGGCGCTTGTCATGGTTGCTTCACTCTCGCTGCTCTTCGCGATACGCGCTTCGGAGCGCGCGTCGCCGGCCATGCTGCAGCGCTTCCTCTTCTGAGTCGCTCCCTTTCAGGGCCGCGCCCGGGACGCGCGTGGCAAGGGAAAATACAGACCAGAAAGGTGAGCTGATGACAAGAGGAGTGAAGTCAAAGGCGCAGCGCCGCGGACAGGCACCTCCGCCGCCGAAACGGTCGCCATGGCTGGAGCGGGGCCTGTTCGGACTCGCCGCCATTACGGTCGTAGTTGTCGGAGCGGGGCTATGGCGCATGAGCGGCGACGATCGAACGACTTCGGCGACGGATGCGGGGCCAGTGCATGTGCACGGTCTCGGTGTCAATCCGTTGGACGGGGCGCTCTTCATCGCTACACACACCGGGCTGTTTCGCTCGGGTGGCGGAGAGTCGACGTCCGCTCGGGTCGGCGACAGCTCTCAGGACACCATGGGCTTCACCATCGTCGATGCAGACCGGTTCCTGGGCTCGGGTCATCCTGACCTGCGAACAGACCTTCCGCCGCTGCTCGGTTTGATCGAGTCCACCGACAGGGGCCGGAGCTGGGAGCCGATCGCTCTTCTCGGCGAAGCTGACTTTCACGTCCTCCGCTCGGCCGGCGAGGTCGTGTACGGCTACGATTCCTCGAACGACCGGCTGATGGTCAGCGGGGATGCGGGGCGAACGTGGGAAGAGGTCGAGCGACCCGCTCCCCTCGTCGATCTTGCGGCTGATCCGGAAGACAGCCAGCATGTGGTCGCCGCCGGGGTGAGCGATATCTCTCAGGGGCTCTACGAGTCGCGAGACGGCGGACGAAGCTGGGACCGTCGCGGAGAACAGGTGGGCCTGCTCGCGTGGCCTGCTCCCGGACGGCTCTTCCTCGTGGACGGTGGCGGAAACGTCTTCCTCAGTACGGACACAGGCCGCCGCTTCGGGCGTCGCGGCACGATCGGCGGTCAGCCGGCGGCGCTGCTCGGGCAAGGAGCCGACGAGCTGTTCGTAGCGCTCCACGACGGCACGATCAAGCGCTCGACCGACGGAGGGTCGACGTGGACGATCCGGTCGACTCCATGAACGAAAGAGGAGGAGGTGAGTGATGGAGCTCTTGCTGATCCTCGCCGTGCTGATCTGTCCGCTGGTGATGGGCGGGACGATGGTGTGGATGATGCGCCAGATGCGCGGCGGGAACAGGGGTGGCGATCGGCCGCGCGACGATGGGCCAGAATGAGCCGTCGCGTTGTTGCTACGTGTGTGATCGCCTCCGCAATCGGGCTCGCTGTCGTAGCCGCAGTAGCGGCGTCTTTCGGCGGCGGGTCTTCCCCGGCTGGACAGGCGTCGTCGTACCGGGGTAGCGAGCCGCCCGGAGGAATTGCGATGCCCGATTTCTCTCTACGCAACTATGACGGGCGACTCGTCCGCTCGAGCGACCTTCGCGGTCGCGTGACAGTTCTCACCTTCCTGGACAGCCAGTGCAGGGAGTCGTGCCCAGTGATTGCCTGGACCGTTGCACGTGTCGTCGAATCTTTGACCCCAACCGAACGAAGGGGTGTGCGGGCGGTGGCAATCAGCACCGATCCGACTGAGGACACGCGGGTGAGCGTTCGGAGGTTTCTCGCGCGGAACCGAGCGCTCGGAAAGCTCCAGTACCTCGGCGGCGGCCAGCCGGAGCGTGCGTTGCGCCGCGTTTGGAAATCCTTCCTTGTCCTCTCCTCGCTGGAAAGTGGGCAGGACACGCTCCATTCTGCGCCCGTCCGGATTTACGAACGAAGCGGGACGTGGGTGGCGACGCTCCACGCCGGCGCTGATCTCACGCCGGCCAACCTGGCGCACGACATCCGCGTCGTTCTCGAGCAAGGCTGATCGCGCGCGTTTGCGTCACTGGGCACTCATCGCTCACGTCTACGACTGGCAGCTCGTCCTCGAGCGACCCGCTCTCAACGCCGCCCTCGACCTGCTCGACCCAACTGAGAGCGAGCGGCTGCTCGACGTCGCGACGGGGACGGGGGCGGTCCTGCGGGAACTCGCCCGGCGGACGCGCCGGCCGGCCGAGGCGGTCGGCGTCGACCTCTCCTCGCAGATGCTCGCTCGCGCCGCGCCGGTTCCTGCAGACTGGAAGCTGGTTCAAGGCGATGTCGCCGCGCTTCCGTTCTCAGACGCAACCTTCGACGTGGCGGCCGCCGCCTACGTTCTCCACATCCTCGACGACTCGACACTGGCGCGAGCGCTCGCCGAGATACGGCGAGTCCTCGTCCCCCACGGAAGGCTCGTGACCGTCACGCCCGCCGCGCCCCGCTCACCGCTCAGGCGTCCGTACCTCGCAACGGTCGGGGCCCTGGCTCGCGTCGCCCCGAGCGCGCTGGGCCTGCGGCCGCTGGATCCGTCTGCCGCGCTGAGGCGAGCAGGCTTCGAGCCCGTCCGACGGCAATACGTCGCGTCCGGGTACCCGTCGCTCTGCATCCTTGCGAGGGTCGCCACGTGAAGCAGTCGAACCAGACGACGATCGAAGC
>Ga0136622_10001331_pt1 | contig 10205 bp, 7 predicted proteins | sample AntDrymUQ4482106_2_FD_104803 | JGI IMG/M metagenome (GOLD analysis project Ga0136622, IMG submission 104803) | Polar desert sand microbial communities from Dry Valleys, Antarctica - metaG UQ448 (21.06) | ecosystem: Environmental > Terrestrial > Soil > Desert | place: Antarctica: Dry Valley...
ACGAGCGCCGATCAGTGAGCGACCGGCTGCCGCGTCCCGGGACCACCGGGTGTCTTCCCACTGCCCTAACAGCGAGGAGACAACGTTGAGTGTCACCGATCCCGTCGAACCCGCGCGACCCACCGCCGGGGTGGACTGGGCCAACACCGAGCACGCCATCTCGATCGTCGACCATGATGGTGAGCAGATCGACCGGTTCCCGATCGCGCACGACGCGGCGGGGCTGCGCGCCCTGGTCCGGCGGCTGCTGAGCGCCGGGGTGGGCGAGGTCGGGATCGAACGCCCCGACGGCCCGGTCGTCGACGCGCTGCGCCAAGGCGGGCTGGTCGTCTACGTCATCCCACCGGGCCAGCTGCGCAACCTGCGCTCGCGCTACGGCTCGGCCGGTAACAAGGACGACCGGTTCGACGCCTACGTCCTGGCCGACGTCGTGCGCACCGACCGGCGACGGCTGCGCCCTCTGCTGGCCGACCAACCAGGCACGACCGCGCTGCGCCAGACCGTGCGAGCCCGCCGCAACCTGGTCGCCCACCGGGTCGCGGTAGCCAACCAGCTGCGCGCCCACCTGCAGATCTGCCTCCCCGGCGCGGTCGGGCTGTTCGCCGACATCGACTCGCCCATCAGCCTGCAGTTCCTCGAGCGCTTCGGAAGCCAGGACCGCGCCGACTGGCTCTCGGCCAAGCGGTGGGCGAGCTGGCTGTCCTCGGTGAGCTACAGCGGCCGCACCATCCCCGACACGTTCCACACCCGCCTGACCCAGGCGCCCCGGGGTACCAGCGGCCCGGCCGCCGACACCGCCGCCGTGCTCACCGCAGCATTCGTCGCCGTGCTGCGCACCCTGGGCACCCAGATTGAGGCCCTCGCCGCCAGCATCACCGGACAGCTCGACCTGCACCCCGACGCGCCGATCTTCACCAGCCTGCCCCGTTCCGGGCGCGTCCGCGCCGCCCGGCTGCTCGCCGAGATCGGCGACGCCCGCGGCCGGTTCCCCACCGCGGACTCCCTCGCCTGCCTCGGCGGGGTCGCCCCCTCGACCCGCCAGTCCGGCAAGACCAAGGCCGTCACCTTCCGATGGGGTGCGGACAAACAACTCCGCGACGCTCTGTGCGACTTCGCCGGCGACAGCGTCAAAGCCAACCCCTGGGCCGCCGACCTCTACCGACAAGCCCGTGACCGCGGACACGACCACCCCCACTCCGTACGCATCCTCGCCCGAGCCTGGGTCAACATCATCTGGGCCTGCTGGACCACCAACACCCCCTACGACCCCGACCGGCACGGAGCCCTCCAACGCCTCCTCAACCAAGATCAACCGATGGCGGCTTGACACAGGGCAACTCACGCGCTGACCAACCTCGGCCTCGTCTACTCGCGGCAGGGCCGCTACCCGCAGGCCGCCGAGGATCACCAGCAGGCCCTGGTCCTGTTCCGTGAGATCGGCGACCGGTCCGGCGAAGCCCGCACGTTGAGCAATCTCGGTCTCGTCTACTGGCGGCAGGGCCGCTACCCGCAGGCCGCCGAGGATCACCAGCAGGCCCTGGTCCTGTTCCGCGAGATCGGCGACCGGTCCGGTGAAGCCAATGCCTTGGACAACCTCGGTCTCGTCTATCGGCGGCAGGGCTACTACCCGCAGGCCGCCGAGGATCACCAGCAGGCCCTGGTCCTGTTCCGCGAGATCGGCTATCGGTCCGGTGAAGCCGACGCGTTGACCAGTCTCGGCACCGTCTACTGTCGGCAGGGCCACTACTCGCAGGCCGCCGAGCACCACCAGCAGGCCCTCATCCTGTTCCGCGAGATCGGCGACCGGGCCGGTGAAGCCAATGCATTGGACAACCTCGGTCTCGTCTATCGGCGGCAGGGCTACTACCCGCAGGCCGTCGAGCACCACCAGCAGGCCCTGGCTCTGTGCCGCGAGATCGGCTATCGGTCCGGTGAAGCCGACGTGTTGACCAGCCTCGGCACCGTCTACTGTAGGCAGGGCCACTACGGGCAGGCCGCCGAGCACCACCAGCGGGCCCTGGCCCTGTTCCGCGAGATCGGCTACCACGGTGGCGAAGTCGAGGCCCTCAATGGTGCCGGCGAGGCCCACTACGGCACCGGGCAGCTCCGCGAGGCATGCATCCAGCACACTGCCGCGCTCACCCTGGCCGTCCAGATCGGCGAGCGATACGAGCAGGCCCGCGCCCACAACGGCCTCGCCCACATCCACCATGCCGCCGGCGAGCTCGACCAGGCCCGCCACCACTGGCGCCTTGCCCTCACCCTCTACACCGACCTCGGCGTCCCCGACGCCGACGACATCCAGGCCCACCTGGCCGCCTTCGACCACGACCACGACGACCACGGAAACTGACCGCGGCAGCACGCACCCGCTGGACGAACGCCTGGCTGGCCAGCTCATGCTCGCCCTGTACCGCTGTGGTCGCCGGGCTGACGCGCTCGAGCACTTCCATCAGATGCGGTCGCGACTGGCCGAGGAGCTGGGCGTGGGCCACGCACGCAGGTCGGCCGCCCCAGGGCTGATTGACCACGGTCGCCGTAAGCACACGCCTTGCCTGCCGGGCAATCGCCGCCGCGATCACGGCCCCCGGACGCGGGCGCCAGACGAGCGCGTCAGTAGCGCAGGAACAGGCGGATGTCAGGCTTGACGATGAGCTTGCCGGTGAGATGCTCGGGTACGGGCACGCCGGTCGGGTAGGCGACAAGTTCGGGATCGGCGGTGCGGTCCTGGTCCCAGGCGTTGATCTGGTCGATGATGCGCGTTGCGAGGTGGTAGCCGCTAGGGCCGTGTCCGACGGCGCCGAGTTGCCAGCGCCCCGGCGCGCCGTCGGTGCGGCGGATGGTGAAGTAGGCGAGCGAGTCGCCCTCGGCGAGGGCGGGTGTCCGGGTCGGGATTGCCGGTGCGCAAAGGCCGGAGGTGACTGCCTTCTTGTCTGCCTGGATGCGGACGGTGCCATCATCGACGGCGCTCAGGTGCAGCCAGATGCGGTCGAAGGGTTCCTCGGCGTGGACGGTGGCGTCGGACCACACGACGGACTTCTCACGATCGAGCGTGTCTTGGAGCGCATCGACATCGATGGGCTGATCCACGTCGTAGTGTAGAGTAACCAAACGGCCGGGATCGATTGTGGCGCTCTGCTCACTGGTCTGGCCGAGCATGGGCACGAACCCGCACAGGAAAACCCAGTCGGATGCCCAGTGGTCGTCGCGCTTGACGAAGGCCACCGCGCGGGTCGTGCCGCACCAGCGCAGCGGGACGACGAGCCGGCCGCCGGGAACGAGCTGATCCCACCATGCCTGCGGAATGTCCCAGGCTCCGACGGTGACGATGATGCGATCGTACGGGCCGTGTTCGGCGGCGCCGTGCGCACCGTCGCCGGTGATCACCCGCACGTTCCGGAAGCCGGTGTTGCCAAGGTTGCGTCGCGCGTTGGCGGTGACATCGGCGTTGATGTCGATGGTGGTGACCCGGCCTTCGGCACCGGCCAGGGTGGCGAGTAAGGCGGCGTTGTAGCCGGTGCCGGCGCCGATCTCCATGATCCGCTGGCCGGGTTGGACGTCGAGTGCGTTGAGCATGGCAGCGACGATGGTTGGCCCGGACGCGCAGCTCAGGTGGGTGCCATCTGGGAAGGTGTGGGTGATGACCGCGATCTCGTCGTAGGCGTCGGTGGGTGGTGCGTCGGGTACGTAGCGGTGGCGTTCCACGCGCCGCAGCGCGGCCTCGACTGTGGGAGTAAGGCGTTGGCCGGCAAGGATGCGGTCGACCATCTGGGCGCGCAGGATCTCGGGGGGTGTTGCGGTGGCGGTGTCCATCGGTTCCTTCCGTCTCGGTGATCTGGGCCGGCGGCATCATGCCGCCCGTGGTGCGCAACGGTGCTGGTTAGCCGACGAGTAGGCAGGCATCCCACCCCGACCGCGCGGGGGGCGCTGCGGTGTCGCTGGCCGCGTCGACCAGTACTATGCCGGCCGCGCCTACCAGGAAGCCGTCATCGGCAGGCCTGCCGTGATCGCGCACATGGTGGCGCATTTGTCTGGTCGCGGCGGTGACGGCGGTGGCGAGTCCGTCGGCGTCGGCGGCGGCGCGGCGGGCGGTATGCACCAGCCCGGCCCAGCCGTGGCACAGTCCGGCGTCGGTGACGTGGGCGAGTTGGCGGTCATCGGTGAGGCACCCGATGAGGGCCTGCTCGGCGACCTGCGCCCGGCGGGTGTCGCCGACCGCGATGCCGGCGATCTGCTGGGCACGGGCGATTCCCGGTGTGCCGTAGCACCAGGAAGGCCGGTGCGGGCGGCGGGCGGCGGTGTGTGTCCGAGCTTCGTCTCGGCTGATCACTTCGGGCCACCACGTCTGCTGGCCCTGACCAGCCCGCCACTGGTCGAGCCAGGCGCAGATGGTGCGGATGGCATCCTCGTGTCCACCAACGATGACCCCGCGCCTCATCGCGGCCGCCAGTAGCGCCAGTGGTCCGCTGATGCCGTGTGCCATGCCGAAGTTGGCGTGGCCACCCGCCCATCGTGGTGACTGGCGGCGATCCGGGCTGCCGGTCGCCCACCAGCCGGGCAGCGTCTGCGCTCCGATGCGGATGGGCTCGGTGAGCCGGACCAGGTAGGCAAGGATCTCGCGGAGCAGCCAGTGGTCGTGGTGGCGGTGCATCAGGTAGGCGCCGAGCCCGCCGATCCCGTTGATCAGGTCGTACTCCCGCGCCTGCCCCGTGTGCCCATCGTCCATGCGGCGGTGCGCGGTGTGCAGGCGGAGCTGGACAAGTGTGGCGATGCTGCGGTCGAGCGTTGCCAGGGCGGTGCGATAGGCCGGGTGGGCGGCGGCGGGCAGCGCGTAGGCGACCGCGGGTGCGCCGCGAAACAGGTTGCTGACGTCGGGGTGGGCGTGCACGGGCTCGCGGGTCATCGCTGTGGCCAGGCGGTGCACGGGCTCCCATCCGGCAACGCCAGCGCGGGCACGTTCGATGTGCAGGAGCGCGATGCCGGGCGCGCCGTCCGCGAGGGACTGCCCCCATCCGGCCGGCATGGTGTCTCGGTGAGCCGGGGTGGTCATCGGGGCTGCGCTCGTGAGGTGGTCCGGGGTGTCCGTGCGCGGCGGGCAAGGGCGGTCTGCCGGGCCAGGCGCAGGCAGATGGCTTCGTCCGTGCGGTCGATGAGTCGTGCTCGGTTATGGTGCATGTGCAGCAGCGCGGACAGGACTTGATCGGTGTTGGCGTCGTCGGGCAGGGCGAGGCGGTACCGGGCCAGGGCGGCTCGCCGGGCCTGCCACGCCGCAGCCAGCGCAGCGGGCAACTCCGTACCGTCCGGTAGCCTGCCGTGCGCCGACCAGGCGGCGACCTGGTCGGCGACGGCCCGGTCAGCGGAGGCGGCGGCCTTGGCGGCGAGGCGATCCAGGAGCCAGCATGTGGCCGCGCCCGGATCGGCGTGGAACCCGTCGGCGATGTCCACCATGCCGATCGCGGTCAGCGCCATCGGATTGATCACCTGCTGCGGCAGGAGTTGCACGGCGAGTGCGACCGCGTGGGAGTCGGCGGCGAATACGGACTCGGCGGCGTCCATCGTGGGTCCGCTTCCGTAGCGGCCGACCTCAGGCCGGTAGGTCGCCAACGCCAGACGGGAAGCCGCACCGACGTCGCATAGCTGTTGCCCCCACTGGCCGACGGCCAGCGCCACTGCGGCGGACTCGTCCGGGCCTCTGGTGCGAATCCGCAGCCGTAGATGGTCGGTCTCGCGCGCGCTTCGGTAGCGGGCGAACCAGTACACGGGATCGCCGTCGAGTGCGGCGAGCAGCCGGGGAAGGTGGGCGCGGATGATGTCGTCAAGGCGCTCCGGATGGGTGAACACCTGCGCGTACAGCCAGGACGCCTGCGGCGATGCGGGCAAATGTGCGACGGTCGAGTTGGTGACCAGCGGCAAAGGGCCGGTGACCAGGCTCGCCGTGGGCGGGGCGGCGCGGGCGAACGGCATCACGATCTCGTGGACGTGCCCGCCGATCCACGCGGTATCGGCGGCAGACTCGGTCTCAGTCAGGGTTGCGACGCCGTGTTTGTCCAGGTGCTCGCGCAGCAGGGTCAGGTGCGCGCCAGCAGTGAGGGTGAGCCGCAGCGAGCGGTGGTCATCGTGCAACTCCACGGCGTCCGGGCAGTTCCACCGCTGGCGCCAGCGGGCGAGTGCGCCTTCCCAGGCGCCGCCCTCGGCGATCATGGCGGCCTGGTCGGCGGCGGTGATACGCCACGTCGCCGGTGACAAGATCGCCCGCCGGTACCGCACCCTCGGCAGGAAGGGCAGACGGGCGGCCTGCCGACCCCAATCGAACTCGGTGTACCGGGCCAGGAAGCCGCGTGTCAGCGTGGCGAGGAACCGCGCCATTGGTGGTGCCTGCTTGTTCAACGCCAAGGCGTGGAACACCTGTGGGTCGATGATCCGACGTCGAGAGATGCTGACCAGGTGCAGCCCGTCCGCCACGGCAACGATGCGACGTCGTCCAGGCGGATGACGTTCGCGTCGTCGTCGGTGCGGTGCTCGCCTAGCGGCAGCACATAGGGCAGGTAGGCGGGTATCCGGGCGACGTTCTCCGAGTGCGGAAACAGCGGAGGGAAGGACATCTGCACGCGCAACGCGCCGTCGACGCCGGGGGGCGCAGCGGCGTAGACGGTGTCCAGGCCGCTGCGGCTCACCGCTGGCCCGAACCGGCAGGTGAGCGTGCCGAAAGCCCAGGCCGGGTGCACGGTGAAGGTGTAGTCGCCCGCGCGGAGTGCCTGCTCACTGGCGGCGTGCACGCGAGCGCCCATTTCGACGTGCGGCGGAATCCAGCGGGGGTCAATCGGGCACTCCGCCGTGATCGCCGTGATGATGTCGTCGGTGAGCACCACCTCGTGCCGGTCGGCCGCGACCGCCTCCCAGGCCAGCCGGAGCAGCTCCTCATCACGGCGGCTGACCGTGTCATCGGGCGCAGCCCACATGCTGGCCGGGAAGCCGGCCGGCAGACCGATACCCGCATCCAGATGGACAGCTTCGGTGACCGGAACGAGCGCGCCGGTGCCATACCGGTCCCAGAACTCCCGGCACCAGTCGTTCCACCCCTGATCCGGGCGTGGTTGGCGGGTCAACCTCATCAGGCCCGTCACCGCGTGCGCCATCTCCCCGGCCAGCTCGTCAGGCACCGTGACCTGGCAGTCAAGGTGCAGATCACCAGCAAGAGTCGTCTGCCCCACCGTGGACACGCGCCGCATCCGCTCGGTCAACGTCTTCCGCAGCCGAGCCTGATCGTCCGGACCGGTGTCGGCGGTGTTGTGCTCGCGCATGATCCGGTGGACGTCGCGCAGCTCGTGGACAACGGCGGCGGCCGGGTCGACGGCGGTGCCGGCCGCTGTGTGGTCGAGCACCTCGATCAGGTACGTCAGCGGGTCGGTCATCGTCATGGGCGCCCGCAGGTTGCTGATCAGCACGCCTTGGGCCACGAGACTCCCAAGCACCTCGTAGATCTTGGAAGACGGCACACGGGGGAACGCCTCGGCGATCTTGCCGGACAGGACACCGAAGGCGATCGGCGCGGCAGCCGCATTGCGCACCAGGCGCACGACGGCGGTGTTACGCACCGTCACCCGCCCCGGGCCGCGGGGCATCTCGATCCGGTCACCCCGGTCAACAACTAGGTCGGAGAACACCACGTCCAGGTGGGGTAACAGGGCGGGCAGCGTCTCCAGCCGCCCCACCACGTCGTCGAGCCAGAGCGTGTCGGCTCGGATTATCGCACGGTTGTCGCCGCCCCAGGCCACCTGCGCATCGCTGCCCACCCCGACCGGGGCGACGCCAGCGAACAGGCCGAACGGGGTCGACCGGCCCACCGTCCGCAGCAGGTACCGGATGACCGACAACGTGACCCGGCGAACCTGCTTGGCGTCCGTGATTTCCTCCTTGAGGACCGCCTCAACCAGGGCGGCGAAGGATCCGCTGGCGTAGCGGGTCGCGTCGGCGAACCCGGGCAGCGTCCACGCGGCAAGCAGCCATTTCCAGCAGGAGCCAGGGTCAGACAACGTGGGCCACCAGGTCTGTGAGCTTTGCAGTGGAAGGATCGCCGCGCGCAGCATCGCGCCGCCGGCGTGGCGGTACAGCGGCGGGTCGGTGGCACCCATGACGGCCCCCTGGTCGCGGTCTCGGTAGCTGGTCTGGTTGGGTCGCGGGGCCGGACGCGAGCCCGGACCCGCAACCGTCGCCGGGTCAACTGCTGGCGCACGCCGACGCGCACGTGGACCCACAGTTGTCGCTGGTGTCGCAGCGACGGACCGTGTAGCCGACGGCCGCGTCGGTCGTCACCTGGACGTCCAGCTCGAAGTCGGGGAAGGCGTCGGATGGTGCCTGGTCGGACGCCGGGATCGCGGTACCGATGACCATGACAGGGCCTCTCTGTAGCGGTGAGCAACGATCCCGTTACTACATCGCCTGAGCGCTGTTGCGGGTAACCCCACGGTGGGGGCCTCACTACGGGGGTCATCTGCGCGGTCCGTCGGCGTATAGTGCATTGATCAGCTTGTTGCATCCTTCGGGGAGCCACGTGGATCCTTCGACGTCAGGCCGTAGACTCCCGCGGCGTCTGCTTACAGACCCCGTGGTCGTGCAGGCCGTGGCCACACGCACCTTCAGCACCGTCTTCAACGCCGCCAAGACCGCCGGTCTCAGCTATAACGCCATCGCCGCCGCGACCGGCATGAAAGCCGAACGGGTCAGCCTCGTCGCACGCGGCGAGGCCAAGATCACCGGCATCGACACAATCGAGCGCATTGCCGACGGCCTGCACATTCCGGGAGGGATGTTGGGACTTGCTGCGCGATGCTGGGAGAACATCACCTCCGTCGACCCGCAGCCCGGGAGGGAGAACGAGTCCATGCAACGCCGTCAACTCCTGCGCGGTGCCCTCGCCGCCGGCTTGACCGCCACGTCGTTGAAGCCCATCGCCGACGTGCTGGCCGAAGCCGATCACGCCCTCACAGCCGACGGCCCGGCCGACCTGGCGCACCTCGAAGCGGTCACCGAGCAGCATAGCTACGGCTACGGGGGCCGCGTCCCCTCAGACGTCCTTGCTGACCTGATCGCGGACTTCGCCGACGTCACACCGCTGCTGCAACGCCCCCAGCCTGCGGCTACCCGCACCGCCTTGTCCCGGACCATGGGGCAACTCGGCGGGATGGCGGCCGTCGTGCTGCACGATCTAGGCAACCGGCGCGAAGCCTACGCATGGTTCGCCACCGCGGCGCGAGCCGCCGAAGAGGCCGGCGACCGGTCTCTACAGGCGTGGATCCTCGCCCGCAAGGCGATGGTGCCGCTCAACTTCGGCTCGCACCAGACGGCGGCGGACCTCGCCGAACAGGCCCGGCGGATCGCCGGAACCGCAAACACCGCTGTTGCCGCCCTCGCTGCCGCCGTCGCCGCCCGCGCCTACGCCCTCGCCGGCCGCAGCGACCAAGCCGACTCCGCCATACGCGCCGCCAACCACCTCGCCGACGCACTACCCGACGCCGAGCGCGCCGACACATGGTTCGGACACTGCGAACAGAAGCACCACGTCCACCTCTCCCACGCGCTCACCGCCCTCGGCGAAACGAAACGAGCCAGGGAAAGCCAGACCCACGCGCTCGCCCTGTCCGCTCCCACCAGCACCTTGACCCGTACCCTGCTCCGCCTCGACGCGGCAACTTGCCAACACCGCGACGGCGACACCCTGGACGCCTGCCAGGCCGCCGTCGCCGCGCTCACCGACGTACCCGCTCGCTTCCGCACCGGCCTGACCCGCAGCCGCGCTGTCGACCTCTACCGTTGCGTCCCTGTCAACGTGCGCTCCGCCCCAGCAGTGCGAGCATTAGCGGAGGTCCTTGGCTCATAGATCTGTCAGGAGGTCAGGATGAGAGATCGGCAATCGGCCGGATGGGTCGGTGAGGCGTAAAAAGATCAAGAGGAGCAAAGGGCGGCCTCATCTCCGGCCCCACCTGCCTGGTCGTGATCACCAGCCGCAACCACCCATCCCCGCTGCCGACGACGTCCCCGCCCACCTGGCCGCCCTCGACGACGACAACGGATACTGACCGCGGCAGCACGAGGTCGAGACGGTACGTGCCACTACGCTGCAGGCATGGCTTCCGGAGGCGAGCTGCGACCGCTGGCCGACCCGCAGGTGCTGCACTCCGAGCGACAACTGGAGATGCTGTGCAACA
>Ga0136622_10001332_pt1 | contig 10203 bp, 14 predicted proteins | sample AntDrymUQ4482106_2_FD_104803 | JGI IMG/M metagenome (GOLD analysis project Ga0136622, IMG submission 104803) | Polar desert sand microbial communities from Dry Valleys, Antarctica - metaG UQ448 (21.06) | ecosystem: Environmental > Terrestrial > Soil > Desert | place: Antarctica: Dry Valley...
AGCCGCCGGGAGTGAGCGCCGCTACCGCCCGCAGTACTGCGTGGGCCCAGCGGAGTTGACCAGCGGCGCACAGTCGATCGAGTTGGCGTGGCCGTGGATCTGCGACCGCGTCGGCGAGCCGTGATCCGGCACCCCGTTCACGATGCCGAGCCCGACCTGCGACGCCGTGCCTGCCAGGTCGCTGTGGATCCCGGCGGCGCCCCCGATCGCGGTGTCGGCACGACCGTTGATGGCGGCGACGCCGCTGTCGATCGATCGGACCAGCGGGGTGACGGCCGCGAGGCTGGTCTCGATCCGGGAGACCTGCGCGTTGATCGAGTCGCCGCTGCGCGCGTTGACCGGGCCGACTTTCCGGAAGATCGAGCGAACCGTGCTGCGGATCGACGTCACGTTGCGGTTGATCGAGCGGACGGTGCCTCCGATCGAGGCGACGCTGCGCCCGATCGAGCCGACCGTCCCCCCGATCGAGACGACCTGGCTGTTGATCGAGACCACCGTGCCGTTTATCGAAGCCACCGTGGCGTTGATCGACCTGGCGGTGGAGTTGATCGTCTTGGCGGTCCTGTTGATGGACCCGGCCGTGTCGAGGATCTCCACGACGCGCCCGTCGATCGACTTCGCGGCCTCGTTGACCTGCGTGAGCTGGCCGGACAGCGGCTTGGCCGCCGTGAGGATCCTCGCCGAGATCTTCGCGGTCTCGCCGGCGAGCTTCACGTTGTCGAGCTCCCTGTCGATCGGGATGACCTGGTTGTTGATCACCTTGACGTCGTCGTCGATCTCCCGGGCGTTGATCAGCGTCCCGGTCAGCATCAGGACCGCCGCAAGCGCCCAGAAGATAATGATGATCAGGAAGATCCCAGGCATCCAGGGGGCCAGCCCGAGCGTGGCTCTCTGGCTGGCCGCTGGGTGAGGTGAGGAAGGCGGCACGCTCATAGGTCCCGCCCCTCTAGCAGTTGGGACCGGGCTGCACGAAGCCTGGGATCGCGACTCCCAGGACGGGCGCCTGGCAGATGCTGGTCAGGTGCCGGTTTACCTGCTGGAGCCCTCCCAGGATGTTGCCCGTATCGCCCTTGACCGCGGACAGTCCGTTGGGGTTGTTGTTGGGGCCCGAGAGGCTCGTGTCCTCGTCGTTGCCTCCGCGCCGGAACGCACCCCCGTTGAGGAATCGCACCCGCCGCCAGATCCCGTGCGTGCCCAGGGAGTTCTCGCTCTGGGCATCCTTGAGCACGCTGTCGATCGTGGCCGCGTTCGTCCGGACCCTGACCAGCGTGTTGGCCGTGTCGACGAGCGAGCCGGAGATCCTGCCCAGCGTGCCCGTGGTGCTCACGAGCGAGCGGGAGACGGTTTGGAGCGTGCCCGAGGTGTTGACCAGTGAGCTGGAGATGCCACCGAGCGTGCCCGAGGTGTTGACGAGCGAGCCGGAGGTGTTCACGAGCAGGCTGGTGATGTTCCCGAGCGTGGACGACGTGTTCACGAGCGAAGCCGAGGTGTCCTTGAGGGAGTTCGAGGTGTCCACCAGCGAGGAGTCCACGCTCTGCAGGGAGCCCTGGATCGAGACCAGCGAGCCGCGGATCTGGACCGCCTGGTCCGGGATCGGCTTCAGTGCGGCGTCGATGTGCGTCAGGTTCTGGTTGATGTCCTTGATGTGGTCGGGAAGGGGCTTGACGTCCGCGCCCGCTCCCCCCACCGCTCGATCGGCCTCGAAGAGGTTGTCGTCGATCGACGAGAGGGCCCCGGTGATGCCGATCAGGAACCCGATCACGACCACCACGACGAGCGCGCCGACCGTGATCCAGATCCAGAGCCACCTTACGAATGTCGGTGCCGCGTCACGCATCTAGGCCGTCCCCCACCTGTCCGGTGTCATCGGTCAACGGGATCCCCCCGATCCGGGTGCCCCGGGAAGCAGCTCGAGCAGGTCCTCGGTCAGCTCACCGGTGGAGAGCCCGTCACTGCGGCTCCCCTGGTCGCCGCTGCTCCCCTTGTCGCCGCCGTCAAGCACCGGCGGGAGGCCGGGGAGGGGGACGGGGATGCCGCCGGGGTCGCCGGCGCTGCCGCTCTGACCCTGTTCGCCACCGCCGCTATCCGGCTGGGGCGCGGGCCCGGGCTGGGAGCCGCTCTCAGGCTGGGGGACGCTCTCCGGCTTGGGCGCGTCCTGCGGCGGGGCGTTGGTCTCCAGCGGGGGAGCGCCCCCGGGGCTTCCGCTCAGCGGACGCTTCCCGCCTTCCTCCAGCAGCTTCTTGAACGACGCCGGCAGATCGTCGTCGGGCCGGCTCGCTCGGAGGGCGGCCGCGCTCCGGGGAGTCTCGCCCCGGCAGTCGCCGTCGTTCCCGGTCTGCCCGAGCAGCTTCTGGTCGATGCACGCGGCCGTGTCGTGCGCGGATCCCGCCTGGAGCAGGATGTTGCCCGAGTCGCCCTTGACGGCCGTGACCAGGCTGAGGCTCACGTCGAGGTTCCGGTTGATCAGGCTGACGTCGGTGTCGATCAGCCTCGCGACGCTCAGGATCGAGCCCGCGACGGTGTCGATCGTGCGGGCGCTCGTGTTGATGCTGCCGGCACTCGTGTTGATGCGGCGGGCGATCGTGTTGACGCTGACCGCGCTCCTGTTGATGCGGCGCGCGGTCGTGTTGATCGCGCCGGCGCTGTTGTTGATGGACCCGGCGCTCGAGCCGATCCTGCCGGCGCTGGCGTTGATGCTGCCGGCAGCGGAGTTGATGGCGCCGGCGCTCGTGTTGATGCGCCCGGCGGTCGCGTTGATCGTCGTGGCGGTGCTGTTGATCTCGCCGGCGGTCGTGTTGATCGAGCCGGCGAGCCCGTTGATGCCCTTCGCGGTGCCCACGATGTCGTCGAGCCGGGGACGGAGGGGCGTGGCCGTCCTGAGGATGGACTGGGCCAGCCGGGTCGTCCGCCTGAGCTGGACGACCGAGTCGGTCGCTTCGTTGATCCCGACGCCGGTCGAAGCGATGTGCTGGGCCTTGGCGTTGATCGACTGCGCGGTCCGGACGGTCTTCGCCAGCAAGATCGCGGCGATGGCCACGACCGCGATGACGATGACGAACACGATCGCGCTCGTGAGCGTGAAACCCCTCATGCCTCAGTACCTCTTCCCACCAGCCCCCTCCTCATTGCACCCTTTGTCAGCGGCAGCATAAGCCTATGTGCAAGCTGCATACAACTGCAACAGCGAATCCGCTGCTGGCAGCAGCATTGATATCGCATTCGCCGGACCCATGGCGGGCACCTTCCCCGAGCATGGGAGGGAATTCGCTCCTTGCAGGCTCCACGCATGTCGCCGGCAGCCTCGCCTGCTCGGCCGGGATGAGGCTCGGGCTAGCTGCGGCCGGCGGAGCTGGGGACTCGGTCGCCGGGATCGGGTGCGCCCTGGTCGGGCGCCGGCTGCTCCGCCTGGTCGATCAGCTCCACGAGCGCACGCTCGAAGTCGTCGTAGCGCCGGACGGGGCGCAGCCACGACCATCCGGGGCGGCCGGTCAGCTCCCGGGTGCGGTCGCGCTCACCCGTGTCGCGCCGCGAACGCTCGGGCGCCTTGGACGCCGACTCTGCGGCCTCGCGCTCGGCGGCCTGCGCCGCTTCGTGCCGGGCCCTCGAGGACTTGTGCTCCTCGATTGCCTCGCCCAGCGTGATCGCAAGCTCCGCCTCGCTCTCGAGGCTCGTGGCTCGCCGCTCGGCTCGCCTGCGCGCCTTCGACACCTGGTGCTCGGTGATCGCCGCGCCCAGGGGCACGGCGGGCTCCTTCTCGGTCTGGATGCTCGTGTCGAGCATCGATCGAAGCGTGAGCAGCTCGCGCTCCGTCGCCGCCCGGGGGAGCCTGGCGCGGCCGTAGCGATCCCACGCCCGGGCGAAGGGACGCCCGACCGTCTTGGACGGTGTGCGCGAAAGGGCGAATATGGGGCAGACCCCGCCGCGCAGGTTCCCGTCGGCGCCGACGATGATGGGATGCCTCTCGATCGCCTCGAGCATCTGCTCGCGGGTGGCGAGCGGAAGGCTGTCGATCGCCGCTCTCAGATCCTGCGCGGGCTGCCGTGTCATTCGGTCCTCACCTCGTAGTCTGCATGTGCGGGTCCCCGAGGCTAATGTCCGGCCTCGGCTTCTGCAATCGGATCCCTTCCGATGCAGGCAAAGTTGCAAGGGTGGCCATCGGTCCTGGCCCCGCTCGAGCTCCGAGGAGCCCGCCTCCCCCCGGGAGGCATCGGAGCCGTTGGCGAAGCGAAACGCATATGCTTGCGGCCGATCAGGTGGCCCGCGGACAGAAGGCGGTGAGCGGTTATGGGAGTGGCAGGACAACCGATGCAGGGGCGCCGAGCCGCCCCGGACCGGCAGATCCTCGTACGTGCGTTCGCGTTCTTCCTCGGCCTGGGCTACGTGATCTTCGGGCTGATCGGCTTCATCGAGACGGGGTTCACCGGCTTCGCTGTGGACACCAACGAAGAGCTGCTCATCTTCGACATCAACGTCTTCCACAACATCGTGCACCTGGCGATCGGCGCGGGCCTGTTGCTGGCATCGAGGATGAGGGACGTGACCGTCACCCAGGGGGTGGTCATAGGCGTCGGCCTCTTCTACGTGGTCGCCGCCCTGCTCGGCTTCACGAACGACCTGCAGATCATCTCGATCAACGACACCTTCGCGCCCCAAAACTTCCAGCACTTGCTCTCCGGCGTGGCGTCCGTCATCGTCGGCGTCGGCGGCGCGCTCACGCAGCAGGACACCGGCAAGGAGACCCCGCTCGCGTCGGCGGAGGGCCCGCTTCCGATCGAAGAGCGACGCAGGCTTTGGGACCCTACGGCGTGAGCTGTGGGACCGCGCGTAGCGGGGCCAGAGCCTGATTCGTCCCGGGGCGCCCTCGCGGTGCCCCGGAGGTGGCTCGCAGTCGGCGCCGCGGTCGCCGTCCTGATCGGCTTGGCCGCCGTGGTCATCGGAGGGGACCTGGCGCCTTCGCTCTCCGGCTCAGACCCCGCGCCTCCCAAGCCTTCGGCCACCGATCCGCCCGGCTTCGTGCGGTTCCGCGACGCGGCGGTCGGGCTCTCGATCGCGCATCCCTCGGGCTGGCGCCGTCATGCCTCCCCCGACTCGCAGGTGAGGCTTCTCGCCGAGCACGAGGGCGCCTCGGTTCTGGTGCGAATTGCGCCGCTGGGACTGGCCGTGGTGCCCGAGACCGTGGGAGCGGCGAGACAGATCACCGACAAGCTCGTGAGGGCCGCGGGGGAGATCAAGCTTCTTCGCCGGCCCAGGCGGGTCAAGCTCGGCGGGCTGTCGGGCTACCTCTACCTCTACAAGTTCCGCGACCCCCGCACGAAGCAGAAAGCGGCTCACGCCCACTACTTCCTGTTCCGGGGCGAGAACATGATCACGCTCGTCTTCCAGGCCGTGCCCGCGGACCGCTTCGTCGAGTTCGCGCCCCTCTTCGACCGGATCGCGGCCAGCCTGCGCGGTCAGGGGGCTTGACGGGACCGCCCGGCACGGCGCGGCGAGGGCCGAAGCGCCAGCTATATGCGTTTTGCCTTCAGTGGTGATAGATTTTGCCCCAGCCGCGATGTTCCTGCTTGCACAACAGCGCACCGGGCCGACCCTGGCAGACGACTACACCGGGTGGTACGTGGGCCTCGGGGTCGGCTTCACCGTCGTCATCGTGGTGGTCATCATCGTGGCGATAATCCTGCTGCAGGCCGCCCGAATCGGCCGCCAGGCGCGGGAGGGCATCCAGCTCATGGACGAGACGCGTGAGGCCACCCTCACGGTGTGGGGGCTGCAGGAGATCAACGGCTCCCTGACATCCGTCTGGAGGTCGGCGGAGTCCGCTCGAAAGATATTGACGGAGGGAACGAGATGATTCTGCTCGGCGTCAGCGTCGACTCGGAGGAGAAGGTGTTCTGGTACGTCGCCCTCGGCCTGGGTCTCGTCGTGATCCTGGTGGTGATCGCGCTGCTGTGGCTGCTGAGCCGTCTCGTCCACGACATCGACGTCAACGTCGACTACCTGTGGACGGTCACCAAGCGGATGGCGCAGAACACGACAGGCATGTATCAGTTCGCGGGGACCGGATCGATCGCTCGCACGCTCCGCGAAGAGCTCGTCCGCCACGACAAGATGCTCTCGGGCCCATGAGCAAGGGCCTGCTGACATTCCTCACCGTCACCGAGATCGTCCTCTTGGTCGTCGTGCTCGCAATCGGCCTTCTGGTCGTGGCCCGGCAGCTGCGCTCGATAGCGGCGACGCTCTCGGAGGTCACATGGGGCGCACGGGCCGTGGAGCGCCAGCTCTTGGCTGTCCGCTCCAACATCGGTCAGATCAACTGGGCGCTGGAGGAGGTCGCGGCAACGTTGCCGCGCGTCGCCGACAAGGCGGAGCGTGCCGGCCGTCAGGGAGTGACGTCATGACGCTGTGGTGGATCGGCAACATTCTGTACCTGTTCGTGGTCATCCCTGCGCTGGTCGCGATCCTGCTCACGGTCCTGAAGCCCGCCAGGCACATCGAGACCTACGCGATCGACATCAACGACCACGTCGCCGCGTTCGCTCCCCACCTGCAGTCCCTGCAGGAGCTGCAGAGGACCGGCCAGCTCGTCAAGCAGGTCGACTCCGATCTCCAGCGCTACATCCGGGCGCTCGACGCCCTGCCCTAAGAGAGGACTGCCAAGGGAATGGGAGCTCACGCCTACGTCACCATCATCGCCACGGGCATAGCGCTTGCCGCCACCGCGGCGTCTCTCATCTACGTCATCAGGATCCTCTGGCTGGTGATCGACCGGCTGGTGTCGATCCTCCGGTCGGTGGAGGCCGTCACAGAGACGTCCATGCCGGTCGGACCCGTCGTGGACGAGATCAACCGGGACCTCGAGCGGAGCGCCAAGGCGCTCGAAGCCTGCGTGCAGAGGCTCGAGGAGCGCAGAGCGCCCGCCGGCGCTGCGACGGAGGACCCAGGCGCAACGGCGCCGGTTCCAGGTCCCACCCCCAGCGATCGCAGGCAGTTCTAGCAGCGCTCCGGGCGGCGGCTTCCGCCGCCTCCCTCGGTCCGGACGGTTCTAGCGGCCCCCCCCGGCTCCAAGCGCCTCCTCCCTGCTTGGCCAGCGCCTCCCTGCTGGCGCCGTCTCTCAGCGGTACCCCCTGCTGGCGCCGTATCAGCGGTAGCGCCGAGGGGCCGGGGTGTCGTACCCCGGTAGCCGGGTAACCGGACGGTCGGGCGCCCGCTCCTTCTCGGCCTGCGGCGGCCGGGCCGCCATCTGCCGCCGCGGACGCTGGGCGCCGACCTCGCCGATCAACCGGCCGAGCCCCGCCACCGCCCGCGGGTCGTGCCCGGGGACGAACTCGTCGATGAAGGGCATCGCCGCGCGCATGCCCAAAGCCAGCGGCTGTTGGTCGACCGCCATCGGCCGCGGGTTGATCCACACCAGCCGCCGGGACTGAAGCTGGAGCCGCCGGACCTGATCCGCGAGCACCTCGGGGTCGCCGCGGTCCCAGCCGTCGCTTACCACGAGCACGATCGCCCCGCGGGCGAACCCGCGCCGCCCGTAGGTGCGGTTGAACTCGGTGAGGGTCGTCCCGATCCGGGTGCCGCCCGACCAGTCGGGCACGGCCGCGCGTGCCTGCTCGAGCGCCCGATCGAGGTCGCGGCCGTCGAGCGACTTCGTGAGCCGGGTCAGCTTCGTCGCGAACACGAAGGCCTCCGCCTTCCTGGCCGCGCCCACCGCCGCCTTGAGCGAGGCCAAGAGCACGCGCGAATAGCGCTCCATCGATCCGGACACGTCGCACAGGAAGAGGAGGCGGCGTGGACGTGGCGCGGGAGCCGTGAAGGCGAGCCGGAACGCCTCGCCGTCGGTGGCGAGCGAATTGCGAAGCGTCCGGCGCATGTCGAGCCGGTGGCCGCCACGGGACGGGCGGCAGCGGCGCGAGCGTCGCTCGGGCGCCGAGCGCTTGATGTCCTCGGCAAGCTGCCGGAGCGCGGCGAGCTCGTCGCTTTCGTAGTTCAGCCGAGACTTCTCGCTGATTGTCTCGGTGGCGCTCCAGGCGGCGAGCACTCCGCGCTGCTGGTTGCCACCGCCCTGCTCGCCTTCGGCGGTCGGGATGTCGCGGGTGGCACGGTTCTTGTCGCCGTCGACGGCGGCCGCCGACTTGCCCTCCTGGCGGAACTGGGGAAGCGCCTCGCCGCCGTGCTGGGCACCGCCCATGCGCGGGTCGCTTTCCCCGTGCTCGGCGGAACGCGCCTGGAGGACGAGGGGCTGACCCTCCCAGAAGCGCTCGAAGATGCTGTCGAACACCGGGCGCTCGTCGGGGCTGTGCACGAACGTCGCGCACGCGGCCCAGTAAAGCTCCTCACGGCTCTGCACATTTACCTCGGCCAGGGCACGGAAGAAGGAGAGCTCGCTGTCCACGCTCGTGGACATCCCGAAGGTGCGCAGGGCCCGCGCGAAGGTCACTGAGGCCGCCAGCATGGCCTGGTCCGGCGCTCGCTCGGCTTCCTTAGGCTGCGCCACTCGAGCTCCCGTCCTCACGCAGCTCTGCGGCGCGCTCCCCGGCCTGCTCGACCCGCTCCTCGAGTCCCTTCCCGCGGATGCGGTCGAGGTCGTCCCGCTCCTTCAGCAACGTCCCGAGCGTGAGGTCGGCGGTCGATTGGTCGAGCTCCTCGCGCCCCAGCGTGTGGAATGCCGCGGCCCAGTCGAGCGTCTCGCCCACGCCCGGAGAGCGGTAGAGGTCGAGCCAGCGCAGGTCCTGCACGAACGCGCAGACCTGGCGCGCCAGTCGCTCTCCGACGTCCGGCAGCCGGGCGCGCGCGATCGCCACCTCCCGCTCCAGTGTGGGGTGGTCGATCCAGTGGTAGAGGCAGCGGCGCTTGAGCGCCTCATGCAGGTCGCGCGTGCGATTGGAGGTGATGATCACCGTCGGCGGCTCCTCCGCGCGGATCACACCGATCTCCGGAATCGTGACCTGGAAGTCGGAGAGGAACTCGAGCAGGAAGGCCTCGAACTCGTCGTCCGCTCGATCGAGCTCGTCGATCAGGAGCACCGCGCCCGGGTGCGAGAGCGATTCGAGCAGCGGCCTGCGCACCAGGAACTCCTCGGAGTAAAGGGGAGCGGTACCGCCGGCCCGCAGCTGCAGGAGCTGCCGCGGATAGTCCCAGTCATAGAGCGCATGGTGGACATCGATCCCCTCGTAGCACTGGAGCCTGATGAGGGGAGCGCCCGCGGCCGCCGCGAGGGCCTTGGCCAGCTCGGTCTTCCCGACCCCCGGCTCTCCCTCGACCAGGAGCGGCTTCTTCAGGCGCAGGGCCAGGTACACGACGGTGCCCAGGCCCTCGTCCACCAGATAGCGCTGGCGGGTCAGGGCGTTACACAGCTCGTCGATCGAGTTAAAGCCAAGCATCCAGGGTCTCCTCGATCCGAGCCACGGCGGTGTCGAGCGCTCCCTCGACCTGCGGCGAGAGACCCTCGCCGAGCTGGTCCACCTCGGCCACCTGGCAGCCCACGATGACCACCCGCTCCGGCAGTACGCCCATCGTCTTGGCCATCGACAGCACGCGTTCGGGGTTGGCCAGGTGGACGTCGGGAACGTGGACGGCTTCGTCCACGTCGGGAGCCATCGTGAAGACGGTGCCCGGCGGAGCTCCGCGGTCCAGCGCGTCGATCAGCACGAGCCCGTCGCAGCCCCTCATCAGCTCCTGCAGCAGCGCGATGCCGCCAATCCCGGTCTCGATCACGTCCGCGCCATCTGGCAGGTGGCCCAGGCGCTCGGTGACCGCGGGTCCAAAGCCGTCGTCACCGCGCAGCACATTTCCCACGCCGGCTACGATCACCCGCTTGCTCCGCACCCGCTGGGAGGGGATCGCGCTCACGCCACGTTCACCGCGACCTTGAGCACGCCGTCCTGGACCGCGATCGGTACCACTGCGAGGGACGGATCTTCCGGCCGGTTGTCGACCCGCTTGCCGGAGCGGGCGTCGTAGGCGCAGTTGTGCCAGGGGCAGACGAGCACGCTGCCGGTGAGCCGGCCGCCGTCGAGTGGCGACCGCCCGTCCTCGGGGCAGACGTTGCGGAAGGCGTAGGCCTCGCCGTCGACGTTCGCGAGGAGAACCGACTTGCCGCCGGCCTTGCCCGCCATCAGCTTCCCGGGCGGGAGATCGTCGAGCTTGCCCACGTCTACGAAGACCGGCCTCTTGAGGCCCTCGATCTGAACGAGCTCGGCGTCGGCGTCG
>Ga0136622_10001335_pt1 | contig 10198 bp, 10 predicted proteins | sample AntDrymUQ4482106_2_FD_104803 | JGI IMG/M metagenome (GOLD analysis project Ga0136622, IMG submission 104803) | Polar desert sand microbial communities from Dry Valleys, Antarctica - metaG UQ448 (21.06) | ecosystem: Environmental > Terrestrial > Soil > Desert | place: Antarctica: Dry Valley...
CCCGCGGGCGCAGCGGCGGTGGCCGAGCGCGTGCGCGCGCTCCTCGCCGAGGCGGGTGAGGCGGCCGGCGCGGCGCTGCTCGTCGAGCGCTACCTGCCGGGGGAGGAGGTCGCGATCGAGGGCCTGCTGCGGGGCGGGCGGCTCGAGCTGCTCGCGCTGTTCGACAAGCCCGATCCGCTCGAGGGGCCCTACTTCGAGGAGACGCTGTTCGTGACCCCGTCGCGCCACCCTGTGGGCCTGCAGGAGGAGCTGTGCGTCGCCGCGGGGCGTGCTGCCGCGGCGCTCGGGCTGACGGAGGGCCCGGTACATGCAGAGCTGCGCACCGACGGCGAGCGCGTGTGGGTGCTCGAGCTAGCCGCCCGCTCGATCGGTGGGCTGTGCTCGCGCGCGCTGCGCTTCGGCGTCGGGGCGACGCTCGAGGAGCTGATCCTGCGCCACGCGCTCGGCCTCGAGCTCGGGGACGTGACGCGCGAGCGGCCGGCCGCGGGCGTGATGATGCTGCCGATCCCGCGGGCAGGCGTGCTCGAGCGGGTGGGCGGCCAGGAGGAGGCGCGCGCGGTCGAGGGAATCGAGGACCTCGTGATCTCGGTCGCGCCCGGGCGCCCGGTGCGCTCGCTGCCCGAGGGCGATCGCTACCTCGGCTTCCTGTTCGCGCGCGCCGAGACGCCGGAGCTGGTCGAGCGCGCGCTGCGCGAGGCGCACGGGCGGCTCGAGGTTGCGATCGGCGCGCCTCGAGCGCGATCGCCGGCCGCGTCCGTCGGAGCGGACGTGCCAAACTCGACGGGCGGAACCCCGCGGCGCGCGCAGTAGCCTCGACCGTCGTCATGCGCGTCCTCCTCGTCTCCTCCTACGAGCTCGGCCACCAGCCGCTGCACGTGGCCTCGCCGGCCGCCGCGCTGCGCACGGCAGGGCACGAGGTGCGCTGCCTCGATCTGTCGGTCGAGGCGTGGGACCCGAGCCTCGTCGCATGGGCGGGCGCCGTCGGCTTCTCGGTGCCGATGCACACGGCGATGCGGCTCGCGATGCGCGCGGCGGCGGCCGTTCGGGAGCTGCGGCCGGAGCTGCCGGTGTGCTTCTACGGCCTCTACGCCCCGGTCAGCCGCGACCTCACGGTGGGGCGGCTCGCCGACATCGCGCTGGCCGGTGAGTACGAGCCGGCGCTGGTGCGCTGGGTGGGCAGCCTGGATGCCGGCGATCAGCCTCGCGCGGAGGCGCTGATACAGCTCGACCGCGGCAGCTTCGACGTTCCCGCGCGCGACCTGCTGCCCCCGCTCGAGCGCTACGCGCACCTGGCGATCGACGGCGAGGAGCGCCTCGTCGGCTATGTGGAGGCGAGCCACGGCTGCGTGCACCGCTGCCGCCACTGCCCGGTGCCCACGGTCTACGACGGGCGGATCCGCGTCGTCGAGCGCGACACAGTGCTCGCCGACGTCGCCCAGCTGGTCGAGCTCGGTGCACGCCACATCACCTTCGGCGACCCCGACTTCCTGAACGGCCGCCGCCACTCCCTCGCGGTGGCGGCCACGATGCATGAGCGCTTCCCGCGACTTACCTTCGACTGCACGACGAAGGTCGAGCATGTGCTCGAGCACGCGAATGTCTGGGCCGAGCTGAGCGAGGCGGGCTGCCTGTTCGTGGTCTGCGCGCTCGAGACCGTGAACGACGACATCCTCGAGCGCCTCGACAAGGGCCACACGACGCAGGAGGCCACGGAGGCGATCGCGCTGCTGCGCGCCAACGGGATCGAGGTGCGCCCGTCGTTCATGCCGTTCACGCCGTGGACGAGCCCCGGCGACGTGCTCGACATCCTCGACTTCGTCGCTGAGCACGACATGGTCGGAAACGTCGACCCCGTGCAGTACGCGATCCGGCTGCTCCTGCCCGAGGGCTCGCTGCTGCTCGAGCAAGCCGACATGGCCGAGCACCTCGGGCCCTACGACGCCCGGGCGCTAACGCACACCTGGACGGCGGCCGACCCGCGCGCGGACGAGCTGCAGCGGCGGATCTCGCGCATCGTCGAGCTCGCCGGCGCAGACGACGAGCCCGCGGGAGAGACGTTTGCGCACGTGCGCGAAACCGTGCTCGAGTACGTGCCCGAGCGCGCCGGCGCGGGCCAGGTCCTCGCCGGATCGGTGGAGGGGAGGCCACGGCTGACCGAGCCATGGTTCTGCTGAGCGGAGCCGACCGAGGGCCAGTTCGGCTCTCTCACGACCGCGTAGCACCGCGATGCCCTCGTCGCGCAGGCTCGTGATCGGGCTCGGCCTCGTGACCGCAGGACTGGTCGCGCTGCTGCTCTTGGAGGCCGTGGTGGCCTCGCGCGGCCGCCGCGAGCCGTTCGAGAATCCCTCGCGCGCGCCGCGCGAGCTGGGGCAGGCCGGCCCGGAGCTGACCTACGTGGTGCTCGGCGACTCGACCGCCGCCGGCCAGGGCGGCGAGTACGAGCGTGGCATCGCGGTCTCGACCGCCCGCCACCTGGCCGGCCGCGGGCGGCGCGTGCGGCTCGTGAACGTGTCGGTGTCGGGGGCGAAGGCCGAGCAGGTGGCGGCGCAACAGCTCGCAGCGGCCACGCGGCTTCGCCCCGACGTCGTGCTGGTCGCGGTCGGGGCGAACGACGTGATCCGCCTCAGCGGGCGCCGGACGGTGCGAGCCGCCGTCGAGTCGATCGTCGAGGGGCTCGTCGCGGCGCGCTGCGAGGTGAAGATCGTGCTCACAGGCGCGCCCGACATGGGAGCGATCCCGCGCTTCGCCCAGCCGCTGCGATGGGTCGCAGGAGCGCGCACGAAGCAGCTCAATGGCGTCTTCGACACGGTCGTGCGCGAGCGCGCGCTCACACTCGCCCCGATCGCGGCCGAGACCGGCCCGTTGTTTCGCCGCGACCGCACGTTGTTCGCCGCCGACCGCTTCCACCCGAGCGACCGCGGCTACGCGACCTGGTCGCCCGTGCTCACGCGCTCGCTGGACGAGGCTCTCGCCGCGCAGCCGAGCCACTGTGGTTAGCCTTCGCGACGATCGACTCGCTCCCCGCACCCTCGCCGGTCATCGACGCCTCCGGGGAGTGCGATGTCGTGGTGGTAGGCGCGGGCATCCTCGGCCTGGCCGTCGCTCGCGAGCTGACGCTGCGCCACCCCGGTCGCTCGCTGACCGTGCTCGAACGCGAGACCGAGGTCGGCACGCACCAGACGGGCCACAACTCCGGTGTCGTGCACGCCGGCATCTACTACGAGCCGGGGTCGCTCAAGGCGCAGCTGTGCGTCGAGGGCGCGCGACGGCTGTATGACTACTGCGACGAGCGTGGGCTCGCCGCCGAGCGCTGCGGCAAGGTGATCGTCGCCACCCATCCCGGCGAGCTCGCGCGCCTCGACGACCTCGAGCGCCGTGGACGGGCGAACGGCGTGCCCGGGCTCGTGCGGCTCGGGACCGACGAGCTGGCGGGAATCGAGCCCCACGTGCGCGGCGTCGCCGCGCTCCACTCGCCCGCCACCGGGATCGTCGACTACGCCGCCGTGGCGCGCTCGCTCGCCGCCGACGTCGAGGCCTCGGGCGGCGAAGTGGCGACCGGCTGCGGGATCACCGGCATCGCGAGGGCGGGCGGGCGGATGGCGCTGCGACACGCCCGCGGTGAGATCCGTCCCCGTCATGCGATCTTCTGCGCCGGGGCGTGGGCCGACCGGCTCGCCGTCGCCGCCGGCGCGCCGGCTGACCCGCGCATCGTGCCTTTTCGGGGCGCCTACGGGCGGTTGCGCCCCGAGCGCCGCCACCTCGTGCGCTCGCTCGTCTACCCGGTGCCCGACCCGGGGCTGCCCTTCCTCGGCGTGCACCTCACACGCCACGTGGACGGAGAGGTGCTGGTGGGCCCGACGGCGCTGATCGCCGGAGGCCCGGATGCCTACGTCCTCCGGCGAGTCAGCCGCCCGGAGCTTCGCCGACTGATCGAATGGCCGGGCACGTGGCGGATGGCGCGGCGCTTCTGGCGCACGGGCGTGACCGAGGTCCACCACGCCGTCAGCCGCCGAGCATTCGCGGCGGCGGCGCGCCGCTTCGTGCCCGAGCTCGAGAGCGGCGACGTGCTGGCCGCCTTCGCCGGGGTGCGCGCCCAGGCGCTCGGCCGTGACGGCGCGCTCGTGGACGACTTCGTCTTCTCGGAGACCGGCCCCGCGCTGCACGTACGAAACGCGCCCTCGCCCGGGGCCACCTCGTCGCTCGCGATCGCCCGGCTCGTGGCCGACCGCGCCGAGCGGGCATTCGGCCTTGGCCGGTTCGCTCGCAGGGAGAACGGGTAGGAGCAGCTCCCGTGGCCACTCGAGAGGGGACGCTCTTCGCCGGGCGCTACAGGGTGCGGCGCCGGCTCGGATCGGGTGCGATGGCCACCGTCTTCCTGGCGGAGGACGAGCGGCTGCGGCGCGACGTCGCCGTCAAGCGATTGCACGCGGGCTCGTCCGAGGACGTGGCACATCGCTTCGACCGCGAGGCTCGCCTGGGCGCCTCGCTCAATCACCCGAACATCGTCTCGATCTACGACGTCGTCACCGAGCACGACGACGTCCTGATCGTGATGGAGTACGTCAAGGGCTGGACTTTGGCGAGCTCGATGGCGCGCGGCACGCTCCAGCGCGAGCGCGCGCTCGAGATCCTGACCGGCGTGGCGGCGGCGCTCGACCACGCGCACGACCACGGCGTGATTCACCGCGACGTGAAGCCGGCGAACGTGCTCCTGCGCACCGACGGCTTCGCGAAGCTCGCGGACCTCGGGATCGCGACCGCGGCGCACGCGACTCGGATCACCCGTGCCGGAAGCGTGCTCGGCACGCCGGCATACATGGCGCCCGAACAGCTCGCCGGGGGCGAGATCACGGCGGCGGTCGACGTCTACGCGCTGGCGGCGGTGGCGTATGAGGTGCTCTCCGGCCAGAAGGCACGCCAGGGGCGCACGCCGCTCGAGATCGCCCACAAGGTCGCCACCGAGCCACCGCCCGACCTGCGCGGGGCGTGGCCGGAGGCTCCGATGGCCGTTGCGATCGCCCTCAAGGGCGGCATGGCCCGCGACCCGTCGGAGCGCCCGCGCTCCGCACGCGTGCTGGTGCGGGCGCTCGAGGTCGCGGCGCAGGTGCCCGACTCGCCCGCGGCGGTGCGGCCGGAGCCTCCGGCGGCGCTGATCGGGGCCGACGACGTCGACGACAAGGGATCGCTGAAGGCACCAGCGTCCGAGCAGGAGGCGGCAGTCGCCTCCGCGCCCCAGGCGGACGAGAGGGCAGCGGTCTCGCCGCCGCTCGAGCCGCCGCCCGAGGAACCGCCGTCCGACCTGCCGCCGCCCGAGCAGCCTCCATCCGAGCGTGTGACGACGCCATACCGAGTCGCGCCGCGCCCTCCGTCGCGCCGCATCGCGATGCCGACGGGTCCTCCGCCCGGGCGCCGGCGCTCGCGAGGAGCGTGGCTTGCGATCGCCGCGCTGCTCGTGGCGCTGGCGGGGGGCGGGGGGGCGCTCGCGCTCTGGGCCGACGGCGGTGCCGGGGGCGGTGGCGCCGACGGGGAGCAGGCGAGCCAGGCACAGGCGCGCGCGGATCGCGCCGAGCGCCGGCGGGCGGCCCGGCGGCGTGCGGCGGACAAGCCCCCGCCCGCGCCCAGCACGACCAGCGAGCAAGCTCCGCCGCGGCAGGCTCAACCCGAGCGCACGACACCTGAGCGCACCACCCCAACCGACCAGCCGACCGATCCGGCCGCGGGCGGGCGGCTCAACGACCAGGGCTACGCGCTGATGCAGGGCGGCGACAACGCGGCGGCCGTTCCGGTGCTCGAGCGTGCCGTGGCCTCGTTCCCGGAGGACTCGACCGACATCAACTACGCCTTCGCGCTCTACAACTACGGTCGCGCCCTGCGGCTCTCGGGGCGGCCCGCCGACGCGATCACCCCGCTCGAGCGGCGCCTGCGCTTCGACAACCAGCGGGAAGTCGTGCAGCGCGAGCTCGATCTCGCCCGCGCGGCCGCAGGACAGGGCTAGGAGGCTCCTCGAGATGGAAGACGAGGATCTCCAGGCGCGCGGGCGCCGACGGCGCGAGCGCGACCGGCGCCAGGGTGACCTCGATCGTCGTGCCCAGGCAGGCGAGCCGCGCGAGCCCGCGACCCTCGACGAAGAGCTGCTCGAGGCCGAGGTGGAGCTGGTGCTCTCCACCGAGTCCGACGCCTCGCGCGTCGAACGCGTGCGACAGGAGCTCGATGCGGGCTTTGCGGCGCTCGCCGGAGTCGGCCCCGCGGTGTCGGTGTTCGGTTCGGCGAGGACGGGGTCCGAGGACCCTTACTACAGCCTTGCCCGTGAGCTCGCGCGCATGCTCGGCGAGGCCGGCTTCGCCGTCATCACCGGCGGTGGCCCGGGGATCATGGAGGCTGCCAACCGCGGCGCGCGCGAGGGCAGCGCGCTCTCGATCGGGCTCGGGATCGACCTGCCCTTCGAGCCTGGGCTCAACCCCTACGTCGACCTCCCCATGCAGTGCCACTACTTCTTCACGCGCAAGGTCATGTTCGTCCGCTACGCGAGCTCCTTCGTCGTCTTTCCGGGCGGCTTCGGCACGCTGGACGAGCTGTTCGAGGCGCTCACGTTGATCCAGACCAAGAAGATCCGCCACTTTCCGGTCGTGCTCGTCGGGCGCGACTACTGGGCGGGCCTGATCGCCTGGCTCGAGGAGCGCATGCTCGGGGACGGCATGATCTCCCCCGGAGACATCGAGCTCGCACACCTGACCGACGATCCCGCCGAGGTCCTGGCGCTCGTGCAGGCCGCCGAGCATCGCCAGCCGCGCGCGCCCAGCACCCAGCAAGGGTGCCCTCAGTAGTCCTCGCCCGGCGGCCGTCGGGTGCGCTTGCGCGCGCCCTGGCGCCGCTTGCCCTCGAGCCGTCGCACGCGCGCGGCGCGACTGACCCGGGTCGGCCGGCGTGGCCGCGGCACGGCCAGCGCGCGCGCGAGGCGCTCGCGCAGCCGTTCGAGCGCCAGCTCGCGGTTGCGGGCCTGCCCGCGCGCGTCCTGGGCGACGGCCGTCGGACGCGCGCCCAGCCGGTCGACCAGCCGTTGCTTCTGCTCGGGTGTGAGCACTTGCGAGGCCTTGACGTCGAAGACCGCCTCGATCCGCGAGGCGGTAACGTTTGCGTGCTGGCCGCCAGGCCCCGAGGACCGGCTCGCGCGCAGCTCGATCTCCGCGAGCGGGATAGCGACGGAGCCCGTCACGGGCATCGGGTCGTCCACCGCTCCCAGGGTAGGGACCGTCGGCCCCGATCATCCGTCCACTTTCCTAACGTTCCGCTCCGGATCTGCCGACAGACGTGCAAACCGCGCTGGTTCCTGATAGGAGACGAGGCATGATCCGCTCAATGATCGCCCTGACCCTGGCAGCTGTCGACTGTGTCGTCTGCTTGACGCTCGGGCTGCCGCTCGTCGTATCGGTCGCCGTCGCGTGTGCGGCGTTCGCGATCGCGACCGTCGCCCTGAGCGTGGTCTCGAGCTCTGAGGACCGCGGTGCGGACTACGGCGGCCTCGGCGACGTGCTCGCCGAGCCAGAGGTGTTCCGGACCCCCTACTAGCGGCCGGCTAGGGCGTCTGGGCAGACGCCAGCGGCCGAGCCTGAGAAGGCGCGCTCGCGCGTGGCGTGGCCGGTCGTGCGAGCCTGCGCTCCTCGCCACGCAGGAAGAGCACGATGCCGATCGCGACGCCGGCGATCGTGAACAGGCTCCAGAGCGTGCCCTGCGCCAGCTGGCCGGCGATCGGCGCCGGGCACGCGTCGGTGACCGCCCAGCCGACGCCGAAGATCGCCGCGCCGACGAGATGGCGCCGCTCAACGCCGCTCGTAGTCCAGGAGACGGGCTCGCCCGTGACGAGGGCCCGCGTACCCATCCGGCGCAGCGCGCGTACCCCGACGAAGCCGACGGCGACGGCGGTTGCCATCATCACGTAGAGGTAGGCATCCTCGAGCAGGAGCATCTCGCGGATGCGATCGGGGTCGGTGAACTGCCCCCACGAGATCGCGAAGCCGAACAGCCCGCCGAGCGCGATCGCGACGAGGCGGACGCTCATGTGATCAGCGAGTCGATCGCGAAGGTGACGGCGATCGCGGTCGCCATGAAGGTCGCGGTGGCGGCGAAGCTCGCGGGCGACCCGAGCGCGGTGCCGCAGATGCCGTTGCCCGAGGTGCAGCCGCCGGCGGCCTTGGCGCCGTAGCCGATCAGGACGCCGCCGAGCAGCAGCAGCACGCCGACCACGAGCACCTGCCAGTCGCCCGTGAACGTGCGCGTGAGCCAGCCGTAGCCCGCGCCGACCGTCGACCCCCCGGCGAGCGCGCTGAAGAGGAGGCTGCCACCGAAGACGCCCAGCAAGAACGAGGCCCTCCAGCCGAAGCTCGGGGCGCGCCCGCTCAGGCGCTCGACCACGGCCGAGTAGCCGCCGAGCACGCCGAGTCGCTGGTTCAGCGTCGCGAGCACCGCGACGACGATCAGCCCGAGTACGGCTCCTAGCACGAACGCCGGGGGGCGCGTCACCAGCAGATCGGACACCCTCTTCATGCTAGCCCGCGGTCCAAGCCGCCCGGCCGGAAGCGCTGCCCGGCGCGGCGTGAGCGCAATACGATCCTGCGGTGGCCCAGGCAGCGCTCGCGCGTGAGATCCGCACCGTCGCCTCGATCATCGGCGGGCGACCGGAGACCGCCGCGCCGGGCGGGCGCTCGAGCTCGCGAAACCCGGCCTGCACCGCCGAGCGCGTGGTCGACGTGCTGCTCGGCGATGCCTCGACGTTTGTCTCGGCGTGCCGTGCGGCCCGTGCCGCCCAGCCGCAATGGGCGGCCACCCCGGCGCCCACACGTGGCCGCGCGATCCAGCAGGTCGGGCGCCTCGTCGAGGCCAACAAGGACGCCCTCGCGGGGCTCGTGACGCGTGAGATGGGCAAGCCGTACGCCGAGTCGCTCGGCGAGGTCCAGGAGATCGTCGACACCTGTGACTTCTTCCTTGGCGAGGGCCGGCGTCTCTACGGCCAGACCGTCCCGAGCGAGATGCCGGACAAGCAGCTCTTCACGTTTCGCGTGCCGGTCGGCGTGGCGGCGATCGTCACCGCGGGCAACTTCCCCGTCGCCGTCCCAGCCTGGTACCTCGTGCCGGCGCTGCTGTGCGGCAATGCCGTCGTCTGGAAGCCCGCCGACTACACGCCTGCGCTCGGCGCGGCGCTCGCCGAGCTGTTCATGCACGGGGGGCTTCCCGACGGCGTGCTCAACCTCGTCCAGGCGGACGGTGCGGCCACCTTCGAGGGACTCGAGCAGGCGCTCGAGGAGGGCCTGGTCGACAAGGTGGGCTTCACCGGCTCCGCGCGCGTCGGCAGCCGGATCGGGGAGCTGTGCGGGCGCCACCTGCAGTCGCCCTGCCTGGAGCTCGGCGGGAAGAACCCGCTGGTGGTCATGCCCGACGCCGACCTCGAGCTCGCCGTCGAGGGCGCGCTGTTCTCGGGCTTTGGAACAGCCGGCCAGCGCTGCACCTCGCTCGGCACGGCGATCGTGCACGAGTCGGTACACGACGAGTTCCTCGGGCGCTTCGCCGACGCCACCGAGCGGGCGCCGATCGGAGACCCGATGCGGGAGGTGCTCTACGGGCCGATGATCTCCGAGCGCTTCCTGGACGGCTTCCTCGCCTGGCTCGAGCGAGTCGAGGCCCACCACGGGCTGTACGGCTCGAGCGGCGTCGGGCGGATCGACGCAGCCAACCCGCGTGCGGGCTTCGTCGGCGATGCCGATGCCGGCCTCTTCTGCCATCCGACGATCGTCGACGGGATTCGTCCCGAGGACGACCTCTACCGCGAGGAGACGTTCGGCCCGATCGTCGGGGTCGCCTCATTCGCCGACTTCGAGCAGGCGATCGCGCTCGCCAATGGCCACGGCTACGGCCTCTCGGCCGCTGTCTACACGAGCGACGCCCGCCACGCCTTTCGCTTTCGCGAGCGCGTCAGCGCGGGGATGGTCAGCGTGAACAACTCGACCTCGGGCGCCGAGGCGCACCTGCCGTTCGGCGGCAACGGCCGCTCCGGCAACGGCTCGCGCCAGTCGGGGGTATGGGTGCTCGACCAGTTCACCCGCTGGCAGTCGATGAACTGGGACTACGCCGGCAGGCTGCAGAAGGCGCAGATGGACGTGCCGGACGTGCCGGCGGACCTCGGCTTTCGCCTGGCGGAGTAGGCGCA
>Ga0136622_10001336_pt1 | contig 10198 bp, 9 predicted proteins | sample AntDrymUQ4482106_2_FD_104803 | JGI IMG/M metagenome (GOLD analysis project Ga0136622, IMG submission 104803) | Polar desert sand microbial communities from Dry Valleys, Antarctica - metaG UQ448 (21.06) | ecosystem: Environmental > Terrestrial > Soil > Desert | place: Antarctica: Dry Valley...
CACATGAGGTGGCGAACGCGGTGCGCGATCGCGCGCTCGCAGGGGTCGAGTGCAACGTGATCTTCGACGCCGTCGGCGGGATGAAGCTCGAGGACGAGCTGATCGAGCTGATGACCGACGCCGGTGTGAAGGTCACCCGCTTCCGCCCGTTCAAGGCCTACGCGCTCAAGCGCGCGGAGAATCGCACGCACCGCAAGATCCTCGTCGCGGACGGGCGCGTCGGGCTGACCGGCGGCGTCGGGATCGCCGAGGAGTGGACGGGCAACGCGGAGGACGCCGACCACTGGCGCGACACCCACGTGCGCGTCGAGGGCCCGGTCGTGCGCGGCCTGTTCGGCGCGTTTGCGGAGAACTGGCTCGAGGCCACGGGCGAGGTGCTCGCCGGGCCCGGCTACCTCCCGAAGCTCGACGAGGGGCACGACGGCGGGCCGATGATGGTCGTGCGCTCGAGCGCCGGCGTCGGCGACTCCAACGTCGAGGCGCTGTACTACCTCGCGATCGCCGCCGCGCGCGAGTCGATCGACCTCACGGCGGCCTACTTCGTGCCACGCCCGGCCTTCACCGAGGCGCTCCAGGACGCGGCCGAGCGCGGGGCACGCGTGCGGGTGCTCGTGCCCGGAGCGAACATCGACAAGCCGCCGGTCTGGATCGCGGGACGCGCCTCCTATGACGCGCTCGTCGGATCCGGCGTCGAGATCTACGAGTACCAGCCGACGATGTTGCACGCAAAGACGATGACCGTCGACCGCCATTGGTCGGCGGTCGGCTCGGCGAACTTCGACAACCGCTCGTTCCAGCTCAACGACGAGGCGACGCTCTGCGTCAGCTCGGACAAGTTCGCCGCCCTGCTGACGGATCAGTTCGAGCGCGACCTGGAGGTCTCCGAGCGCATCGACCCCGACCGCTGGCAGGGCCGCGGGCCGCTGCAGCGGGCGGGCGAATCGGTGCTCAAGCTGGCACGCCGCGAGCTGTAGCCGCATCCAGCTCCGCGCAGACCTCGCGGGCGAGTGCGACGAAGGCGTGGAAGGCCGAGGAGTGGTAGCGGTCGCGGTGCCACGCGAGGCCGATGCGGCGGGGCGGCAGCAGGTGGCCCATGCGCGCGATGCTGATTCGCGGGTCGTCCGGGTTCACGGCGAGCCCGGGCAGGATCGCGCTGGCCACGCCCGCGGCGACGAGCCCGTGCACGGTGGCGGTCTCGTCGGAGCGCAGCAGGACGCGTGTCGAGACCCCGAGCCTGTGCAGGTGCTCCTCAGGGTTGAACGGATGCGCGTACTTGTAGGCGACGAGCGTGAGGCCGGCCAGCTCGGGCAGCCGGACCGGCTTTGATCGGCCGGCGAGGGGCGAGTCCGCCGGCACGACGAGCAGCCACGGATCGTCCATCAGCGCGAGCGTCTCCAGCGGCTCCCGGTCCACCGGCAGGACCGTGAACGAGACGTCGAGGCCGCCCGTCTCGACGAGCTCGAGCAGCTCCTCCTTGCGCACCGACTCGACGAGCGACACCTCGATGTCCGCCTGGCCGGCGGCGAAGCGTGCGAGCAGCGTGGGCAGGATTCCCGTGCCGACCGTCTGGAACGTGCCGACGCGCAGCGTCCCGGCGGAGCCGGCGCGCAGCGCCGCAAGGTCGGCGTCGCCTGCCCGCAGCGAGGCCACGATCCGGTTCGCGTGGCGGAGCAGCAGCGCGCCGGCCTCGGTGGTCCCCAGCGGGGCGCGCCCGCTGCGCCGCTCGAGCAGGCGGATGTCAACGATCCGCTCGAGCGCCGCGATCTGCTGGCTGAGCGCGGACTGGGTGTACCCCAGGCGCTTCGCGGCGCGAGCGAAGGAGCCCTCTTCGACGACGGCCTCGAGCGCGGCGAGATGCCGCAGCTCGACCGCCATCAACCCATTAGCACGATTCATTAGTCTCCCAAAATACCGTAGTGGGAGTTACGGTCAGCGACTTCTACGGTGGACGCATGCGGTTCATCCGCCTGCCCCTTCCGGTCCTCGCCGTGTTCGGCCTCGTGTTCCTAGCTGCGCTCGGTCAGGCGATGCTCTACCCGCTCGTGCCAGCGCTCGCGCGCGAGTTCGAGCTGTCGCCGGCACAGGCCGGCGTGCTGCTCTCGGCGGCGACCTTCGGGACTCTGGTCGCCGCGGTGCCGGCCGGGCTCCTGGCCGAGCGCATCGGCGCGCTGCGCGTCTCGATCGGCGCGGGTCCGCTGCTGGCAGTCGCCGCCGTGGTGCAGGCGCTCGCCACCAGCTTCCCCGTCTTCCTCGGGGGCCAGCTGCTGTTCGGCCTCGCCTGCGCCGCAATCTGGACCGCGGGCGTAACGCTGCTGGCCAACCCCACCGCCAAACGCTCGGCGGTCGGCGGCACGGTCACCGTGGGCGGGATCGCCCATCTTGTCGGGCCGCCCTTCTCCGGTGTGCTCACTGACGCGGTCGGGCGCGCGCTGCCCTTCTGGCTGCTGGCGGGTGCCGCCGCCACGGTCACGCTGGCCGCCACCGCCACCGCCACCGCCGCCCGCGCGCCCGACCCTGGGCGCGGCGCTCGGCGCGGGCTGGTAGCCGCGGCGCGCGCGTCGGCCAGCGACCCTGTGCTGCGCAGCGCCGCGGTGCTGATAGCCCTGGTGGGGGCGCTCACGGGGATGGTCCCGCTGGTCGTACCGCTGCTGCTCGACCGCGACGGCTTCTCCAGCAGCGAGATCGGCGCGGTGCTGGCCGCCGGCTCGGTGATCTGGGTACTGGCCAGCGGGCTCGCGGTGCGCGCGGGGGCTCGGGCGGTCACGGTCGGCGTGGCCGGCACCGGCCTGCTGCTCCTCGCCGTGGCTGCGCTGCTGCCCGTGCTCGCGCTCGCGACGCCCTGCCTCGTCGCCTTCGTCGTGCTGCGCGCGGGCATTCAGGCGCCGTTGTCGACGATCAACTACGACCTCGGCGCGCATGGCGCCCGCAGCGCGGGCGTGGCTGTCGGGGCGGCGATGGGCCTGCTCAACCTCGTGTGGGCCGCGAGCGCCGCCACCGCGCCGGTCATCGCGGGCGCGCTCGTGGCCGGCGGCGGCGGCCCGCGTTCCGTCTTCCTCCTGCTCGCGTTCGGCTGCGCGGCCGCCGGGTTCTGGATGCGGTTCAGCAGGGGCGCGGCAGGTGGTGTGCCAGCTGCGCACGCCGGGAAGGCCAGTCGTGCGGCCCGACATGGCACCAGAAGTCGAGCTCGTGACGGATCCCGTTCGCAGCGAGCAGCTCGGCGAATCGCTTGGCGCTCCTCCAACGACCCGGTCGTGTCCTCCCACTGACTCTCTAGCACACGATCACGAGGCTGAGCCGGCCGCGCAGCCACTCGAGGTGGTCGCCGCCCTCACAGGCACCGTGCGCGCCTCTCCAAGCGGAAGCGACTCGCGCGCCAACGTCCGCGCTCAGGCCACTTGGCGCGCAGGCACCCGCACCAGCCCGCGCTCGTGCAGGACCTCGGCGATCTGGACCGCGTTGGTGGCGGCGCCCTTGAGCAGGTTGTCGCCGACGATCCACATGTTCAGCGCGCGCGGGTGTGACGGGTCGCGGCGGATGCGGCCCACGAGCACCTCGTCGCGCCCGGCGCCCGCCAGCGCTGTCGGGTAGCCGTTGTTGGCGGGCTCGTCCACCACTTCGACACCCGGGGCCCCGCGCAGCAGCTCGCGCACAGCGTCGGGCTCGATCGGGTCGCGCGTCTGCACGTTGACGGACTCCGAGTGCGAGGAGATGACCGGGACACGCGCGCAGGTCACCGAGATGCCGATGTCGGGCGCCTCGAGGATCTTGCGCGTCTCGAACATCATCTTGCGCTCCTCGTCGGTGTAGTCGTCGCCGTCGGCGAAGCTGCCGGCGCCGCCGAGGACGTTGAAAGCGATCGGGTGCGGATAGACGCTCGGCGCGGGCATCTCGACGCCGTGCAGCACCGCGTGCGTCTGCGCCTCGAGCTCCTCGACCGCCTTGACGCCGGTGCCGGAGACGCACTGGTAGGTCGACACGATCAGCCGCTCGATGCCGGCGGCGTCGAGGATCGGCTTGAGCGCCACCATCGCCTGCATCGTCGAGCAGTTCGGGTTCGCGATCAGCCCGCGGTGGTGCTCGAGCGCGTGCGGGTTGACCTCGCTGACAACAAGCGGGACATCCTCCTCACGGCGAAAGCGCGACGAGTTGTCGACGACCACGCAGCCCGCGTCGACGAAACGCGGCGCCCACTCGCCCGACGTGGTCGCGCCGGCGCTGAAGATGGCGATGTCGAAGCCCTGGATCGTCTCGTCCGAGAGCGGCTGGACGGTGCCGACGCCCTCGAGCTCGCGGCCGGCCGAGCGCGCCGAGGCGAACGGCACGATCTCGCGCGCGGGGAACCCGCGCTCGCGCAGCTTGCTCAACATCACGGTGCCGACGGCGCCCGTGGCGCCCACGACCGCGACCCGATAGCTCATGTCGGCGCTCCCTGCTCGAATGGATGCTCGACACGGACGTCATCCGCGCCCAGCTCGAAGGCCTCGTGCAGCGCCTTGACCGCCGTGGCGACCTGGTCGCCCTGCACGACGCACGAGATCTTGATCGGCGACGTCGAGATCATCTCGATGTTGATCCCCTCGCGTCCGAGCGTCGAGAAGACCTTGGCCGCGACGCCGGGATGCGACTTCATCCCGGCGCCGACGATCGACACCTTGCCCATCGACGAGTCCTCAGCGACACGCGTGATGCCGACGTCCGCGACGATCGGCTCGAGCGCCGCACGCGCAAGCCGCGCGTCGGCGCGCGGCACCGTGAACGACATGTCCGCCAGGGCGCCCTCGGACTCGGGCTCGTTCTGGATGATCATGTCGACGTTGATGTTGGCGTCGGCAAGCGCCGTGAAGATGCGGCCCGCAATGCCGGGATGGTCGGGCACGCCGAGCAGGGTCACGCGCGCCTCGTCGGTCGAGTGCGTGACCGCGGTGATAAGGGGGCGTTCCATCGTCTCCTCTTCTCCGACCACATAGGTCCCGGGCTCCTCCGTGAACGAGGAGCGGCAGTGGATCCGCACACCGTGGGTGCGCGCGTACTCGACCGAGCGCAACTGCAGCACACCCGCGCCGGACGCCGACATCTCGAGCATCTCCTCGAAGGAGACGATCGGGAGCTTGCGCGCGTCCGGGACGATCCGGGGATCGGCCGAGAACACGCCCGCGACGTCCGTGTATATCTCGCACACCTCGGCGCCGATCGCGGCCGCGAGCGCGACGGCCGTCGTGTCGGAACCGCCGCGGCCGAGCGTCGTGACGTCCTTCGCCGTCGACACGCCCTGAAAGCCGGCGACCAGCACGATCAGGTCCTGCTCGAGCGCCTCGCGGATGCGGTTGGCGCGGACGTCGAGGATCCGCGCCCGCGTGTGCGAGGTGTCGGTGACGATCCCCGCCTGAGAGCCCGTCAGCGAGATCGCACGGTGTCCGAGATCGTTGATCGCCATCGCGCACAAGGCGCATGAGATGCGCTCCCCGGTGGACAGCAGCATGTCCATCTCGCGCGGGTCCGGCGTGGCCGAGACCTCCTCCGCCGAGGCGATCAACTCGTCGGTCGTCTTGCCGCGCGCGGAGAGCACCGCGACGACGCTGCGGCCCTGCTCGCGGGCGCGCACGATCCGCGCGGCGGCGCGCTTGATCCGCTCGGCATCCGCCACGGACGTACCCCCGAACTTCATCACGACGGTGCCGGACACGGCCTCGGAGTGTACGAGCTAGCCCTGCAGGCGCGAGAGCCGCGCAACGGCCTCGTCGATCACCTCGTCGCGCTTGCAGAAGGCGAAGCGGACGAGCGAGCGGCCGGCTTCCTTGTCGTCGTAGAAGACGACCGTCGGGACCGCCACGACGCCGGCGCGCTCGGGTAGCGCGAGGCAGAAGGTGCGCCCGTCGCGCTCGCCGATAGCACGGATGTCGGCCGTCACGAAGTAGGTGCCCGCGGGGCGCAGGACTTCCAGGCCGGCCGCTTCCAGGCCCGCGCAGAGCCGGTCGCGCTTGGCCTGCATGCCGGCTCGGAAGTCCTCGAAGTAGCCATCGGGGAGCGTGAGCGCATGCGCGATCGCGTGCTGGAACGGTGCGCCGCTGACGAACGTCAGATACTGCTTGACCGTCTGGGTCGCCGCGACGAGCGCGCGCGGGCCACAGGCCCAGCCGATCTTCCACCCCGTCACCGAGAACGTCTTGCCCGCCGAGGAGATCGTCAGCGTGCGCTCGGCCATCCCCGGCAGCGTCGCGAGCGGGACGTGCTCGCGGCCGTCGAAGACCAGGTGCTCGTAGACCTCGTCGCTCACGGCGAGCAGGTCGCGCTTGCGACAATGGGCGGCGATCAACTCGAGCTCCTCGCGCGCGAACACCCTGCCGGTCGGATTGTGCGGCGAGTTGACGAGCACGAGCCGCGTGCGCGGGGAGAACGCCGCGGCGAGCGCCTCGGGGTCGATCGCGAAGCCGGGCGGCCGCAAGGTCACGGGCCGGCGGCGTGCGCCGGCGAGCGCTATGCAGGCGGCATACGAGTCGTAGTAGGGCTCGAAGGTGACGACCTCGTCGCCCGGCTCGCAGAGCGCGAGCAGCGCGGCTGCGATCGCCTCGGTCGCGCCGGTCGTGACGAGCACCTCGCCGTCGGGATCGAGCTCGATGCCATGGAAGCGCCGCTGGTGCGCGGCGACCGCCGCGCGCAGCTCGGGGATGCCCGGTCCGGGCGGGTACTGGTTGTGGCCGGCCCGCAGCGCGGCGACCGCGGCCTCGACCACCGCGGCCGGCCCGTCGGTGTCCGGGAACCCCTGGCCGAGGTTGATCGCGCCCGTGCGGGTGGCGAGCGCCGACATCTCCGTGAAGATCGTCGTGCCGAACTCTGCGAGCCGGCTGCTCAGGAGCCCGCGCGTCAGCGGGTCACGTCTCCCGTGATCGCCCAGTAGCTCTGCTCGACCGCCCCGTCGCGGTAGAAGCGCGCCGCGAGCGCGCGCACGCCGGCATCGAGCCCCTCCCACTTGCCGTCTGACTCGAGCGCCTCGCGCGCCTTGATCGTCGGACCGTAGTTGTCGCGGAAGAAATCCGCGTACGCGTCGGCGGAGGGGAACTCGAAGCGCGCCGTATGTCCTTCGAACGCGAGCTTCACCGGCAGGTCGGCGAACAGCTCGCGAACATGGGCCTCGTCGCCCCAGAGCGGAGGCGGGGACGCGAACGCGGGTGGCTTGGGCAGCGCGGCGCCCATCAGCTTGAACGTCTCCCCGATCATCCCGTCGGACTTCCAGTTGCACAGCACGAAGCGCCCGCCGGGGCGCAGCACTCGCACCAGCTCGCGGGCGACCTGCTCGTGGCGCGGTGCGAACTGGACCCCGCAGGTTGAGAGCACTCGATCGAACGAGGCGTCGGCGAACGCCAGTTCCTCCGCATCGCCCTCTACCCACTCGACTTCGACGCTCGCCGCGGCGGCGCGCTCACGTGCGCTCGCGAACAGCTCCGGCGTCAGATCGAGGCCCGTCACGTGCGCGCCCTGCTCGGCGGCCACGATCGCTGCGTTGCCGGTGCCCGTCGCGACGTCGAGCAGGTCGGCGCCCTCGACGGGCCGGGCGGCTTCGACGGCCGTCGCGGCGACCCCCTCGATGTGCTTCGCGATAGCGGCGTAGTCTCCCGCCGCCCACATCGCGTGGTGGCGCTGCTTGAGCGCGTGGACCTCGTCGGCAGCCGTCATCTCGGACCTCCTATTGGGGCGGGCTCGGTTCCGCGAGCCTACGCCCGGCGGCGTAGCGCGCGCAAACCGGGGCTCACGGGCCTGTCTGCGGCAGGCGCTGGTCGAGCTCCTCGCGGACTGCGCGCCGCACGTCGTCGAACGAGTCGTCGAGATCGCGCTGCACGTCCGAGACCCGCGCGTCGAGCGCGGAGTCGAGCTCGTCACCGACCACGGTGAGCATGTAACCCACCCCGCCGAGCACGAGCGCGGTCTGCACGAGCGCCAGCGCGAGCAGCGCCGGCCATAGGCGCCGCCGGTACCCGGCGCCGCACCACGGACAGCGCCGCTCGGCCGTGTAGGCGAGCGTGCTGCAGCTGGGACAGAGCTTCTGGACTGACTCACCGGGCGCCTGGCGCATGACCGCGAGGCTAGAGCGTCCACCGCTGCGTAGGCTCCGGCGCCATGTCGATTCCCGAGGCACGCATCGAGGACACGCCCGCCGGACGGATGGCGCGCGGCAGCGGCTGGTTCGTGCTCGGCCTGGCCGGCGCGCGCGGCTTCGCCACCGAGGGCCACGGCATCTTCTGCAACTTCGAGTCACCCGATGCCGACTTCGAGGACTTCGGCCTGAACGTGCACGTGATCGCCCCGGGCGAGCGGGCGGCGCTCTACCACGCCGAGAACGTGCAGGAGGGATTCCTCGTGCTCGCGGGGGAGTGCATCGCGATCGTGGAGGAGCAGGAGCGGGCCCTGCGTCCCTGGGACTACCTGCACTGCCCGGCCGGGACGCATCATGCGCTGATCGGGTCGGGTGATGGGCCGTGCGCGATTCTGATGGTCGGCGCGCGCAAGCCCGACGCGACGATCGACTATCCCGTCAGCGCGGCCGCCGCCCGTCACGGCCTCTCGACGCCTGTCGCGAGTGACGCCGCGCGCGAGGCTTACGGCAACGCGGGCTGGAACCGCGAGAGCGTGCCCAAGCCCATGTCCTGGCCCGGCTGAGTCAGTCCGCGGCGCGCAGCGCCAGCGCTCCCGCCGTCGCGGCGAGCGCGGGCGCGAGGTCGCCGCGTGGCACCACGTCGAGCCGCTCGAGCCCGAGCCAGCCTGCCATCGACTCGAGCTCGCCCCGCAGCTCGGTCGCGGTCTCTGCGGGGGCGTCGGGCTCGGCGTGTGCGGCCTGCACGCGCAGCGCGCCGCCCTTGCGGTCAGCCTTGAGGTCGACGCGCGCGACCAGTGTGTCGCCGAGCAGGAACGGCAGCACGTAGTAGCCGTGTACGCGCTGAGGCGCCGGGACGTAGATCTCGATCCGGTAGCGGAAGCCGAACAGCCGCTCCGCGCGCGAGCGCTCCCATACCAGCGAGTCGAACGGTCCGACCAGCGCGCGCGCCGCTACGCGCCGCGGCAGCCGTGCAGCCGGATCGAGAAGGCCGGGCATCCGCCAGCCCTCAACCTCGACGGGCCACAGCTCGCCGGACTCGACGAGCTCGGAAACACGCGCACGAGCATCCTCCAACGGTAGGCGGAAGTAGTCGCGCAGGTCGCGCTCGGCGGCGATCCCGAGCGAGCGCGCAGCCACGCGCACCAGCTCGCGCTGGGCGTCCTCGACGGACGGCGTCGGTGTGGCGATCACCTCCGCGGGCAGCACCCGCTCGGGGAGGTCGTACAGGCGTTCGAAGCCGCGCCGCCGCGCGGAGGTGACCTGACCGCTCCAGAACAGCCACTCGAACGCGCGTTTGACGTCGCTCCAATCCCACCATGGACCGGTCCGTCTGGGCCGATCCTCCTCGAGCACCGCGCTCGCGGCGACGGGCCCGCGCGCCCGCACCTCCTCGAGCACCTGCGCGACCAGCTCAGGCCGTTCGCGCTGGATCCGGCGCATGCCGCCCCAGGCCTCGTGCGCGGCGCGATCCATGCGCCAGCGCAGCACCGGCTGCAGCGCGACGGGGAGCAGCGACGCCTCGTGGCCCCAATACTCGAACAGCCGCCGCGGGGCGCGGTGGGCGCTGCGGTCCAACAGCGCGGTGTCGTACGGGCCCGCGCGGCTGAACAGCGGCAGGTAGTGCGCGCGCTGGAGCACGTTGACCGAGTCGATCTGCAGCAGGCCGACGCGCTCGATCAACCGCCGCACGGCCCAGCCCGTCGGCGCGCCGGCCGGCCGCGGGTCCGCGAAACCTTGGGCGGCGAGCGCGATCCGCCGAGCCTGGGCCAGCGAGAGGCGCTCGACGGGTCTGCGCTGCATCGGCGGCATCGTGCCAGGCCGGTCCGGGTAACTGTCGCGACACCAGGGGAGCGATCGAAGGGTGCCTCGAATGTCGTCGCCGGCCGCTGCGGCCGCGGAAGACCGTCCGCGTCGCAAGTTCTACACCCAGCTGTGGTTCTGGGTCCTGATCGCGATCGCCGCGGGCATCCTCTTCGGCATCGTCGCGCCGGAGACCGCCGAGAAGGCGAAGTGGCTCGCGGACGCTTTCATCCAGATCATCCAGGCGATCACCGGGCCGGTCATCTTCGTGACGGTCGTGATCGGGATCGCGTCGATCGGCAGCCTGGC
>Ga0136622_10001337_pt1 | contig 10197 bp, 9 predicted proteins | sample AntDrymUQ4482106_2_FD_104803 | JGI IMG/M metagenome (GOLD analysis project Ga0136622, IMG submission 104803) | Polar desert sand microbial communities from Dry Valleys, Antarctica - metaG UQ448 (21.06) | ecosystem: Environmental > Terrestrial > Soil > Desert | place: Antarctica: Dry Valley...
CGACCATCAGCTTCACCATCAGCGACACCAGGTGTGTCTCGTCGCCGAGCCGACCGACCTCCGTGAAGCCCCGGCCCGCGTGGAAGGCCAGCGAGCCCTCGTTGCGTGGCTGCAGGTTCACCTCGAGCGCGAGCCGGTCGTAGGCGCGCGCGACGGCCTCGATCTCGTCGTACACGAAGCTGCCGAGTCCGCGCCTGCGCTGCTCCTCGTGCAGCACGACTCGGTCCAGGTAGTAGAAGCGGTCGGCGTAGTGCTCGGCGAACCAGCGGTAGTTCTCGGAGTCGTATGTCGACCCGGGTCCGACGGTGACCACGAAGCCGGCGAAGCTGCCGTCTGCGTCGATGACGTCGAACCTGTCCGCATGCCCCCGGAGCCTGTGCACTCCCTCCTCGTCCAACGGGGTCAGCGCGCTGACGTTGCGCTGGTTCAGGGCGATGACCTCGGCGACGTCCTCGGCGCGGAGAGGGCGCAGCGCGGGCATAGGATCACCCTGCCATGACGCGAGGAGAGGACGAGAGATGGACTACAAGCTGGAGTTGGTGAGCATCCCGGTCTCCGACGTTGACCGCGCGCGGGACTTCTACGTCGACAAGATCGGGTTCGCCCTCGACCACGACCACACGGTCAGCGACGAGATCCGCTTCGTCCAGATGACCCCTCCCGGCTCGGCATGCTCGATCGCCGTCGGCAAGGGGATCGTGGACGGTGAGCCGGGCTCGGTCAAGGGTCTGCAGATCGTCGTCGCCGACGCTGTCACAGCCCGCGAGGAGCTCCTTGAGCGCGGAGCACCGGTCAGCGACGTACAGCATCTCGACTGGGGTAACTTCGTGTTCTTCGCCGACCCCGACGGGAATGCCTGGTCCCTGCAGCAGCTCCCGGACAGGTCGGCGTGACGATGAGGACCGAGGCGATCGACAAGTGGGTGCGGGCGTACGTCGGTGACACCGCCGTCGTGGACAGCAGGAACCCGCTGCTGTTCTGGGAGGAAAGCTTCCCCGTTCCCGGGTACGCCTTCGCGAGAGACGACGTACGCACGGATCTGCTGCGCGAGACCTCGGGTGAGCCCGCGACCTCATTTTCGTTCTTCGGCCCCAAGGGACCGGTCTCGGAGTGGTTCGACCTCGAGGTCGAGGGGCGCAGCATCCCCCACGTCGCGTGGACCCGGGACGACCCGGCGCTGAAAGACCTGCTCATCCTCAGCTGGCAGCCCGGGCTCATCGACCGGTGGCTGGAGGAGGACGAGGTGGTGCGAGGGCACCCGCGAGACCCGCACAAACGGGTGGAGGTGGTCAGGAGCCGTCGCCGGGTGACCGTCGAGCTGGATGGCGTCGTACTCGCCGAGAGCGATGCTCCGGTGCTCCTCTTCGAGACCGGCCTGCCGACGCGTTACTACCTGCCGCGTCAGGACGTCCGTTTCGGCGCGCTTGTGGCGAGCGAGAACTACAGCCTGTGTCCCTACAAGGGTGAGACGACGGAGTACTGGAGCGCCATCGGACCGCCCGAGGCGCGCAACATCGCCTGGTCGTACTGGACGCCGTTGCCGGCGGTCGAGAAGGTGGCCGGGATGATCGCGTTCTACAACGAGTTCGTGGACATCACCGTCGACGGGGTCGCGCAGGAGCGCCCGCACTCACCGTTCAGCGACGCTGCGCATCGCCCGGGCTCGTAGTGCCGCGCGCGCGACCCACGCTGTTCGACTTCGCCGGGGGCGAGCCTGCGTTCCTCGCCCTGGCCACGGCCCACCACGCACGATGCCTCCAGGACCCCGAGCTCAACCATCCGTTCTCCCACCCCGGCCAACACCCCCAGCACGTCGAACGGCTCGCTGCCTACTGGGCTGAGGTCCTGGGTGGGCCGCCCCGGTACTCGCAGTCCTGCGGCGATCACTCGGCGATGCTCGTCATGCACTCGGGGCAGGGCGAGATGGCTGATCTCGGCCGCCGGTTCGTCGACTGCTTCGTCCGAGCAGCCGACGACGCCGGGCTGCCCGACGATTCACAGTTCCGGGCTGCGCTGCGCGACTACATGGAGTGGGCCGTGGCCGCGGTGGTCTCCTACCCCGACGACGCTGCGGCGATCCCGCCTGACCTACCCATGCCGCACTGGTCCTGGAACGGTCTGCAGACCTGAGACCACATCACCTCCGCAGGCCACTGACGTCAACACCGCCCACTCGTCGGTGTGCCAGACTGACCGAAATCCAGCAGTCCAGCGTCATACGGGCGATCCCCGGGTGAGGAGCTCCATGAGCCACGACCTCTTCGAACGCCACCGCGACATCTTGGAGCAGGCCATCGCGGCCACGAGGTCGCGGGAGTACTTCTCGGCGTTCAACGAGAGTCCCAGTCCTCGGGTCTACGGCGAGAACGCCGCAGTCGACGGCAAGGCTGCCTTCGAGGCCCACGCAGGTACGACGTTCCCGCTCACCACTCCCGGCGCGGAGGGGACTGTCTCGACGGAGAAGTCGCCCTACGGGTTCGCGCTCGACGTGTCCTACCCGCGGGTCAGCGAGACCGGAGTCGAGGAGCTGGTCGCGGCTGCGGGGGCGGGGCTCAAGGCGTTCCGCGACGCGGGGCCGCAGATGCGGGTCGGGGTCTGCCTGGAGATCCTGCACCGGCTGCACGGGCGGATCTTCGAGCTGGCGAACGCCGTCCAGCACACCTCTGGTCAGGCGTTCGTGATGGCCTTCCAGGCCGGCGGCGCGCATGCCCTCGACCGTGCTCTCGAGTCGATCGCCTATGCGTATGAGGAGATGACCCGGACACCGTCGACCGCGGTGTGGGAGAAGCCGGCCAAGGGTGAGCCGCTGCGGATGGAGAAGACGTTCACCGCCGTCCCGCGAGGCTTGGCTCTGACCATCGGCTGCAACACCTTCCCGACGTGGAACTCCTGGCCGGGTCTCTTCGCGTCACTGGCGTGTGGCAACCCGGTCATCATCAAGCCGCACCCCGGCGCCGTACTGCCTCTGGCGATCACCACCCAGGTCGCCCAGGAGGTCCTGGCCGAGGCTGGCTTCGACGCGAACCTGGTCACCCTGGCCGCCGAAGACCCGGCCGACGGGCTGGCCAAGACGCTCGCGTTGCGGCCCGAGGTGAGGCTGATCGACTACACCGGCTCGAACGCGTTCGGCGACTGGCTAGAGGAGAACGCCCGCCAGGCGATCGTCTTCGCCGAGAAGGCCGGCGTGAACACGGTGGTCATCGACGCCACGGACTCGTTCAAGGGCCTGTGCATGAACCTCGCGTTCTCCTTCTCCCTCTACACCGGGCAGATGTGCACCGCGCCGCAGAACGTGTACCTGCCCACCGACGGGATCGAGACCGACGACGGCCGCAAGAGCCTCGAGGAGGTTGCGGCCGGCATCGGCGGGGCGCTCGACAAGCTGCTCGGCGACGACGCACGCGCGGTCGAGCTGCTTGGTGGCGTGGTGAACGACGGCGTGCTCTCCCGGCTCTCCGAGTCATCCAGCCAGGGCGAGGTGCTGGTGCCCTCGCGCGAGGTCAGGCATCCGTCGTACGGCGACGCGCTGGTCCGGACCCCGACGCTGGTCGGAGTCGACGCGACGAAGGACGCAGAGGTCTACGAGACCGAGTGCTTCGGGCCGGTGGCCTACCTGATCAAGACCTCGGGCACGGGCGAGTCGATCGACCTCTTCCGTCGTACCGTCATCGAGCACGGTGCGATGACCGCAGCCGTCTACAGCACGTCGGACGAGGTGGTCGCATCGATGCGCGCGGCCGCGCTCGACGCCGGTGTCGCGCTGTCGGAGAACCTGACCGGCCAGGTGTTCGTGAACCAGTCGGCCGCCTTCTCCGACTTCCATGGGACGGGCGCGAACCCGGCCGCGAACGCGTCGTTCACCGACACCGCCTACGTCGCCAGCCGCTTCCGCATCATCCAGTCCCGCCGCCACGTCTAGCTCGGTGGGGTGTCGACTACGACCTCCTGGGTCCCGGAGCAGCTGGCACCGGCGCAGTCTCGCAGGGTGTCCAGCGCTGATGCGAAGCGTGCCTTGACCTTGGGACGGCCGCCCAGGTTACGGAGCTGTCAAGGGTCCGCGTGGCGGTCGTCCAGCTCGACCACGCCCGTCGGTCCGGCCAGCCCGATGTGCTCGACGTAGGTCCAACGACTATGTCGGACACCTCGGAACTTCCACTCCCGGTTACGTGCCCCGGCCTGGATCAGCACCTGGTCGTAGCCCGGGCGGGTTCCTTGGGCAACCGGAAGCATCGAGACACCGTCCTGAACCCGCTGGGGCGCGGCGCCTGCGATCTCAGCGATGGTCGGCGCGATGTCGACCGTCGTCGTCTTGGCGTCCGAGGTCTCCCCAACCGGGATTCCTGGCCCGCGCAGCAGCATCGGCACCTGCAGGGCCTCCTCGTAGGCGACGTCCTTTCCGGTCAGCCGGTGTTCCCCCAGCAACAACCCGTTGTCCGAGGTGGCGGACCTGGTGGTGGCGCAGGCTCTCCACAGAGGATGTGGCGGTCGGCGGGGTCGTCTCGACGGAGTGGTCTCGACCGGCCGGAGGTGGTGTGGCGGGCTCGGCCTCAGGGGAAGGTGACGCCGGTGGCCTTCTCGGACAGCTCCCAGAGCCGAGCAGCGAGTTCCTCGTCGCGTGCGGTCTTGGTCGTTCCCACGACCACCGGAGGGCCGCGGAGCTCGGCGGGTCCGCTCGGGCCGAGGTAGGTGCCACCGGGCAGGTCGGGCGCGGTCGCCGCCATCAGCTGCGGCAGGGCGCCCTGCGAGGAGGACTGGCCGAGCAGTCGGGTGGCCGCCTCGATCATCGTGCCCACCGGCCGCCGCCCGTTGAGCCGGAGGCCGCCCTTCATCAGGTCCGTCGCGGCGTAGCCGGGATGCGCGGCCACCGAGACGACAGGCACGTCATGCGCTCGCGCGCGGCGGGCGAGCTCGAAGGCGAAGAGCAGGTTGGCGAGCTTGGACTGCCCGTAGGCGATCCACTTCAGGTAGCGGCGAGTCGGCTCACGCGGATCCCCCAACGGGACCGAGCGGACACCATGGTGGCCGATCGAGGCGACAGCGACAACCCGAGCCCCGCCGGACGCGACGAGCTGAGGGAACAGCAGGCCGGTCAGCGCGAATGGGCCGAGGTGGTTGGTGCCGAACTGCAGCTCGAAGCCATCTGCCGTCGTGCGTTTCGGGGTGGCCATCACGCCGGCGTTGTTGACCAGGATGTCGATCGGGCCGTACGACGCGGCCTCCTCGGCGGCGGCTCGCACGGACGAGAGCTCCGAGAGGTCGAGGATCAGCGGATGCACCTGCGCGTCCGGCAGAGCCTCGCGAATGTCCTCGACAGCCTTGCTCAGCTTGGATTCGGTGCGCGCCGCCATGATCACTTCCGCGCCCTTGCGCGCAAGCTCCAGCGTCGTGGCCTCGCCGAGACCGGCCGTGACGCCGGTGACCAGCGCTCGCTTGCCGGTGAGGTCGGGGATGTCCTCGAGGGTCCAGGGGGCTGCCTTCTCGGCGCTCATATGGTCAGTGCCATGTGCGCGAGGACGTGCCGACCGAGCTCCTCGTCACCGACGATGTCGACCTTCACCTCGTCCGCGTCGCGCCGACCGCCCGCCAGCAGGACGAACGTCTCGGCATCCATGCGCAGCGTCACGGTGGGGGCTTCTGGCGGCGACGTGGCCGGCACCGCCCGCCCCTGCTCGTTCACCTCCAGCGCAAGGTTCACCGGGTGCACGCCGGTCACCTCCAGCACGACCGTCGTACCCGCCGGTGGAGCGACACGCTTGCCGACCACGTAGGGAAGGCCCATGGTCAGCACCAGGAGCGAGTGACCGGCGGCGGGGCTGTTCATCCCGCCGGGTCGGCCGACCGCGCGGCGGATGTCCTGCTCGTGCATCCACACGTCCACGACACGGTTGCGCAGCATCGTCTCCCAGTCCCAGGGCACACCAGCCGGCGTGATCGGCGGCTTCGCCGAACCGTCCTCCGGCGGGTTCTCGCGGAGGTCGGCTGCGCGTGAGTCCACCGCACGCACCAGCTCGTCGACGATCTCCTCGGTGCTCTGCGACTGCCGGGCGATGATCCCCGACTCCATGTGGTGGCCCGACGGTGCGGTCAGGTGCTCGAGCTCGGGCACGTCTACTGCAGCCTGCTCGGCGCCGCTGAGCTCGGACTCGAGGTGCGCGAGGTGGGTGGCCACGGCGCGCACATCCCACCCCGGGAGGTCGGTCGGGCACGACCACTCCTCCTCTGGCAGGTCACGCAGCAGGAGTACGACGTCGTCGACCGCTGCGCGCCACGTCTCGACGTACCGGGCCAGCCGTTCCTGGTCAGAGCTCATGCCGGGAGCCTAGATGACCGACCTCGCCAGTCGCCCGGCCCCGATGGTGTGCGTCAGTAGCGAGGCGGCTCTTCGCGACGCTCGACGACTTTGCTTCGGCGCTGCTGGTTGACGACGAGCGCGAGGATGATCGCCAAGATGCCGACCACCAGGAGGATCCAGCCGAGTGTGGTGTCCTCGATCCCCGCGATGTCGAACTGCACGACATCGAGGACCAGGATCAAACCAGCGACGACGAGAACGATGCCTAATCCGATGCCCATGCCTGTCTCACTTTCCTCTCGAGGACAGGAGCTTCGCTCTCACGGTAGCCCCACTGACGTCCCAGATCGTGGATCCTGACCGCTCGGGAGCGCCTTTTCAGGCGAACGAGCTTCAGTTGATCTGTCGCTCCTGTCCCTCCCAGTAGGGCTCCCGGAGCCGGAACTTCTGCAGCTTGCCGGTCGCCGTACGAGGTAGCTCGTCGAAGAAGTCGATCCGCTTGGGGCACTTGAACCCGGCGAGGCTCTCGCGGCAGTGCGCGATCAGGTCGTCGGCGCTCACCTCACCCTCCTTCACCACGAGCCCGGTCACCAGCTCGCCCCACTTCTCGTCGGGGATGCCGATCACCGCGACCTCCTTGACGGCGTTGTGCGACATGAGAGCGTCCTCGACCTCGATCGAGGAGACGTTCTCGCCGCCGGAGATGATCACGTCCTTCTTGCGGTCGGAGATCACCAGGTAGCCGTCGTCGTCGAGGTAGCCGCCGTCGCCGGTGTGGAAGGTGTTGCCCTCCTGCACCTGCTCGGTCTCCTCGGGCTGCTCCCAGTAGCCGGCGAGGTTGTGGTTCGAGGCGGTCATCACCTCGCCCTCCTCGTCGACCCAGACCCGTACGCCGAGTGCCGGCGCGCCTGCACGACCGAGCTTCGTCGCGCGCTCGTGGGTGTCGAGGTCGTCCCACTCCGCGCGCATCCGGTTCACGGTGACGATCGGGGAGGTCTCGGTCAGCCCGTAGATCTGGTTGAAGTCCCAGCCGAGCTCGTCCAACACCTGCTCGATGGTCCGGGTCGGGGGTGGCGCACCCGCGACGATGATCCGGACCCGGTCGCGCCCCGGGATCTCACCCTCCCGCGACTCGGCGCCTTCGAGCGCGGCGCTGATCACGGCGGGTGCGGCGCACATGAGCGTGACGCCGTACTTCTCGACCCGGTCGAGGATCTCGGCACCGTCGACCTGGCGCAGCACGATGTGCTTGCCGCCCATCCCGGTGACGCCGTAGGGCATCCCCCAGCCGTTCGCGTGGAACATCGGCAGCGTGTGCAGGTAGACGTCGCGGTCGTCGACCCCGGCGTGCAGCGCGAACACGGTCGCGTTGAGCCACAGGCTGCGATGGGTCAGCTCCACGCCCTTGGGTCGCGCCGTCGTCCCCGACGTGTAGTTGATGGTCGCCGTCGCCGCCTCGTCGGGCTCGCTCCACTCACGCGGCTCGGTGTCGCGCTTGTACAGCGCGTCGTCGTCGCCGAGCACGAACTTGTGGCGTACGTCGAGCGCGTCGAGCCGGTCCTTGAGGGAGGGGTCGGCGTAGACCACGTCGGCACCCGAGTGCTCGACGATGTACTGCATCTCGCTGACGCTGAGCCGGAAGTTGATCGGCACCAGGATCCGGCCCCATCCGCTGACCCCGAAGAAAGAGGTGTAGAGCCGTGCGGAGTTCTGCGATATGACGGCCACGCGACCGCCGACCGGTACCTCGAGCTCGTCCAGCCGCGCAGCCTGGGCGCGGGCCAGCTCGGCCACCTCGCGGTAGCGCAGCTCACCGAGGCTCGGCGCGGGCTGGTCGGGCTCGTCGACGATCCCGACCCGGTCCGGGTAGACGCTCTCGGCCCGGTCGAGGAAGTCGCGCACGGTCAACGGGTAGAACACAACGGCACCTCCGGGTCGACGTACCTCGATTCCACCCCAGTGCGCGGGATGGCGCCAGCCCCAGGCTTTCAGAGAAGCAGGCTAGAAGGCGTCCTCGGCCAGGTCCATGAGGGCCAGGTCGGTCGCTTCAGCGATCGCGCGCTCGGCGGTGATCTTGGGCAAGACATTGTGGGCAAAGAACTGCGCTGCTGCCACCTTGCCCTCGTAGAACGCCGTGTCCGCCGGCTTCAGCGCGGTGCCCAGCTTGTCGAGGGCGACCTCCGCCTGCCGCAGCAGGAGCCACGAGCAGATCAGGTCGCCCAGGCTCATCAGCAGCCGGCTGGTGTTGAGCCCGACCTTGTAGATGTTGCGCGGGTCGCCGCCCTCGGCGTCCGGGTCGGCCTGCATCAGCTGGCCGACCAAGGCACCGACGATCGCCTGCGTGTCCTCGAGGCCCTGCGCGAGCAGCTTGCGCTCCACTTTCAGGCGGCCACCCGACATGGACGAGTCCGCGTCCTCCTCGGCGAACCGCTCGATCTCCTCCGCGAGGTGCCCGAGCGCCTGTGCCTGGTCCTTGACGATCTTGCGGAAGAACAGGTCCTGACCCTGGATCGCGGTGGTGCCCTCGTAGAGGGTGTCGATCTTCGCGTCGCGCACGTACTGCTCGATCGGGTAGTCCTCGAGGAAGCCTGACCCGCCGAAGGTCTGCAGTGACTCGGTGCCGAGCAGCACCCAGGAACGCTCGGAGCCGTAACCCTTGACGATCGGCAGCAGCAGGTCGTTGACACGTTCCGCCATCTCGTCGCGCTGGCCGGCGTGCTCGGCGAGCCGGACCCGGTCCTGCCAGGTGGCGGTGTAGAGGACCAGTGCACGCAACGCCTCCGCGAACGACTTCTGCGTCATCAGCGAGCGTCGTACGTCGGGGTGGGCGGTGATGCTCACCCGGGGTGCACCCTTGTCGGCCGCCCGGGTCAGGTCAGCACCCTGGACCCGTGTCTTGGCGTAGTCCAACGCGTTGAGGTAACCCGTGGACAGGGTCGCGATGGCCTTGGTCCCGACCAGCATCCGCGCGTTCTCGATGACCTGGAACATCTGGGCGATGCCGTCGTGCACCTCGCCGAGCAGCCATCCCTTGGCGGGCTCGCCACCTCCGACGCCTGCGTCCCCGAAGGTCAGCTCACAGGTCGTGGACACCCGGATGCCCATCTTCTTCTCGACGTTCGTGGCGTAGACGCCGTTGCGCTCACCGGTCAGCTCGCCGGTGTCAAGGTCGAAGTGGTGCTTGGGTACGACGAACAACGAAAGGCCCTTGGTGCCGGGACCACCGGCCCCGTCGACTCCGGCGGGCCGGGCGAGCACCAGATGGACGATGTTCTCGCTCATGTCGTGCTCACCGGAGGTGATGAAGCGCTTGACGCCCTCGAGGTGCCAGGTGCCGTCGTCCTGGGGGATGGCCTTGGTGCGCCCCGCGCCGACGTCGGAGCCCGCATCGGGCTCGGTGAGGACCATCGTGGCTGCCCAGGCCCGCTCGATCATGTGCCGGGCGACCTGCTTGTCACGGTCGTTGCCGTTGCGGTGCACGACATGGGCGAAGTTAGGCCCGCACGCGTACATCCACAGCGGCGGGTTGGCGCCGAGGACCAGCTCCGCAACCGACCACACCAGCGAGGAGGGCGCGGGCTGGCCGCCGAGCTCGCTGGGCAGCTGCAGCCGCCACCACTGCGAGTCCATGAACGCCTGGTAGCTGGCGGTGAAGCTCGGGGGCATCGTCACGGTGTGGGTCGCGGGGTCGTAGACGGGCGGGTTGCGGTCGCCGTCCTCGAAGGAGGCGGCCAGCTCGTTGCGGGCGAGACGGTCCACCTCGGCCAGGATCGACCGCGCGGTCTCCGGGTCGACCTCCTCGAAGAGCCCGTGCCCGAGGATCTCGTCGCGGCCGAAGACCTCAAAGAGGTTGAACTCGATGTCGCGGATGTTGCTCCTGTAATGGCCCACCGTCTCCACCTCCA
>Ga0136622_10001338_pt1 | contig 10190 bp, 8 predicted proteins | sample AntDrymUQ4482106_2_FD_104803 | JGI IMG/M metagenome (GOLD analysis project Ga0136622, IMG submission 104803) | Polar desert sand microbial communities from Dry Valleys, Antarctica - metaG UQ448 (21.06) | ecosystem: Environmental > Terrestrial > Soil > Desert | place: Antarctica: Dry Valley...
CCGCGGGTGATCCTCGCCATCGACCAGGGCACGACGGGAACGACCTGCCTCGTCGTCGACGAAGAGCTCCGCCCGGTCGGTCGCGGCTACCGTGAGATCCGTCAGCATTTCCCTCAGCCGGGTTGGGTCGAGCACGATCCGGAAGAGATCTGGCAGAGCGTGCTGGCGGCCGCCGGAGATGCGCTCGAGCAGGCAGGCGTCTCCGCCGGCGAGCTCTCGGCAATCGGGATCACGAACCAGCGGGAGACGACTGTGGTCTGGGATCGTCGCACCGGACGTCCGCTGCACCGCGCCATCGTCTGGCAGGACCGGCGTACGGCCGAGCGTTGCCGAGAGCTCCCAAGGGACCTCATCCGTACCCGGACCGGTCTCGTTCCGGACCCGTACTTCTCCGCGACCAAGCTCGAGTGGATCCTGCGGCGGTCGAACCAGCCGCAGCGAGATCTCGCCTTCGGGACCGTCGACTCCTGGCTCGTCTGGAGGCTCACGGAAGGCGCCGTGCACGTCGTCGACGTGACGAATGCATCGCGAACCCTGCTGTTCGGTCTGGACGAGCTCGACTGGGACGACGAGCTTCTCAAGCTCTTCGGTGTGGATCGAGCGCTCTTACCGCACGTGGTCCGGTCGAGCGGTGTGGCCGGCGAGGCCAGGCTCTTCGGCGCGGCCGTCCCGATCGCCGGGATCGCCGGGGATCAGCAGGCCGCCCTCTTCGGCCACGGGTGTTTCTCTCGAGGGCAGGCCAAAGCGACCTATGGCACCGGCAGCTTCGTGCTCGTCAACGTCGGCGACTCCCCCGAGGCACCACCAAACGGTCTGCTTCGAACGGTGGCGGCTGTCGCGCCCGGAGCGCCTGCGCAGTTCGCCCTCGAAGGAGCGGTGCTCGTCGCCGGTGCCGCGGTGCAATGGCTCCGAGACGGTCTGGGGCTCATCGCAGACGCCGGTGAGACCGAGGCGCTCGCGAGGGAGGTGGAATCGACAGACGGGGTGTTCTTCGTGCCCGCGCTGACGGGTCTTGGCTCTCCGCACTGGGATCCCGACGCCCGCGGTCTTCTCTGCGGGCTCACCCGTGGGACGACACGGGCGCATCTCGTGCGCGCCACTCTCGAGGCCATCGCATTTCAGGTGGCGGACGTGCTCGACGCCTACCCCAGCAGCGTCGGCGTTCTCCGGGCCGACGGTGGGGCGACGGCCAACCGCTTCCTGATGCAATTCCAGGCCGATCTGCTCGGCTGCCGCGTCGAGGTGGCGGCCGAATCCGATTTGACGGCACTGGGAGCCGCTGCGCTGGCCGGGATGGCTGTCGGCACGTGGCCTGACCTGGACGCACTTCGGCGACGCACCCGACCCGGTGCTCGCTACGAGCCGGCCATGTCTCGCGACGAGGCCGAGAGTCGGAAGGACGAGTGGCGAGGTGCGCTGCGGCGGGCGTTCAGCCGCGCTCCCGCCTAGTGTCCGCTCACCATGTCGGCTGCCGCGTTCGGGCTCGCGCTGAGCGCTGCCTTCTTGCATGCGCTGTGGAACCTCCTCCTCGCGCGGGAACCCGACCCCGAGCCCGCGACCGCAGTCGCGATCTGCGCCTCGGTCGTGGTGTTCGCACCGGTTGCGGCGGTGGTGTGGGACGTCGATCCGCGCGTCTGGCCGTTCATCGCCGTGACGTCGCTCCTCCAACTCGCCTACTTCGCGCTCCTCGCCACCGCATACCGCCGTGCGGAGCTCTCGTTCGTCTACCCAATTGCTCGCGGCCTTGCACCCGTGCTCGTTCTTCTGGTCGGCGTCGTCGCACTCGGAACGGGCGCGACCGCTGCACAGACGATGGGGGTCTGTCTCGTAGGTGTCGGCATCCTCCTCGTACGCGGGCTCGGCGGGGAGCGGGACTTCGCGGGCGGAGCGCTTGCTCTCGCGATTGCCTCCTCGATCGCCGCGTACACCCTCGTGGACAACTCCGGCATCCGCTATGCGAATCCGATCGTCTACCTCGAGCTCGCCATGGCTCCGACAGCCCTGGGTGCGCTGCTGCTCGTCGCTGCGCTTCCCCGTGGAGGTGCGCGCCTGCGAGCCGCCGCCCGCCCCATACCAGCCGTTGCAGGCATCGTCTCGTTCATCGCGTACGTGCTCGTGCTCGCGGCCCTCGCGCGAGCGCCCGCGGCTTCGGTCGCCGCGGTGCGCGAGACGGGCGTCTTGATCGTGGCGGCCTTCGCTGCTCCAATGCTCGGGGAGCGTGTGGGGTGGGCGCGGCTCGCGGGGGCGACGCTGGTCGCGGTCGGAATCGCTCTTCTCGTTCTCTAAGAGCTCCTAACGCAATGAACGGCCATGTTGCGATCATTACGTTAGAAGCTCTGAGGGCAAAGGACAGCGCCACGGCGCGGCGAAGGCCAACGTGTGGTCCCGGATCTGTCCTTTCAAGAGGAGATGCTGAGGATCCTGCTGGCGGCGGGGCTTGGCGCCGCTGTCGGCATCGAACGCGAGCTGCGTGAGCACCAGGCGGGCGTGCGCACCCACATGCTCGTCGCCGTGGGGTCCGCACTCTTCACGCTCGTCTCCGCCTACGGGTTCGGCGAGTTCTTCGCGCAAGGGACCCCGTTCGTCCCGGTCGACCCCACGCGGATTGCGGCCCAGATCGTGACCGGAATCGGATTCCTGGGCGCTGGGGCGATCATCCGCCAAGGTCCCAACATACGTGGGCTGACAACGGCGGCGACGCTCTGGGCCGTGGCGGCAATCGGTCTTTCTGCCGGGGCGGGTTACTACGCAGGCGCGATAGCAACGACGATCGTCGTGATCATCGCGCTCTGGCCGCTTCGAATCCTGACCAGGCGCCTGCTCGGACGCGAGTACGAGTGATCCCGGGCGAGTGCGAAGGATCACTCGTCACGTCAACCGAGCGTGAGCACGACCGTCTTCGGCTCGGTGAAGGCCTCCAGAACATGGCTGCCGCCAACTCGTCCGACACCTGAGCTCGAGCCCGCGCGCCCGCCGAAGGGGAGATGGCTCTCCCAGTAGTTGGTCGACTCGTTGATGTTCACCCAGCCCGCATCGACGGCTTCGGCGAAGCGAAGCCCCCGGGCGAGATCACGTGTCCACACCGCAGTCAGCAGCCCGTAGGGTGAGGCGTTCGCGATCTGCAGCGCTTCGTCGTCGCTTCGGATCCGCATGATCGGCACCACGGGACCGAACGTCTCCTCGCGGGCGATATCCATCTCTTCCGTCACCTCGCTCAGTACGGTCGCCTGCCAGTAGAGGTTGGTCGGGAATCCCGCTGCACGGGTGCCACCCACGACGAGCTCGGCGCCGCGCTCGAGCGCGTCGGCGACATGCTCGTCGGTCTTTCGTGCCGTCGGCTCGTTGTTTTAGCAGCGGGTTTGCGACGGACGCGCTTCACGCCCGATCGCTCTCAACGAGAGCCCGGTGCGCCTTTCTCATGCGGCGTGTTTGGCTCAACCAAGCCGTTCTTGACCCGCCACGGCGGTGCACGGTGCGCGGACGCCCTCATTCGGCCGCAACGAAGCGGACAACACAATATGTCCGGTTCATGCACGCGCTCTCCCTCACTACCGGAGGTGTGGGCCACAGCGATCTCGACGGCAACAGTGAGTTCGGCTGCGGCTACTGGAACTGGATCGGACGCAGCAACTTTCCCCGCTTGGGCTCGGCTTCGACAGCTGGCTTCGCTTCGGGACGGAGCTCGGGTCGCCTGTCGGGGTTTCGGGCCTCGGCCCATTGTTCGGGGTTGAGACGGGCGAAGCGACGCCATCGAGCCGGAGGCGAGCAGGCGGGCGAGCGCGCGCAGCTTCTCCCTGCGTGCCGTGACGACAAGCAGAAAGCCGTCGCCGGTTCCGCGTCACATTTGTTGGATGCGATTTCGCCCGGATGGCGGGCTGGAGTTCTGACGCTGGGCCGGCCAAGCGTGATGCTCACATTCTGTAACGCGGGCTCGCAGCGTCCTTTTTGCGGGCGCTGCCGTTAGCGGTCGACGCGTAGGGTGCGGTGATCGACCGGTGTCTGGCGGTACTGGTCCTGGAACTCGGGGATGACGGCGAAGGTAATTGCCAGCGCCAGCCGGCAGGCCTTCAGTCGTGTTTGCCAATCGGGCTGTTCGCTGATCCTGCCGCCTGTGCGGACGGGCTTGGTTGCGCCCATCAGTAGCTGCAGCTGCTCGAGCGCCGTAGTCATCGCCTCGAGCGATTCGAGCTTGAGCCGCATCTGTGTCGCGTCCAGCGGCGTCTCGGCGAGCTCGCGCCAGCGATCGACCTCGCGTTGCCACTGCGGGTGGCGCTTCCAGACCGAGATCGTCTCCGGAGCGACCCCGATCAGCTCGGCGATCTGCTTGCGTGAGTGGCCCTGTGTGTGCAGCAAAGCTGCCCGCCGGGCGCGATCGGAGAAGCTCCGCCGTGCCTGCGGGCGCGGCCTCTGGTTGGCGCCTGCGCCGCCCCGCTGGCTGGCTTTCGACATCCGACCGTTCATCGGCAGCGCCGGCCCACGCCAGGAGACCGAGCACGCATCCCCCTGGACCTCCGCCGTCCGGCGTATCAGTCTCGAAGACGCGTCACAGAATGAGAGCCAGACAATCGTCCCGATTCGCGCTCAAACCGCGTCACCGAGCCAAACCATCACCGAGAGCGGCGGCGAACATACCGACCCTGTGTAACGCGCCCGATCCTCGAACAAGAGGAAGCTCGGGAAGTAGCTGCCCCGCCGCAGCTTCGGGATCGCCAGCTCGAGCTCGCCCGCCCGCGTCTGCCACGGCCGCGAGCGATAGCCGTTGCGCTGCGTCAGCCGCTCCTCCGGCGCCCGCTCCCCACGAGCTGCGCCTACCAGCTCGGAAACCTCCGCCTCCAGCAGCTGCTGGCATACCCAGGCCAGCGACTCGCGCAAGAAATCGAGCCCTTCGCCCTCGAGTAGGTAGCTGACGACCTCATCAGCGGTCATCCTCTTCGTCTCGGCCATCGTGGTGCTCCTTTCGTCGCTCCTTGCCAGGAACCGACGAGTCTGAGCGCCACGGTGGCCGGACCGTTGATCCGGCTCTGTCCGAAACGCTCCTACACCACGCTACGGGACGTGACCCCGCGGCCCACCGACCGGAGGAGAAGGCGCGCTTCCCGCCCTCACTTGTACGGGGTCTCGCCGGCCGAAATCGGGCGTCGCACTTCCCGCATTTTGCCACACGCGGGCGCACGAACCCGGCCGGCGCCAGGTCAGCCCTTACCCGGCTTGTTGCTTCGCCTCGAACGGTGAGGCGCCGGGCGAACCCGCATCATTGTGCGGCTCGCGCGCTCGTCGTTGCGGGAAAGTTGCGGGTCGCGCGGACGCGCGCGAAGTCAGGGCAACCGTGCGCCGCACAGCCAGTCCCAACCGGGGGATGTGGAACGGGCTCCCCGTAGGCGCCCGCTCAGTCCCGCGATAAGGGTGCGAGAGCAGCTAGCTGTGCGCGGCGCGCAGAATCTTGAGGATCTCGGGGTCGTAGGCCACGGGCTCGGGGGCGTAAGGCTCGTCGGAGCCGATGAAATAGACCTCCACGCGCTTCTCCGCCGGGGGCACGCGCGAGCCGACACGTCCGGCGGGCTTGAGCCAAACCTTCTCGATGAACTGCGCGTAGCGCTCGCGCTCGTACACGCGGAGGTACTCCTCGAACGTCATGAGCTGCTTCGACTTGCTGCTCCCGGCGGGGCGCCGAACCTTTGCCAGCTCGCGCCGGGCAAGCTCAAGCGCCCCCTTCCGGATCTTGAGACCCTGGGCGAAGCCCCCGATACCAAGCTCGCGCTGAAGCTCGACGCTGTCCCGGAACTCCTCGAAATCAGAGCGCGCCTGGTCGACGGCGACGAGCGCGTCGGTGTGGCGCATGTCACCCAGGATCACGGCCTCGACGTGCGGCTCGTGCCCAAGGATGGCTTGCCAGAGCAGGCCGTCCACGTAGCCGTCGAGCTTGGCCGCCAGCATGCCCGCGTGCGCCGTGCACTTCTCGTACGTGCAGGTGTAGGTCGGCTTGCGGTTGTCGGGCGGGCCGTACAGGCTGGTTTTGCAGCGCCGCCCGCAAGTCGCGCAGTAGACAAGGCCGCGTAGAGAGGCGTCTTGACTGACTCCGGTGCGCGGGTAGAACTCGTGTTTGACCTGTGCCGCCTCCCACTGGTGCTCGGTGAGGATCGGCGTGTGGTGGTCCTTGATCACCGTCGGCTGGCCCTTGCGGCCGTTCTGGACCCGCATCTCGCCGACGTAGCATCGGTTCCGGAGGATCGAGCGCACGCCCGACTTCGTGATCGCGACGCCCTCGGCCTCGAGGAACCGCGTCAGCTCGCTCACGTTGGCGCCAGCGGCCCGCCGCTCGAAGAGCTCGACGACGAGCGCGCGCTCACGCTCGTCCACGACCAGCCTGCCGTTCTTGACCAGCTTGCCGTCCTCGTCGTACTCGGGCTCGACCGCGTCCTTTCGCTTGTAGCCGAACGGCGGCTTGCTCGCGAGGTAGACGCCCTTCTTCACGGCGCGGTCGACACCCGACTGGAAGTTCGCCTTCACGCGCCGGAGGTAGTCCTCGGCGATGACCGTACGGAGCTGGAAGACCATCTCGTCGCCGGGCCGGTCGGAGTCGATCCCGTCCTCGGTGCAGACGAGCCGCCCGCCCGCGAGCCTGATCCGCCGGTAGGCGAGCGCGCCTTCGATGATGTCGCGCCCGAAGCGATCCAGGTACGGCGTCAGGATGCCTTCCGACTCCCCGGCCTCAACGCGCTTGATCAGCCGCTCGAGCTTCCGCTCGGCGACCGGGGTGCTGCCGCTCACGTCCGTGTCCTCCTCGACCTCGTCGATCGCGAGCTCGGTGCGGTCAGCCCACGCGCGGCACTTCGCCTCGTAGACTTCGGTGGCTTCGTCGTCGGAGCGCTCCCCGAGCTTCGAGACCCGGATGTAGATGTCGAACATGTTCTCCTCTTCCTTGGCTTACCATATTACCAAAGTGTCCGATTTAGATGGGAACAACATCGAGGCCGTCTGTCACACGCCGGCCGCGTAGCGGTCGGCGCAGGGCGAGGCAAGCCTCGCCCCTACAATCTGTGCGTGGCGTGGGAACACCTGTCCGACGAGCAGCTCGAGATCCGCGATCTCGTGCGGACGATCGCGCGGGACCGAATCGCGCCGCGGGCGGCCGACATCGACGCGTCGCACGAGTTCCCCTGGGACGTCGTCGAGCTCTTCCGCGAGCACGGCGTCTTCGGGCTCCTCTTCGACGAAGAGCACGGGGGAACGGGCACCGGGACGCTGCTCGCGCTGGTCGCGATCGAGGAGGTCTCGAAAGTCTGCGCGACGAGTGGGCTGATCCTCGCCGTGCAAGAGCTCGGCTCGCTCGCGGTCAAGCTGGCGGGAAGCGACGAGCAGAAGGAGCGCTTCCTGCCGCGGCTCGCCTCCGGTGAGTCGCTCGCCGCCTACGCGCTCACCGAGGCCGGCTCGGGCTCCGACTCCGCCGCAATGCGAACCACCGCACGTCGCGATGGCGACGAGTACGTCCTCGACGGCTCGAAGCGCTTCATCACGAACGCCTCGGTGGCGAACGTCTACACCGTGTTCGCGAAGACCGATCCGAGCGCCGGCCACTCGGGCATCTCCGCGTTCGCTGTGGAGTCCGATACGCCGGGCTTCGAGGTCGCTCGGCTCGAGCCGAAGATGGGCATCGGCGGATCAACTACCGGTGAGCTCGTGTTCGAAAACGCTCGCATCCCGGCTGCGAACCTGCTCGGCGAAGAGGGCGAGGGCTTCAAGATCGCAATGCGCGTGCTCGACCGCTCGCGCCCGGGAGTAGCTGCCCAGGGTCTCGGAATCGCGCAGGGCGCGACCGACTACGCGCTCGAGTACGCCAGGACACGGGAGACGATGGGGAAGGCAATTGCGGAACACCAGTTGGTCGCCGCAAAGCTGGCAGACATGGAGACGGCCTGCGAGGCAGCCCGCGGTCTTCTCTACCGCTTCGGGCGCATGGTCGACGAGGACGCACCGAGCGCGGAGCTGACCAAGGCCTCGGCGATGGCCAAGCTCTACTGCACAGATACGGCGATGTGGGTCGCAACCGAGGCGGTTCAGATCCTCGGCGGGTACGGCTACATCAAGGAGTACCCCGTCGAGCGCATGATGCGCGACGCCAAGATCACCCAGATCTATGAGGGAACGAACGAGATCCAGCGCCTAGTGATCGCGCGCGAGATGCTGAAGGAATCGCGGGCGTTTCTCCTCGCCGGCGTGAGCTGACGGCGTGCGCGCTCGCGACCTCGGGATCGCGATCGGATCGGGTGAGCCGGGGCGGGCGAACGCCATCACCGACGTCAGCGGCGCCCGCGTTGGCCACGCGACGCTCATCGAGGGCGACGACGTACGAACCGGTGTCACGGTGGTCTTCCCGCACGAGGGCGATCCCGGCTCCGACCCGGTCTTCGCCGGCGCGCACCGGCTGAACGGGAATGGCGAGCTCACCGGCCTCGAATGGATACGTGAGTCCGGGCTCCTGGAGACTCCGGTCGCGCTGACCAACACCCATTCGGTGGGCGTTGTGCGTGACGCGCTCGTTCGACACGCCGTGGCGCAGAACCTCGGAGCCGACGAAGAGCCCTGGAGCCTGCCGGTCGTTGGCGAGACCTGGGACGGCGTGCTGAACGACGTGAACGGCTTCCACGTCAGAGCGGAGCACGTCGACCAAGCGATCGAGAACGTTTCGGGCGGTCTAGTCCCGGAGGGAGCGGTGGGCGGAGGGACTGGAATGATCTGCCACGGCTTCAAAGGAGGGATCGGGACCGCGTCCCGCGTGCTCTCCGAGGGCGACGGCGGCTGGACGGTAGGTGTCCTCGTGCAAGCGAACCACGGCGCGAGGAGCCGGCTCAGGGTCGAGGGCGTCCCAGTCGGCCGGGAGCTCGGCCCGGAGCGGATTCCCCTGCCGGGCCGTGCCCGGGGCGGAACGCGAGCCGGCTCGATCATCGTCCTCGTCGCCACCGATGCGCCTCTGCTTCCGAACCAGTGCGAGCGCCTCGCTCAGCGAGCGACGTTCGGAATCGCGCGCACGGGCGGAGCGGGGGAGAACTCGAGCGGGGATCTCGTCCTCGCTTGGTCGACGGGCAACCGTGGTCTCGGCGGAGAGGAGGCCGTCCACCCTGTGACCATGCTGGCCAACGAGCGCATCGACCCGTTCTTCTACGCGGTCATCGACGCCACCGAGGAGGCGATCCTGAACGCGCTCCTCGCGGCGGAGACGATGACCGGTCGCGACGGGGCGACGGCACAACGCCTCGAGCCCGAGCTCCTTCTCGACGTGCTCCGCCGGCATGGGGTCGTCAAGGACGGATGAGGCGCCGGCCTGCGGAACACCGACGCCCCAGCCTGTGTAGCGCCCGCACTGCCCGGGCGCCGCCTCTCTAGCCTCTCGGGCTGCTCGTCCCGCGGCCGCAGTGCACGAGGGCGTTCAGGCAGTCGTCGACGAGCTTTTTGAGCTCGCCCGGCCTCCACGCGTTGACGAAGTCGGCATGTGCGCTGAACTCGTTGCCCGACGCGAGCGAGAAACCCTCGCCGCCGCGAGTCGGATAGCGGTAGATCTGCGTGATCGCCGGCACCGAGACCGGATGCGAGGACGGGCAACCCCTGCCCATCGCATAGGCCATGTGGCTTTTGTGGTCGGCGCTGTCGAGGCGCCGGCCGTCCCAACAGCTCGGGAAGCGCACGTGCAGCCGCAGGAAGGATCCGCGAGCATCCGGGCACGTGGGAACGTCACTCGACGGCGGGATCCCCGAAACGGCGCCGCAGCTCCAGGACGTGACGCGCATCCCCTGCGGGGCCGTCGCGGTCGCATCGCCCGCGATCATGCGCAGGTTGTTCGGGAACGTCCGGACTTCGGAGAGTGTGCCGCGGCGGTAGTAGATCGTCGCTGCTTCGGGGAGCACGGCGTTTGCTCCCTGGTAGAGGGTCGGCACCCAATACGCCGCGGTATCGGCCGGCCGCATGCAGGTCGTGCCGCTCGAGCGGAGCGACCCGAAGTTCGAGGACGCGTTCGTCGAGCGGTTGCCGACGAAGGTGTGGTCGTGTGAGGCGCCGGCTCGACCCGGAAAGACGATGGGATCGTCCGGGGCGCGGTGGCTGAAGCGGCAGCTCTCGATGAAGTTGACTCCGCGCAGGTCTGCGCGCGAAGCGTCGTCACCCATCGGCTTCTCGCCGGCCAGAGCGGCCGGGCCGAG
>Ga0136622_10001340_pt1 | contig 10183 bp, 9 predicted proteins | sample AntDrymUQ4482106_2_FD_104803 | JGI IMG/M metagenome (GOLD analysis project Ga0136622, IMG submission 104803) | Polar desert sand microbial communities from Dry Valleys, Antarctica - metaG UQ448 (21.06) | ecosystem: Environmental > Terrestrial > Soil > Desert | place: Antarctica: Dry Valley...
AGAGGAGGTGGTCCACCAGATGTGTTCTAGTCGGACTTGTGAGGTGGCTAGCCGCTAGGCGGTCGCTGACGTCAGGACGGCGTAGCGAATTCACGTTGGCTACCCGAGCCCGCGGGTGCTGGATCAGTCCTTCCAGCCGTGACCCCAGTGTCACGCCAGCCCGCGGGCTTGCCACGTCCGCACACTAGATTTGCCGGTATGACGTCTGAGCCACAGCCCGACATCGCCGCCCTGCGCCGCGAGTACGCCGACCGCGGCCTTCGCGAGTCAGACCTCGGTCCCGATCCGATCGCCGCCTTCGTCCGCTGGCACCGTGAGGCGTTCGAGGCTGGACTGCACGAGCCGAACGCGATGGTGGTGGCAACCGTCGACGGCGACGTCCCGTCCTCCCGGATGGTGCTGCTCAAGACCGTTGACACACGCGGCTTCGTCTTCTACACCAACACGCTGTCGCGCAAGGGTCGCGAGCTCGCCGCCAACCCGGCGTGCGCGCTCCTCTTTCCCTGGCACCCACTCGAGCGCCAGGTCCGGGTCGAGGGAGCGGCGGAGCTCGTCGGCGACGCAGAGGCCGACGCCTACTTCCGCTCCCGGCCACGTGGCTCGCAGCTCGGCGCCTGGGCGTCACCGCAGTCCGAGGTGGTTGCTGGCCGCGACTTCCTCGCGGACCGCTACGCCCACGAGGACGACCGCTTCGACGGCCTGGACGAGGTGCCACGTCCGCCGCACTGGAGCGGCTACCTCGTCCGTCCCCGCGTTGTCGAGTTCTGGCAGGGACGGCCGGGCCGCATGCACGACCGCCTCAGGCTCGAACGGCTCGACGACACCGGCTGGTCCCTCGAGCGACTGGCACCCTGACCGACCCCATGCTGACGGAGGGGTGAACAATGACCGAGGGCTGCCACCAGCGGTCATCATCAGGACAAGGAGTCAGCATGGTCGAGGTCCACCATGGGCTCGAAGGTGTCATCGCGTTCGAGACCGAGATCGCGGAGCCCGACAAGGAGGGCTCGGCGCTGCGGTACCGCGGTGTCGACATCGAGGAGCTCGTCGGGCGGGTGCCCTTCGAGAAGGTCTGGGGACTGCTCGTCGACGGCACCTACGACCCGGGTCTCCCACCGGCCGAGCCGTACCCGATCCCCGTCCACTCGGGAGACATCCGCGTCGACGTGCAGAGCGCCATCGCGATGATCGCGCCGGCGTGGGGGATGAAGCAGCTGTACGACATCGACGACGAGGAGGCGCGGGAGGATCTCGCGCGCACCGCCGTGATGGTGCTGTCCTACGTCGCCCAGGCCGCGCGCGGAGTCGGGCTGCCGATGGTGCCACAGCGCGAGATCGACCAGGCGAGCACGATCACCGAGCGCTTCATGCGCCGCTGGCGCGGCGAGCTCGACCCCAAGCACGTGAAGGCAGTCGACGCCTACTGGACCTCGGCCGCCGAGCACGGCATGAACGCCTCCACGTTCACCGCTCGCGTGGTGGCCTCCACGGGCGCCGATGCCGCGGCCTGCCTGTCCGCGGCTGTTGGCGCCATGTCCGGTCCGCTGCACGGTGGTGCGCCGTCGCGGGTGCTTGGCATGATCGACGAGGTCGAGAAGCGAGAGGACGCGGCGTCATACGTCAGGGAGCTGCTCGACAAGGGCGAGCGGCTGATGGGCTTCGGCCACCGCGTCTACCGGGCCGAGGACCCACGCGCCCGGGTGCTGCGTCGTACGGCGAAGGAGCTGTCCGCGCCACGCTACGAGGTCGCCGAGGCGCTCGAGAAGGCAGCTCTCGCCGAGCTGCGCGAGCGCCGCCCCGACCGCGTGCTTGAGACGAACGTGGAGTTCTGGGCAGCGATCGTGCTGGACTTCGCCGAGGTGCCGCCGCACATGTTCACCTCGATGTTCACCTGCGCGCGCACCGCTGGTTGGAGCGCCCACATCCTCGAGCAGAAGCTGACCGGGCGCCTGATTCGCCCGTCAGCCCTCTACACCGGACCCTCCCCGCGCAGCGCTGACTCCCTCGAGGGCTGGCAGCAGTCCTGGGCCGAGTAGGCAGGTCCCCGCTGATGTCAGACCTCACGATCCCCACCGACCTGCTGCCCGCTGACGGGCGATTCGGCTCGGGCCCAAGCAAGGTCAGGGTCCAGGCCCTGCGGGCGCTGGCCGCCACCGGGTCGTCGTACCTCGGCACCTCCCACCGGCAGTCGACGGTGAGAGACGTCGTCGGGCGAGTGCGGGCGGGGCTCACTGCCTTGTTCGACCTCCCCGAGGGCTACCAGGTCGTGCTGGGCAACGGCGGCACCACCGCGTTCTGGGACATCGCCACCTGCTGCCTCATCCGCGAGCGCAGTCAGCACCTGTCGTTCGGGGAGTTCTCTGCCAGGTTCGCGTCCGCGTCGGCGGCGGCACCGTTCCTCGCAGCGCCGACGGTCATCTCCGCTGAGCCGGGCAGGCGGCCGGAGCCGGTCGCAGAGACCGGTGTCGACGCCTACGCCTGGCCTCACAACGAGACCTCGACAGGCGTGATGGCGCCGGTCCACCGCGTCGAGGGGGCAGCCGATGACGCCCTCGTCCTCATCGACGCGACGTCGGGGGCGGGTGGCCTGCCGGTCGACATCCGCACGACCGACGTCTACTACTTCGCGCCACAGAAGTGCTTCGCCGCCGACGGCGGGCTCTGGATCGCGCTGATGTCACCGCAGGCTCTGGAGCGCACGGCGCAGATCAAGACGTCGGGTCGGTGGGTCCCGGCGTTCCTCGACCTGCAGACGGCGGTCGACAACTCGGCGCTCAACCAGACGTACAACACTCCTTCTCTCGCGACGCTGTACCTCATGGCTGATCAGGCCGACTGGCTCAACAGCCTTGGCGGACTCGACGGTGCCGTCGCTCGCACGAGGGAGTCCGCACGTCGCCTCTATGGCTGGGCCGAGAAGTCGCAGCACGCCAGACCGTTCGTCGTCGACCCGGCCGACCGCTCACTGGTGGTGGGCACCATCGACTTCGACGACTCCGTCGACGCGGCTGCGGTGGCGAAGGTGCTCCGGGCCAACGGGGTCGTCGACGTCGAGCCCTACCGCAAGCTCGGTCGCAACCAGCTGCGCGTCGCGATGTTCCCTGCCGTCGACCCAGACGATGTCGAAGCCCTGACCGCCTGCGTCGACTGGACCATCCTCCACCTCTAGAATCGCGCGCCCGTCAGGGGTTGGCCGCGTGGGGTTTGCCATGTAAACCGTCCAGTTCGCCTGTCTACATCGCAAACCTGAGGTGCAGACCAGGGGTTTGCGGTGTTGACCTGCGACGGGGTCGTCGACTCCGCAGCCAAGGGTCTCGGCCGGCATCAGGGTGCCCAACCTCGTCGAACACGCAGCCGAGGGTCTTGGCCCCGGCTGGCGTCAGGAGGAACATTCAGCGGTATGCCGACCGCAGCGCCGGCAGGAGCTCCGACCCTGCGAACCGCAGGAAGTCACGCTGGGCCTCGTCGCCCACCTGCACCAGCGCCACGTCAGTGAAGCCCGCGTCCACGAACGGCTTCACGGCGCCGACCAGGGCAGCCACGTCAGGTCCGCAGACGATCGAGTCCGCGACGTCCTCGGGCCGCACGAACTGGCTGGCGCCGGCGAAGCCCGCCGGGCCAGGCAGCTCGGCGTTGACCTTCCACCCCCCGCCGAACCACCTGAACTGCTCGTGAGCGCGCTGCACGGCAATGTCGCGGTCGGGGTTCCAGCAGATCGGCACCTGACCGATCTTGCGTGACTCGCCCGTCGTCGCACTGTCCCACCGAGCGACAAGGTCCTCCCTCGGCTCCACCGCCACGAGATGGTCGGCCACCGGCGCGAACGTGTCGATCGACTGGTCGCCCGAGACGGCGACAGCGATCGGGACCCGCTGCTGCGGGAGGTCCCACAGCTTCGCGGAGTCGACCCGGTAGTGCTGCCCAGCGTGGTTGACGTACCCACCGTCAAAGAGCGCGGAGATGATCTGCACCGCCTCGAGCAGCATCTCGTGCCGCACGTTGACCGGTGGCCATCCGGCACCGACGACGTGCTCGTTGAGGTTCTCACCGGCCCCGAGTCCCAGGGTGAAGCGGTCGTCGCTGAGCAGCTGGATCGTCGCCGCCTTCTGCGCGACGACAGCCGGGTGGTAGCGCATGAGTGGACACGTCACGTACGTCATCAGCTCCACCCGGTCGGTCACCTGCGTCACCGCGCCGAGCATGCTCCAGGCGTACGCCGCATGCCCCTGCTCGTGGAGCCACGGGAAGTAGTGGTCGCTCATCACCTCGAAGTCGAAGCCGGCCCTCTCCGCCGAGGCGGCGTACTCCACCAGCGCCTTCGGGCCCGACTGCTCGGTCATCAAGGTGTAGCCGAAGCGTGGCGCCTGGCGGTCGGCCATGGAGATTCCTCTCGTCGCGGATGGTCGCTGTCTTACCCGCCCAGCGCGCGGCTACACACGTCCCCCATGTGCGCCCGACGCACACGCGCCTGCTGTCAGCGCGACCGCAGCCGGCCGCGGCGACTCCATGCAAGCACACCGACGAACGCGACCACGAGGACCAACCCGACCGCGGACCCCACGAGCACCTTCTCGGCAACTCCCCGGGGGGTCTCCGGCGTGCCGGCGGCATCCTCACCGGTCGGCGCCCGCGCCGTGGTGGGCGGCGCGATCGGCGTGGTCGGCGAAGTGGTGGGCGTCGCCGGCGAAGTGGTGGGCGTGGTGGGCGGCGCGATCGGCGTGGTCGGCGAAGTGGTGGGCGTGGTGGGCGTGGTCGGCGAAGTGGTGGGCGTGGTCGGTGTGGTCGGCGACGGTTTCGGCAGCCGAACAGCGATCACCGGCGACCGCACCCCCTCGCTGCCGACCCAGACGACGGCGCCCGACGGTGGAGCCGCGATCGACTCCCCCTGCTCCAGCCGCGGGAGCGGCATGGCCCCCACGGGCTCGAATGAGGGGAAGCTGTAGATGGTCGCGCCCACATAGGTGCGGACCACTGCCCCCTTCGCACCCGGCAGCAGCGTCGCGTCAGTGGCGAGCGCAGGCGCTCCAGCAACTCGCCGCAGCAGAGCGCGGGACCGGTCGAAGACGTTGCGAGGAGTCACATACACCGATGCGCCCGCCAACTCCTTGCTCACGACGAAGATCCGCCCGGTCCTGGCGTCGTAGAGAGCAGACTCGGCATCGCGAGGGCCGTCGACGTACGCGAGCTCGACCCGCTCGGCCGACGCAGTCCGGCGACCGGACTCGGGCTGCGGCAGCCGGTAGACGCTGACGCTGTCTCGAACAGAGTCGTTGTCCCCAATGTCAGCCATCACCAGCAGGCCATCCGTGCCACCGGCGAGCGCCTCGACGTCCACTGCGTCGACGCCTGACAGCGTCGTCCGCCCGACGAGCGCCCCGTTGTCGGCGTCCAGCACGTAGATCGTTGGCGTGTCCCCGGAGTCGTTGGTCGTGTAGACGAGCCCCGGGTGTGCGGTGCTGACGAACAGCGAGCTCGACTCCGTGATCTCCATGCTGTTGATGCGGAACACTCGGTGTCGCTGCCCGTCATCATCGGCGTATGCCGCCGGGCCCGACACGGCTCCCGCTCCCGCGGTGGCAAACATCAGGGCAAGCACGGCGGGCGCGGCCAGGCGCGACCACGTCGCGGGGCTGTTCACGCCTCCGCCCTCAGGACCGGGTGGATGTCGACGAGTTGTTGGGCGAGCACGGGACGGACCCGCCACTGGCGGCACAGCGCGTGGTAGTCGTCGATCACCGCCCGCTCCGCCGGTGCGCCAGTGCGTACGGCGCGGATGAGCGCGTTGCGCGGCGTGTGCCGCGAGTCAACGAACTCCATGACCTCGACGCGATACCCCGCCAGTCTGAGCACGGCGGCGCGGAAGGCATCTGTCAGCACGTCGGCAAGACGCTCACTCAAGATGCCGTGCCGGGTGATGAGACGGTGAGGGTCTCGCGGCGGGTTCGCGGCGAGCTGCCTTTGGATGTCGTGATGACAGCAGGGAGCGGCGATGATGACCGGGGCCTTCCACCGCACTGCCCGCGCGAGCGCGTCGTCGGTCGCGGTGTCGCACGCGTGCAGAGCCAGCACGAGATCGGGATGCTCCGGCAGCTCGACATCAACGATCGTGCCGGCGACGAAGTCGATCCGCCCGGAGACGGCCAGCTTCGCCGCGACGTCGTCGTTGTGCGCCCTCGCCGTTGCCGACACGTCGACGCCCGTGACCCGCGTCGGCACCTGCTTGACCTCGGTCAGGTAACGGAACGCCGCGAAGGTCAGGTAGGCGTTGCCACAGCCGAGGTCGACGACGCGCAGGGGCCGCCCGCTCGACATTGCAGCCCCCGGCCCCCGTGCGACGGCGTCGGCGACCACCGGGTCGAGGACGTTGAGCAGATCCTGCACCTGGCGGAACTTCGACCTCCGACTGGGCTTGATGGAGCCATCGGCGGTCGTCATACCGAGCGCGGCGAACAGCGGGTCGGACTCGTCGAGGCGGCGGCGTTTCACCCGGTCGTGCGCGTGGTCGACCTCGACCGGCTCGCACTTCGCTGCCCGGTGCAAGAGAGCGCGCCCCCTCTTGGTGAAGCGCAGTTGCACCGTCTCGTCGCGACCGTCCACATGCCAATGGCTGAAGGGCTGCGCGAGCAGCTCGTCGACGACAGTGGCAGCCGCGGCACCGACGTCCACGTTGCGGGTGTGTGACTGTGTCTCGTCGTACGACGTCACCTGGAGCCGGCGTCCCGCCCTCACGTCGACATAGCGCAGCTCGATCCGCCGGTACGGCACCGTCGTGTTGCGTCGGCGCCCCGAGGCGACGGCTCGCACGAGCCGACCGTCGTCGAGCACGAACGCCCGGACCGCGGCCAGCGACTCCTCCTCGGATGCAGCAGCGGCGGCGGTCACCAGACCGCCGCCACGATCACGATCACGAGGAGGATGAGGAGGGCACCCGGGATGACCAGACGGCGGTAGCGGGGATGCACCCCCGCGACGCTACCGGCTCACTGCGTGCGCTCGGCGATTCGGTCGCGGAACGCGGCCATGATCTCGCTCCTTCCGGACAGCTCCACGGAGTGGTCGTCGACGCGACCCCAGAGCCAGAGGAAGACGGCCATCGGCTCACCACAGACCGTGGCAGCAGCCGCCGTCGAACCGTCGTCGGACACCGTGAGCCTGTTCGCCCGCACATCGCACACCCACCGCCTGCCGGCTGACTCCACCGCCACCAGGGCGTCGACGGGGGACCGCGTCGAGACGTCGGCCGACTTGTCGGTCGCCAGCATGACGTGGAGCAGCTCGTCGACACCGTCGAGCGCTTCGTCGTCGGGGATCGGCGTGGGGTCGGCGTGGGCCAACTCGGCGTCATAGCGGTGGACGGCGACCTCGAGCGCCATCCGCCTGATCCAGAATGCGATCGTGTTGTCGTCGGCCGAGAACGTCGTCGTCTGCTCGTCGGGGGCGTGGCGGGAGAACTCCTCGAAGAGATCCGCCTTGGCCTGGCGCAGGAACTCGATCTCGGCTTTGTCCTCAAAGTCGGCCGGCGGCCACGGGTCCGGCCAGGCGTTGTCGGCCATCACCCGCACCTTGTGCTCATACACCACGGCGACGTGCCAGAGCACCTCGGCAACGTCCCAGCCGTCAAGGCAGGGGACGGGTGCCTGGAGACCGCGCTCGCCCAGCGCTGTCAACCGCTCGGTGTCGTCGTCGATCAGGGTGAAGTAGCGATCAGGATCCAGTCGGTGGGCAGGCATGTCGAAATCGTGCCATCTGCTGCCGACAGTGGCGAGAGTGCACCCCCGCTGAGCAGCCGACCCGCCGGGACGGCCGCACTCAGGCGGCGACCCTGGTGTCGCGCAACGGCACGTCGCGCAGGTGCACGTCCTCGACCTTGACCAGCCAGGCGGCGGCGCACAGCACCGCCAGCAAGGTGGCCCCTCCCCCGCCGATCAACGTCCACCGCGCCCCGAAGGTCTCACCCACCCAGCCGACCACCGGTGCCCCGAACGGTGTCCCGCCCATCAGGACCATCATGTAGAGCGCCATCACCCGCCCGCGCATGTCGGTGTCGACCGACATCTGGACGACCGTCTGAAGGGAGTTCATCATCGTCAGCGACGTGATTCCCAGCAGCGGCAGGATGAGCGCGAACGTCCAGTACGTCGGCATCAGCCCTGCCACGATCTCCACCACCGCGAACGACGTCGGCGCGAGGACGAGCAGCAACCTCCGGGGGAAGCCGCGTCGGGCCGCAAGCAAGGCGCCACCCAATGCGCCGACCGCCATGATCGTGCCCAGCAGTCCGTACTCGGCCGCGCCCTTGTCGAAGACGCTCGTCGCCATCAACGCACTCGTCATCTGGAAGTTGAGCCCGAACGTGCCGGCGAAGAAGGCGACGACGAACACGAAGATCAGCGTCGGGCTCTTGCGGATGTAGCGGACCCCGTCGCGCAGGGCGCCCTTGGCACGCGGTAATGGGACCGACGTCTGCAGCTCTGCCGTTTGCATGATTCGTAGCGAGTAGATCACCGCGAGGTAGCTGAACGCGTTCAGCAGAATGACAACACCAGTCGCGCGCACACCGCCGCCAAGCGCCGCGATGAGGAAGCCGGCGGCCGCCGGTCCCGCGATCCGTCCCATGTTGAACGACGCCGAGTTGAGTCCCACAGCGTTCGGCAGGTTGTCCCGGCCCACCATCTCGATGACGAACGACTGCCGCACCGGGGTGTCCGTCGCGGTCCCGCAGCCGAAGAGGAAGGCCAGCACCCAGACGTGCCACACCTGTGCGCTGCCGGTGACCGCGAGAAGACCGAGGATGGCGGACGTGACGAGGAGCGAGCCCTGGGTGACCATCATCAGGCGACGTTTGGAGTAGCGGTCGGCGAGGAGCCCGGCGAACGGCGTCACCAGCAGGAAGGGCAGGAACTGCAGGCCGGTGGTGATGCCGAGAGCGGCACCGGACGCGGTCAGCTGAAGGACCAGCCAGTCCTGGGCGACACGCTGCATCCAGGTGCCCGTGTTGCTGATGAGACTGCCGCCGGAGTAGACCCTGAAGTTGCGTACCGCGAGCGCCTGGAACGTGGGGCTCATGCCTGCGAGAGGCGCTCGAGGATGGGTGCGGCGTCTCGCAGGGTGCGCCGCTCGGCGACGGTCAGCTCTTTGAGTCGGAGGTTGAGCCAGGCCTCCTTGCGCCGACGGGACTCCTGGATCACGGCGTCGGCGGTCGCGGTCAGTGCCACGACCACCAGTCGGCGGTCCTGGTCGTGCGGTGCCCGGGCGACCAGGCCCTTCGCGCAGAGACAGTCCACCGTTCGCGTCATCGACGGAGGCTGGACCTTCTCCAGCGCGGCCAGCTCGCCGATCGTCAGTGCTCCCCGGCGCCACAACGTGCCCAGGACAGCGAGCTGGTTCGCTGTCAGGTCGTCGCTCGCGTCTCGCTCGTTGCGCAGGCGCCGCGACAGGCGCATCACCGAGACCCGGAGTGCACTCGCGAGTCCGGCGTCCGTCCTGGCGATCTTGATGACGTCCGTCGGCATACTCCTTAGCATAACTCATTAGCAGTGCTAACTAAAACGCCCTAGGCACTCCAGCCGAACACCGCCTCACGCGCGTCTTGGCAGGTCTGGACGGCAGATTCGGGGGACAAGAGGTGTCCGGTCGACTCCAACGAGGAGCGTCAGGTGAGGACGCGCGTGATCGGGTCGATCGCGAAGTACACGACGAACAACGCGGCGACCACCCAGAGCAGGGGATGGACCTGGGCGAACTTGCCACGAGCGACCTTGAGGACGACGTACGCGATGAAGCCGGCACCGATCCCCACCGAGATGGAGTAGGTGAACGGCATCAAGATGATCGTCAGGAACGCCGGGATCGCGATCTCCATATCGTCCCAGTCGATGTTCTTCACCTGGGTCATCATGAGGAAGCCGACGACCACGAGAGCCGGCACCGCCGCCTCGTTCGGGATGATCCTCACGATGGGGGCGAACAACGTCGTCAGCAGGAAGAGCACCCCCGTGACCACGCTCGCAAGACCCGTGCGCGCACCTTCACCGACACCGGAGGCCGACTCGATGTACGACGTGTTGCTGGACACCGAGGCAGCGCCTCCGGCGGCAGCGGCGATCGAGTCGACGATCAGGATCCGCTGCGTGTTCGGCGGGTTACCTCGCTCGTCGAGCAGGCCCGCCTCTGCGCCGATCGC
>Ga0136622_10001341_pt1 | contig 10166 bp, 12 predicted proteins | sample AntDrymUQ4482106_2_FD_104803 | JGI IMG/M metagenome (GOLD analysis project Ga0136622, IMG submission 104803) | Polar desert sand microbial communities from Dry Valleys, Antarctica - metaG UQ448 (21.06) | ecosystem: Environmental > Terrestrial > Soil > Desert | place: Antarctica: Dry Valley...
CCGTGGCGACCAGCCGGGTTATCGCCAACCTCTTCTACCGCGGGCTACTGCTTCACCGCCTGGTTCGCCTTGGGGACACGCTGCGCACCACGACCGACGTCGTCGCCCGGCGCGAGAACCGCGGGCGGGAGGGTCGCCGGCCCACCGGCCTCGTCCTGCTGCGGATCCGCACCGTTGACCAGGCCGGCCGTCCCGTGCTCGATTTCACCCGCTGCGCGATGCTGCCGCTCCGCGATGCACCCACCGGCGAGCCGGGCGACGCGATCGGTCACGCCGGCGACCTGGAGGCCGAGCCGCTGCGCGCGGCCGCGACCCCGCTCGATCTCACGGCCTACCGGCAATTCGCTCCCGGGCCGCATTTCGCCGACCTCGGCGGGGGGTGGACCTGGCACGGCGAGGGCGGAGACGTCGTCGACTCCGCGCCGGCACTCGCGCGACTGACACTCAACGTGGCCATGGCGCATCTCGACGCGGGCGCGGCCGCCCACGACCGCCGGCTCGTCTACGGCGGTCACACGATCGGGCTCGCCGCAGGCCAGGTGACCCGCGCGCTGCCTTCGCTGGTCACCGTGCTGGGTTGGCACGCGGCCGATCACACCGCGCCGGTGTTCGAGGGTGACACGCTGCGTTCGCGGATCGAGCTCGAACGCCGCGAGCCGCTGCCGGGCGGGGGCGGGCTCGTGCATCTGCGTTCTCGCGTCAGCGCCGCGCGTGACGGGACCGGCGATGGGACAGAGGTACTCGACTGGCGCTTCGTCGGGGTATTGGCGTGAGCGCTACCCCGCAGCCGCTCGCCGACCTGCGCGTGATCGAGGGGTCCGCCTTCGTCGCCGCGCCGCTCGGCGGAATGACGCTGGCCCAGCTCGGGGCCGACGTGATCCGCTTTGATCAGATCGGCGGCGGCCTGGACGTCAATCGCTGGCCACTCGCTCCGTCCGGCCGGTCGCTGTTCTGGGCGGGCCTGAACAAAGGGAAGCGCTCGATCCAGGTCGACCTGCACTCGTCCGAGGGTCGCGAGCTCGTCGGCGCCCTGGTGGGCGCGCCTGGCGCCGGGGGAGGGATCTTCCTCACCAACTTCCCCGCCCGCGGCTGGCTCGCCTACGACGGCTTGCGCCAGCGCCGCGCCGATCTCATCATGTGCGCCCTGACCGGCAACCCGGACGGCTCGTCGGAGGTCGACTACACCGTCAATCCCGCTACGGGCTTCCCATGGGCGACGGGCCCGCGCGACCTCGCCGTTCCACTCAACTCCGTCCTGCCCGCGTGGGACGCGATCATGGGCGGCTTGGCCGCGACGGGAATCCTCGCCGCCGAGCGCCACCGCGGTCGCACCGGTGAGGGCCAGCTCGTTCGCCTCGCGCTCTCCGACGTTGCCTTCGCCATGGTCGGCAACCTTGGGCGGATCGCTGAGGCGCAGCTGGACGGGCGCGATGCTGCGCGCGACGGCAACTACCTCTATGGAGCATTCGGTCACGACTTCGGCACGAGCGACGGGCGGCGTGTGATGGTGGTCGCCCTCACCGGACGCCAGTGGAACGCGCTCGTCGACGTGACCGGCACCGCCGAGGCCTTCCGCGGCCTCGGAGACGTCATCGGTCATGACCTCGCCTCTGAGGAGGGCCGCTTCGGCGCGCGCGACCTGATCGCTGCGGTCCTGCGGACGTGGTTCGAGGCCCGTACGCTTGATGACGTACGCGCGGCCTTCGAGGGCACCGGCGTCTCCTGGGGCCCGTACCAGACGTTCCGTCAGCTCGTCGAGGAAGACCCCCGCGCCTCCGAGGCGAACCCGATGTTCTCGGCCCTCGAGCAGCCCGGCATCGGCTCGTACCTCGTTCCCGCGTCCCCGCTGGAGCTCACGGCCGCAGGGCGCCTGCCGCCCCGCCGCGCACCGCTGCTCGGCGAGCACACGGAGGAGATACTGGCCGACGTGCTCGGGCTCAGCGAGTCCGAGATAGGCCGGCTCTTCGACTCGGGGACCGTCGCGAGCGTCGCGGTCCCTGTCTAGACCGCGCGTGGGCGTCCGTCGCCCGCGTCCGCCTCGTCGGGTACGAACCGTGTCGCGGCGATCAGCCCGAGGGCGCCGACGCCGAGCACGACGAAGAACGTCGCCGCCGTGTCGTCGTCGAAGCCGAAGACGAACGGAGCCGCGATGAGCGCAAGCACGCAGATGTAGTCGATCACCCCGTGAACGGCCGGCGCGATCAGCTTCACGATGCCTGTCGACCAGGCGGTGAGCATGGCCATCTGGAGCTCGTGGACACCGGCGACGATCGACACAACCGAGGCCGTGTCGCTGTCAAACCCGAGGATGAACGGTGCAAAGATGAGGACGACAGCGAGCACGTAGTCGAGAACGCCGTGCACACCGGGCGCGATTGGGCCGCTAGTGAGCATCCGGCTCCCTCTACCCACCTCCGGGCCGCGTTGCTCTATGCGCCCTTGGCGACGAGCCAGGCGGCGATGAAGAGGCTGATGACTGCGACGCCGATGCGCAGTGGGCGAGGCGGGACGCGGCGCACGAGCCGCACTCCGGCTGCGCCGCCGGCCAGGCTGCCGAGCGCGAGCGCGCAGGCGGCGGGCCAGTGCACCGGGGCGACGAGCGCGAACAGGACGGCGGCGAAGGCGTTGCCGGCGCCGAGGAGCACGTTCTTGAGCGCGTTGAGGCGGTGCATCGACACGGTCGTGAACAGCCCCAGCAGCGCCATGAACAGGACCGCCGCGGCCGCGCCGAAGTAGCCCGCGTAGACGGCCACGCAACCCGCGGCGATCCACGCGCCGCGGCGATTGCCGTCACGCAGGCGCCGCCCGGCCCGCGCGATGATCCAGGGTTGGACCAGAAGCAACAGCGCCGAGCCGGCGATCAGGAACGGCACAAGGGCTCCGAACACGCCGGGCGGGCTCAGCAGCAGGATCGCGGCCCCGGCCAGCGAGCCGGCGACCATCGGCGGGCACAGGAAGATCAGCAGGCTGCGCTGCCCCTCGAGCTCCTCGCGCGAGGCCAGCGCTGCTCCGACCGCGGTCGGGACGAGCCCCGTAGTGTTCGTGACGTTCGCGGCCAGCGGGGGCAGCCCGAGCGCGAGGAGGACAGGGAAGGTCAGCAGCGACGCGCCGCCGGCCATCGCGCTCGCCGCACCGGCGACCACGCCCGCGGTCGCCAGCAGGAGCAGCTCCGGCAACGTCATCGACGCCATCCTGAGCGACGGACTCAAGTGCCGCAACCTGGTACACGTTCGTGAGCGGCGCTCTTGGACGGGTCAGTCGGACGAGTTCGGGGCAAACGAGGCGAGCGCCGCGGCGATCTCGCCGACGTCGTCGATCGTTCCGTCGGCAACCGCGATCACGAACCCGTAGGCGGCATCATCGTCGGCGTCGAGCAAGATCCCGTTCTTGGCGAGGAACACGTAGGTTGCGAGCCACGCGAGCCGCTTGTTGCCGTCGGCGAGCGGGTGGTTGCCTGCGAGCGAGTGCAGTAGCGCTGCGGCCTTGGTGAAGAGATCTGAATACGCGTCCTGGCCGAGCACGCTCGCGCGAGGCCGGTGGACCGCAGACTCGAGCAGGCCGACGTCACGTACGTCGACCGGACCGCCGACAGCGGCGCGCGCGATGCGGAGCGCCTGCTCGACGGTCAGATACCGCGTCACTCGCCGAGCCGGCGCAGCAGGTCGGCGTAGCGCTGCGCGCCCTGCTCGGCGAAGTGCTCGGTCAGCTCGTCGTCCCCGGTTCGCAGGAGATAGTCGTCGAGGGCAGCCCGTGCGACCTGCTGCATGCTGCGATTTTCGCGGTCGGCGCGGGCGCGGAGGGCAGCGGTCTGCTCGTCGGTGAGGCGGAGCGTCATGGCCATGCTTCGATGATATCACTTTGATACCGTGCTCCTACCCCACCGGGCGGCTTGGCGGTGAGGTCCCCATGCTTCCGAGCTGTCGGGCGGAGCTGCCCGTCAGACGGCCCCAGTGGTCAGGAGAGTGTGATCGACCCGGTGATGACGATGTCTTCGGGGAGCCCCTTGACAGACACCGTCGCCACGACGTCCAGCGCTTCATCGCCCTTCAATGCCCCTGACGCGAGCTGCTCGCGAACGGCTGCCTCGATCTCGCGCTGGCTCGTGACCCCCAGCTTCTTGAGGAACTTCCGCACCGACATGTTGAAAGCGTCTTCGTCCATGTGGTTGAGAGTAGAGGCGGCGGCCTGATCACGCCGGCGACAGCTGCGGCGCAGTCGAGCGCGGCGGCACGGCGCAGCCGGCGAGGAGCATCGGCGTCCCCGCCGCTCGCGTCCAGCAGCGCAGAGCGCCAGCCCGGGCCACGCGGAGCAGAGCGCCCCATGGGCGAGCTCGGATGGCAGGTCGCCGCGCGCGGCCGAGACCGCGGTGAGCGAGAGCGCCAGCCCGGCCGCATGGCGCGCGCCGATCGCCCATGCCCCGAGCCTGGTGAGCCGGCCGGCGCGGTGCGCGGCGATTGCAGCGGCACTGAAGAAGGCGATGTCGGCCGTGGTGTCGAGATCACGTCCGAGTCGCGTCCGCCCGCTGCGCCTTGCCAGCGTGCCGTCGAGCCAGTCGGTGGCCCCGCCGAGCGCGCTCACGGCACGCCCTCGCCCCGCGAGATCGCTCGAGCGACTGCCGACGAAAGCAACCCAGGCGCGAGGCCTATGGCTGCCGCGTCGCAGATCCGTCAGCGCGCCGGCCGTCCAGCGTTCGCCGTCGGTCAGCGGCCGCGGGCTGTAGTGGTCGGCTGCGCTGCTCACGATCCCACGATTGGGCAGATCGCCGCAGCGCGGAGCAGGCCCGCATACGATCCGCGTGTGCGCGGAATCCTCGGCATGCTCGCCGCCGGAGCAGGCGGTTATGCGCTGGTCGCTCGCGGGGCGCTCACGCTGGACCTCGGCGTCGGCCGCCGCATCCGCCCGTTGGGACCGATCGAGCTCACGATCGGCGCGCCGCCCGAGTCCGTCTTCGACGTGATCGCCGGTCCCTACCTGGGCCGCACGCCGCGCGCCATGAGCGACAAGCTCGACGTCTGGGAACGCGGCAGCGACATGGCGCTCGCGGCGCACATGACCACCACCGGCCGCTTGACGACTACGACCGTCGAGACCGTGCGCTTCGAGCGTCCGCATCGGATCTCATTCCGGCTGCTGCGCGGCCCTGTGCCGCACGTCGTCGAGACCTACGAGCTGAGCCCGGCGCCGGACGGCACCGCGTTCAAGTACTCCGGCGAGCTCGGCACCGACCTCTGGGGACTCGGCAGCTGGTGGGGCGATCGCGTCGCCGCGCCGTGGGAGCGGGCGGTCGCGAGCTCGGTCGACGCCATAGCTGCCGAGGCCGAGCGGCGCGCACGACCTTGACGACGACGAGCGGCGAGCCGACCGTCATGCCGACGGCAGGATGATCCAGAGCGCGAGGTACAGCAGTATCTGGGGTCCCGGCAGCAGGCACGACGCGACGAAGAGCGCGCGGACCAACGTGGGGGCGACGCCGAATCTCTGCGCGAGTGCGGCGCACACACCGGCGATGACGCGGCGGCGGGGCCTGATGAGCGCTTGTGAGGTTGCCATGGGTCGAGCGTACTCCCGGCGGGGCCGGGACCCGTCGCGGTCGCGGGGCGATAGCGTCCGCGGATGCGCGCCGCCCACATCCGATCGTTCGACCCCGAGAACCCGGCCTCGGTGGTCGAGGTGGGCGACCGTCCTGAGCCCGCGACGCCCGCCGGCTGGGTCGTGGTGGAGGTTCGCGCGGCGTCGCTCAACCATCACGACGTGTGGTCGGCGCGCGGCGTCGGCCTCACGCCGGAGCAGCTGCCGATGATCCTCGGGTGCGACGCCGCAGGGACCGACCCGGACGGGCGCGAGGTGGTGGTGCACGGCGTCGTCAACGACCCGGCGTGGGTCGGGCCCGAGGAGCTCGACCCCAAGGTGGCGCTCTTGTCGGAGGGGCCGCAGGGCACGCTGGCAGAGCGCGTCGCGGTGCCTGCCGTCAACCTGATCGACAAGCCGCCGCAGCTGAGCTTCGAGGAGGCGGCATGCCTGCCCACGGCATGGCTGACCGCGTACCGGATGCTGTTCACAAAGGCGAGGCTGCGCCCGGGCGATGCCGTGCTCGTCCAGGGCGCGTCGGGCGGGCTCGCGAACGCTCTGATCCGGCTGGGGGTGGCCGCCGGGCTCCGCGTCTGGGTGACGGGGCGCGATGCGGAGAAGCGCGCCTTCGCCGAGCGCCTCGGCGCCCACGCGACCTTCGAGCCCGGGGCGCGGTTGCCCGAGCGCGTCGACGCGGTGATGGACTCGGTGGGCGCGCCGACCTTCAAGCACTCGATCCGGGCGCTGCGGCGCGGCGGCACGCTGGTGAATGCGGGGGCTACGGGCGGCTACGTAGCAGAGGTCGAGCTCGCCCGGCTCTTCCGCCTGAACCTCAGCATCGTCGGCACGACGATGGGCACGCGCGAGGAGCTCGACCGGTTGGTGAGGTTCTGCGTCGATCGCGACCTGCGGCCGGAGATCGATGCGGTGATCGACCTGGCTGAGGCACCGAAGGCCGTGGCGCGGATGGCCGCCGGCGACGTGCGCGGCAAGCTCGTCCTGGTGCCCTGACCATGGACCTGGGCGTCGTGATCCGCCCGGAGCTCGCTCCGGAGGGGCTGATAGAGCATGTCCGCCGCGCCGAGGCGGCCGGCCTGCAGGAGGTATGGCTGTGGGAGGACTGCTTCTGGGCGGGTGGCATCGCCGCGGCCGCGACCGCGCTTGCGACGACCGAGCGCGTCGGCGTCGGCATCCTTCCGGCTCCCGTCCGCAACGCCGTGTTCGCGGCCATGGAGGCGGCGACGCTGGCCCGGCTGCACCCGGGGCGCTTCCACATGGGGATGGGTCACGGGGTCGGCGAGTGGATGCGCCAGATCGGCGCCAAACACGCCTCCCAGCTCGCGTTGCTCGAGGAGGCGGTCGCCGCGGTTCGCGCCCTGCTGGCGGGAGAGACGGTCTCGGTGGAGGGTCGCTACGTCCGACTCCGCGACGTGGCGCTCGAGCATCCGCCACGGGTCGTGCCGACGGTGTCCGTCGGCGTCCGGGGACCCAAGGGGCTCGAGCTCGCCGGCCGGGTCGCGGACGGGACGGTGATCGATTCGCTGTCCTCGCCCGCCTACGTGCGCTGGGCGCGCGAGCGCATCGATGCCGGACGCGCCGCCGCCGGTCGGCGCGACCCGCACCGGCTGACGGTCTACGCGTTCTGCGCGACGCAAGCCGCCGGCGAGGCGGCGATCCGGTCGCAGGTCGATGCGCAGCGCACCGAGGGCGGTGTGCGCGCCGGCTTCCTCGCGGCCGACGCGCCGCTCTCCGACATTGCCTTGACCGGCGACGCCGATGCGCGGGCACAGACGCTCAAAGCCCTGGAGGCGGCGGGCGCGGACTGCGTCGTCCTGGTGTCGCCGGAGGCTCGGGTGCCGCTGGACCTGGAGGCACTTCGGCTGCCGGTTGCCCGTTGAGGCCGGACCGGCTCTCCATGTCCATCTCGCTCGAGGTTCGCTGCAGCTCGTCCGGCAAGGCAGCATGCCAACGCACCTTGCAATGCCGGTAGAACTCCGCGATGGCCCGCGCGAGCTCTGAAGTTCCCGTCGCGGTGATCGGTGGCGGCGTGGTCGGCGTCGCCGTCGCCCATGCGCTCGCCGGCCGCGGGGTCGGGGCACTCGTACTGGAGGCCGAGCACGAGCTGGCGCGCGGAGCGAGCGGGACGAACTCCGGCATCCTCCATACGGGCTTCGATTCGAACATGGGCGAGCTCGAGACCACCCTGATCCTGCGCTCGGGGGAGCTGCGTGACGGCATGCTCGCAAACGCCGGCGTGCCGGTCCTCCGCTGCGGCGCGACGCTCACACCGCGCAGCGAGGAGGAGGCTCGCAACGTGGCCGCGGTCGCGGCGTCCGCGCGCGCCATCGGAATCCAGGTCACGCTGCGCGACGACGGGGTGCTCGAAGTGCCGGGCGAGGCGGTCACCGACCCGGTCGCCTACACGCACGCGCTCGCGCGCACGGCGCTGGCGGGGGGAGCGGAGATCCGGACCGGCGCGCGCGTCAAGGCGATCCGCCGCGACGGCGACGGGCTCGCCCTGGGGCTCGACGCCGGCGACGAGGTGAGGTGCCGCGTAGCGGTCAACTGCGCCGGTCTGCACGCGGATGATGTCGCCCGCCTCGCCGGTGACGAGAGCTTTGCGATCTTCCCGCGCAAGGGCGAGTTCTTCGTCTTCGATCCGCCCGGAGGCCGTCCGTTGGAGCGCATCCTGCTGCCCGTGCCGACGAAGCGGACCAAGGGCGTGCTGATCTTCCCGACGACCGACGGCATGATCGTCGCCGGCCCGACCGCATACGACCAGGACGACAAGCGCGACTGGGCGGTGCGCGAGCAGGCGCGGGAGGAGATCCTGCCGCGCGCGGTGGCGATGCTGCCCGCGCTCGAGGGAGCCGAGCCGGTCGCGAGCTACGCGGGCCTGCGGCCCGCGGGCCGGCACGGGGCGAACTACGTGATCCGCGTCTCGGGGGCCTGTCCGCGGCTGGTCAACGTCGCCGCGATCCGCTCCACCGGCTTGTCGGCGTCGCTCGGCATCGCCGAGTACGTGGTCGCGCTCGCCGCGGGGGCGGGCGTCGCGCTCGGCTCCGAGCGATCGCTGCCGGCGGCGCCGGTTTCCCCGATCGACGCGCCCTGGTGGCAGCGCGCGGCCGAGCGCGCATGAAGCTGCTCCTCGGAATCGACGAGGGCACGACGGCCGTCAAGGCGACGCTCTTCGACGAGCGCCTGCGGCCAATGCGCGAGGCGCGGCGCGACAAGGTCAGCCGTCACCCGCGGCCGGGGTGGGTCGAGCAGGACGGCGAGGAGGTGCTGGAAGCAGTCGTCGCGGCGGTGGACGAGGTGCTCGAGCAGGCGCCGGGCGAGGTCGTCGCATGCGGGCTCGACCACCAGGGCGAGTCGGTGCTGGCCTGGGACGCCGAGAGCGGCTCGCCGCTCACGCCGATCGTCGTCTGGCAGGACAAGCGCTCGCAGGCGGTCCTCGACCGGCTCTCCGGCGACGAGGAGCCGATCCGAACGCGCAGCGGCTTGCCGCTGGACCCGTACTTCTCGGCGGGGAAGCTCGCCTGGCTGCTGGAGCATGACGAAGCGGTCGCGCGCGCCCGCGCGGCGGGGACGCTGCGCATGGGGACGGTCGACTCGTTCTTGTGCGACCGGCTCGGGGCCGGCTTCGCCACCGACGCCTCGACGGTCTCCCGGACGCAGTTGCACGCCCTCGGCACGCCCGGCTTCGACCCCTGGCTGTGCGAGCGCTTCGGCGTGCCAGAGGACGTGCTGCCCCAGGTGCGCGCGACAGTGGGGGAGCTGGGCGTGATGTGCCACGACCGCTGGCCCGTGGAGCTGCCGCTGTGCGCGCAGGCCGTTGATCAGCAGGCAGCGCTGGCGGGCGCGGGCTGCGTGGTCCCCGGGCGCATCAAGGCCACCTACGGCACCGGTGTGTTCATCCTGGCCCACGTCGGCGAGGGCGTGCCGCGGCCGGCGGGCGGGCTGTTGCCGACGGTCGCGTGGGAGATCGCGGGCCGGACGGAGTACGCGATCGACGGCGGCGTGTTCGCCGCGGGCGCGATGCTCGACTGGCTCTGCCGGGAGCTCGGCCTCGCAGAGAGCGCCGCGGCGCTCGGCCCGCTCGCCGCGACGGCGGACGACTCGGCCGGGGCCCGAGTGTTGCCGGCGCTCGCGGGCATCGGCGCTCCGTGGTGGCGGCCCGCTGCCCAGGCGGTCATCGCCGGCCTGAACGGCGGTACGACGAGCGCCCACGTCGCGCGCGCGGCGCTCGAGGGCATCGCCTGGCGCGTCGCGGACGTCGTCGAGGCGATCCGCGAGAGCGTCGGAGTCGACGCGCTGCGCGTCGACGGCGGTCTCACCAACGAGCCGCTGATGCTGCAGTTGCAGGCCGATGCGATCGGGGCGCCGGTCGAGGCGGGCAGCGCGGACGCCACGGTGGCGGGCGCGGCGGCGTTGGCTGCCGTGGGTGCGGGGGTGCTCGGCTCGCTTGTCGAGGCGGCAGAGCTGCTGCCGGTGGACCGGCGCGTAGAGCCGCGTCGCGATCAACGCTGGCGCAGCCACGAGCACAGCCGCTGGCGGACCTTCGTCGAGAAGGCGGCCGACCTGGTTTAGCAAGCAGG
>Ga0136622_10001345_pt1 | contig 10156 bp, 13 predicted proteins | sample AntDrymUQ4482106_2_FD_104803 | JGI IMG/M metagenome (GOLD analysis project Ga0136622, IMG submission 104803) | Polar desert sand microbial communities from Dry Valleys, Antarctica - metaG UQ448 (21.06) | ecosystem: Environmental > Terrestrial > Soil > Desert | place: Antarctica: Dry Valley...
CGCTTCAGTCGAGCCGACGACGCGCGTTCCGGCGACGGCACGGGTCTCGGCCTGACGATCGCCGGCGCGATCGCGAGGGCGCACGGTGGCTCGGCGCACGCCAAGAACTCGGAGAGCGGCGGCGCGGACGTGTGGCTCTCGCTCCCGCCCGCCGGTCGTTAGAGCCCGAGGCGAATCGCAGCGCGCGAGTCCGAGAACAAGTCTTTGACTTCGAGCTTCGCTCCCTTCACGGCTCCTGGGGGAATGTCGTAGACCGCCACAACCTTCTTCGAGAGGTCGGGCTGTATCTCTTGAAGAATGGTGAACTGGTTCTCGAACGCGGCGAAGGTGTCGGTGTCAGTCGTGTACTCCTTGCCGTTCCCGCCGACGAGCCGCACCGCGTCCTCGAGAATGGTGGCGGGCTCATCCTTCAAATTCGTGAGCGTCAGGTCGACGATGACGAACGTTCCGTCGGCCTGCGTCTTGCTGAAATCGCCCCCAACCGATTGAGCCGTCCGTGCCCGTGTCACCTTGTACGCCGTGCCCTTGAGCTCGACGGAGTCACCGACCGCCGCAGTAATCCCCTCATCCGAGGGCTGCGTGTTCTCATCGCCGTTGCCCTTCTTCACCGTCGCTTCCTCGTCGCCGCCGCCGCTCAGCGCGACGATCGCGATGATGAGAGCAATTAGTACGAGCGTCCCGATGCCGATAATGCGGAGGCAACCGCCGCCCTTCTTCTGCTTGTACTTCTTGCCGCAGCTCGGACACTTGTCGGAGGTCGTCTGCGACTGCACGCCGCAGTCAGGACAGACCTTGGTTGGAACTGTGGGTGCGGCCGGTTCCTGTGTCGTCATCGTTGCGGTGCCCCCTTGTGGTTGCCTGCGGAGACGAGAGACGCGGAGCATAACCGAGAGGTTTTGTCTGTAGAGGTTCTGTCCGCACGCACGGAGCATCCAATGCGTGCATCCGACCGAACAGTTCGCACGCAACCTCCGCAGCCAGCGGAAGCGAATGGGGCTCTCTCAAGAGGCCCTCGGCGCGTCGTGCGACTTGCACCGGACGGAGATTTCGCTGCTTGAACGCGGGAAGAGAGAACCGCGCCTCTCTACCATCGTTCGTCTAGCGCGGGGGCTTGGCATCGAACCGCGCGACCTGCTCAACGACGTGGGATAGAGGAGCCCGCCGAACGCGACCCTCGATGCGAGCCAGGCCGCCCTCGATCTCGAGCTCAGCTACCTGCCTCCCGCCCAGATCGACCGCGCTCGGTTCGACCTTTGGCTGCGTCAGACTCTCGTCGACGCGGTGGCCCGAGATCGGGCAGCGGTCAGCGGCGATCTCGCAACCCTCGAATGGATCCGCGATCGATTCGCACACACGCTCGACAGCGTGGAGGTCACGCGCATCGACACCCACCTCGAGAAGCTGCGCGACCAGGTGGTCGACAGGATCTCGCCGCTGCCGCTCGGACAGCGCCCGCAATCCGAAAGGTGCTCGCGGCCGCTCGCCCGCGTCGATAACGCCCGGCCTAGGCAGATGCGGGCAGCGCGTCGAGCTCGCCCTGGCTCAGCTCCCAGCTCGCGGCGGCCGCGTTCGCTCGCACCTGCTCGGGCTTGGTCGCGCCGGCGATCACCGATGCGACGCCCGGGGTCGAGGCCAGCGCTGCTATCGCGAGCTCGTGCAGCGTGTGCCCGCGTTCCTCCGCGAAGCCCGCGAGCGCCTCGATACGGTCGAACTGCTCGTCCTCGATCTCGCGGTCTGCAAGGCGCGTCCCCTCTGGAGCCGCCTGGCCGCGCCGGTACTTGCCCGTAAGCAGACCGCTCGCGAGCGGGAAATAGGGGATGTAGGCGACACCGAGCTCTCGGCAGAGCGGGAGCACGTCCTCGTCGTCGTCGCGGCGGAGAAGGTTGTAGTGATTCTGGAGAACCGTGAAACGCGCAGTGCCTTGCTCGCCCGCGACCCGGTCGGCGGCGGCAAGCTGCTCGGCCGAGAAATTCGAGCACCCGATCGCCCGCACCTTCCCTGCCTGCACGAGCTCGTCGAGCGCCCCCAGGGTGTCACCGATCGGGATCTCCGGATCGGGCCGGTGCAGGTAGTAGAGGTCGATGCGGTCGGTCCGCAGCCGCTCCAGCGAGCCCTCGATCGACCGGCGGATGCTCTCCGGCGCGGCAAGGCCGGCGCCGGGCTCCCAGGCGAACTTGGTGGCGAGCACGACTTGATCGCGCCGTCCCTCGAGGACCTCCCCGAGCAGACGCTCGCTGCCACCTCCGTCCCCGTAGATCTCGGCCGTGTCGAAGAAGGTCACCCCGGCCTCGAGCGCGGCGTCGACGACTGCCCGCGTCTCGCCTAGGCCGAGACGGCCACCGAAATTGTTGCACCCGAGACCGACGCGTGAGACGCGTAGCCCGCTTTCCCCGAGGTCGACCAGCTCCACCTGACGCACGCTACCCGAGGCACCAGGAGGTTACGCTCGGCGTGTGACAGCCGCCCGCACGCTGCTCGAACAGCTCGTCGCAATCGACTCCGTGAACCCCACGCTCGTGCCGGGCGGAGCCGGCGAGGCCGAGATCGGCCGCTTCGTCGCGGATTGGCTCGGGCAAAACGGCGTCGAGACCGCTTACGAGGAGCTCGCGCCATCGCGAGCGAACGTCGTCGGCCGCGTTCGCGGCTCGGGCGGCGGCCGCTCGCTGCTCTTGAACGCGCACATGGACACGGTTGGGCTCGGAGGGCGGGACGGCGCCCTGACGCCACGCGTCGAGGGAAATCGCCTGTACGGCCGCGGTTCCTATGACATGAAGGGAAGCCTGGCGGCGATCATGCTCGTCGCCGCCACTGCGGCCGAGCTGGAGTTCGCCGGAGATCTGATCATCACCGCCGTCGCCGACGAGGAGGCGCTCAGCATCGGCTCTGAGCGAGTCGCCGAGACCGTCCAAGCGGATGCCGCCATCGTCACGGAGCCGACGGGGCTCAGCGTCGCGGTCGCGCACCGAGGCTTCGTCTGGTTGGAGCTCGAGACGCGAGGGCGAGCCGCGCACGGCTCCCGCTTCGACCTCGGCATAGATGCGATCGCGGGAATGGGGCCACCGCTCGTGGCGCTCGCCGACCTCGACAGGCGTCTGGAGACGGCGGGAGAGGCTCATCATCCTCTGCTGGGTCGCGCCTCCCTGCACGCATCGCTGATCGAGGGAGGAACGGAGCTGTCGACGTACCCCGACCGCTGTCTGCTGAATGTCGAGCGGCGTACGCTCCCGGGCGAGACCGTCGAGCGCGTCGAGAACGAGCTACGCGCGGTCGCGCCGAACACCACCGTCGAAGCGACTTTCTCGCGCGATCCGCTCGAGACGCGCCCCGACTCCCCCATCGTGGAGCTACTCACGCAGACGACGACGAAGGCGCTCGGCGCTACTCCCGAATTGATCGGCGTCCCGTTCTGGACAGACGCTGCCCTGTTTGCGGCCGCCGGAATCCCCACCGTTGTCTTCGGACCGGGTGGCGAAGGCGCGCATGCGAACGTCGAGTGGGTCGACCTCGGGCACGTCGAGCGCCTCGTCGAGATCCTGCTCGCGACCGCGAAGGAGTTCTGCGCCTAGATGCTTGATGGGGTGGAGTTGCCGACTCCACTCGAGCGCGCTCCGCTCGCGCTGTCCGACTTCTCCGGCCGCGACGAGCTGTGGCTGAAGCGGGAGGACGTCCACGAGGTCGGCGTGTTCAAGTGGCGAAGCACGCTTCCTGTCGTCAAGGCGCTCGTCGCCGAGGGGCACGACGCCGTCGTCACGTCGTCGACGGGAAATCACGGCGCAGCGGTGGCTTGGGCGTGCCGGCGTCTCGGGGCGAAGGCGATCGTGTTCGTACCTCCCGCGGCGAGCGAGCCGAAGCTCGCGCTGCTCGAGAGCCTGGAAGCAAACGTGCGCATCGCGGGTCGCGACCTCGACGAGGCCAAGGATGCAGCGCGCGCCTTCGCGGAGGAGGAAGGACTTCGGTTTTTCGAAGATGGCGCCGAGCCGCTCCAGTACGAGGCATACGGCGCGATCGGGGACGAGATTCTCGACCAGTGCCCATCCCTCCCCGCGGCCGTCGTGACGCCGATCGGCAACGGCGCGCTCGCAGGCGGCGTCGGGGCGGCGATCGGCAGGCGAGCACCGGACACGCTTCGGGTGGGCGTCGTCGCCAAGGAGATGCCCGTGATGGCCGCGAGCTACGACGCCGGCGTCGTCGTTGAAGCCCCTCTGGGCACAACGATCGCCGATGGACTCGCGGTGCGCGTCGCAATCCCGCTGGCGGTCGAGCGCCTGGCGACGGCGGTCGACCTGATGCTGCGCGTCTCGGAGCGCTCGATCGCGGAGGCTCTCGTCGCCTGCCATGACGCCGGCGTCGCGGTCGAGCCTTCTGCCGCGGCCGCCCTCGCGGCGGTTCGAGACAGCCCGGACAATACGGGCGGGGGCCGAATCGTCCTCGTCATGACCGGGCGGAACGTCGACCACGCGGTGGTCGTCCGCGCGCGGAGCAATGTCGACTCGTTCTAATAGGCGGCGGGTTTCTCCATCGCGGGCTCGAGCCCGTGCTGGATGATCGCCTCGTTCTTCCGCTTCGCTGCGCCAGCCTGGTTGGTCGCTCTTGGACGTCTTGACAGCAACGAGACGCCAAGGGCGAACACGACCAGCTGGAGAGCCCACACGACGACAAGAGCCTTGAGGAACCAGAACACGATCGACCAGAGCACATTCGGTGCGTGCCCACTTCCGCCGAGCTGAAAAGCCGTCGGCGGGTTCTCTTACGAAACCCGAACACCTGACCTCGTTGATGAGTAACCGTGGTTACGGTATTACTATGGCGTGGACGGGCGATTCCGCTCGCTCTTCGGCGGCATAGAGACTTTTTGAAGTTCTGGAGCGCGGCGTCTCTCAGCCTCGCCGGAGACGCGGTCACGATGCTTGCACTGCCACTGATCGCGATTGGGGTGCTCGAGGCGACGCCGTTCCAGATCGGGCTCCTCGGCGGAGCGCAGTTCGTGCCCTGCCTGCTCATCGGCCTCCCGGCCGGCGCACTCGTCGATCGACTCAGGCGCCAGCGGTGGCTGCTCCTTTCGACGGACGTCGTTCGCGCGCGCTTTGCCTGCTCTCCGTGCCACTCGCCTACGCCCTCGACGCTCTGTCCTTCTCGCAGCTCTATGCGGTCGCATTCGTGAACGGCGTTCTGACCGTCCTCTTCGACGTCGCCGCGAATGCCTACCTGCCGAGGCTGATCTCACGCCATGAGCTCGTCGACGGCAACTCGAAGCTCGAGCTGAGCCGCTCCGGAGCACAGATCGTCGGGCCGGGCCTTGCCGGCCTCTTGATCGAGCTGGCGAGTGCTCCTTTCGCGCTCGTCGCTGATGCGTTCACCTTTCTCGCGTCGGGCGCGCTCCTTGCATCGATCCGCCACAAGAGCCCTGCTCCGATTGTCACCGGAAGCAGGCGACGCGTCGCCGACCTGCCCCGTGAGATCGTCGAGGGCACACGCTTCGTCGTTCGCCACCCGCACCTGCGCGCGATCGCCCTGACGACGACGACCGCGAACTTCTTCCGCAGCGGATTGCTCGCGGTCTTGCTCGTGTACCTCGTGCCGAGGCTGGCGCATCGGCAGGGGCGATCGGAATCGCCTTCGCGCTCGGCAACATCGGCTTCGTGGTCGCGGCACTCGTGGCGCCGACGGCAGCGCGGCGCTACGGCCTCGGAAGAACGATGCGAGTGGCCGTCTCCCTCTTCGGTCCCGCGGCTCTGCTCGTCGCCCTTGCTCCGACTCGTCTCGCCATTCCCGCCACCGCGTGCATGATCCTCGTCGACGGCTTCGGCATCGGGCTCCACGGCGTGAACCAAGTGAGCCTCCGTCAAGCGGTCACGCCGGAGCGGCTTCGCGGCCGCATGACGGCGACGCTCCGGTTTCTGAACTTCGGAACGATGCCGCTCGGAACGATCCTCGGGGGAACATTGGCGAGTCTGATCGGGCTCCGTCCGGCGATCTGGATCGGCGCCCTCGGGCTCTTCCTGGCGGCGATCCCGTACTCCGTCTCTGCGACGGGGCGGCTCGCCGAGCTCCCGGTCAGCGCCGACAACTCGCTGTCATCTGCACCGTCGATTGTGAGTCGAAGCACAAGGGTCTGACCTGGACATGGCCGGAGAGGACGCTTCGAGGTGTGTCAACTTCGTGCCGAGTTATCCCCAACCATCAGGCGGTGACGCCCCGGCGGAAGGATTCGTACAGACCCTCGAAGAGCGGCCAGGTCGCTGCCAGCACCTCGTCGTCGTCGTAGACGAGCGAGAGACCCCGAACGAGGGCGTCTAGCCCAGGCGCCTCGATCGCCTCGAAGCGCTCGTCCCCGAGATCAGCCTCATGCACCACGCGCGCGATGGCGGCAAGCGACTCATCCTGGAGCTCGTAGCGCCTAAGGAACGTCTCGAAGCTGCAGTCGCCGTCGTGATGTGTCAGGTCGACGCCGCGAATGTCGAACCGGTCGCGTCGGGAGGAATGTCGTCAGGGTCATCGACGAAGACGAACGTCGCCTCAGGATCGATGAAGCTGCGGATGAGCCACGCGCAGGCAGCGCGATCCACGTGGCAGTGACGCCTCGTCGCCCACCTCATCGAACCTGCTCGACGAGCACAGCGAGCTCGGATACCACGCGCTCGGCTTGGCGGCGTTCCGGCGGAGGGAAGAAGTCGCGCGAGTTGATCCGGTCGAGTGTGCGCCGCAGGCGTGCCGCTGTCCGGCGCCGCCGATTGGCGTCCCCTAGCTGAGCCGCCTGCGCGGCCTCGATCACGGCTTGGTAGTCGGCCGCCACAGCCTCCTTCATCCGCGTCGCGAGAGCGCGGTGCTGTGCCGCGGTCGTGGGCTCGGAGATCCAGACCGTTGCCTCACCTTCGGCGTCCTCGATGTGCTGAGCAACCCATTCGAGCTGCTCGCGCGTTCGTGCGTCGAGCGGCAGCGCGACGAGTCCGTCTCCGAGTTGCACCGCGCCGAGCTGGCGCAGCCGGCGCCAGACGGCGATCCGCGGCGTCGACGGCTCGCGAGGGAGTCGATAGGCGAGGAGAACCCAGAGCGGCTTGTCGACCACTCGGTCATGATAGACGTGACCGTGGTTACAGCCATCGCCGAGGAGGAACCATGAAGTGGGTCACGCGCGAAAGGCCGAAGACCGATCGGATCGCCTGCCCCTGGCTGATTAGGAACTTCATCGACGCAGAGGCGGAATTCCTCTACGTCCCCGCGAGCGAAGTGCTCGAGGTCGCAGAGCGTGAGGGCGCGCGCTCCTACGACGCTCCGGGCGCTCGCTACACGCACCGCGACGGTCTCTGCTCGTTCGAGGTGCTCATCGAGGAGCACGGGCTCGACGAACCGGCGCTCGCGCTCCTCGCCCGCATCGTGCACGGGGCCGACGTCGCCGAGGACCGCGATGTGACCCCTGAGTCGCGCGGGCTGCTCGCGGTCGCCGAGGGGTTCTCTCTGCTCGAACTCGGCGACCACCGCCAGCTCGAACTCTCGCTCCCCGTCTACGACGCGCTCTACGCATGGTGTAAGACCGAGGCAGCCGCCTGACCACCGACGCTCGCCGCATCGTCTGGGCGCAAGCGGCACGAGCGGTCGCCTACGGGCTCGGTTCGGTGCTGATCGGCGTCACGCTCGCGGAACGCGGACTCTCGGGCGCCGAGGTGGGCATCGTGCTGACCGCGCTCCTGGCAGGGACGGCGCTCGTCTCCGTCCTGGTAGGGCGCTACGCGGACCGCCTGGGTCGCCGCGCCTCCTACCGCCTCCTGTTCGTCGCGATGGCTGTCGGCGGAACGGTCTTCGCGCTGACCGATTGGTTGCCGGCGCTGATCCTCGCTGCGCTCACCGGAACCGTGTCCACCGACGTGGTCGAATCGGGGCCGTTCACGTCACTCGAGCAGGCGATGCTGCCGCAGGCCGCGGGAGACCGAGATTCGACTCGCATCTTCGGCATCTACAACACGATCGCGACGCTGGCCGGCTCGCTCGGCGCGTTGGTCGCACTCGTCGCCTCGTCGCCGCGCGCGCTGCTCGTCTATCCGCTCGCCGCCGGCGCCGGGCTCCTCGTCACGAGCCGCCTGTCGCAAGCGATCGAGCCCGTCGAGCTGCGCGCTGCAGAGCCGCGACCGCCGCTTCACCGTTCACGCGGAACCGTCCGGCGCCTGTCCGCGTGGTTCGCGCTCGACAGCTTCGGCGGCGGCTTTGTTCCCCAGACCTTCATCGCCTACCTGTTCGCACGGAAGTACGACGCCTCCCCGGAGACGCTCGCAGTCGTCTTCTTCGCGATCGGGATCCTGCAGGCGCTCTCCTTCCAAGGCTCCGTCTGGCTGGCGGCCCGGATCGGGCTCCTGCGCACCATGGTCTTCACGCACCTGCCCTCGAACTTCCTGCTCGCCGCGGTCGCCTTCGCGCCGAATCTTCCGAGCGCGATCGCGCTCCTCCTGGCCCGCTTCCTCCTCTCGCAGGCCGACGTCCCCGCGCGCCAGGCCTACGTCGTCGCCCTTGTCGATCCGAGCGAGCGCACGGCAGCGGCCGCGTATACCAACACAGCCCGCTACGTCACGCGGCCCTTCGCGCCACTCTTCGCTGGCGCGGTCGTGCAGGCAGGGCTCGGGGCGCCGTTCCTTCTTGCCGGAGCGCTCAAGAGCGTCTACGACATCGGCTTCTACCTGTCCTTCCGGAACGCGCCGCCGCGCGACTCCTGTTCACAGTGAGATGCCGAAGAGGCACGCGCGCTCGAGCTGGCGCCAGTCCATTGACAGTCCGGGTCGACCCCACTGCGTTGCGAGCGCGGTGCCCACGGACCAGCATCCGGCCGAAGTGAGCCTCCGCGAGACGGTCGGAAGACCCTCCGGCGCGCGCTCGTTCGTACTGCTTCTCCTGCTCGGGGCCCTGCTCGGCATCGCGCCTGGGCTCGCGAGCGCGTCCCACGAGGCGATCGGCCCGCCGGTGATAACGCCGCTCAGCCTCGCGGTCAACGACCTCGAGTTCGATCGCCACTCCGGAAAGATCTATGCATCCGTGCCGAGCCGAGCCGGTGCGCTCGGGAACCGAATCGTTCAGATCGATCCCAAGACGGGCGCTCTGGGATCGTCCATATTCGTGGGGAGCGAGCCGTTCTATCTCGCGATATCCGACGACGGCCAATACCTCTACGTCGGTCTCCACGGCGCCGCCGCCGTGCGACGCGTTCATTTGCCGTCCTTCACCGCCGGGCTCCAGTTCTCGCTCGGCTCCGATCCGAACTTCGGACCCTTCTTCGTGGACGACATCGAGGTTGTCCCGTGGGACCCCGAGACGGTGGCGGTCTCGCGGATGAAGGTCGGATTCAGCCCGCGGCACGAAGGTGTCGCGGTGTACGCAAACGGCGTCAAGCGTCCCGATGAGACAACTGATCACACGGGGAGCAACAGGATCGAGTTCGGGTCGTCTCGCAGCACGCTCGGCGTCCCCGACGCCCGGCTCTACGGCTACAACCACGAGTCGAGCGAGTTCGGATTCCGCCGGATGACCGTGAGCTCCTCGGGTGTGTCCACGCTCGACGTGACGGGCAATCTGATCTCGGGCTTCGTCGTCGACATCGCCTTCGAGGACGGAAGGGTCTATTCGACCAACGGCCGCGTGATCGATCCCGAGGCGCGCACGCTCCTGGGAACGTATCCAGTGGGCTCCGGAGGCGGCCCGGTCCTTCCGGACTCCGACCACGACAGAGTGTCGTTCATCGGCGGAGGCGAGCTGAAGATGTTCGACCTGGAGAGGTTCCTACCGCTCCCGTCGTACCCGATTCCAGGAATCTCGGGGATACCCGACAGCCTCATCGAGATCGGTGACGGCAATCTCGCGTTCCGCACGACCGCCGACCAGGTCTTCCTGGTGCGCGTCCCGACCGGAGCGATCTCGTCGCCGCCAGGCTTGCCCGACGCGACTGAGGGCGCGCGGGCGCAGCTCGAGCAGCTTCGACTGGGGGTCAAGACCCTCGCGAACAAGAACCTCGGCCAACAGTTGGATTCGAAGCTGCAAAACGCTCTGGCTGCGCTCGCCTCCGACCGTCGTCGCGCCTGCTCCGAGCTCGCCGACTTCAGCAACGCGGTTCAGGCGCAAAGAGGCCGCAGGGTTCCGGCCGCGACGGCGACGGCTTGGATCGCAGAGGTCAGCCGGA
>Ga0136622_10001348_pt1 | contig 10145 bp, 11 predicted proteins | sample AntDrymUQ4482106_2_FD_104803 | JGI IMG/M metagenome (GOLD analysis project Ga0136622, IMG submission 104803) | Polar desert sand microbial communities from Dry Valleys, Antarctica - metaG UQ448 (21.06) | ecosystem: Environmental > Terrestrial > Soil > Desert | place: Antarctica: Dry Valley...
GCACGCCCCCTTCACCGCCGAGTGAATGGGCACGGCGTTCTCGTCGAGCACCATTCCGGCGCCGGCGTCTCCTGCAAGCTCGTTTAGGACCGTGGCGACCCCGCCCCTCGTCGGATCGCGCATCACCCGCAGCGCCGGCCCTGCTACCTCGATCAGCGCCTCTGCCTGAGGCCACACGGAAGCGGTGTCGGAGACGATGTCTGCATCAAGCTCGAGCTCGCCGCGGGCCAGCATGATCGCGGTGCCGTGGTCGCCGATGTGTCCGGAGCAAAGGACCTTGTCGCCAGGCCTTATCGAGGCCGATCCGAGCGCGGCGCCGCCCCTGCGCACGCCAACTCCCGCCGTCGTGATGTACATGCCGTCGGCCTTGTTCCTTTCGACGACCTTGGTGTCGCCGGCGACCACGGCTACCCCGGCGCGGCGCGCGGCTTCGGCCATGGCGCTCGCCTCGGCCCTCACGACATCAGCATCGAGGCCCTCCTCGATGATGAAGGCCGCGGTAACGGCTACGGGGCGCGCGCCGGAAACCGCAAGGTCGTTGACGGTCCCGTTTACCGCGAGCTCCCCGATCGACCCCCCGGGGAACCGAAGCGGCTTGACCACGAACGAGTCCGTCGTGAGGCAGAGCGCAGCTCCGTCGATGTCGAGGCGCGCCGCGTCGCCAAGCTCAGCGAGCGCATCGTTGGCGAAGGCCGGGGCGAAGAGCCCGGCCACGAGGGTGTGGGTGGCCTTGCCCCCCGCGCCGTGCACCATCGTGATGCGGTCGTCTCTAAAGCGAGGGCGCAGCTTGCGCTGGCGCTCGATGCGTGCAAGGACCTCCTCTTCGAGATCCACGCCTACGCGCCTGCTCGGGCCTTCGACCTCGCGAACCGTCCGAAGTTGTAGTAAGCGGCGCAGGCACCCTCGGACGACACCATGCAGGTCCCGATCGGGGTCTCGGGCGTGCACGCCGTCCCAAACACCTTGCACTCCCACGGCTTGATGACGCCCTTGAGGACCTCACCGCACTGGCACGCCTTGGGATCGGCGACTCGGACGCCGGGGATGTTGAAGCGCAGCTCCGCATCGAAGTCCGAGTAAGCGTCGGTGAGCGCGAGCGCGCTTTGCGAGATGAATCCGAGGCCTCGCCACTCGAAGTAGGGGCGAAGCTCGAAGACCTCCTCGAGAATCTCGAGGGCGCGCAGGTTGCCCTCCCACGGCACCACCCTGCCGTACTGGTTCTCGACCTCGGAGCGCCCCTGGTCGAGCTGGCGCATGATCATGTAGATCGACTGCAAGTGGTCGAGCGGCTCGAATCCGGCGACGACCACAGGCTGGCCGTAATCCGAAGGAATGAACTCGTAGGGCCGGCAACCGATCACCGTCGAAACGTGGCCCGGCCCGATGAACGCATCCAACCGGAGGTCGGGCGACTCGAGCAGCGCCATCAGCGGCGGCACGATCGTTACGTGATTGGACATGACCGAGAAGTTGGTGACTCCTTCAGCCTTGGCGCGCATGAGGGTGAGCGCAGTCGAAGGCGCGGTCGTCTCGAACCCAATGGCGAAGAAGACGACCTCTTTGTCGGGGTTGTTACGGGCGATCTTCAAGGCGTCGAGCGGCGAGTACACGAATCGAACATCGGCACCCTCGGCCTTGGCGTCGATGAGCGACCCGTCGCCGCCCGGCACCCGCATCATGTCCCCGAAGCAGGTGAAGATGACGTCCGGCTGCTTAGCGATGTGGATGCCGTCGTCGACGCGGCCCATGGGGATGACGCACACCGGGCATCCGGGGCCGTGCACGAGCTCGACCGATTCCGGCAGGTGGTCCTCGATGCCGTGCTTGTAGATGGTGTGTGTATGGCCCCCGCACACCTCCATGACCTTGTAATGGCGCCCCGGCTCAGCAAGGGCCGCAATCTCGGTCCCCAGCGTGCGGGCAAGCTCTGCGTCGCGAAACTCGTCTACGAACCTCACGCTGACTCCCTTCGCTCTGCGCGATCGTGGGGCCGATCGCTTCCCTTGGGGCGATCGTGGGGCCGATCGCTCCTCTCTGGACTGTCGCCGGCCCGATCGGGGGCCAGTCTCGAGATCGCGACGCCGCCGTGGACCAGCAGCCTGTCGCCCTCGGTCACAGGCACGACGAGCTCGACCCCGACCGCGCCGCGCGCTCCGTGCTCGTCCTCACACAGAGCGTCTGCTTCCCCCGGCTCGATCACGGTCACGGGGACGGCGACGTCGCCGCACACCAGACAGCCGTCCACGGTCGCGCAAACGGCCCCATAGGACTGAGGATCGTAGGTGGGGAGCTCGACTCTCGCTCCGCCCGCCGTCATGTGATGTCGCTTGCCTTGAGCTGCTCGAGCTCGTCATCGAACGCCTCGCCCATCCCCTCGAGAAGCGCCAAGGTTGCGGCGGCCTCGGCCTCGTCGACCTTCGAGAGGGCAAACCCGACGTGGATCAGTACCCAGTCGCCGACGCCTATGCCCCCCGGCTCCATGGCCAGGAGGCCGACATTGACGTTGCGCTTGACCCCGCCGACGTCGACCTTCGCAAGATGGGCCTCATCACCCATCATCTCGACAACCTGGCCTGGAATTGCAAGACACATAAGCTCCCCCCGGCATCTCGAGGTACGGTCGGCGTCATTGTCGCGCATCGCGGAAACCAGCGATGCATGGCCGTTCGGTCTGCACTCCCGCAGAGCCGGCCTCGGATCCGAACCGACCTGCTGCTACCGACCCGCGCTCCTCGCGTTGGCGATCACCGCCTGGCCAAGCGAGATGCCTCCGTCGTTGGGCGGCACGCGATGATGGACCAGCACCTCGAAGCCTGCTCGCTCGAGGCCGGAGGCGACCCTGTCGAGGAGCAACAGGTTCTGCCACGTGCCCCCGGACAGCGCCACGGGCCCTGATTCCTTCTCGTCCGACCGGATCTTCTCGCAGGTGCGAACGAGGGCGCCGGCGAGCCCGTTGTGGAAGCGGGCCGCCACCTGCGGCACGGGGGCGCCGCGCTCGAGGTCCTCAGCGGCGGCCGCCACAAGCTCTGCGCCGTCGATCCGGCCTTCGCTCACGGAACAGGGGTAAGCATCAAGGACCCCCGGGTCCGCCGCTTGCTCGAGCTGGGCGGCGACCTGGCCCTCGTAGCTCACCCGGTCTCCCAAGCCGCAGAGCGCGGCAACGGCATCGAACAGCCGCCCAGCGCTCGAGGTCGGTGGACAGTTGATCGACCTCTCGGCCATGGCGAGCACCGGCCCCCAGCGCTCCTCGGTGCGCGCGACGAAGTCGAGCTCGAGGCCGGCGGCGGCGGGCCCGAAGGCGGCATGGAGGTAGACGGCCGCCATCCTCCACGGCTCCCTAATGGCCGCCGCCCCGCCCGGCATCGGCACGTAGGAGAGATGTGCGGCGCGCCGGTACCCGGCGAGGTCACATATCAAGAGCTCGCAGCCCCAGATCGCGCCGTCGTCTCCGTACCCGGTGCCGTCGAGGGCGAGGCCGATGACCGCGTCCGTCCTGTTGTTGTCGGCGAGGCAGGAGGCGATGTGGGCGTGGTGGTGCTGCACCCCGACGAGCTCGACCCCGCCGAGGTCCTGAGCCCACTTCGTGGACAGGTACTCGGGATGGAGGTCGTGCGCGACCACCTCGGGGGTGATCTCGAAGATGCGCGTGTAGTGCTCGACCGCCTCGACGAAAGCGGTCATTGCCTCGTAGCTCTCGAGGTCGCCGATGTGGTGTGACACGATCGCCCTGCGCCCGGCTCCGAGGCAGAACGTGTGCTTGAGCTCGGGGCCGGCGGCGAGCACGGGGCGCACGAAGCTCGGCTCTCTCGTCACGGGCTCGGGCGCGAAGCCCCTGGCCCGCCGCAGCGGGTACTCCCGCCCGTCGAAGACCCTCACGACCGAGTCGTCGCAGCGCAGATGTATGTCACGGTCGTGCACGAGGAAGGCATCGACGATACCTCCGAGGCGAGCGCGTGCGTCGTCGTCGCGGTATGCGATCGGCTCGTCAGAAAGATTGCCCGAGGTGAGCACAATTGGCCGGCCGACGGCGGCAAGCAGGAGATGGTGAAGCGGAGTGTAGGGAAGCATGATTCCGAGGTGGCGGTTCCCGGGTGCGACCGACGGCGCCACCTGAGCCCCTGAGCGCCTGCGGACGAGCACGATCGGACGGCGCCGCGACGCAAGCGCCGCAGTCTCGTCCGGCGTTGTGTCCCCGAGACGACACGCCCACTCGAAGCTCGGGACCATGACCGCGAGCGGCTTTTCTTCTCGTCCCTTTCTGGCCCTCAGCTCCGCCACCGCGCTCTCATTAGTGGCGTCGCAAGAGAGGTGATAGCCACCGAGACCCTTGATCGCGACGATATGACCGTCGCGGATCATCGTTGCTGCGGCCTCGATCGGGTCGCCGGCGAGTTCCGTTCCCTCACGGTCGATCAGCCGGAGGCGCGGCCCGCAGTCCGGGCACGCAATCGGTTGCGCGTGAAAGCGCCGGTCGGAAGGATCCTCGTACTCGGCCTTGCACTGCTCGCACATCGCGAACGACGACATCGTCGTATTGGGGCGGTCGTAGGGGATGCCCTTGGTGATTGTGAAGCGGGGCCCGCAGTTCGTGCAATTGGTGAAGGGATAGCCGTAGCGGCGCGCCGCCGGATCGCGAATCTCGGCGAGGCACTGCGAACAGGTGGCGACATCAGGGGTGATTGCGGCGGCGACCTTGCCCCCTGCATCACTGATCCGAATCTCGAAAACTGCGCTGCCGATCGGATCGAGGGGGGCCTGCTCCATATGATCCACCACTGCGAGCGGCGGCACCTCCGTTGCAAGCCGGCTGCCGAACTCGGCAACGGCCCCGGCCGCCCCCTCGACCTCGACGAGCACCCCCGCCGAGTCGTTGAGGACGAAACCCGTCAGCGCCAGGTCGGTTGCGAGCCCGTACACGAACGGCCGGAATCCCACTCCCTGGACGGTGCCCTCGATCCGGTGACGCCTGCGTTCGATCGCCATGATGTAATCGTCGCGTGCGCAGCGACCACACCTCTTACCTGCGCCCCGGGCCCCTGTTTACCCGGGTGCTAAACCCGCTGATGATTCGGACGGGGGCGGTCACAACGCTGGCCGTACGAGGTCGAACGAGTGGTGCGTGGCGCACGACGCCGGTGCAAGTGCTCAAGCTCAGAGGTGTGCGCTACCTCGTCTCGCCGAGGGGCGAGTCGCAGTGGGTGAGAAACCTGAGGGCCGCCGGGGGCGGACGGCTTCAACGGCGCTCCCACGCCGTGGACTTCGTGGCTCTCGAGCTTGCACCGAGCGAGAGGCCACCCGTGATTCGCGCCTATCTGCTCAGGTACGGATGGTTCCCGCCTGTGTGGGCCCAGTTCAAGGCTCTGCCCGAGCCCTCACAGCACCCGGTCTTTCGCATCACTCCCTGACCGCTCGCGCCGCTTTTGATCCTTCGGTCCCGCGGGCAGCCCCCTAAGACCAAGCCGTCGACGGGGTCTCTTCCTTCACCCCGTCGACGTAGATCTCGACCTTCTCGTTGAAAAAGCAGAGCAGGTTCTCGATCCGGGGGTTCTCCGGGATCGGCTCCCGGTAGGCCCACACGATGTCCTCGTGCACACTCTCACCGATCCTCACGTTCCAGTAGGAAGCTTCGCCCTTGTAGGGGCAGCGTGAACTTGTGTCGGTTGGCTCGAGAAGCTCGAGGCGCGCGTCGAACTTGGGAATGTAGTAGCGGGTCGGGAGCCCGGTCTCGAACAGCAGGCGCGCCCGGTTGGTCTCTGCGACCGTCTCGCCGTCGACGACAACCCTTATGTGGCGGGAGCTATTGAGCACATCGACCCGTTTGTAGGGATCGCGCGGGTGAACGTAAACCTCGTCGTCCTCCTCGAACCACGCGTCCATCTTGTTCCAATAGAAAGCGATGTGGTCTTTGATCTCTTTGGCGTCGGGGATGGGGTCCTTGTAGCCCCACGCAGCGGCCTCAGCCGTCTTGTCACCCACGGTGACGCTCCAGTAGGAAGCCGCACCCTTGCGGGGACAGTGCGTGTGCTTGTCGGTCTGCTCCATCAGGTCCATGCGCACATCTTTGACGGGAAAGTAGTAGACGGGGAGATGTCCGTCCTCGAGGAGCAGCTTCACCTCGGTGCTGTCCGCCACGGCGACGCCGTTGAACAGTACACGCACGCGCCGTGGCGAGAGCTCGAAGGACATCTCGGATGGACGCAGCCTCACTAAGCCTGGCATGTGCAGATCCTCGAGCGCCTGAGCCATGCTCCCATTCCTCCCAAAGTTGCCGCCGGATCTTGGGAGAAACGCTGCGGGGTCCTTTGCTATTCCTCCAACGAAACCCTGCGCCGGCGGCCGCGTGCAGGTGCCCCCAACCCCAGGACCCCTGGAGGTGGCCGTTGGGGCCGGGAGGGCTCCGCAAGATCGCGGGATGGGTGGAACCAGTAGCCTCCTACCGCGATTCGGATGAAGACGTTGCCCCTTTGGTGCCGAAGTAGAGGCCAAGAGCCCCGCTGACGACGTGAAGCCACCCGTCAGCGGTGTTGTGGTTGATGAACCCCAGGATGCCGAGGTCCAACAAGCCCAGGATCCCCAGGATCAAGTAGACGGCTCCGATCGCCGTGTTGACGGCTTTCGCCGAGTTGTGCTTGGCGGCGCTCACGACCCACACCGCCCCAATGGCGATGTGGACGATGTTGTGGAGGGGATTCACTCCGAACAGAATGAGCGCCTCGCCCGTTCTGTTCGCGAAGTCGTCGAAGCCCGTAACCAGGAACCCTAAAACCCCGACCAGGATGTAGACGGCCCCGAACACCAGGGCGAACAACTGGGCGGGCTCCTCTTCGCGCCGGCCTCGCTGTCGTCTACCCTGCCGATCCTGCTTCTGTCATCGCCCATGCCGGCAGCGGACACTCGACGCGCAGAGCCACCTTCTGACGTGCGAAGTGTGCGCCGGTTTGAGTGATCCACTGGTACACCGGAGACGCTCACTCGCCGCGCTCTCCCCCGTGCTTGGGCTGAAACCTGCCATCGAGTGGCTTGCACGACAGCTGCGCAACCCCCGCGCCCAGACAACCGCCGGCGTAGCGGGGGCAGCACTGGTCGCAGGCGGCCTTCTCCTCACGCAGTTGCCGCATGAGCGCAGCCCCGAGCTCAAAGGCGCTCTCATCATCAACGGGAGCCCGTTGCCGCCTCACGAAGCGGCGAGGTTCCAGGGCAGGGAGGGAGCCGCCGTGAGGGCTCGGGGCGCCGTCGTCCACTCGGTACCGGCCGACGAGGGCTTGTGGCTGGGGCCTAAGGAAGACAATCGCATCTGGGTAAGGCTTACGGGTAGCGGCGAGTCAGAGCCCCGGCTGAAAGCGGGCGAGCAGCTCAGCTTCACGGGGGAGATGGCGTCCCACGGGCCCGGCTTCGCCCGGCGAGTAGGAGTCACCAAGGCTGAGGGAGCCGCTCAACTCCGCGATCTGAGATGGCACCTCGAGGTCTCAAGAGACAAGGTGCGACGCGGCTAGTCGAACCATGCGCCGCTGCTGGCGTCGGCCGGCGGAGGCCCTTTCGGGAGCTTCCCTGACCCTACGCGTAATGAAAGGCGCCCAGCCACGTCTTATCAAGTAGCTGGGAAGTTTCTCATTTCAAGTAGCTGGGAAGTTCTCTTCGCAGTTCATTTGAACCAAGAGCAATCATCGAAAGGGGAGAAAATGGAAGAGTTCACACAGGGGCTGGGCGACGCGTTCTCGTCGATGGCCACATTCCTGCCCAAGCTTATCGGTTTCTTACTGATCCTGGTTATCGGCTATTTCGTTGCCAAGGCGGTATCGAAGATCATCGACAAGGTGCTCGAGCGCGTGGGCTTCGACAGGGCGGTCGAGCGCGGAGGCGTCGGTAAAGCCCTCTCGAAATCCCAATACGACGCCTCTGCCATTCTCGGCAAGATCGTGTTCTACGCGCTTTTCCTGTTCGTGCTTCAGCTCGCCTTCGGTGTCTTCGGCCCCAACCCAATCAGCACCCTGATCGCCAGCGTGATCGCTTATCTACCCAAGGCCTTCGTCGCAATCGTGATAGTCGTTGTGGGAGCGGCAATCGCAGCTGCCGTCAAGGAGATAATCGAGGCCTCACTCGGCGGCCTCTCCTATGGCAAGGCGCTTGCCTTCGCAGCCAGCGCAGCGATCCTCGTGATCACCTTCTTTGCGGCCATGAGCCAGCTCGAGATCGCAGAAGCGATCTTCAACGGGCTCTTCTACGCCATCCTTGCAATCGTCGTCGGGAGCGCCATCATCGCCATCGGAGGTGGCGGCATCAAGACCATGGGCAAGTACTGGGAGCAGGCCTCGTCCAAGGCGGAGGAGGAGGCCGGCAACATGAAGCAGGAGGCCCAAGGTTCCAAGGAGCGCCTCCAGCAACGCGCCCAGGAGCGCAAGGCCCAGGCCCAGCCTTGAGGAGCTGAACGACCAACTTGCCGCGGGCCGACTACTCCACAACCAAAGAAGAAGACTCGGAGGAGATCGAGACGGTCGAGGACGGCTCTGAGTCGATACCGGTTTTCGAAGAAGAGCTGGTGATCCCCGAGCGCATGGTCGTGCGTGAACGGATCGTCGTACGGAAGTCGACCATCACGGAAGAGCACCAAATCGAGACGGAGCTCAAGAAGGAGCGCGTCGAGATCGACTCAGATACGGCCGTAGAGGAAAGGGTTACGGTGGAGGACAGCGACACAGCTTCTCCGCCGCCGCCCGGCGCCTAGCTCCTTTTTCGGAGCAACGCCATCGCTCGACCAAGGAGGCAACATGAAAGACCAAGACCGATCCGTGACGCCTGGGCCTGAGGGCGACTTCGCCCAGGGCCAGGACAGCAAGCCCGATCCTCCCGAGGAGACCCGCAAGCGACGGTTCAGCCGGGGTCAGGAGGATGCCACGGAAACCGCCGACGAGGCCAAGGTGGGGCGGTTCAGTAGTGGCGACAAAGCGCATGGAGACACGCCCGACGAGCACACCGTGGGCGGCTTCAGCTCGAGCTCAAACAAAGAGTAATCCCCACCCTTGGCGCGCGTTCAGGTCAAGCCGTCGAGGGCAGCTACGCAGGCGCTCACTATGGCGGCGGCGTCGATCTTGAAGAGCTCGTAGAGCTCGCCGATGGTGCCCGAGCGCCCGAAGTCGGTGACGCCGAGCGGCATCCCCCTGCGCTCGAGAGCGCCCGGCAGCCATGCAAGAGTATGGGGGTGACCGTCGAGCACGGTGACCACCGGCTCGCCGCGGTCGCCGAAAGCGGGATGGCCCCACCTCTCTCCGGCGCGCGCTCCGCTTGCGGCACGGTCGAGGCAGTGGTGGACGTGATCCTGATAGGCCCGATAGAGGCGCCCGGCAGAGGTGACGTTGACAACATTCACAAAAACGCCGTCCTCTGCCAGGAAGTCACTCGCCGCAATCGCTTCAGGAACCATGACGCCGCAGGCAGCCACCGTGACGGCATTGGTCCCCGGGTCGTAGCCCTCTTGGTCCGAGCGGTCGACGAGGCGGTATGCACCCGACAGGACCTTGCCACGGAGCTCGTCACGGTCGCGGTCCAATGGGAACAATGACTGGTCGATGGGCTTGGTTGAAAGTCTGAGGTAGGCCGACTTCCCCTCTTTTCTCAGGGCGACCTCGCGCATCGCCTCGAGCAAGACCCACTCGGTCTCGAGTGCGAAGCACGGTTCCCACAACGTCAGGTCCGGTGCTTCGAGGCCGATCGACGGAGTGATGACGCTCTGGTGCGCGCCTCCCTCGGGGCTGAGGGATACACCCGATGGAGTGGCGACGACAATGAAGCGCGCCCCGCAATAAAGCCCATAGAGCATCGCCTCGAGCCCGCGCGCGATAAAGGGGTCGTAGAGGGTCCCGATGGGCCACAGCGGCTCACCGAACATCTCGTGCGTGAGGCCGAGCGCTCCGAGCGCTAGAAAGAGGTTGTTCTCGGAGATGCCGAGCTCGATGTGATGGCCGTCTGGTGACTCGTCCCACTTCAACAGGCGCGGCCCTGCGTCCGAGAACACGTCAGGGCGTTGTGCGGACGAGTAGATCCCCCGCCGGTTTATCCAACCCCCGAGATTGGTGGAGGTTGCCACGTCGGGGCTCGCAGTAACCACGCGTTCGGTGAGCTCTGGATAGCTGCGAGCCATCTCGGCCAGC
>Ga0136622_10001349_pt1 | contig 10142 bp, 11 predicted proteins | sample AntDrymUQ4482106_2_FD_104803 | JGI IMG/M metagenome (GOLD analysis project Ga0136622, IMG submission 104803) | Polar desert sand microbial communities from Dry Valleys, Antarctica - metaG UQ448 (21.06) | ecosystem: Environmental > Terrestrial > Soil > Desert | place: Antarctica: Dry Valley...
GCGGCAATCTTGTCCACGACCGCGTCCGAGACCGACGGCACGTAGTCGGTCATCGCCTGTGACCCGAACATCGTGCGCACGCCGGCGGTGAGACTGAGGTCCTTGACGGCAGTGGGCACGCCGTACAGCGGGGGCAGCTCGGTGTGGTCCTGCGTCGCGAATGCCCGGGTGGCCACCGCGGCCGACGCGAGCGCGGAGTCGGCGGTCACGGTGACGAACGCGCCGACCGTCTCACTGTGCGCCTCGATGCGCCCCAAGAAGTGCTCGACCGCGTCGGTCGGTGTCGTCGCGCCGGTACGAAATGCTGCGGCCAGCCCGCTGGCGGTGAGGGTGTGCAGCGGGTTCATGGCGTCAGGTTACGGGCCGCCTGCCGCTGCCTGCGTGACTGGATAGGATGTCGCCATGGGTGATTTGACGCGCGTTGTCCTGCGACGGCTCGTCCGCGTACTAGCGCTCACTCTTTTGGTGACACTGACGGTCGTGTGGACCGGCGTCGCCTACGCCGACGCCCCGACGAACTGGGACGTCGGGACCCCCATGTCCGGGCTGGAGGTGCTGCTGATCTTTGTCGGCATCCCGGTCGGAATCTGCCTGCTGCTGACGGTTTTTGCCGCGGCGACGGTCGGCAAGGACCACGCCCGCTACCTGCCCGACGGCAGCTGGGGCTATCCCTCGGAGTGGCATCGTGGTCGCGAGCTGGAGGCCGGCCACCACGAGACGCCCGAGGATCCGCTCGTCCTCGACCGCGGCCCCCGCTAGCCCACCCCGTTAAGAACCCCCGCTGAGACTTGCACCGAGCTCGCTGACACTTGCGTTTTCAGCGCGACACGCCGCATCCCGGCGTTTTCGACGTTCGGCGGCAGGCACCACAAGACTCGAGGCATCGTGCAGTTCACCCGAGCACTGCCCGAGGTGTCGAGATTCTCGGCGAGCCCTTGGGAGACCCTGACCCGCCGGCTCGCTCAACGTGATGCGGGTCTGGAGCACCTCCTGGTGAATGTCCCGCTCTTCGACCTTCGCGGCACGTTGCTGGGAGTTGCCGATCTTCTCGACCGGACTTCCGGTCTCGTCATCGAGTCGGACGGTGAGGGGCACCGACTGGAGGCGCACCACGCCGAGGACAACCGCCGGGAGGAGGTCTTCGAGCGGCACAACCTGACGGTAGTCCGCGTGACCGTCAGCGACCACGCGCGTCCGGTCGACACCGGAGCACGTATTCGGGCTGCTCAACGATCCGGCATGCGACGCGATCGTACGTACGACAGCTGGAGTCTTGCGAAACCCACCTGGTGGTGGCAGTGGTCACCGGGTCGTCGATACGACTGAGCCTTACCGGTCGACCGTGGGACTTACGGCATAGCTGCAAATCACCGGCGTGTCGCGGTCAAGCCGTAAGTCCCAACGCCAGGCGGGTAAGTCTCAACGGGGAGGGGAGGGTCAGGAGTCGCGAGCTTGGGCGCGAAGGGCGCGGGCCAGGTCGTCGCGGCCCTCGAGGACGTACCGCTTCGTCGCCGCGTCGGCTTGCGTCTCGGCCAGCCACGCGTCGACCCGGTCCAACGTCGCCTGTGCGGGGTTGGCGCGCGGGAAGAGGGTCTGCAGGATCACCGAGGCCCGCCAGACCCCCTTCTCCATGACGGTCTCGGCGGTCTGGAGGTATCGGTCGACGAACGGCTCGAGCATGTCGCCCTGCCCCGAGACCTGGAACGCCTCGGCGATGGATCGTTGCGTCTCGTTGGCAAGGTCGTCGCGGACGACGACGGCGTCCCATGCGGCCTCCTTGGCCGCGGGGCTCGGCTGGATCGCGCGCGCACCGGCGGCATGCTCCTGACCGGCGATGGTGGCGTCGCGGGACAGCTCGGCGTCGATGTCATCCTCGGTGAATACGCCCTGGCGCGCCAGGGACGTGACGAACGTCCACCGCAGGTCGATGTCGACGCTGAGCCCGTCGAGCGTGATGCTCGCATCGAGGAGCCCGCGCAGGTACGCGGCCGCCTCGTCGCTGTGGGCGGCGGCGGCGTACGCCCGGACGAGCGCGAGCTGGTGGTCACTACCGGGCTCCGCCGCACCGACGAGCTCGCGAAGGCCCTGCTCCCAGCGCGCACGCAGGGCGTCGCGGTGGTCCGGGGCGGCGTACAACGCGACGGCGTTCCGCCCCTGGCCCAGCAGCGTGCCGACGGCGGTGAGCTCGCTCTCGGTGGCGACACCGCCGAGGACGAGGTCGGCAAACACGGTGGCGGACATCTCGGCGTCGCGGGTCATGTCCCACGCGGCGCCCCAGCACAAGGCCCGCGGCAACGACTCGGTCACGGACGCGATGCCGTCGACCAACGTCGCGAGCGAGCGCTCGTCGAGCCGGATCTTGGCGTACGTGAGGTCGTCGTCGTTGAGCAGGACCAGGTCGGGCCGGGTGGCGCCGACGAGCTCGTCGATGACGGTCTCGGCGCCCTCGATGTCGGTCTCGACCCGTTGCCGCCGGACCAGGGCGCCGGCGTCTCGGTCGTACAGGCCGATGGCGATCCGGTGCCGCCGCAGCGTCGGGAACGCCTTGATCGCGCTCTGCTCGACGACGAAGGACGTGAACGCGCCCGCGTCGTCGGTCTCAAGGCGGGCTCGCAGCGTGTTGACCCCGGACGTCTGGAGCCATTCGGTGCTCCACGCCGACAGGTCGCGCCCCGATGCCGCCTCCAGCTCGGCCAGCAGATCGGCCAGCTCGGTGTTGCCGTAGGCGTACTTGTCGAAATACGTCCGCAGCCCGGCGAGGAAGTCGTCCTCGCCGACCCATGCGACCAGCTGTTTGAGCGTCGAGGCGCCCTTGGCGTAGGTGATCCCGTCGAAGTTGGCCTCGACGGCGTGCAGGTCGTAGTTGTCCGCAGCGATCGGGTGCGTCGAGGGCAGTTGGTCCTGGCGGTACGCCCACCCCTTGCGGGCGTTGGCGAACGCGGTCCACGACTCGACATACTTCGTGGCCTTCGCCGAGGCGTGCGAGGCCGCCCACTCGGCGAAGGACTCGTTGAGCCACAGGTCGTCCCACCACCGCATCGTGACCAGGTCGCCGAACCACATGTGCGCCATCTCGTGCAGGATCGTGTTGGCCCGACCCTCATAAGCCGAGCGGGTCTGCCGGCTGCGGAAGACGTACTCGTCGCGGAACGTCACCGCGCCGGCGTTCTCCATCGCGCCCATGTTGTACTCCGGCACGAACGCCTGGTCGTACTTGCCGAACGGATAGCCCATCTCAAAAGCGCCCTCGAAGAAGGCGAACCCCTGCTTGGTGACCTCGAAGATCTCGTCGGCGTCGAGGTGCTCCAGCAGCGACTTGCGCACCAGCAGGCCGAGCGGGATCTCGCCGTACGCACCCCGGTAGCTGTCGCGCACGACGTCGTACTCGCCGGCGATGATCGCGGTGATGTAGGTCGACATGCGCTGGGTGCGCTCGAAGCTCCACACGCTCACGCCGTCGCCGGTGTCTTGGGTCTTGGCCTCGGAGTTGGAGACGACCTCCCAGCCGGTCGGCGCCGTGATGCTGAAGGCGAAGGTGGCCTTGAGGTCCGGCTGCTCGAAGGTGGTGAAGACACGCCGGGCGTCGGGGACCTCGAACTGCGTGTACAGATAGACGCGGTCGTCAACGGGATCGACGAACCGGTGCAGGCCCTCGCCGCTGTGGGAGTACGGGCAGGTGGCGACGACGACGAGCTCGTTGTCGGTCTGGAGGTCGTCGAGGGTGATGCGGTCGTCGGCGTAGACGTCAGCGGGGTCGAGCGGGTGACCGTTGAGCGTGATCTGGCTGATGTCGGCCTCGACGAAGTCGGCGAACGTCGTGGCACCGGCCGCGGAGCAGGAGAACGACAGCACCGTCCGTGTACCGAACCGTTCGTCGCCGGCGGTGAGGTCGATCTCGATGTCGTACGTCGCCACGTCCAGCAGGGTTGAGCGGGTCTTGGCTTCTTCGCGCGTCAGGTTGGTTCCAGGCATGCTGGCATCGTTTCACGCCCCGGCAACTGATATCGCCGGTGGTTGAGGAAATGCGCGCGGGCCGGTCGGTGTTGACCCCATAGAGGCGACGCCAATCACCGGAACAGGAGTCCACGTGACCGAGACAACCGAGCCCAACGAGACCTTGAAGACAGCCGACCTGTGGTTCGACCCGCTGTGCCCATGGGCGTGGATGACGTCACGGTGGATGCTCGAGGTCGAGGACGTCCGCCCGGTCAGCACGAGCTTTCACGTGATGAGCCTGTCGTACCTCAACCAGGACCGTGACCTCGATGAGGACTACCGCACGACGATGGACAACGGCTGGGGCGCCGTGCGCGTCTGCATCGCAGCCGCCCAGGCCCACGGCGACAGGGTGCTGCGGGACCTTTACACCGCCCTCGGCACCCGCCGTCACGTAGAGGACCGCGAGCTGGACCGGTCGACGATCACCGAGGCGCTGGCCGAGGTGGGGCTGCCGACCGAGCTCGCCGACGCGATGGAGTCCACCGAGTACGACGACGCGTTGAAGAAGTCGCACCACGCAGGGATGGACCAGGTCGGCATGGATGTCGGTACGCCGGTGATCTCGGTGGAGGGTGTCGCCTTCTTCGGACCGGTGGTGACACCGGCACCGAAGGGCGAAGCGGCCGGGAAGCTGTGGGACGGCGTCGTCCTGGTGGCCGGGACCGACGGGTTCTTCGAGCTCAAGCGCACCCGCGACCGCGACCCGATCTTCGACTGACCGTGCTGCACCCACAGGCTCGCGCGTCGTTGCAGGCGCCGCCGGGCGGCGGCGAGCTCGAGGAGATCGCGCTGGACGACCCGCGGTTCGACCCCGACGTCGAACGCCGTGCCGACCGGGCGGCAGCGTTGGCCGTGACTGATCGCATCGACGTCGACGTCGTGCGCGACCTGGACGCCGACGGTGTGCCGGTGCGGCTGTACCGGCCGCTCGAGGGGGCGCGGGCGGCACTGTACGTCCACGGCGGTGGCTGGGTGTTCCACGACCTGGATACGCACGACGCGTTCTGCCGCTACCTGGCCACACGTTCCGGGCACGCGTTGCTCGCCGTCGACTACCGCCGCGCCCCCGAGCACCCGTACCCGGCGCCACTGGACGACGTCCAGACCGCAGCCCGATGGCTCCGTGCGAACGACCGCGCTCTCGGCGTGGTCGCCTCGTTCGGCGTGGGCATCGGCGACTCCGCCGGCGCCAACCTCGTCGCCGGGCTGTGCATCCGCGACCGCCAGGCGCTGGACCTGCAGGTGCTCCTCTACCCCCCGACCGATCCCAGCGGCGACAGCGCGTCGATGCGCGAGGAGGGCGACGGCCTGACCGCCTCCGACATGCGCTGGTTCTGGCACGCCTACGCCCCCGACGCTCCTGCTCGTCGCAACCCCGAGGTCGCGCCGCTGCTCGCACCGGACCTCAGCGGCCAGCCCGCGGCACTGGTGATCACCGCCGAGCACGATGTGCTCCGCGACGAGGGGGAGGCGTACGCCGCGCGGCTGGCGGAGGCCGGCGTGCGGGTGACCGCGACACGCTACCTCGGGATGCTGCACGGGTTCTGGCGTCACCCCGAGGAGTTCGACGCGGCCCGTTCGGCGGTGACCCAGGTCGCCGGCGCGCTCGCGCAGGCCGCGGTGGAACACTGAGCCCATGCGCGTCCACATCGCTTCTGACCATGCAGGGTTCGAGCTCAAGGCTCATCTGGTCGGCTGGCTCGGCGACCACGGGTACGAGCCGGTCGACCACGGGGCTGTCAACTACGACGAGCAGGACGACTACCCGCCGTACTGCCTGGCCGCCGCCGCGGCCGTCGTCGCAGAGCGGGGGAGCCGCGCGATAGTGATCGGAGGCTCGGGCAACGGTGAGCAGATCGCGGCCAACAAGGTCGACGGGGCCCGTGCCGCGCTGGCCTGGAGCGTGGAGACCGCCGAGCTCGCGCGCCTGCACAACGACGCCAACGTCGTCTCGATCGGCGCGCGGATGCACTCCGCGGACGACGCGACCCGCATCGTCGAGGTGTTCTTGACCACCGACTTCAGCGGCGGTGAGCGCCACCAGCGGCGCATCGACCTGCTGACCGGGTACGAGGCCCAGCGTCGGCGATGAGCGCGGCCGATGCCTGAAGGGCACACGCTTCACCGCCTCGCGCGCGATCTCGGGGCGGCCTTCGGCGGGCAGCAGGTGACGTCGACCAGCCCGCAGGGCCGGTTCGCGCTCGGCGCAGCACTCGTCGACGGGCGGGTCCTCCACGGCGCCGAGGCGTACGGCAAGCATCTCTTCGTCTCGTTCGACGGAGTAGCACAGGTGGTGCACGTGCACCTGGGTCTCTACGGCAGCTTCATCTTCGGCGACGGAGAGGCGCCGGCGCCCGCAGGTGCGTTGCGGTGGCGGCTCGCGACGCGTGCGAAGTACGCGGACCTCCGCGGCGCGACCGCCTGCGACGTCCTGGACCCGCCAGAGGCGGACCGCCTGCGCAGCCGCCTCGGCCCGGACCCGCTGCGTACCGACGCCGAGCCCGAGCGTGCCTGGAGCCGTATCCGGGGCTCCCGGGCGCCGTTGGCCACCTTGCTCATGGACCAGTCGGTGCTCGCCGGCGTCGGCAACGTCTATCGCGCCGAGGTGCTGTTCCGGCACCGAGTCGACCCGTTCATGCAGGGCCGTTTCCTCAAGCGCGCGCAGTGGTACGCCATGTGGGCCGACCTGGTCGCGCTGATGGCTGAGGGCTTCGTCACCGGGCGCATCGACACGGTGCAGCCCGAGCACGAACCCGAGGCCATGGGCCGCCCGCCGCGCGAGGACGCCCACGGCGGCGAGGTCTACGTCTACCGCAGGAACGCTCAGCCCTGCTTCGTGTGCGGGACCCTCGTGCGCACGCGCGAGCACGCCGATCGCAACCTGTTCTGGTGCCCGCGCTGCCAGCGGCGGAGTCGCCGACAAACGCCACAGAACGGCTAGCACCAGGGCGGAAACGACGAGGCGCCCGCCATGCTCCATCCACCGGAGCACGCCAGGCGCCACGACTGCTGCCAACCGGATCGGCGATGCGTGATCCCGTCTACCGGTCGAGACCGACACTAGGCAGCCAAAGCGCCTTGGACGTCACGCACGTGTGACATCTGGGTGAACATGGAACCTTTGGGCCCTGGCACGCCGTGGGAACGCTGCGGCCCAATGACCGGCCCGGCACGCGCAATATAGCCGCCTACTTCGCGAAATTGACGGACCTGCTGCCGTCCAACTCCTCCAACACGGTTGAAGTGACGGTCGTGCGGGAGTAGGTACTGGCCGGCGATGAGGAGGATGAGTTGGATCTCGTACGCTCGTTACGACATGGACGAAGGCAGGTAGTCGCGTGGCAGATGAGAAGACCATCGAGGAGTTCGACTCGTCAGAGTCGTTGCGGGCATGGTTGGAGCTGCACCACGACTCCTCACCTGGCATCTGGCTGAAGATCGCCAAGAAGGGCACCGGTGTGGTGACCACGACGTACGACGAGGCGCTTGACGTCGCGTTGACCTATGGCTGGATCGACAGCCAGAAGCGTTCGTACGACGACACGTACTTCTTGCAGGCGTTCACGCGCCGGCGCCCGCGGAGCCCGTGGTCCAAGCGCAACCGGGAGAAGGCTGAGGCGATGATCGCGGCGGGGACGATGCGTCCCGGTGGGCTGGCAGAGGTCGACGCCGCGAAGGGTGACGGTCGGTGGGACCGCGCGTACGACGGGCAGAGCAACGCGGAGCCGCCGGCGGACTTCCTGAAGGCCCTGGAGCAGAACCCCGATGCCAAGGCGTTCTACGCGACGCTCAACGGCATCAATCGCTACGCCATCTACTACCGGATCCAGGCTGCCAAGCGTCCCGAGACCCGGGCCGGCCGGGTGGAGAAGTTCGTGGCGATGCTCGCCCGCGGCGAGACGATCCACTGAGGCGGAACAGGCAGCCTCGGGTCAGGCCGGGTCGACCGCGAGGGTGATGATGTCGACCTGCTGCTGCTTGCGCATGATGACGTGTTCCAGCAGGTGCTCGAGGGCCTCGCTGTGCGGCTCTTGCCCGGTCGCGGCGATGACGGCGTGGAGCGCGGCGAGCACATCTGCCTCGTTGTCGAGGAACGCAGTGAGCGCCTTGTCCGTTGCGGTGGGCAGGACGAGGTCGGGCACGCTGGTCGGAACACTGCCACCTAAGGCGGTGAGCTTTTCCGCAAGCAGGTACGTGTCGTCGATCTCGGCTCGCACGTAGTGTCGCGGAGCTGGGACTTGACCGCAGCGCTCGTCATACCGCGCAAGGTTCCGGCGAGCATGGTCATCGTCAGCAGCGATCCCAGCTGGAGCCGCAGCGCCTTGGCCAGGCTCTCGTGCACCTTCTCGACGTCCATCTCGTCATCGCTTGCCATGGTCCTGGTCATCCCTCTTATGAGCTGGAGCGGATGGCGAGAATCGAACTCGCGTCATCAGTTTGGAAAACTGAGGCTCTACCATTGAGCTACACCCGCGCGCTGGTCAGCGACGCGTCAATGATGCCATGACTGCCGGTCGCGCACCCAAGCACCTCGATGGAGGAAAGATGAGCGTTGACGTCGTCGCCGTGATCGCCGCCAAGCCAGGGTCCGAGGATGCGGTGCGCGCCGCGATGCAGAGACTGGTGGCCCCGACCCGCGCCGAGTCCGGCAACATCGCCTACGACCTTTCTGAGTCCGACGTGGCTCCAGGAACCTTCATCACCTCCGAGCGGTGGCAGGACCCGGCAGATCTCGACCTGCACCTGCAGTCCGCCCACGTCCAGAGCGCTCTCGCTGACGTCGGCGACCTCCTCGCCGCCCCGCCAGCCATCCACCCGCTGACCGCGCTCGACGTCCAGTAGCCGACCGCGCTAGCCGCCCACCGCACGAGCAGCGGTGCGCGACTGGCGTCGGGTCCGGCCGAGCTGTCCCGCGGTGGCGAAGCTGACGACTGCGGCACACAGGAAGAACGCCGCCGAGGTGTTGGAGCCGCCGAGCCAGGCGTCGGTACGTCCGAGCTGCGCGTACAGCGACGCGGCGGCGACAGCGGCGACGACGCCGGCCGCCACCGCGAGCATGCGGCTGTGCAACGTCGTCGCGGCCAGCATGAGGGCCGCGACCACGGCCAGTACGACGGCGCCGATGAGGTTGTAGCTGCCCAGGGACACCGACAACCCCGGCCCGCCGATAGTGGCGCCGCTCGGCGCGCTCGGATCGTCGCCCATGGAGAGCGCGACCGCCAAGACGGCCGTGAGGAGGACGACGATGCCCCACCCGCCGGCCAACCGGTGCGCAGCGAGCTCGCCGGTGTGCCGTCGACTTTGCGCAGCCCCGCGGACGGCGTCGACCGCGGCGATCCTGCCGGCCGCGGTGAACAGGAGCACGACGTGGACGCCGATCATCAGCCAGTACGACCATGGCCACTCACCCGGAGTCTGCGCGACCGACAGCCCGATGGACAGAGACTGTACGACGCCGACAATCGCGGCCAGGCGTACCAGTGTCCCGGTGAGAAGGAGCACGGCGAGCAGCGTCTCGACGACGAGGACGCCCCATCCGAAGAAGGCGAAGTTGGGGAGCACGATGGTCTCCACCAGCCAGCTGAAGGGAGGAAGGACCGGGTGGTCGACGGCGTCCTGGGTGAAACCGTACAGCCCGTTGCCGCTGTCCTTGCCGAAGTCGGGCGGCCGTTTCCACGACACGTTGTACAGCCACAGCAACCCAGCCAGGATGCGCAGCGCGGCGGCGACCCCCGCGCTCGCGCGGGCAGGTGCGTCGGTGGCGGGACGGAACAAGCTGGCCAGAGCGATGGATGCACCCGTGATCTGCACCTGCCGGAGTCTACGCCGGTAGCGGCGCACCGCAGCCGGCGCTATGCCAGGCCACGGACGACGACGATCTCGGTGTCCGGGTCGTGCGGTGCGTCTGGGGCGCCGTCAATGACGAGGTCTGCGCGATCGCGGGTGCGGTCGGCGACGAACATCGCACCCTCCTGCCGCGCCCAGCGCTCCCAGTGCGGACGGTACGCCTCCCCGTCGCGCTCGATCCCACGGCGCATCCGTACGGCTGTCGGCGCCTCGACCCACAGCAGCACGCTGAGGTACGGCGCGCATAGCACCGCACCACTGCCGACCCCGTCGACGACAAGGACCGGCACCGGTGA
>Ga0136622_10001350_pt1 | contig 10127 bp, 6 predicted proteins | sample AntDrymUQ4482106_2_FD_104803 | JGI IMG/M metagenome (GOLD analysis project Ga0136622, IMG submission 104803) | Polar desert sand microbial communities from Dry Valleys, Antarctica - metaG UQ448 (21.06) | ecosystem: Environmental > Terrestrial > Soil > Desert | place: Antarctica: Dry Valley...
CAGGAGGTCGTCGACGAGGCGATGGAGTCGGCCGGCGCGAGCGCCGGTGACGTCGCCGGCGTCGGCATCACCAACCAGCGCGAGACCGCGGTGGTCTGGGACAAGACGACGGGCGAGCCGATCCACAATGCGCTCGTCTGGCAGGACACGCGCACGGACAAACTCGTGGACGAGTACTCGCGCGACGGCGGGCAGACGCGCTTCCAGGAGCAGGTCGGGCTCCCGCTCGCGACCTACTTCTCGGGCCCGAAGATCCGCTGGATCCTCGACAACGTCGACGGCGCGGCCGACAGGGCCGACTCCGGCGACCTGCTGTTCGGCAACATGGACACCTGGCTGCTCTGGAACCTCACCGGAGGCACCGACGGCGGCCTGCACATCACCGACGTCACGAACGCCAGCCGCACGATGCTGATGGACCTCAAGACCCTGGACTGGGACGCGGGGATCATGGACGTCATGGGCATCCCGCGGGCGATGCTCCCGGAGATCAAGGCGTCCAGCGAGGTCTACGGCGAGGTCCGCTCCGGCGGCGCGCTGCAGGGTGTCGCGATCGCCGGCGACCTCGGCGACCAGCAGGCGGCGACGTTCGGGCAGACGTGCTTCTCGCCCGGCGAGGCCAAGAACACGTACGGCACCGGCAACTTCCTGCTGCTCAACACGGGCACCGAAGCGGTCGCGTCCAAGAACGGCCTGCTCACGACGGTCGGCTACAAGATCGGCGACCAGGACGCCGTGTACTGCCTGGAGGGCTCGATCGCGATCACCGGTGCGCTCGTGCAGTGGCTGCGCGACAACCTCAAGATGATCAAGGCGGCACCTGAGGTCGAGGAGCTGGCCAAGTCGGTCGACGACAACGGCGGCTGCTACATCGTGCCGGCGTTCTCGGGCCTGTTCGCGCCGTACTGGAAGTCGAACGCGCGCGGCGTCGTCGCCGGCCTCACGCGCTTCGTGACGGCCGGGCACATCGCCCGCGCGGCGTTGGAGGCGACCGCCTTCCAGAGCCGCGAGGTGGTCGAGGCGATGAACTCGGACTCCGGCGTGGCGCTCGAGTCGCTCAAGGTGGACGGCGGCATGGTCGGCAACGACCTGCTGATGCAGTTCCAGGCCGACCTCCTCGGCGTGCCGGTGATCCGGCCCAAGGTGCCGGAGACGACGTCGCTGGGCGCCGCCTACGCGGCGGGGCTCGCGACGGGCTTCTGGGGCGAGGTCGAGGACCTGCGCGAGAACTGGGTCGAGGACAAGCGCTGGGAGCCGTCGATGGACGCCGAGAAGCGCGACGAGTACTACAAGTACTGGAAGCGTGCAGTGACCAAGTCCTTCGACTGGTTCGACGCAGACGAGGGTTGAGCCGCTGACGCTGACGGGGCGGCGTCCGCCTGGGCGCCGCCCCGCTGCCCGGGGCCAATAGCATGCGCGGCGTGCCTGCCCTCCGGGCCGACGTACTGGTGATCGGCGGCGGCGCCACCGGCGCCGGCGTCGCGTGGGACGCCGCGCTGCGCGGCTTCGACGTGGTGCTCGTCGAGCGCGGCGATCTCGCCGAGGGCACGAGCGGGCGCTTTCACGGCCTGCTGCATTCGGGCGGGCGCTACGTCGTCAAGGATCCGGTCGCCGCCGAGGAGTGCGTGGTCGAGAACGCGATCCTGCGCTACGTGATCCCGGACTGCATCGAGGACACCGGTGGGCTGTTCGTCTCCACGCCGGACGACGACCTCGCGTACGCGGACCGCTTCCTGGAGGGCTGCCGCAAGACGCAGCTGCCCGCGGAGGAGATCAGCGTCGCCGAGGCGCTGCGGCGCGAGCCGCGGCTGAACCCGGGCATCCGGCGCGCGTTCACCGTCCCCGACGCGTCGATCGACGCTTGGAAGACCGTCTGGTCGTTCGCTCGCGGTGCCGCCGGTCACGGCGCCCGCATCCTGACCTATCACCGCGTGACCGACCTGCACCGGAGCGGCGACTCCGTCACTGGCGCGCGGGTGCGCAACGAGCTCACGGGCGAGGACCTCGACATCGAGGCCCGCTTCGTGCTCAACGCCTCGGGCGCCTGGGCGGCCCAGATCCTGCACATGGCCGGGATCGAGGACGTCGGCGTCGTGCCCGGCAAGGGCATCATGATCGCCATGAACCACCGGCTCGTGAACACGGTCATCAACCGCTGCACGATGCCGGCCGACGGCGACATCCTCGTGCCCGTGCGGACGGTCAGCGTGATCGGCACGACCGACATCCACTCCGCCGACCCCGATGAGATCCCGGTCACCCAGGCGGAGGTCGACCAGATGCTCGACGACGGCGAGCGCCTGGTGCCCGGGTTCCGCGACGCGCGCGCGCTGCGCGTGTGGGCCGGCGTGCGACCGTTGTTCCAGGATGCAAGGGCCGACGAGGTCAAAGACACGCGCGACGTCAGCCGCACCCACGCCGTCGTAGACCACCGCGAGCGCGACGGCGTCGACGGCCTGCTGACGATGTCGGGCGGCAAGCTCACCACGCTGCGACTGATGGCGCAGGATCTCGTCGACGCCATGTGTTCCCAGATCGGCGAGCAGCGGCCGTGCCGCACGCGCGAGGAGCGCCCGCCGGGCAACGAGGACGGCGAGCCCTACTCGCTCGGGTCGCGCCTGCGCCGGCGCGAGTCGACGCTGCAGGACGAGCAGCTCATCTGCGAGTGCGAGCTGATCGGCCGCAACCGGCTGGAGGAGGCCATGCGCAGGCGCGGTACGACGAACCTCGACGACATCCGGCGCAGCCTGCGCCTGGGCATGGGGCCGTGCCAGGGCGGCTTCTGCATCTATCGCGCGACCGGGATCCTGCACTCCGTCGACCGGCTCGACGGCGCCGAGGCGGCCGCATCGCTGCGCGGCTTCCTGCAGGAGCGCTGGAAGGGCGTCTGGCCGATCCTCTACGGCGACCAGCTGCGCCAGGCCCGCCTGGACGACTGGATCTTCCAGGGACTGCTCGACGTCGGGCACCTGCCCGGCGATGCCAAGGTGCCCGACGACGACCAGCGCGCGCGCGGCGAGCAGGTCGCCGGAGGCGAGGCGCACGCCGATCCTGCGCAGGTGCCCGAGGGCGGCCGCCAGGCCGACGCGGCCGCCGCGGAGGTCAACCCGTGAGCCACCACGACGTGATCGTGGTGGGTACCGGGCTCGCCGGCCTGACCGCCGCCGTGCGCATCGCCGAGTCCGGCGCGCGCGTGCTCGTCGTGGCGAAGGGGATCGGCGCGACGCACCTCAGCGCCGGCACGATCGACGTGCTCGGCTACTCGCCGGAGCGCGTGGAGCGACCGGGCGACGCCCTCGCCACGCTGCTCGCCGAGCGGCCCGGGCACCCCTACGCGCACGTCGGCGTCGAAGGCGTCGGCGCCGCGCTCGACTGGTTCGGCGCGCGCGTCGCCGACGGTCCGCTCGCTCCGTACGCCTATGCGGGAGGGCTGGAAGAGAACTTGCTGCTGCCGACGGCGGTCGGCGTGCCGCGGCCGTCGGCGCTCGTCCCGGTCACGATGGCCGGCGGCGACCTGCGCGACGGCACGCCGGTCTGCGTCGTCGGCTTCCGCGCGCTCAAGGACTTCCACCCCGCGCTGTTGGCCGACGGGCTCGAGCGCTCCGGCGTCGGGGTCACCGCGCGCGCGGTCGAGCTCGACCTCGTCCCCGAGGCACGCGCCGACGTCAACTCGCTCGGTTTCGCCCGCGCGTTCGACGATCCCGCGTTCCGCGGCCAGGTCGTTGCCCAGGTCGCCGCGCGCGGGCTGGGAGCGGACGAGCGGGTCGCCTTTCCCGCCGTGCTCGGGATCGCGGATCCGCACGGCGCCTGGGCGGCGCTCGAGCACGGCCTCGGCCGGCGCGTCTTCGAGGTGCCGACCTTGCCGCCGTCCGTGCCGGGCATGCGGCTCTTCGCGACCCTGCGCGAGGCGCTGCACCGCGCGGGCGGCGACGTGCTGCTCAACAACGTCGTCGTCGGCGCGGAGCGGGACGGTGCGCGCCTGCGCGCGCTGCGGGTGCGCGTCGGGCTTCGGGAGCAGCGCCGCGGCGCCGAATGGGTCGTGCTGGCGACGGGCGGCTTCGCGTCGGGCGGCCTGGAGCTCGACTCGCGCTGGGCCGCACGGGAGACCGCGCTCGGCCTGCCGCTCACGGGTGTGCCCGCGGCAGGCGAGGAGCGCTTCCGCCCCGGCTACTTCGATGCGCATCCGATCGCGCGCGCGGGCGTCGCGGTCGACCACGAGCTGCGACCGCTCGATGCCGGCGGCGAGCGCGTGTTCGAGAACGTCCTTGTCGCCGGCGCCACGCTCGCCGGCGCCGAGCCGTGGAAGGAGGGGTCCGGCGACGGGCTGAGCCTCGCCACGGGTCATCGCGCGGCCGAGCTGGTGCTGGCCGCCTCGTCCACCACGACGGCCGCTCCCGCCGCGGCGGCAGGGGGCTGATCGCCGTGGCCACGCGCGCGGGGGATGTGCTCGGGACGCTGTTGATGCGCGAGTCGCTCGACCACTGCGTCAAGTGCACCATCTGCGAGACGTTCTGCCCGGTCTCCAACGTCACGCCGCTGTTCCCGGGGCCGAAGTACACCGGGCCGCAGGCCGAGCGCTTCCGGATCGGGGATGAGCCGTCGCCCGACGCGTCGCTGGACTACTGCTCCGGGTGCGGGATCTGCACACAGGTCTGCCCGCAGGGCGTCCACATCGCCGAGATCAACACGCAGGCGCGTGCGGCGCTCAAGGCCACGAACGGCGTCCCGCTGCGCGACCGGCTGCTCGCCCGGCCGACGCTCGCGGGCCGCCTGGGGACGCCGGCGGCGCCCGTCGTGAACTGGTCGCTGCGCAATCGCATGCTGCGCTTGGCGGTCGAGAAGGCGATCGGCATCCACCACCGCGCGCCGATGCCGCGCTTCGCGGGCCGCACCTTCCAGCGCTGGGCGCGGCAGCACACGACGCCGGCGGCCGAGCGCCGCGTGGCGTTCTTCCACGGCTGCGGCACGAACTACTACGAGCCGCGCCTCGGTGAGATGACGGTCGCGCTGCTCGAGCACAACGGCATCGCGGTCGACGTGCCCAAGCAGGACTGCTGCGGCCTGCCGCTGCAGTCCAACGGCCTTTTCGACGACGCGCGCTCCTACGTGCACCGGCTCGCCGAGCGCCTGGCTCCCTTCGCGCGCTCGGGTGTCGACATCGTCGGCACCTCGACCAGCTGCACGCTGATGCTCAAGCGCGAGGCGATCGAGATCCTTGAGCTCGGTGACGATCGCGCCCTGCGCGACGTCTCCGAGCGCGTCTTCGACGTCTGCGAGTACCTGCTCGCGCTGCACGAGCGCGGTGAGCTGAAGACCGACTTCCAGCCGCTGCCCGAGACGGTCACCTACCACGCGCCATGCCAGCAGCAGGGGCACGGCATCGGCAAGCCGGCGATCGCCCTGATGGCGCTGATCCCCGGGCTGACGGTGATCGAGAGCGACGCGACCTGTTGCGGCGTCGCGGGCACCTACGGGCTCAAGCGCGAGAAGTACGACATCGCGATGAAGGTCGGCGCCGGGCTGTTCCGCCAGGTCGCGGAGAACGAGTCCGACCTCGCGGTCTGCGACTCGGAGACCTGCCGCTGGCAGATCGAGCACGCGACGGGCGTCAAGACGGTCCACCCCGTCGAGATGCTCTTCCGGGCATCCGGTCTGACCTAGTGGGGCAGTAGTGGTCGGGCTCGTGATCGTGTCCCACAGTGCCGCGCTGGCAGAGGGCGTGGTCGAGCTGGCGCGCGAGATGGGCGGGGAGGAAGTGGCGATCGAGGCTGCCGGCGGCATGGACGACGGTGCGGTCGGCACGGACGCCGAACGGGTGCGCGCGGCCGTCGAGCGTGCCCGCTCACCCGACGGCGTGCTGATCCTGATGGACCTCGGCAGCGCGCTGATGAGCGCCGAGATGGCCACGGAGATGATCGAGCCCGACGGTGGACGGGTGCTGCTGTCGGCGGCGCCGCTCGTGGAGGGCGCCGTCGCGGCGGCAGCGCGGGCGCGCGGCGGCGCGTCGCTCGAGGAGGTCGCGGCGGAGGCGCGCGGAGCGCTGCAGATGAAGACCTCGCAGCTCGGCGAGGCTGAGCCGGACGGCGGCGACGGCGCGGTGCCGGTGCCCGAGGCCGTGCCCAAGGCGGCTGGCGATGCGCTCGAGCTGCGGCTGCGGGTCGAGAACCGGCTCGGGCTGCACGCCCGGCCGGCCGCGCGGCTCATCGCCGCGGTGAGCGACCTCGACGCCCGCCTGGAGGTGCGCAACGTCACGCGCGAGACCGGTCCCGCCGACGGGCGCAGCCTGACGGCGCTCGCCGTGCTCGGCGTGCGCCAGGGCGACGAGCTGTCCGTTCACGCGCGCGGCTCGCACGCGCGCGAGGCGCTCGACGCGCTGCGCGCGCTCGCAGCGGACAACTTCGGCGACGCGCCGGACGCCGAGACGGCGGGAGCCGGCGTTACGCCGGAGGATGGCGCGATCCCGCCGTCCGGCGCGGCGGTCGACGCCGGTGCACCGCCGGCCGCGGGCGATCCGACGCCACCCGCGCCGGGCACGCGAATGACCGGCGCGGCAGCATCGACGGGCATCGTGGTCGGGCCGGCGCGCAGGCTGCTCGCACAAGCGCCTCCCGTCGCCGAGCACCCCGCGGGACCGCCCGGCGAAGAGCGCGCGCTGCTCGGGGCCGCGCTCGCTGCGACGCGCGCCGACCTCGAGGCGGCACGCGCAACCGTTCAGGAGCACGGCAGCGTCGAGGAGGGCGAGATCTTCGCCGCGCACGCGCTGCTGCTCGACGACACCGCGCTGGTCGAGCCGGCGCTACGTGCGATCGACGCAGGCGGCTCGGCCGGCCGCGCATGGCAGGCTGCCACCGCCGCCGCGGCAGCCTCGTTCCGGGCGCTCGACGACCCCTACCTGCGCGAGCGAGCCATCGACGTGGAGGACGTCGGCCGGCGCGTGCTCGCGCGGCTCGCGGGCGTCCCGGCGGTCAGCGCGCCGCAGGGTCCCGGCATCGTGATCGCCGACGAGCTGACTCCGGGCGAGGCGGCCGGTCTGGACCCGCAGGTGGCGTGGGCGATCGCGACCGCGCGCGGCGGGCCGACGGGGCATGCCGCGATCCTGGCCCGTGCGCTCGGCATCCCGGCGGTGGTCGGCCTCGGCCCGGCGCTGCTCGCGGTACCGGAGGGCACGGCGCTGGTGCTCGACGGCACGACCGGTGCGCTCGAGGTGGAGCCCGGCGCCGGAACGCTCGCTCAGCACGAGGCGCGCCGTGACGCCGAGGCGACGGCACGCACAGCGCTGCTCGCGCGCGCCGCCGAGCCCGGCGCGATGCGCGACGGACGGCGCGTCGAGATCGTCGCCAACGTCGGCAGCCCCGCCGAGGCGCGACTCGCCGTCGCACAGGGCGCGGAAGGCGTCGGCCTGCTGCGCACGGAGTTCTTGTTCCTCGATCGCGTCACGGCGCCGGACGAGGACGAGCAGGTCGCGGTGCTGAGCGAGATCGCGACCGCGCTCGAAGGCCGGCGCGTGATCGTGCGCACGCTCGACGCCGGCGCCGACAAGCCGCTCCCGTTCCTGCGCCAAGAGCCGGAGGACAACCCGTTCCTGGGCCTGCGGGGGATCCGGCTCTCGCTCGCCGAGCCGGAGCTCTTCCGCACGCAGCTGCGCGCGATCGTGCGCGTCGCCGCCGAGCACCCGCTGGCGCTGATGTTCCCCATGGTCGCCACGCTGGGCGAGCTGCGCGCGGCACGCGCGCTGCTCGACGAGGTCCGCGCCGAGCTGGGCAGTGGCGCGGAGCTCGAGGTCGGCGTGATGGTCGAGGTGCCGGGGCTCGCCCTGCAGGCGGGCGAGTTCGCCCCTGAGGTCGACTTCTTCTCCGTCGGCACGAACGACCTCGCGCAGTACACGATGGCGGCCGAGCGCGGCAACGCCGCGCTCGCGGCGCTGCTCGAGGACTCGGTCTCGCCGGTGCTCGCGCTCGTCGCGTCCGTGACCGCCGCCGCGGCGGCGCACGACCGCTGGGTCGGCGTCTGCGGCGAGCTCGCCGGCGATCCGGAGGCCGCGGTGCTGCTCGCCGGCCTGGGCGTGCGCGAGTTGAGCATGGCCGCGAGCCGGATCCCGGCGGTCAAGGCGGCGCTGCGCGACGCGGATCCGGAGCTCGCGGCGGCGGCGGCCCAGCGCGCCCTTCCGGCGGCCTGGCGGGCCGCGCCCGGCGTCGGCGGCGCGCGGTAGCATCGGCGCGCCTTGGCGGTCTCGAACGTGACCCGGGGTGGATTGCGCTCCGCCCGCCTCCTCGCCGCCGGCACGGCGACGCGGATCCTGCTGACCCCGATCGTCATGGGGCTGGTCCTCGTCGGCGACGACGCGACCGACGTGCTCGCCGCCGCACTGTTCTGTTTTGCCGGGGCTACGGACTACGTCGACGGCTGGCTGGCGCGCCGCTGGCACGTCACGAGCAAGCTCGGCTCGTTTCTCGACACCACGGCCGACAAGCTGCTCGTCTCCGGCGTGCTGATCGCGCTGCTCGCCGCAGACCGCGTGTCACCCTGGATCGTCGCGCTGATCGTCGGCCGCGAGCTCGTGCTGATGGGACTGCGCGGCATGATCGCGTCCGAGGGTGAGGTGATGGCCCCGTCGATGCTGGGCAAGCTCAAGACCTCGATCCAGTTCGTCGCGATCGCGCTGGCGATCCTACGCCCTGGAGATCCGCTGGGCGGCCTCTACGTCGACGAGTGGGCGATGCTCGCCGCCGCCGCGATCACGGCCTGGTCGGGAGCCGACTACCTCGTGCGCGCGCTGCCGGCGCTCGGGCGCGGCGAAGGCGCGCCGTGACCCGCGTCTTCCTGACGGGTGGCAGCGGGCTGATCGGCGGCGCGCTCGCCGCCCGGCTCGCGGGACGCGGCGACGAGCTGGTGGCGCTCGCGCGTTCGGATGCAGCCGAGCAGGCGCTGGCCGCGCATGCGGCCAGAGTGGTACGCGGCGACGTGCTCGACGAGGACGCGCTGGCGGACGGGATGGCGGGCTGCGAGCTGCTCTACCACGTCGCCGGCATCAACACGCTGTGCCCCGACGACCCGGCCGCGCTCCTGCACGTCAACGTGCGCGGCGCCGAGGCGGCAGTGCGCGCCGCCGCACGCGCAGGTGTGCGGCGCGTCGTGCTGACCTCGTCGGCGGCGGCGCTCGGGGAGCCGCAGGGGACCGTCGGCCGTGAGGACACGCTCCACCGTGGGGGGTATCTCTCGGTCTACGAGCGCTCCAAGCACGAAGGCGAGCTCGCGGCGTTCGCGGCCGCACGCCGCGCGGGTGTCGAGCTCGTCTCGGTGAATCCCTCTTCGGTCCAGGGACCGGGCCGCGCGGGCGGCACGGGGCGGATCATGATCGCGTACCTCAACGGTCGCCTGCGCGTGTTCGTCGACACGCAGATCAGCATCGTGGACATCGCCGACTGCGTCGAGGCGCACGTGCTGGCCGCCGAGCGCGGCGAGGCCGGTGAGCGCTACGTGATCAGCGGCGCGACGATCAGCTCGCACGAGGCGCTGGACATCGTCTCGGGCCTGTCGGGCGTGCGTCATGACGTCAGGTTGCTGCCGGCGCCGCTCGCACGCGCCGCCGGAGCGATCGTCGAGGGCGTCTTTCGCGCACGCGGCAAGTCGCCGCCTGTGTGCCGCGAGATGGTCCGGACGCTGCTGCACGGGCATCGCTACGACGGCTCGCGCGCCACCCGCGACCTGGGCGTTCAGTACACGCCCGCGGCCGACACGTTCAGGCGCACGATCGACTGGGCGGTCGCGCAAGGGCTGGTGCGCCAGGCCGACGGACTTCTCCGGCGCCCGCCCGGGTAATCAGACCTCGACCGATCGAGCGAGCAGACGGAGGTTCCGACATGGAGCGCCACGACGAGACCGGAGCGCAGGCGGCACGGGACGTCGCCGACGACCGCACCGACGCCACCGACGAGCGCACCGATGAGCGCACCGACGCCCGCGACGCCCGCACCGAGCACGAAGGCGCAGCGCGGGCCGGGAACGCCGGTCACGACGGACCGGCGCAGTCCGAGCAGACCGACGAGGGCTTCGAGACCGGCTATGACCAGGAGCGCGACACCGCCGAGGAGCAGCTCGAGCCGAACTTCGCCCGCGGCATCGCGGAC
>Ga0136622_10001351_pt1 | contig 10126 bp, 7 predicted proteins | sample AntDrymUQ4482106_2_FD_104803 | JGI IMG/M metagenome (GOLD analysis project Ga0136622, IMG submission 104803) | Polar desert sand microbial communities from Dry Valleys, Antarctica - metaG UQ448 (21.06) | ecosystem: Environmental > Terrestrial > Soil > Desert | place: Antarctica: Dry Valley...
ACCAGCTCCAGCACGCCCTTCTCGCGTGAGAGCCGCCCTGCGTAGAGCACCTCGGGCGGCTCGGCCTCCTCGCCCACCTCGGTCGGAAGGTCGATGCCGCTCGGAATCACGCGCACCTGGCGGGCGCCGAGCTCCGTCGCCGCCTCCGCGAGCGCGGTCGAGGCGCAGACGACGAGCCGGGCACGCCGCAGCACGAGCCGAGCCAGTGGCGGTGCGCGCCGGGCGAGCTCGACGTCCGTTCCCCAGAGCTGAACGACGACGGGCCGACCGGTGGTGAGCCCGACGGCGCCCGACGGCAGCCAGTGGGCGTGGACGACGTCGGCATCCCGCGCAGCCCGCCGGGCCGCACGGGCGAAGCCGGCGAGCAGGGCGGGAAGCAGAACGGCCTTCCACGGCCGCGCCCGCAGGTTGCCGACGACGCCGGCTCCGTAGGCGATCCCGAAGTGACGGAAGGAGCCAGGCCCGACGACCTCGACGCTCATGCCCTCGTTCCGCAGACGCTCGACGGCGTCCGCGATGAATCGTCCCGCCGCATCCCCCGCGTTCCTGGGATACGAGGTCGTCAGGACGACGACCTTCAAGTCCAGCAGCCGATGACCACTCCCAGCGCTGCACAGACCGCGCCGCGGTTCACTCGGCGGGTAGCAGGGTGCGCAGCGCGTCATCGAGCTTGACGACCGTCCGGCTCCGTGCCATCGCGCCACATCGAACCATACGGTTGCCGACCTCGGAAGACCGCGGGTGCAGCCACGGCGAGGATGGCGAAGGCATAGAAGTAGTAGAAGATCATCGTGAGGTAGAAGAGATTCGCCGCGAGCGTTCCGGCGAGCGCGGCCGTCAGACCCCAGGCGAGCGGCCGGAGCCGGGCCGCCACCGGGTCTCCCGAAGCCGCGAGCGCGCGGCCGAGCCTCCGAGCGTCCCGCAGCCGCACGAACAGCCAGCGCAGGAACACCCCGAACAGGAGCGTCCCGACGAGCCCCGTCTCGACGAGGAGCGCGACGTAGAAGGAGTGCGGGCCCCAGTTCGTCCTGCCCGTGACGAACTCGTAGTAGACCGAGAAGTTGTTGAGGCCGAGGCCGAAGAGCGGGTGCGTGGAGAGCACGTCGGGGATGAAGTCGTAGACGGCGAAGTGCGCCGAGGTCGCCCGGTCGCCCGTCTCGAAGCGGGAACGCACGACGATCTCGAAGAAGTCGAGCTTCCGCACGACGATCGCGCCGAGTACGAGCGCCACCGCCCCGAGGGGGACGAGGAGGGCCCGCGAGACGGCGAAGCCGCGGTAGGGCACCGCCAGGACGAGCGCGCCGACCGCAAGCCCGAGGAGGCCGCTGCGCGAGAGCGTCGCCAGCTCCATCAGGAGCAGGAAGGTCAGGAGGGCCGCGAGCGGGACGCGGAGGCGATGACCACGCTCGAGTCGCAGGTAGAGCGGCGTGACGACGAGCAGCGGCACCAGCAGCATGACCCCGAGGTGGTTCGGATCCCCGGTGAGCGCGTTCGTGCGGAGCACCTGCTCGCCCTCGACGGCGCCGTAGACGTTGATCGCGCTCGCACCCCCCGTCAGCGGCGCGAGCACCGCCTCGTCGAGGTTCAGGCCGGCACGCGCGGCGAAGAGCTGGACGACGCCGTAGCCGGCGTTCGCCGCCATGCCCGCGACGAGCACGCCGAGCGTCACCCAGTAGAAGCGCTGGGGCCGGCGGAGCAGCAGGGCGACACCTGCGGCGAGGAAGAGGAAGTGGAGCACGAACTTCGCGAGTCCCTTCGCGTACTGGGCCAGCGCCTGCTCGGTCTCGAGGTTGAAGAAGCCGATCCCGTAGACGAGCAGGAAGAGGGCGAGGAACGCGAGCACCGTCACCGCCGCGCGGGGGGCCCGCCGGTCCCCGAGCGCGAGCCGTTCGGCCGCGAAGGCAAGGAGGAAGAGAACGGTGAGGACGTCGGCCAGGCTGACGTCGCCGGCCACGTTCCAGTGGAGCTTGGCGAAGGTGATGCTGAAGACCGTCGCGAGGAACCAGAAGGCGGTGAGCCGCTCACCGCGCGTCATTGCACATCGCCCCAATAGCGCTCGCCGTGCTCGCGGTAGAACGCCAGCGAGCGCGCGAGCCCCTCCTCCAGGCCCACCGTGGGCCGCCAGCCGAGGCGCTCCTCGATCTTCCCGAAGTCGCCGAAGTAGTCGCCGATGTCGATCGCCCGCCTCTCATCCGGGAACGGCACCACCCGGTACGACCCCTCCCCGTTGGCGTCGACCAGCCGCTGCGCCAGCTCCAGCAGGCTCACCACCTCGTCACTCCCGAGGTTGAACACCTCGCCCCGGGCCGCCTCGTGGCACGCGGCCAGCAGGAACGCGCGGACGGCGTCGTCCACGAAGGTGAAATCGCGCCGCTGCCTGCCGTCTCCGAAGATCGGCAGCTCCTCGCCGGCGAGCAGCGTCCGCAGCCACGACCCGAGGAACGTCTGGCGGGCATCCCGTACCCGCATCCGCGGCCCGTAGGTGTTCGTCAGCCGGAGCACGGAGACCCGCAGGCCGTACACCTCGGCGTAGAGCCGGTGATACCACTCCCCCGCCGTCTTGTTGATCCCGTTCACGTCGACCGGCTGGATCGGGTGCAGCTCGTCGACCGGGAGGTAGCGCGGGCGGCCGTAGATCTGCCGGGTTCCGGCGAAGACGATCGTGATGTCCGGATTGTGGCGGCGGCACGCCTCGAGGATCGAGAGCTGCGCGCGGCAGTTGATCTCGAGGTCCGTGCCGGGATCGGTCATCGAGTCGAGATGGCTCGTCTGGCCGGCGAGGTTGAAGAGAACGTCCTGACCGCGGACGAGATAGCGGAGGCTGTAGGGGTCGCGCACGTCGGAGACGTTGACGGTCAGCCGGTTCTCGAGGCCCTCGATGTTCGCCAGATTGCCGCCGTACTCGGCCACGAGCGAGTCCACCAGCACGACGCGGCTGCCGGCCTCCACGAGCTCGCGGGCGAGGTTCGAGCCGATGAAGCCGAGCCCGCCCGTGATCAGGACTCGCTTGCCGCGGAAGCGCTCGGCCAGCTCGGGCGCGATCACGTCGGGGCAAGCCAGGCTGCGAGCTCGGAGAGATCCGTGAAGACGATCGCTGCGCTACGCCGCGCGGTGGTCTCGAGCGCCCGCTCGGAACGCTTCGGGGAGGGCGGGAAGACGTCGGCCCCGAGTGCGACCGGCACGCCGAGGGAGCGTGCGGCGAGGACCGTCGCGACGACGCGCCACCGCTCGCGGGTGGAGGGCGCGTGAGGCGGGGCATCGAGCGCGAAGACGACGAGCGCCTCGCAGCCGGCGAGCTCCTCCAGGAACGCTTGTCCGCCTCGCGGAAGTGGTGCGCTGCTCCCGCCCGCACGAAGCCGGCGCGCGGCGCGCACGAGCGTGCCGGTGCGCCCGGCGAGAACGGTGCCCAGGCCGATCCCCGCGCCGCCGGGAGTGTCCCCGAGCAGGTACGGGCGCAGTCCCGGCAACCGCGGATAGCCGTGGCGTGCCGGGGGGTCGCTTCCCGAGAGAACGAGGGGCTCGAGCTCGGGAAGGACGGCAAGGAGCTCGGCCAAGCCCTCGACGGCCCCTTCGTCCCCCATGACCGCGAGCCGGCGCCGCGGCCCGACCTCGACCTCGACCGCGAGCTCGCAGCCGAACCAGCGCACGTGCTCGTGCACCAGATCGAGCTCAAGCCGGTAGCGGCCCGGAGCGGAAGGCGCAAGCACGTGGACAGGGACGATGTCCATGCCGCCGGCTGCTACCTCGGCCGGGAAGTGCGTGCGCAGCTCGACGCCGTCGATCGGCTCACCTCCGGTCGTACCCCAGCGCGCTGCGAGCCGGATCTCGGGCTCGGCCTCGCGTCCCCAGCCCCACGCCTCTCCTCCGAGATTGCGCACGCGCACGTCGAGCGTCCGCTGCTCACCGGCCGTCAGTGTGGGAGGAGGCTCGAGCAGCTCGAGGCCGGCCCGGTAGTCGCCGCGGGCCAGCGAACGTCCGGGCCAGAGCCGGTCGATCTGCTCACGCGTCGCGCGGCCGAGATTGACGGCCGGACCCCGGGGCGGGTCGCCGGCGCCGAGCACGCCTTCCACGAGGCTGCGCTCGCGCTCGGGGAGGGCCGCCGTCCGCGCGCCCGGCCGCAGCTCGGGCACGTAGAAGGCGTGGTTCAGCGCCCGGCCCGCGATGCGCATCCCCGGGCGAAGCCGTTCGTACCTGCGCGCCTTCTCGAGTCGTGCGGCCCGCGAGCGGACGAGCGGATCCACGTGCCAGAGGGGCAGATCGGGGAAGCGGCCGGGACCGAGGCAGACGATCGGTCGATGGAACTCGTTGGAGAAGCGCAGGAAGCGCGAGTCGTTGCGGACGAGCCGCAGCTGGTAGTCGGGCCGCCAGGGCGCCTCGTCCAGGTAGGTGGCCGCGTCCGGGTAGAGCCAGCGGCGCGGGAGCCAGTAGTGCGTGAGCTCCTCGGCCTCGAGCAGAAGGGGCAGCGCGGCGAGAAGCCTGGCGCTCGGGATCTCGTCGTCGTCGACGCTCAGAACCCAGTCCCCGCTCGCCTCTTCGTGCAGCCAGGGAAGCGGCCTGTCGACCGGCTCGGCGTACGGGTAGAGGATCAGCCGGTCGGCGACGCCTGCGAGCCGCGAGAGGAGAGCCGGATCGGCGCGGTCGTCGACGGCGACGAGGATCTCGTCCGCGACCGGTCGGAGCAGCGAGAGGATGGCGGCGAGCCGGGCCGCGGGGCCGGCCGTCATGCAGCAGACGGTCAGGGTTGCGGCTCGGGGCGGTTCGGCTGCGATCGCCGGCGTCTCGAGCGGCCTGCGCTCGCTGACGCTCATGCAACCCTCGGGCGGAAGAGAAAGCCGCGGTGCTCTACCGGGCTCTCCGGCGCTCCTTCGGCGGAGAGAGACGCCTCGACGAGCAGCTCGCGTACGAGCCCCTGTCCCGCCGCCTCTGCCGCCGCGACGAGCTCGTCGCGGTTGACGACCCACCCGAGGTACTCCGTTCCGTAGCCGTAGGCGTACGGGCGCTGGACGACGACGAACGACGGGCTCACCCGCGCGACCGGAAGCCGCGTGACGGAGAGGTAGCCGCGCGCGGCCCCGGCGAGCTTCGCGAGCGCCGCGGCCCAGTCGCGGCTGTACTGCAGCGAGCCGCTCGCGAGCACGAGGTCGTACGAGCGGTCGAAGCACGACTCGTCCGAGACGAAGCGGGCCTCCGGGAAGAGCTCGCGTCCGAGCGCCGCCAGCTTCGGCACGTCCTGGCAGTGGTAGTCGATCTCGATCCCGGGCAGGACGGCGCGGCTCACGAGCAGGTAATGCCCGATCCCGCCGCCCCAGTCAAGCACGGAAACCCGCTCCCGGCCCCCAGCGGCCAGCGCGAGCGCGTAGGCAAACGAGACCAGCGTGTTGTGAGCTGCACGATCCTCGGTCGCCACGGTGTCGCCGACGACCTCGTGGGCGATCCCGAGCGGGCCGCTGCCCTCGAGGGCCCTGACGAAGGAGGGCCACCTGCGCCTGTAGGACTCGACGATCTCGTCCACGTCCCAGCCCCGGACCTTCGGATCGCTGTCCTCCCGCGCCCAGCCCTCGGGGACGTACTCCCACTCGGGCGGGTCCCCGGAGACCGCCCCCCGTTGGGGCACCGGGAGCTGCTCGGAGTTCCGGAGGCGGCTCCTCCCCTCCTTCAGCGCCGCCCAGAGAAGCGGCGGCGTCACGGCCTTGACCGCGAGCCGCACACGCGCGGCCAGGGGAGCCGCCCCGGGCTCCGTCACGAGCTCGCCCGCAGCACCGCTTCGCACACCGCGCTCTGCTCCTCGTCGCGGAGCTGCGGATAGAGCGGGAGGCTGAGGGTCTCCGCACTCAGGCGCTCGCTGACGGAGAGAGCGCCGTCGGAGCGGGCGAGGTCGGCGTAGGCAGGGTGCTTGTGCACAGGGCGAGGGTAGTGGACCAGCGTCTCGACCCCGAGTGCCTCGAGCGCCCGCCGCAGGGCGTCTCGCCGCGGTGTGCGGACGGGGAAGAGGTGGTAGACGTGCCGTCGGTCCGGCGCCTCGGCGGGCAGCTCGAGATCCGTGCCGGCGAGTCGCTCGAGGTAGGTGCCGGCGAGCGAGCGCCGGCGCTCGTTCCAGGGCGCGAGTCGGGGCAGCTTGGCCGCGAGCACCGCTGCCTGAACCGTGTCGAGCCGGCTGCTGGCGGCACGTGTGACCGAGAGGTACCGCGTCGACTCGCCATAGCTCCGTGCGAGCCGCACGCGCTCCGCCACCTCTCCGTCGTCGGTGACGACCGCGCCGGCGTCCCCGAGCGCCCCGAGGTTCTTCGTCGGGTAGAAGCTGAAGGCCGCTGCGTCGGCCAACGTGCCCGCCCGCCGTCCACGGTACTCGGCGCCGTGCGCCTGCGCCGCATCCTCGACGACGCTCAGCCCGCGGGCGCGAGCGACGGCCAGGATCGGCTCCATCTCGGCGCACTGGCCGTACAGGTGGACGGGAACGATCGCGCGCGTCCGCTCGGTGACGGCGCTCGCCGCGGAAGCCGGATCGAGCGTGCCCGTCCGTGGGTCGACGTCGGCGAGCACCGGTGCCGCGCCGGCCTGCACGATCGCCGCGACGGTCGGAACGCACGTGTTCGCAGCCGTCACGACCTCGTCGCCCGGCCCCACCCCCACGGCGCCCAGCGCGAGCGCGAGCGCGTCCGTTCCGGACGCAACCCCGACCGCGTGCCCGGCGCCGCAGAAGGAGGCCCAAGCCAGCTCGGAGGCACCCACCGCAGGTCCAAGGGTGAACCGACTCTCACGCAAGGCCTCTTCCAACGCCCGTGAGACGGGCGCGTGAACCTCTTCCGTCTCGCGGCCGAGCTCGAGGAACGGCACCTTCACGGCAGGCTGCGCACGAGCTCGGCCAACTCCTCCACGCGGGCCGCCCGCGAGAGCCGCTCGCGCTGGTCGGGCTCGAGCGGCGTGCCGTCGAGGGTTCCCGCCTCCCAGCGCTCGACGAGGGACCGGAGCGCTTCCCTCAGGGCGGGCACGTCCTCCGTCGGGGCGACGACCCCCGCGCCCGTCTCGCGGATCAGCGCGGCGGCGGCGCCGTCGGGAGGCACGGCGGCGAGGATGGGTCGCTCCGCCGCGAGATACTCGAAGACCTTGCCGGAGAGGACACCGCGCCCGCGGCCACCCGCCTCGGGGATGAGGAGGAGGAGGGCCTCGGAGTCCCGCTGCAGCTCGAGCGACCGGCGGCGCGGCGCAAAGGGGATCAGCTCGAGGCGGTCACCGAGCCCGAGCCCATCGGCCCAGGCGCGATCTGCCGAGCGGAAGTCGCCGACGAAGCGGGCGACGACATCGAGGTCGGACTCGGCGAGCGCGGTCAGAAAGGGACGCGGGTCGCGCTTCCCGAAGAAGCTGCCTGTATGGGTGATCCGGAAGCGGGCGCCGCGCCGGTACGTGAGGCCGGCGAAGTCGTCGAAGTCGCATCCGTTCGGGATCGTGACCACGGGGCCTCGCGGACGGAACCCGCGCGCCTCCTCGGCGATCGCCTCGGAGACTGCGACGACGGCATCCGCCGAGCGCGCCACGAGGTGTGCGACCGCATGCTCCCCGGTCTCCTTCGCCCTCACGATCAGCCGCTCGGCGTTTCGATGCGGGTGAGCGACGAGGGAGTCCCTGAGGTCGGCGACCCAGCGCACGCCCGTCGCGCGTTTCTTCACCGCCGCCCCGACGAGATGGACCGAGCTCGGCGGCGAGGTGGTGAGAACGACGTCGATCCCCTCCTCGCGCACGATGCGCAGAGCCGCGGGGATGGCCGTGAGGTTCCAGGTCACGTTCTCGTCGGGAACGAGCGTGCGCCGCAGCAGCAGGCGCGCCTGCGTGGTGGCGCGCTCGAGCCCCTGGGTTCCGTACAGCTCCTCCGCCGGCCTGCGCCCCTTGGGCCCGATGTAGCGAGCCCGGTGGATCCACGCCTGCGAGGGCAGCGGCAGATCGGTGTCACGGTGGATCCACCTCGGATCGTCCGGAGCGAGCACGTGCGTCTCGATGCCGAGCGCCGGCAGGTGCGTCGCGAGCTTGAGCGGACGCTGCACCCCGCCGCCGCCGGCCGGCGGGAAGTAGAGCGTGACCAGAAGAAGTTTCATCAGTGTGGGGGAACCCATGGTTCCCCCACAGGCCCCCTCCTTCGAAGCTTGACGCGCCGGAGCCGCGTGGTGGCTGCGCCGGGCAGAGCCCGGCTCCGCCGAAACAGGCGTGGGCTACGACTGCTGGAGTAGCGCATGAGCTCTAGAGCAATCCGCCGAGCGGGTCGCCCACGATCAGGAAGCGCAGGTCGAGCACCGCTGAGCCGACGAGGAAGACCACGATCGTCGGTCGCAACAACCGGCTCCGGAGGGCCCACCCGAGCGCGAGCGCGAAGGCGCAGGCCCATGCCGGCGCTGTCGTCAACATGAACGTCGCCTTGATCGTGTCGCCGTCGCCGGTCGGGTAGCTGATCGCGTAGTACAGAAAGCCGAGGAGGCCGAGGAGCGGGAGCACCGCGACCGCGAGGAAGGCGGGAGCGCGCGCCAGCGAGCGCCGGCGCAAGGAGCGCGCGAGCAGCGCGAGCCAGCCGGCGAAGGCGAGGAGCGTCGGCAGCAGCCCGAGCCCGCTCTGCTGGCGGAGCTCCGCCTTCACGTGCCCCTCCGGCAGCGTCAGCGCTCCCCAGGCGAAGATGCCGAAGTAGTCGCCCCAGAGCTCCGTGTAGACGGTGGGCGCGAGCGCGTTGATGAACTTCGGACGGTAGGGCTCGGTGAACACGTCGGGCAGCCCGAGCTCCGTGTAGAAGGAGGCCGGACGGCTCTCGAGCAGGTTCGTCGCGGGGCGCGGCAGGCCGAGAACCGGCTTGCCCTTGCGGATCGCCTGCGTCACGTAGACGGGCGCAGCGACGACGGACGTCACGAGCAGGATCACGAGCACGCTGCCGAGCGCCGCCCGGCGCGGGGCGTAGCCCGTGAAAGCGGCTGCGACGAGCGCAAGCAGGACGGCGACGTAGGTCCAGAGGATGTGGGGCTGGACGACCACCCCGAGCAGGAGCACCGCCGAGAGGACGAGCGAGGGCGGAAGGCCGAACGAGCGGCGGACGATCATGCGGACGCCCAGGTAGAGCGCAGCCGTCGACAGGAGCAACCCGAGCGTCCCCGGGTGGTACATCGTGGTCGTCTTCAGCACGGGCGGGACGAGGGCGAAGAAGGCCACCGTCGCGACGTGCAGCCACGGTCGGGCGGGCCAGAGCAGTCGTGCGAGCGCCAACACGAGCAGGGCCGCGAGGAAGACGAAGGCCACGTTCACGTACAGCATCGGCTTGTAGCGATCCTCGACCCCGTACTCCTCGCCGAAGAGGTGCACGTAGCCTGCGACGGCGTAGAACCCGGGAGGCTTGTAGGAACCCTCCGTCGAGCCGGGGAGAACGTCGTCCTCGATCAGGGCGCGCGCGTACTCCTGGTGCGTCTCGGCGTCGTAGCCGTTCACGGACGGCGTCTTGTATGCATTCCAGACGGCTGTCCCGAGCAGCGCGGCGAGCATCAGCGCGAGGGCCGCACGGTAGGCGATGCGTTCGTGCCCGCGTAGCCTCGCCTGGGCGCGCGCGCGCTGCAGTGTCGCCCCGAGCTCCGTTTCCCGCCGCTGGACGTCGACCGTCACCCCGGCAGTATGCTCAGAGGCCGCGACGTCGAGCCTCCCTACGGCGAGAGCCGGACCAGCGTGTAGCGCCCGTCCCGGTACAGCACGGGGAGGGCGAGATCCACGTCGAAGCGCGAGCGGTCGATGACGAGCCAGTCCGCGCCGAAGCTCCGCGGGATCGACACGCTGCCGGTCGCAAAGAAGCGCCGCACCCGATCTCGCCGCTCGTAGGGCCGGTTGCGCTCGGTGTCGGCCACATGCCCCGGCGGCGCGGCCGAGACATAGACGGGCGCTGACGCCGCGATCCGGTAGCTCGTCTCGAGGTCGGAGAAGATCCGCGCCCGTTCCGGTACGCGCTCGCGGAGCGCCTCCACCAGCCCCGGAGTGAGCGGACTCGGCCGCCTTCGCTCGGAGGGGCTCCAGTTGGCGGAGGCATGGTTTGCCACGGGCAGGACGAAGAGCAGCACGGCACCCGCCGCCAGTGCTCCCCGTCGCTCGAGCGCGGCCCGCCGGCCGAAGGAGA
>Ga0136622_10001352_pt1 | contig 10123 bp, 6 predicted proteins | sample AntDrymUQ4482106_2_FD_104803 | JGI IMG/M metagenome (GOLD analysis project Ga0136622, IMG submission 104803) | Polar desert sand microbial communities from Dry Valleys, Antarctica - metaG UQ448 (21.06) | ecosystem: Environmental > Terrestrial > Soil > Desert | place: Antarctica: Dry Valley...
CGAGCAGCTTCCAGGAGAGGTGGCCGAGTGGCTGAAGGCACTCGCCTGCTAAGCGAGTATGGGGCTCAACCCCCATCGCGGGTTCGAATCCCGCCCTCTCCGCTCTACACTGCACGACCCCCCTGCGCCCGTAGCTCAGCTGGATAGAGCGTCGGTCTACGGAACCGAAGGTCACAGGTTCGAATCCTGTCGGGCGCGCTGCAAAGACCCTGCAAACCGTGGGTTTTCTTTGGCAGCAGAGTACCACGGACTGGTTGTTCTCCCGAGTTTTTCTCCCGAACCGGGCTGAGAGAGAAGCTCTGCAGGGCACCGAGGGCTTCGGGTCCTGCCGGCTGGCCCGCAGCGTTTGGCGCGCACCGCTTTGTGGCAATTTGCCGGTAGTACGCAACAACCTCATCGACGGACAAGGGTTCCGAAGGAGACATCAAGGTGCCGCGCCCCATCCCGGACGTGCTTGTGGACCAGGTCGCTCATCGTCTGGCGGTTCTTGCTCAGCCTTTGCGGATCCGGATGATCGAGCGTCTTGAGCTCGAAGGTGAGATGTCCGTCCAGGCTCTGGCCGATTCGCTGGACGCTACGCAGCAGAACATCTCGCGCCATCTCGCGATCCTGTATGGGAGCGGGATCGTCGATCGGCGGCAGGACGGGCGCCAGGTCTGGTACCAACTCATCGACAAGGCGGCGATCTTGCTCCTGGACGACGTGGGGGCGCAGCTCGTCAATCGCTTCCGTCGGTTTGCCCCGCCCATCGGCGGCGAGCAGATGGATTAAGGAGCGGGCTGAGCTGCTGCCGGTAGCCTCGCGCCGCTCGAAGACTTGCGGAGGAATGGGTTGGAAGTCTCCAGCGCTCCGCCGCCGGCGTCGATGTGCCGAGGGTGGCCAGCTCTGCGCGATCTACAGACAAGCGAACTCCGTCGCCGGCCGTCCGCGCCACGGCCGGCACTGGTCTCCCCGGGAGCCACGGGACGGAAGGCTCGCGGCCACGGGCGGGCGCCCGGCGGTCTTCTTCGATCGTTCCGGCCTCGCGCGACGTTCGGGAGGTTGCTGCGCGCCGCCTGCGCGTGCTTGGGCATCCCATCCGACTTCAGCTGCTCGAAGTCCTGGCGAACGGCCCTCGCTCGGTCACCGATCTCGCGCGCATCCTCGGCGTGGAGCACCAGCTCGTCTCGAAGCACCTGACGGAGCTGCTTCGCTGCGAAGTCGTCGTGCGCCGTCAGGAGGGGAACTTCGCGCTCTACTCGCTGCCCGATGCGCTCACCCTGAAGGCCGTGGCTCTCATCTGTCGCAGCGTGGCCGACGATCGAGCGCGTCTCGCTCGGCTGGCCGAGGACGCGCAGGCGAGCAGCGAGAACCAGCCCGCCGGGTACTCGCGCAGCGTCGGAGATCGGCATCGGGCTCGCTGAGCATGCTGTCGTCGCAGATGAAGCGCTCCGTGCGCACGCAGCCGCCCGCGACTGCGTCCATCTGACGTGTCGCGCAACCGGCATGGGTTGTCAAGACTGCGAGGGTGCAGGCGACTCGATGACCATGACGAAGCGGAAGAACGAGGCGCTCAGTGCAACTGGTCGATGACCGGCTGATCCTCTCCGCGTCGGACCTGATCAACCATCTCGAGTGCGCGCACCTCACGAGCCTTGACCTTGGCGTAACAAGGGGCGCGCTGGCGCTGGAGGAGACACGCACGGATGCCGCCGATCTGGTTGCGCGCAAGGGTGACGAGTTCGAGCTCACCTACGTCGCGTCGCTACGAGCCGCGGGCCGCGAGGTGGTCGAGATCGTCAGCGAGCCCGGACTGGAAGGCCTGCGCCGGGGCGCAGAGCGAACTCTGGACGCGATGCGCGGCGGCGCTGAGGTGATCTATCAGGCCGTGCTCTTCGACGGCCAGCGTTGGCGGGGCTACGCGGACTTCTTGGAGCGCGTGGACTCGCCGTCGGAGCTGGGCGAGTGGAGCTACGAAGTGGCCGACACCAAGCTCGCGCGGCGCGTGAAGTCGTACTTTCTGTTGCAGCTGTGCTTCTACTCGGAGCTGCTCACAAGCGCGCAGGGCGAGGCGCCCGAATGGATGCACGTCGTACTCGGTAGTCGAGCGCGTGAGAGCTTGCGGTTGGCCGAGTTCGCGGCGTACTACCGGCGGGTGAAGGCGCGCTTTGAGCAGGTGCTGGAGGCCGGCGGCGGCGGGACGTATCCCGATCCGGTGGAGCATTGCGGGCTCTGTCGCTGGGAGGGCGTCTGTGACGCGCGCCGAGAGGCCGACGACCATCTGAGTCTGGTCGCGAACATGCGCCGCAGCCAGACGCTGCGCCTCAACGAGGCAGGTCTCGCAACCGTCGCCGAGCTTGGTGCGGCGGTGCCGGCCCAGCGGCCGGCGCGCATCGGCGCGCACACCTTCGAGGCGCTGCGCGAGCAGGCTCGCCTGCAGGTCGAGCAGCGCACCGGCAAGCCGCGCTATGAGCTGCTGGCGCCTGAGGAGGGCCGCGGTTTCGCGCGGCTGCCGCAGCCGTGTGAGGGCGACGTGTTCTTCGACATGGAGGGTGACCCGTTCTTCGAGGACGGCCTGGAGTACCTGTTCGGCGTGACCTGGATCGAGGCGGGCGAGCCGCGCTTCCGGGCGTTCTGGGCGACGAGCCGGGCGGAGGAGAAGCGTGCGTTCGAGGACTTCATCGACTTCGTGATGGACCGTCTCGACCACTGCCCCGACTTGCACGTCTATCACTACGCGCCGTACGAGCCGACGGCGCTCAAGCGGTTGATGGGGCTGCACGCGACGCGTGAGGACGAGATCGATCACCTGCTGCGCAACGAGGTGCTGGTCGACCTCTACGCGGTCGTGAGGCAGGGGCTGCGGATCTCCCAGCCGAGCTACTCGATCAAGAAGGTCGAGGTGTTCTACATGGCGCAGCGCGACACGGAGGTCGCTGAAGGCGGCGATTCGATCGTCGCCTTCGAGGAGTTCCTGGAGACGGGCGATGGGTCGCTGCTGGAGGCGATCGAGCGCTACAACGACGACGACTGCCGCTCGACCTGGCTGCTGCGCGACTGGCTGCTGGAGCGCCGAGCCGAGGCGGTCGAGAGCTTCGGGCAGGACATCCCGTGGATGCCCGCGCCCGAACCGTGGCAGCCGGACCCCGGGGACGCCGCGGAGCTCGACGAACTGCGCAGCGCACTGATCGCCGGCGCGCCTGAGGAGCCAGCCGAGCGCGACGGTGACGAGCATGCCCGGTGGTTGCTCGGGCAGCTGCTCGACTATCACCGGCGGGAGGCCAAGCCGGAGTGGTGGGCGTACTTCGAGCGCCTCGATGCCGACGAGCAGCAGCTCGTCGAGCTCGATACCGAGGCGCTCGGTGGACTCACCGACGCGGGCATCGCGCCCCGTCCGCTGCCCCCGCCCGCCCGCTCGACGATCTACACGGTTCGGTTCCCGCCCCAGGAGCACAAGATCGGCCCGGGGGACTACGTCGACCCGGCGACGGAAAAGGGGGTCAACGTCGTACGCGTCGACGACGCGGAGGGCATCGTCGAGATCCGACGCGCGACCTCGCGAGCCGACGAACCGCTGCCACGCGCGCTGATCCCCGGGACGCCCTACGACACGCGCGTGCAGCGCGCGGCCCTACGTCGCCTCGCGAGCGACGTGCTCGACCGCGGGCTAGAGGCCGGCGGCCGATATGCCGCGCTGCGCGCGATCGTGCGGCGAGACGCCCCGCGCTCGGCGGCCCGTCCGGCAGGCGGCGCGCTTCAGCACGGCGCGTTCGACCTCGACGTGGCGAAGGCGTTGGCCGCCGGCCTCGACGACAGCTCGCTATTCGTCCAAGGACCGCCGGGTTCGGGCAAGACGTACACCGGCGCGCACCTGATCTGCCACCTGCTGTCGCGAGGCGCGCGGGTCGGGATCGCCTCCAGCAGCCATGCGGCGATCCACAACCTGCTGAGCGAGGTCGAGCGCTTCGCCGGAGAGGACCCCGGATGGCGGGGCGTGAAGAAGCACAGCGGAACGCCCGAGAGCCGCTTCCGCTCCGCACGCGAGGAGCCGCTCATCGACAACTCCGACGACATTGGTGGGTTCGCCGACGGCGACTGCCGCTTGGTCGCCGGCACGGCGTGGCTGTTCGCTCGCCCCGAGCTGGACAGCACGCTGGACTACCTGTTCGTCGACGAGGCCGGTCAGATATCGCTGGCGGACGCCCTGGCGATCGGCACGAGCGCGCGCAACCTGGTGCTTCTGGGCGATCCGCTGCAGCTCGCGCAGGTCTCGCAGGCCGTCCACCCCCCGGGCGCGGGCGCCTCGGTCCTCGAGCACCTCTTGGGTGAGCACGCGACGATCCCGTCCGAGCGTGGCCTGTTCATCGACGAGACGCGGCGCATGCACCCCGACGTGTGCCGCTTCATCTCCGAGGCGATCTACGAGGGCCGCCTGGAATCGTTTGCCGACTGCGCTCGCCAGAGCCTGAACGCCCGCGGCGAGCTCACGGGCACGGGCGTGCGCTACGTCCCCGTCGCACACGACGGCAACGCCCGCCAGTCCACCGAGGAGGCCCGCGAGGTCGCCCGATGCGTCGACGGGATGCTCGGCGCCGATTACACGACGGCGGAGGGTGAGGTCCGACCGCTGCGGGCCGACGACATCATGGTCGTCGCCCCGTACAACGCGCAGGTGCGCTGCCTGCGCGAGCACCTTGCTGATGGCGTCCGGGCCGGCACCGTTGACAAGTTCCAAGGCCAGGAGGCGGCCGTCGCGTTCTTCTCGATGGCCACGTCGAGCGGCGCCGAGCTGCCGCGCAACCTGGAGTTCCTCTTCAGCCGCAATCGCCTCAACGTGGCCGTCTCGCGCGCCCGCTGCCTCGCCGTGCTCGTCTGCAGCCCCGAACTCCTGCACGTGCGGTGCCGCTCAGCACAGCAGATGCGGCTGGTCAACGCGCTCTGCCTGCTCGTCGAGGTGGCCGCCGAGCAGGATGCGGGAATCGCCAGGTGACCGATGTGCGGGCGACCAGCTTTCTGCTCATCTCATGTGTCCCATTAAGCGCGACGAGCACATCGTCGGCGTGGACGCGACGGTGCTCGACTCCTGGCGCTGTGCCCCGACCGGGTCGACTCGAACGTGCCGATCTGTTTGGCGAGAGGCCGCTGCCTCGATCTTTGCCGAGGCGGCGTACTTCGGGCGACGACCTCGCGGGTCTTCGCGGACGCGGACACGCGGTCGTACACCACTGCGTGGGCGGTCTGGGATACACGGTCGGTCCTCCGCTCCTGGTCGCGTCGTTGGTCGTCTGACCGCACTGGCACGCGGCCAATCGACAGTTCGGCTGTCAGGTCGGGAGACTGGCTCGCGACTCGGTGTTCGAACCTGGAACCATCGGTGCCAACGCCTCCAACATGATCAATCGCGGAACTATCAACCAGCTCGACGACGAGCTGTCGGTGCTCGTCGTACCGACGCTCGCTGTCGCGCGGCTCGGAGAGGCTGATCATCACGGGTGGTGGCGGAGCAACGGCGCTTCGTCGACCGGCGCCTTCGTCTTGGAGGACCGGTTTCCACGCACCCGTCGTGTCCTTGGGCTCGAGATCGCGCTCGTCGCAGCCGAGCGTCGCCACGTCGAGGAGTTCGGCGAGCAGGGGGACTTCGTTCATCTCTTCTCGGCGAGCCTTGGTGTGGCTCGTCTCGCGCGAGCGTGGCTGGCCGAGCGCAAGACGGAGAGTGCCGAGGTCGAACTCGTCGGCGCGCTGCATGCCCAATCAACGAGCGAGCTGGAAGCCCTCATTCCCCCGCTGGATCAACGGACGGATCAGGTCGTTTTCGGCGGTCGGGCGCGGATCGGCGAGATCACAGTGGAGGAATTGCGAGACCCCAGACGCCGTGGGCAGACCGTCCAGCTGCTCGCTCGTGCCTTCGTTGATGCGCCCCAGGCTTTGCCGTATCTCGAGGCCGTGGGCGCGAGTTGACGGGTTACACGACGAACATCCAGAAGGGCGGAGCGCTTCTCGACGACGCGAGGTTGATGGTCGAGGCCTGGGATCCCGATTCGTCGATGGAGGAGAACCTTCACGCGATTGCTGAGGGCGGCGGCCTCGTGAAGACGACTCGAACTCGCGCGGCTGACGTCGTGCTCCGCATCCTCAAGCCGCGTCTCGTGGATCCAGGGCCCTTCGTGATCGAGGCTTTGCACAAGGTGCGGTCCGATCCGGCCGCGTTCGCGGAGATCGTGTACTTCGAGGCGATGAGGGATGATGCGTTGCTTCGGGACTTCGCGACCGGGCCGCTTTACACGCTGTACTCGTCCGGGCGCAGCCACGTGACGATCGAGGACGCACTTGGTTGGCTGGCGAGTCTGAGCGAGCCACGGGTCCGCGCCTGGAGCGAGACGGTTCGAGTGAAGGTCGGACGTGGCCTGCTGGCCGCGCTGCGAGACTTCGGCGTCCTGGAGGGAGCCGTAAAGAAGCGGTTCGGACCGCCAAGAATGAGCAACTCCGGCTTCGCCTACGTCGCGTGGCGTCTCACGGGGGAGGCCGGCGCCGACCGCGTCGTCTTCACGACCGATCTTTGGCGCGCGTGGCTGCTCGACGCCCGGCGGATCGAAGAGCTTGCCCTTGAGCTCGATCGCAGTGGGGTATGGAGTTACGCCGCGGCGGGGTCCTCGACACGTATCGACTGGCGCTCAAGGGACGTATGCGAGGTGCTTGATGCCGCTGCGTGATTCGATCGCGGACCTCGGGCGGCGAATCGAAGGGCACGGGGCGCCGAGCTCCAGTACTCCTTCGTATCTCCTCTACGTCTATCCACCGAAGGAGGAGTGGAGTGTCCGTCGGGATCTGAACGACCTTCGGCTGTGGCTCGAGGCGCGCAACTTTGCCTGCGTCTCGATCTCGCTGGCTGAGCTGATGTGGGAAGCACTCGAGGCAGACGGTTGGTACGAGTCACTCGTTTCAGCAGAGCGCGAACAGCCGGGCGACCCAGAGACCCTTGACGACGTAGTGCGGAGCGTGGCCGAGATCTTGCGCCAACCGCCGACGCTCGCCGACAGGGTGATCGAGCGGCTATCCGGCGCGCCGGAGGGGTGTGTCGTGTTCCTCTATCGCGCCGGCGCGCTGTACCCCGCGTTCAGAACTTCGGCGCTGCTGGAGGATCTCCAGGGGAAGCTCTCGCGACCGGTCGTCTTGTTGTACCCAGGGCGCCAGGTGGGATCGCATGGTCTGAGCTTCATGGATCACTGCGAACCGGCATACGGGTATCGGGCGACGATCATCACACGAGGAGAGAACGAATGAAGATCCGCGATGTCTTTCGCCGATCCATCGACCGCACGATCGAAGAGGTCATCAAGGTCGAGCTCGCCGACGAGCAGGTCGTGGCTGACGAGATCGACGAGTACATCGCGACCGAGAACATCGTCGACTCGCTGACCCGCGTGCTCGAGGCGTACCGCGAGCGCCTCTCCGTACCGGGGGAAGAGACGAACGTCTGGATCAGCGGCTTCTTCGGCTCGGGCAAGTCGAGCTTCGCCAAGGTGCTGGGCTACCTGCTCGAGAACCGGAGCCTGGTGGGCCAGACGGCGACGGAGCGGTTCTTCGCGCGGACTGAAGCGCCCGCGGCCAAAGCGCTGCTGAATGTCATCCACCAGCAGCCGGCTCCGGTGGTCGTGTTCGTCGACCTACTGTCGAATCGGAACGTGCACAGGGAGGGCGAAAGCGTGGTGCTCCCGCTGTACCGGGCGATACTGACGAGCCTCGGCTACGCGAGCAGCGTCATCCACGCGGAGCTTGAGATCGACCTGGAGGCGGACGGCAAGCTTGCCGCGTTCGAGCAGGAGTTCACCGCGCAGTTCCCAGGGCAGACCTGGGAGCAGCGCCGTGATGTGACGCTCGCCAAGCAGCAGGCCAGCCGCGTGCTTCATGCGCTCGACCCGGGGACGTACTCATCGCCCGACACCTTCGCGCGAACGATCGACGAGCCGGTCATCAACGCCAACTGGTTCGCAGATCGGGCGCTTGAGCTCGTGGGACGACGCGGCAACGGGGCGCAGCGCGTCGTGTTCGTGGTGGACGAAGTCGGACAGTACGTCTCCAGGAGCGTCGATCGGGTCAGCGACCTCCAGGGGGTCGCAGAGGCGTTTCAGCGTCAGCGCGGACCGCTGTGGCTGATGGCGACCTCGCAGGAGAAGCTCGAAGACGTGGTGGACAGTCTCGAGGGGAAGAAGGTCGAGCTGGCGAGAGCCAAGGACAGGTTCCCGCTGCGGATTGACCTGCTGCCGTCGGACATCGACGAGGTCACCAGCCGGCGAATCCTTGAGAAGAACGACGCTGGGCAGCAAGCGATCCGCGAGGCTCTGATTCCCAACCGGAACAAGCTGGCGACCAACATCCGGCTCGATTCTCCGGCGCGCGCGCATGATCCCTCCGAAGAGGAGCTCGTGCGTCTTTATCCCCTCGTGCCGTACCAAGTGCAGTTGCTCATAGACGCGGTCTCGACTCGTCGAGCACAAGGCGGTGGCACCGGGATGCTCGGCGGCTCGAATCGCACGATCATCAAGCTCGCCCAGCAGCTCGTGGTCGCGACCGGCGCGGGGCTCGGGCAGGACCAGGTCGGCCGTCTCGTCACGATCGACCGAGCGTACGACTTGCTGGAAAGCATCATCCCGACCGCCTGGCGGGGCGAAGTGGACCAGGTCATCGCCCGCCATGGCGGCGAGAGCCTGGAGTCAAGAATCTGCAAGGTCGTCGCCCTGTGCGTGGATGTGCGCGCGCTTCCGCTCACGCCGAAGAACCTCGCGGTGCTTCTTCACGACGGGTTCGTTGCGGAGGGCTCGGAGACCGCGGTGGACGCGGCGGTTGCCCGGCTCGTGTCGGAAGAGGTCCTGCGTCAGGCCGATGATGGGGTCCGACTTCAGTCGCCGGAGGAGAAGGACTGGGAGAAGAAGCGCCGAGAGATCGACCCTCGGCCGGCGGACATAATCCGGCTGTGGCGTGAGTCGCTTTCTCAGACGCTGCGCGGTTTCTCGGTCACCAGTGGACGACCGTTCCGCGTGGAGGTCCACGCGGCAGACGAGAAGCTCACCGACGGAGAGATCGCGCTACGGATCGAGGAGGCGGCGGCCAACCGGCGGGACGAGCTCAAGGAGCGGTCTCGCGAAGAGGTTCGCGCAAACGATGTCACCGTGGCGTTCTCGTTGTCCGATGCCACGCACGACGGATTGGTGGAGTGGTTCCGCAGCAAGGAGATGATCTCGCGGCGGGACGTTCCAGGCACCAAGACGCCGGCCGAGCACGAGTTGATCGCGGAGGAGCGCCAGCGTCTCCAGCGTTCCGAGCGGGCCGCGCGGGACCGGTTGGCCTCGGACATCGGCAGCGGCGTGGCGGTGTTCCGTGGCACCGTCGAGGAGCTGTCGAACGGAGATCTCCGCGCGACCCTCCAGCGAGCGATCGAGGATCGGATACCGCAGATCTTTCTGCAGAGCCATCTCTTCGCCGGCGGTTCGCTGAGGCCCGAGCACGTGCGAATGGTGCTTCGAGCCGAATCCCTCGGCGAGCTACCAGATGCGCTTGGACAGGCCGGAATGGGACTCCTGGAAGACACCCCCGACGGTCGCAAGATCAAGATCGATGACGGGCCGCTGAAGCTAGTCGTCGACTGGGTCACCGAGCGTCACGGCTATGGGCAGGACCCGAGCGGGCAGACGCTGGCCCAACGATTTGGGGGCCCGCCGTACGGAGGGCACATCGACACCGTCCAACTCGTTTTGGCGGCGGGCATCCGCGCCGGCCAGCTAGAGGTGGTGTTCGGCGGTCACAGGATCTCAAGCCCCGCCGACGATCGCCTCCGCACGCTCTTCAAGGGTGTGCAGGCGTTTCGTGGTGCGACGTTCCGTCCCGCCAACGAGCCGATCGCCCTCGAGCGCCGAGTCGACCTGGCCAAGAAGCTGCACGAGCTCACCGGCGATCGTCCGAAGCAGCACACGACCACCGCGTTGGCTGAGATCGTTCGCCTCCGCTTCGGGCCTCTCGCCGAAGTGGTAGGACGAGTCGAGGCCGCTCTGCGGGCCTTCGGCCTGGCGGCCCCGGCCGCCGTTGCACAAGCACGAGACCTCGCGGGAGCCATACGGACGGGCGACGACGAGGGCGTCGTGCTGACTGC
>Ga0136622_10001353_pt1 | contig 10122 bp, 8 predicted proteins | sample AntDrymUQ4482106_2_FD_104803 | JGI IMG/M metagenome (GOLD analysis project Ga0136622, IMG submission 104803) | Polar desert sand microbial communities from Dry Valleys, Antarctica - metaG UQ448 (21.06) | ecosystem: Environmental > Terrestrial > Soil > Desert | place: Antarctica: Dry Valley...
GGCCGTCGCAAAGCGTCGTCTTGCCAGAGGCGCTCAGTCCCTCGATGACCACCAATCGCCCTCGTCCAGTCACGAGCAGGCGGTAGCTCGGCGGAGACCACCGTCAGACCGCCGACCACAGCACCCCGGAGCCCCGGACCTCGGCACGCACCCGCCACTCCGCCGCCAGCGCCCACAGGGTCGCGGGAGCGCGGGGCCCCGACAGGGAGCAGGCCACCGCCACCTCGGTGGTCGACATCGAGCCGAAGCGGCGGAGCGCGCCCTCGACGTCGTCCGGGGTCTCGCCCGCCGGCTCGCCGCCGGATTCGATGACCGCCTGGCGGTAGGCATCGGGCTCCTGCCAGCCGTAGACCCCGCGCAGTCCCCCGTCCACGCCCGCGAACTCGATCGACGGCAGGCGCACCCGCTCGCCCTCGCTTCCGGGGTCGCGCGCAGCGGCCTCGCCGGCCCGGTCGACGTCCGCGCCGAAGGCCTCGACGGCGGCGTGGGAGGCGAGGTCGATGCGGAAGCGCTCGACGTCCAGCCGCGCCGCACGTGCCTCCTCGACAAGGGCCTCGGTGGTATCCAGCTTGCGCCGCGCGCAGGCGAACCCCTCGCGCAGGCGGCGCAGGTATCGCGCTGGGTCGCCCTGCTCGGCAGCCGCCTTCACGGCCATGCATGCGGGGTACGACGAAGCCGGCGGGCCGTCCAGCCACAGGCGCGGGTCCACCGGCATGCCGCCGCGCTCGCCGGCGTCGAGCCACGCCCGCACCAGCTCCAGGGGGTTGCCGAACTCGCGAGCTAGGCCGCCCATGACGTAGGTGAAGCGGACCTGGCCGCCGAACTCCACCTCCATCCGCCGCATGACGGGCTCGAGGGCCCACGACCCCGGGCACGCCGGATCGGTGTAGTACGACGCATGGACCTCGGGCACGGGCGCAAAATAGGGGACAGACCATGAGCACGCTGGTCGGCATGACGCTGAGCGGTCGCTACCGCCTCGAGGAGCTGATCGGGGCGGGCGGGATGTCGACCGTCTACCGCGCCGTCGACGCCACGCTCGAGCGCGAGGTGGCCATCAAGCTCATGCACCGGGAGATCGCCGCCGACTCCGACCAGCTCGAGCGCTTCCGCCGCGAGGCCAGGTCGGTGGCCCAGCTCTCCCACCCTCACATCGTCGGTGTGATCGACGCGGCCGAGGACGAGGGCAGGCCGTACATCGTCTTGGAGTACGTCCAGGGGGAGACGCTGAAGGACCGCATCCGCCGCGGCCAGCTCCCGGCGACCGAGGCGGTGGCGTACGCGATCGAGATCGCGTACGCGCTGAGCTGCGCCCACCAGCGGCAGATCGTCCACCGTGACGTGAAGCCCCAGAACGTCCTGATCGATGCCGAGGGCTCCGCCAAGGTCACGGACTTCGGAATCGCCCGCTCGATGGCGGAGGAGGGCCTGACCGCCGACGGCCGCGTGGTCGGAACGACCGACTACGTGTCGCCGGAGCAGGCCCTCGGGCACCCCGTCACCGGCCAGTCGGACCTCTACTCGCTGGGCGTGGTGCTCTACGAGATGCTCACGGGCGAGGTCCCCTTCCGGGGGGAGAACCAGGTGGCGGTCGCGATGAAGCACGTCCGCGAGTCGGTGCCCGACGTGCAGCTTCGCCGGCCGGGGCTCTCGGCGGCCACCGCCCTGGTCGTGGACCGAGCCACCGCCAAGGACGTCGCCCGCCGCTATGCCGACGCGGACGAGATGCTCCGCGACCTCGAGCAGGCACTGGCGGTCGAGGCCGCCCGAGGTGACCAGACCACCATCGAGACGACCGGGGTCCTGCGCACGCTGCCCGAGCCGGCCCGCCGCCGTCTGCCGTCGAACATGCGCCGGCCCGCCTGGCTCGTGGGGCTCGCCCTCCTGGTGGCAGGAGGCGTCACCGCCGCCCTGCTGGCGGGGCTGTCCGAACGCGCCCAGCGCGGAACCGGTCCTCCCCGCGAGCGCCCTCCCGCGGGGCTGCAGGCGCTATCGCTCGGACAGAAGGCCGCGCACGACTTCGACCCCTTCGGCGGCGACGGCGAGCACCCGGAGCAGACCTCGTTCGTGCTCGACCGCGATCCCGAGACGACGTGGTCGACAGAGCGCTACTCCGCCGGGCTGAACAAGCCGGGCGTCGGGATCTACGTCGACGCCAAGCCACGGGTCGCCGCGGTCGCGCTGCAGGTGCGGACCACCGAGGCCGGCTGGACGGGCGAGGTCTACGGAGCGGAGAGGGGGCCGCCCGAGCAGCTTTCGGGGTGGACGAAGCTCGCGGGGCCCCTGGTGGTCTCCGAGACCCGCGCGCGCTTTCCCCTGCAGACGGGCGGCAGGGCCTACCGCTTTTACCTGGTCTGGATAACGAAGCTCTCCGGCCAGGGCGAGGGGCTGACCACGACGACCGGCACCCAGCCCTCGACCCCCGCGGTCCCCGCCACCGGCACCCAGCAGAGCGTCTTCATCTCGGACATCACGCTCTACCGCCGCGGCCCCGCGCGCCCGTGATCAGAAGCGATACGCGCGCTCGCGCTCGTACCGCTCCAGGGCGTAGCGGATCAAGCGATCCAGCAGCTCGGCGTACGGGACACCGGATGCCTCGAAGAGCCTTCCGAAGACGCTCGTCTCGGTGAAGCCGGGAATGGTGTTCAGCTCGTTGAGGAGCACCCGGTCCCCGTCGACGAAGAAGTCCACCCGGGCCATACCGCTGCAGTCGGCGAGCCTGAAGGCCTCCACCCCCAGCTCGCGGACGCGCTGGCGCGCGGAGGCCGGGATGCGCGCGGGGACCACCAGCTCCATTCCGCCGGGCGTGTACTTGGCCTCGTAGTCGTACCACTCGCCGCGCACGATGATCTCGCCGGGCTCGGAGGCCTCCAGCGCGGTGGTCCCCATCACCGAGCACTCGACCTCGAGCCCGGTGGCCATGGCCTCGACGATGACCCGGGGATCGTGCGCGAACGCCTCGTCGAGGGCCGCGCCCAGAAGCTCGGGATCGGAGACCTTGACGATCTCTACCGAGGAGCCCAGCCGCGCCGGCTTCACGAAGACCGGAACTCCCAGCGCGAACAGCTCGCCGAGCACGTCCTCGCGCTCGGCAGCCCAGCGCGCGTGGCGCACCCCAGCGTAGGAGACCTGGGGAAGCCCGGCGTGTGCGGCGAGGTCCTTGAAGACCAGCTTGTCCATGCACACAGCCGAGGCGAGCACGCCCGCGCCCACGTAGGGAACGTCCAGGCACTCGAGCAGCCCCTGCACGGTCCCGTCCTCGCCGAAGGGGCCGTGCAGGGCAGGGAACGCCACGTCGGCTTCGACCAGGCCTCTGGCCGGACGCAGCGAGAGCTCCTCGCCGCCGGCCCGCCATACGCCCTCGCCGTCGATCTCGACCATCACGACCTCGTGGCCCGCCCGAAGGAGACCGTCGCGGACCGAGGTCGCGGAGGCGACCGAGATCTCCCGCTCGGACGACCTGCCCCCGCCGAGAACCGCGACCCGCACGGGCTAGCCGACCCGCTGGCCGCGCGTCACCGGACCTACCCCTCGGGGGCGAGGTCCGGGTCGAACTCGCCGACGACGATCGTGACCGTCGAGCCGCGGCTCTTGTGCTTGCCGGCCCCGGGGTTCTGTTCGAGGACCTGGCCGTCCTCGCCGCGCGAGTCCACGGGCTCGCTCTCGACCGCCACCCCGAACCCGGCGGAGGACAGGGCGGACCTGGCCTCGGACACGCTGTCCCCGACGACTCCCGGCACCTGGACCTTCGCGGCGGGCTGCGCGACAACCGTGATCGTCACGGTCGATCCCTCGAGCGCCTGGGTCCCGGCCGCCGGATCCTGGGCGAGAACCGTTCCCGCCTCCTGATCGGAGGACTCCTGCTCTGTGACCGTCACCCGCAGCCCTGCCGCTCCGAGGGCGCTCTCCGCCTGGTCCTGGCCCTGACCGGTGACGTCGGGCACGGTGACCTGCTCGGACCCGCTCGACAGGTACAGCACCACCCGGGTGCCCTTGTCTATCTGCGTACCCGCCGCGGGAATGGTCCGCGTGACCCTGCCGGCGGCAATCTCGGGCGATGACTCTTCGCGGACCTGCGTGCGGAATCCCGCCTTGGTGAGGAGCTTCGCGGCCTGCTCGCGCGTCTTTCCGCCCACATCGGGGACGGCCGCCTGACCGGGCCCGTCGGAGACTCGCAGCGCCACGGTGGAGCCCTCCTCCACCCGCACCCCTCCCACCGGGTTCTGGCCGAACACCTGCCCGCGCGGTGCGGGGTTCACGTCGCGCAGGACCTGGATCTCGAATCCCCGCTGCTGGAGCACCGTCGAGGCTGCGGTCAGGTTGAGGCCGACGACGGTCGGGACCGGCTTCCTGTCGGTGGCGAACGGCGGCGAGTCGGTCAGCGCCAGGACGAGCAGGACCAGACCGCCGAGCAGCAGCGCGACACCCGCGGCCACCCACGGCCAGCGCCTCCGGCGCGCCGGAGGCTCCCCCGGCGGAGGAAGCTCTTCGGGGGGCTCCGGCGGCGCCTGCACCGCCGCTGCGGCAGCGGCCGGCGCGGCAGGGTCGGCCAGGGCCGCCGCGGGCGCCGCCGCAGCCTGCGCCGCGAAGGCGGCGGTCACCGGCCCGTCCGAGATGCCCGCGGCTAGCCGGGCGCGTACGGCCTCCAGGGCGGCGATGAACTCGTCGGCGGTGTTGAAGCGGACAGCCGGATCCTTCTCCAGCGCACGAAGCACGACCGCCTCGAGGTCCGGGGGGATCGCCGGATTGAACGCACTCGGAGACGGGGGCGCCTCGGATACCTGCTTGAGCGCGACGGTCACCGCGCTCTCGGCCTCGAACGGGACGCGGCCGGTCAGCAGCTCGTAGAGGATGATCCCGATCGCGTAGAGGTCCGAGGCCGCGGATATCTCGTGGCCCTGCGCCTGCTCCGGCGAGAGGTACTGCGCCGTCCCCATGATCGAGCCGGTCTCGGTGATGTCGGATGCGCCGGCGCGAGCTATGCCGAAGTCGGTGACCTTCGCCCGCTCCTCCTCGTCGAGGATGACGTTGTGCGGCTTGAGGTCCCGGTGAATGATCCCGCGCGCGTGGGCGAAGCGCGCGGCTCGCAGGATCTGGGCCGTCAGGTCGATCGCGCTCAGCGGGTCGAGCGCTCCCTCGTCCTGCACCACCTCCTTCAGCGAGCGTCCCTCCAGGTACTCCATCGCGATGTAGTAGGTCCCCTCCCACTCCCCGCGGTCGTACACCGCGACCACGTTGGGGTGCGCCAGCCCCGCCGCCGACGAGGCCTCGCGCCGGAAGCGCTCCACGAAGTCCTGGTCGTCCGCGAAGCGGCTGTAGAGGAGCTTCAGGGCGACCTTGCGACCGAGCTGCTGGTCCTCGGCGGCCCAGACGTCGGCCATCCCGCCCGAGCCGAGCCGGCCCAGCACGCGGTAGCGCCCGTCGATCAGCGTCTCGGGCGCGACCTGCCTCATCGCAGCAGGGTCTCCATGACACGCTTGGCGATCGGGGCCGCCACGGTGCCGCCCTCGCCGTCGGAGCGCTCGAGCGTCACCGCCACCGCGATCCGCGGATTGCGCACGGGCGCGAACCCGACGAACCACACCTGGTTGATGTCACGCGCAGGATCGATCTCCGCCGTGCCGGTCTTGCCCGCCACCTCGATCCCCTCCAGCGCGGCGGCCGTCCCCGTCCCCTCCTTGACCACGTTGGCCATCATGCGCGTGAGCTGGCTGGCCGTGGACCTCCTCATTACCCGCTCCGCCTCCTCGGCGTCGATGCTCTCGCTGGTCCGCCCGTCGGGATCGACGGCGCGGCGCGTCAGCCGGGGCTTCATCCGCAGGCCGCCGTTGGCGACCGTCGCCGCGACCGTGGCCATCTGGAGGGGCGTGACCGCGAGCTTGTCCTGCCCGATGGCCATGCGTCCGACGTCGATCTGCCGGGACTCGGGGTCGAGCAGCCTCCCCCTTCGGCCGAACTCGCCGGAGGCCGCGCGCTGGGCCGCCGGGTAGTCGAGCGGTGGCTTGCGGTAGAAGCCGAAGCGCTCCATGTACTCGCCCATCCTCGCCCGGCCCAGCTTCACCCCGACCTCACCCCATACCGTGTTGACGGAGTTGGTCAGGGCCTCGGTGAGGGGGATGCTCCCGTAGTCCTGACCGCCGAAGTTCCGCAGGGGGACGCCCGAGATCGCCTTGCCGTTCTTTCCGCTGACCATGCTGTCCGGCGTGTAGCGCCCGCTGTCCAGCGCCGCCGCTGCGGTCACCACCTTGAAGGTCGACCCGGGCGGGTACCCGCCCTGGGTGGCGCGGTTGAGCAGCGGCGACCCGTCCTGGCGCGCGAGCCGCCGGAAGCTGCGCTGGACCCGGTTGGGGTCATATTGGGGGACCGAGGCCATCACCTTGACCCGGCCCGTGCGGGGCTCGATGGCCACGACCGCCCCACGCTGCCCGCCCAGGGCCTCCAGCGCTGCCCGCTGCCCCTCCGCGTCGAGGTTCGTCGTGACGTCGTCGCCCTCGCGGCGCTTGCCCGCCAGCTGGTCGACCAGCGAGTCGATCTCGGTGTCCTGGCCGGTGAGCAGGCCATTTCGCGACTGCTCGAGCCCCGAGCGACCCAGGTTGGTGTACGAGTACCCGATCGCGTGGCCGAACAGGTCGCCCGAGGGGTAGGTCCGCTGCCAGGTGTCGCCCGGCGCCGGCACGGAGCGCGCCAGCAGCGTCCCGTCGGCCGACCGGATCCTGCCTCGCTCGATACGGGCCTCCTCGAGCAGGGTCCGGCGGTTGAGCGCGTTGTCGCGTAGCCCCTCGGCCTCGAACACCGTCCACCAGGAGGTGGACAGCACGAGCAGCCCGAACAGCGCAGCGACCAGCACGTACAGGCGCACGATGGGGGCGTTCACGCAGGTCGCCTCGCTCGGTCGGAGACGAGCAGCAGGAGCGCGAGCAGGACGAAGTTGGCCACTATCGACGAGCCCCCGTAGGACACGAAGGGCAGGGTCACGCCGGTGAGGGGGATGGTCTTGGTGACGCCGCCCACGATCACGAAGACCTGGAGCGCGAAGACCGACGTGAGCCCCGCCGCCAGAAGCGTGGAGAACGAGTCGCGGGCGAGCATCGCGGTCTTGAAGCCCCGCTCGCAGATCAGCAGGTAGATGAGCAGCAGCGCGCAGGCTCCGGCGAGGCCCAGCTCATTGGTGGTGACCGCGTAGATGAGGTCGGTGTGGGGAGCGGGGAGGATCGACGCTCCGCTGGGCAGCTTGAGAAGGGCCTGGCCGAAGCCCGTGCCGAACATTCCGCCGTCGGCCTGCGCGAACAGCGACTGCGCCACCTGATAGCTGCCGCCCGGCGCCTCGTAGAGTTTCTCGTCGAAGGGGTGCAGCCAGGCCTGGATGCGGTCGTTGACGTGTCCCACCGAGCTCGTGAGAAACCACGCTCCCAGCCCGAAGAGCGTCGCGCCGACCAGCACGAAGGAGAGCCGGTTGGTCGCCACGTAGAGCAGCGCCAGAAAGGCCGCGAAGAACATGAGCGAGGAGCCCAGGTCGCGGATGAAGACGAGCATCAACATCGCCGCGCCCCACACCACCAGCAGTGGCCCGAAGTGCTTGAGCGGGGGAATGGTGAGCCCGAGGAAGCGCCGGGCGCCGATGACCAGCACCTGCCGCGTGTCGCGCAGGTAGGAGGCCAGGAAGACGACGATCGCGATCTTCGCGAACTCCGCAGGCTGGAACGAGATCGACCCGATGCCGACACCGAGATAGGCCCCGTTGACCTGCTGACCGATTCCCGGGACGCGCGGCAGCATCAGCAGCACGATCCCGGCCGCCGCGATGGTGTACTTGTAGCGCTCGAGCTTGCGGTAGTCGCGGAGGAAGACGATCGTCAGGGCGAAGAACGCGAGCCCGACCACGAACCACTGCGCCTGCTCGCGCGCCAGCGTCTCGTCGATGCGGTAGATCATCACGATCCCGAACGAGGCCAGCAGGGCCACGAGCGGAAACAGGTACGGATCCGCATAGGGCAGCGTCAGGCGCAGGATCATGTGTGCCGCGACGCACAGGCCGAGGAAGATCGCCCCGTAGGTCAGGGAGACGTCAGAGAGCACCTCCTGGCGCTGGATGAACACCGCGGCGAAGCCGGCGGTCACCAGAAGCGAGGCAGGGACCAGCCCGAGGAGCTCGCGGTTGCGCGCGCTCACCCGTCGAGCCTTCCGGCCTCGAGCTGGTCGACGAGGTCGGCCGCGTCCCCACGCGAGCGCAGGCGGTGGTCTAGCAGGCGGCCTCGGCGGTTCGGCGCCACCTCGGTGGCGGACACGCCCGAGACGTAGAACTGCTGGTAGAGGCGGATTCCCGCAGGTAGGTCATAGGGGAGCCCGCGGAAGATCGTCACGCTGCCCGTGTTGTCGGTCCCGACGAAGAAGACGCCCCGGCTCGCGATCCAGCCGGCCGTGCCGACCAGCGCCAGGATGGCCAGCGCGACGACGAATCCCGTCGGGAACCGGCGGCGGCGGCGCTCGGGCTTGGCCGGCGCGGGCCGCGGACGCCGTGGAGTCGGTGCCGTGCGCACGGGTGGGCCGCCGCCGGTCGGGGCGGGGCGGGCCTCCGTGGCGGTCGAAGCCCCGCCCTGGGCAGGCTGCTCGGCCAGCGCAGCCTGCACGTCCTGGGTGGTCGGGGCGCCCGCGCCCACCATCGTCGCCTGGTCCACCGACGCGTCGGGCGGCCCGCCCGCGTCGTCGGCGAGGCGGAACAGGACCACGGTGATGTTGTCCCGACCGCCCGCGTCGTTGGCGCGGGCGATCAGCGCGCCGCCGGTCTCCTCGAGCGAGCCCGTGTCGTTCAGGACGGCTGCCATCTCCTTCTCGCCGATCATGGCGGTAAGCCCATCGGAGCAGAGGAGGAAGACGTCCCCGTCTCGCGCGGGGTGAGTCCCGGTGTCGACCTCGACCTCCGACTCCGGCCCCAGCGCGCGGGTGATTATCGACCGCTGGGGGTGATGCTCGGCCTCCTCCTCGGTGAGCTTGCCCCGGCGCAGGAGCTCGTCCACCAGCGTGTGATCGCGGGTGAGGCGCCGCAGCTGGCCGTCACGCCAGAGGTAGGCCCGCGAATCCCCGACGTGGGCCAGCGAGACCTCGCCGTCGCCCACGAACGCGGCCGTGAGCGTGGTGCCCATCCCGGCGCGCTGCTCGTCGACGCGGGCAAGCTGGTAGATCCGCCCGTTGGCCTCCCGGGCGATCGAGGCCAGCTTCTCCTCGGGCGAGCCGGTGTCCGGCAGGCCGGGCTCGAAGGCGTCCACCGCGATCCGGGAGGCGACCTCGCCGGCCTGGGCGCCACCCATCCCGTCGGCGACGACGAAGACCGGCGAGCGCGCGAACAGGGAGTCCTCGTTTGCGCGACGCGCACGCCCCGTGTCGGTCTGGCTGAACTCCTCGGCGACCCGAAGCATCAGACGATGACTGATCCCGAATCAGCGGTCATCAGACCTCGAACGTGAACTCGGTCTCGCCGATGCGGATGCGGTCGCCCGGGTGAAGCGGCTGCGGGCCCTCGAGACGCTCCCCGTTGAGGTACGTGCCGTTGGTCGACCCGAGGTCCTCGATCACCACGATGCTCCCCTGCGGGGCTATCCGCACGTGGCGAGACGAGGCGAACGAGTCGCCCAGCCGGATGTCCACGGCCTCGCCGCGGCCCAGCAGGGCCTCCTCCCCGATGTCGTAGGCCGAGCCGGCGTCCAGGCCCGCACCCCGCTCGACCCGCAAATAGGCCCCGGCGAGGTCCGAGTCCGGGCCGAGCCCGGCGGAGGCCGCGTGCATCGCGGTGTCATCCGGCGCCGGTCCCTCGACGACTCTGTCGTCGGCGCCCCTGCGGAGGTCCTTCAGCGCCGATCGCGACACCCAGAGGAGGAAGAGGTAGAGCACCAGCAGGAAACCGAACTTCAGGAGGACCGAGACGGGCTCGAGCATCTAGATGATTGGTTCCGCGGCCGCGTGTGCGCGGTGGCGCGGAAGATCGAGCTGGTCAAGGAAGCAGGGCAAAGCCTTTGCTGGTGGCAAAGGCGAACCCGATGACGCAGACCCAGCGAAGAGATTCCGCGTCATCCGCGTGCGCGGGGTCGTGGAAACAATCATCTAGCTGAAGCGCACGAAGGCCCCGCC
>Ga0136622_10001355_pt1 | contig 10100 bp, 8 predicted proteins | sample AntDrymUQ4482106_2_FD_104803 | JGI IMG/M metagenome (GOLD analysis project Ga0136622, IMG submission 104803) | Polar desert sand microbial communities from Dry Valleys, Antarctica - metaG UQ448 (21.06) | ecosystem: Environmental > Terrestrial > Soil > Desert | place: Antarctica: Dry Valley...
CTGAACGCCGTCGAGGTGCACGGCCTCACCCGCGCCAGCTTCATCCTGCGCGGCGCGTTCGCCGTCGGCACGGTCTACAGCGCCGGCGCCATCGGTCCGTACGTGAAGAACGCCCTGGCTCAGGGCAGCGCCGGCGACATCGACGTGCTCAACTTCGCCTTGACCCTCGAGTTGCTCGAGACGGCGTTCTACGAGCGAGCGCTGAGGCTTCAGCTGAGCGGTGATGTCCGGGAGATGGCGCAGACGTTCGGCACGCACGAGCGCGAGCACGTCGCCGCGATCAAGGAGACCATCGACGGACTCGGCGGCAAGCCGGACAGGGCGCCGAAGTTCTCGTTCCCGCTCTCCGACGAGCGCTCCTTCCTCGCTCTGGCCCAGACGCTGGAGGAGACCGGGGTCTCCGCCTACAACGGCGCCGCCACCCAGATCGAGGCGCCCGAGGTACTCGCCGCCGCCGGCCAGATCGTTCAGATAGAGGCCCGCCACGCCGCGGCGATACGCAGCGCGCGCAGCCAGGCCCCGGCGCCGCTGGCGTTCGACAAGTCGCTTGGGATGGAGCAGGTGCTGCAGGCGGCGAAGCCCTTCTTGAAGACCTGACCAAACGTCCCGTCCGGCGCCGGGCCGGTTCCCTCCTATGGGGTCCGTGCGCCGTGACGGGGCCGCAATGGTTGCTCTCGCCGGCCGATCTAGAAGCCGTACTCCTCGAACAGCTTCAGCCACACCTCGCTGCGGGTGGGAAACGAGGGCACGGCGTGCCAGAGCTTCTCGAGCGGCACCTCGCCCACCACGGCGATGGTGGCGGCGTGCAGGAAGTCGGCCACCTCCGCCCCCGTGAAGGTGGCTCCCACGACCACGCGCCGGTCCTCGTCGATCACGAGCCGCGTCGTGCCCGGGGCATCGTTGCCGTAGAAGCTGCCGCCCGCGTTGCCCGACGTGGTCGCGTCGACGGCGCGCACGTTGAGCCCTTCGCTCTGCGCGCTGTCGAGCGTGTGGCCCACCGCGGCCACCTGCGGGTCTGTGAAGATCACCCGCGGGGACACCGGGCCGTCGGCGGTCACGACCGCCTGCTCGCCCATGATCACGGCGGCGGCCGCCCTCGCCTGGTACTTGCCCATGTGCGTCAGCAGCACCCGGCCGTTCACGTCACCGACGGCGTAGAGCCAGTCGCCCTCGACGCCGGTGGCGCGCATCTGGTCGTCGACCTCGATGATCTCGCCGGGCTCGAGTCCCACGGTCTCCACGCCCAGGTCCCCGGTGAGGGGCCGCCTACCGACAGCGACCACCAGCTCGTCAGCCACCACCGGCGAGCCGGCAGGATCCGGCACGGAGGCCGAATCCTTCGAGCTCCCCTCCTCAAGCTCGATCACCACCTCGCCGCCAGTGCCCGATCGGGTGTCGCGGCTGACCTTGGTCACCTTCGAGTCGAGCCGCACGTCCACCCCACGCTCGCGCAGGGACTCGGCCACCAACTCGCCGGCGAAGGCCTCCTCGCGCGCGATCAGGCGAGGGCCGCCCTCGATCACTGTCACCTGCGACCCCAGCGTGCTCCAGGCCTGGGCCATCTCGACTCCCACCACGCCGCCGCCGATGATCGCCAGGCGCGCCGGCACCTGCTTGGCCGTGGTGATCTCGCGGTTGCTCCACGGCCGCGCCTCCTCCAGCCCGTCGATGGGCGGCATCAGGGCAGCGCTGCCGGTGGAGACCAGCACGGCCCGGGAGGCCACGAGCACGTCCTCGCCCGCCGCGACCCGGCGCTCGCCGTCGAGGCGCCCCTGCTCGCGGATGAGCGCTATCCCCTTGTCCTCGAGCCACGGCACCTGGCCGGAATCGTCGAGGTCATGGATCACCTCGTCCCGGCGGGCGAGCGTGGCCTGCACGTCGAGCCCTCCCGTGACCGCCTCCGCGGCGCCGGGGATACGGGCCACCTCGGCGAGCGCCTCGGCCGGGCGCAGCAGCGCCTTGGAGGGCATGCACGCCCAGAAGGAGCATTCGCCGCCGAGATGGTCGGCCTCCACGATCGCCACCGACAGGCCGCCCTCGGCGAGCCGTCCCGCGGCCACCTCGCCCGCCGGTCCGGCGCCGATCACGATCACGTCGAAGTTGCGCTCGCTCATGCTCTCAGGGGTTCCTCTCTCATCCGTCGCCGAGGGGCGGCGGGTCGATGATCTGCAACGTGCCGTCCTTGCGGCTGGCCACGAAGACCCGCCCGGTCACGGGGTCCACCGCCACCGTATTGGGCTGGCGAACGGTGGGGAACGATCGCAGCTCACGCCGGTCGGTCAGCTCCAGCACCTCGTTGGTCTCGGTCAGCGTGACCCAGAAGCGCTTGCGCTCGGGGTCGACGGTCACGCCGTACGGCGCTCCCGGGAGCGCCGTACGGCGGTGGATGCGCAACTCTGGCTCGGTGAGGACCTCCAGCAGCCCGTCGCCGCGGGTGTCGACCACGAAGAACCGGTTGCCCTGAGCCACCACATGGGTGGGGCCGACGCCGGCATCGATCTTGCCCAGGCGACGCAGGCTCTCGCTGTCGAAGAGCTCGAGCGCGCGCTCGCTCACGCCCACCACCGCTACGAGGCTTCCATCGTCGGACGTCACGACGCCGCCCGGCTGCACCGGGGCAGACAGCCGCTGGACCCGGCGGCCGTTCTCGACCACCGAGAGCGTGTCCCCTCCCTCGTCGCCCACGAACAGGCGCCCCTGCCCGTCGGAGGCCGCGTCGTGGGGGAAGTCGCCCACGCCGGTCCGCCGCAGGCGGCCACCAGGGAGGAAGACCTCGATCAGCTGATCGGAGCGCTCGGCGGGGACGAGCACAGGCCCGCCCGGACGGGCCAGCCTCAGGTGGCGGGGCGACTCGGGCATGGGGATCCGGCGGACGACCTCGCGAGTGTCCATGTCCACCAGCGCGAGCAGGTCGGGGTTGGTGAGCCCCACGGCCAGCAGCCGCGTCTTGGGATCGGCCACGAGGCCCTCGGGCTTGTTGCCGATCGGAATGACGCGGCCGGCGGGGCGCTCATCGAGCGGCGGCGAGACCGCCGGCTCGGCCGCGGGCGACAGACCGTCCTCCGACCCGCCGCAGCCTGCGACAAGCATCACCCCGAGGATGCAGGCGAAAGCAAATGCGGGCCTGCGCGGCATGCCGTGGATTGCACAGGAGTGAGCTTTCAGCTTCATTACGGAGGTCCCCAAAGGCTTCTGATCATGGCTAGGCCGGTCTAGGTTGGCCGGGATGGGAGCGGAGGGAGTCGAAATCAGCGAGGGGCAACACCGCCCCCCTTCGCAACCCACTGGCACAGCCCCCAGGGCCGCCGCGTACGCCGCGCAGGCCAACGACGCGGTGCGGGCGCAGCTCGAGGCCGGATTCTTCGCGCGGCTGGTTCCCGGCGTGCTCGCCGAGGCGGGCGGCGGCCGCCTGCTCGACCTCGGGTGCGGTGATGGCCTGGCCGCCCGGCTGGCCGGATCGGCGCTGACCGAGTACACGGGCGTGGACTTTCGTGATCACCTCCGAGGTGGGCACCCCGGGGAGCACGTGGTGCACGATCTTCGCGATGGCTGCGGACCCGTCGGAGCGGAGCCATTCGACGTGTACCTGGCCACCTTCGGCGTGATCTCGCACCTGAGGCCGCCGCAGCTCGAGCGCCTGCTGCGCGAGATCGCCGCCCACGCCCGCCCGGGCTCGGTGATCGCGCTGGAAGCGCTCGGCCTGGGTTCGCTGGAGTGGCCGCGCCTGTGGGAGACCGAGCCGGGTGACCGGCGCTCGCTGCCCTACCGCCTGGCCTCCGACGTGGCGGTGCACCCGTGGAGCCCGCGAGAGCTCTGGGCGCTGCACCGCGAGGCCGGCCTGCGGCCGGTGCGGGTGCTGGACCGCTCCGTCCAGGCGGGCCCGAAGATCGGGGAGGGCCGTTACTGGCCGGGGCTGCCCCCGCTGCGCGGAGCGCTCGACGACCTGCTCGAGGGGCGCGGGGAGGCCGCGGCCCGCGACGTGCTCGCTCAGCCGCTGCCGCCGCTTCCCGCCGGGCGCGCGGCCGCCGCCCATCAGACCCTCGCCGGGAGGCGACACCGCCTCGCGGCCGGCCGCGGCGGCACGCCGACCGGCCTGGCGCGGGCGGTCTGGGCGCTCGAAGCGCGCTCAGGCGGCGGCTTCGGCCACGGACTGACCGTCGTCGCGCGCAAGCCCTGAGGCGGGCAGCGCCATAGCCCGCAGAGTCTTGGCGAAGAACGTGGCGGGCGCCTGCCGCGCCACCGCGCGGGCATCGTCGATCGAGTCCACGTCGATCAGGGGCGGCAGACCGGTCGTGCTCAGGCCGAGAATCCGCAGCCGCTCACGCTGGGCGGCGAGGGTGGCGGGGCTCGACATCGGCACTCCGGCGAACACCTCGCGATCAGGGCGGCGCAGCCCGATCGTCCAGTAGCCGCCGTCGGAGGTCGGACCGAGCACGGCGTCGGTGCCGGCCTCGGAGAGCCCGGCCAGCGCCCGCGTGAGCATCGCCGCGCTGACCTGCGGCGTGTCCATGGCCACGATCACCGCCGGCCCGCCGACGTCCTCGAAGGCCGCGGCCAGCCGCTCCCCCAGGCCGTCGCCCCGCTGCGCCACCACGTCGAAGCCCGTCGCCAGCCAGTCCCCGGCCGGACCCTCGAGCGCCACCACCCGGCGCGAGCACGGGGTCGCCGCCACCGCGGCGAGCGTGTCGCGCAGTGCCGCCTCGGCCAGTGCCGCCGCCTGGTGCGGCGTGCACGGCGGGCACAGACGCGTCTTCGACCGGCCGGGCACCGGCGCCTTCGCGATCACGATCAGCGCGGGAGCGCTCATCGCAGCGCCGATGTCATGTCGCGTACCGTGCGAGCCGTTCCGCGGAAGGTCCCGGTGATCTTCGAGCGCCCGGAACGGGCGCGGTAGGTCACTCCGATCTCGTCGATCTTCCATCCCGCCGCGGCGGCGACCAGCACCATCTCCAGCGGCCAGCCGAAACGCCGATCGCGCAGGCCCAGATCCAAGAGCGCCTGGCGGCGGGCGGCGCGCATCGGCCCCAGGTCGCGCAGCGCGAGCCCGCTGCGGCGCCGCAGCTCGAGAGCGAGCAGGCGGTTGGCTGCCCGTGCGTGGATCGGGAAGGACCCCGGCTCGGCGCGCCGCGCGCCCAGCATGAGGTCGGCCTGGCCCGAGTGCACCGGTCCCGCCACCAGCGGCAGCTCCCGGGGGTCGAGCGAGCCGTCGCAATCCATGAAGCAGACGACATCGGTGTCGGCCGCGAGGAGCCCGGCGAAGCAGGCCGCGCCGAATCCGCGGCGCGGCTCGTGCACCACGCGGGCACCGAGATCCGCGGCCAGCGTGCCCGAGCCGTCAGTGGACCCGTTGTCCACCACGATCGGTGTGTAAGAGCGGGGTATGCGACCCAGCACCCACGGCAGGGCTTCAGCCTCGTCTAGCACCGGCAGGATCACCTGTGCCGCCATCGGTCCAGACCCTAGGGCGGACCCATTACAGAAGCCGAAACCTGGCGCGCGCCCGGTATCCGGGCTCCCGCCAGGCCATACGCTCGGTCGGATGGAGGCCGGCACCGCACCGATGCGCTCGCCGCGCGCCGAGCGCCGCCGCGGCCTCGGAGTGCCCCTGACCGGCGCGACGGTGATGGCGGGTACGGTGGCCTTCGGACTCGTGGCCAAGGGGAGCGGCCACTCACTGGGCAGCGAACAGCCGCCGCTGCTCTACAACTGGGACTGGCACGCCTCCGCCCTCGCGCTCCTTGCCGTGGCCGTTCTGGGCGCCGCGGTCGCGATCGCCCCGCGCCTCCGCAGCCTCTCCCTCTCCCCCCCCACCTTCGCCGCGGCGGCGCTGGTGCTCGGGCTGGTCCTGCGCCTGGCGGTGGGGGCCGCCCGCGACGGCACCGGGGGCTGGTATGCCGTCTACGACGTGCCCAACAAGGAGGCGTCGAACGAGTACCTGCCCGCGCTGCCCGCGTTCGACAGCGGGGCGCGCTTCTTCCTCGACACCTTCGCGGAGATCGGCACCTCGCTCCCCGTCCACGCGATCGGACACCCGCCCGGGCTGCTCCTGACCCTCCATGCCCTCGGCATCGACACCGCCGAGGGCATGGCGGCGCTCACCATCGGCATCGGGGCGCTGAGCATCCCGCTCGTCTACGTGCTCGGGCGCCAGCTGCTCGATGAGGCGCAGGCGCGGATCGCCACCCTTCTCTACGCCTTCGCGCCCTCCGCCGTGCTGCACGGCGTGACCTCGGCCGACGCCCTCTTCGCGACGCTGGCCATGCTGGCCCTCGCGGCGCTGCTGGCCGGGCGCGGGGGGTCGCGGCGGGGGGCCGTGTCCCCCTCTGGCACCATCGGGTTGCAGAGCGGCGCGGTGTCGCCCTTTGATGGCGGGGGGTTGCAAAGGGGGCCGGTGCGCCCCTTCGATGGCATCATCGCCGCCGTCGGCCCGCCCGCCCTCGCACTCGCCTCCTTCTTCTCCTACGCCAACCTCGCCGTCGGCGCCCTCGCCGCGATCGTGACCCTGCGCCGTGACGGACTGCGTCGCGCCCTCGCCCTGAGCGCCGCCTGCGCAGCGGCTCTGCTGGCCTTCTACGGCGTCCTGCACCTGCTCACGGGATTCGATCCGGTCGGGGCGCTGCGCTCGACCGAGATCGTCTACCGCGAGGGCGTCGCCTCAAACCGCCCCTATGCCTTCTGGGTCTTCGGCTCGCCTGTGGCGTTCCTGCTGGCCGCTGGCGTGCCGCTCGCGTGGCTCGCGCTGCGCGCGCTCGGCGCCCGGGAGACCGTGGCCGTTGCGCTGTTCTCCGTGGTCGCGATCTCCGCCGTGCTCGGCTTCACCAAGGCCGAGACCGAGCGCATCTACCTGTTCCTCGTCCCCTGTCTGTGCCTGGCGGCCGCCACGACGCTGCCCAGGCGGTACCTGACGCCCGTGCTGGGCCTCCTGGCTCTCCAGGCGATCGCCACCGAGCTGCTGTTCGAGACGGTCTGGTGAGCACCGTGCTCGTGACCGGCGGTGCGGGCTTCATCGGCTCGCACCTGGTGGACTCCCTACTTGGCGCGGGGGAGCGAGTCCGGGTGCTCGACAACCTAGACCCTCTCGCCCACCCCTCCGGCGAGCGGCCCGCCCACTTCCCCGAGGAGGCCGAGCTGGTGGTGGGCGACCTGCGCGACCGCGCCGCGGTGGACGGCGTGCTCGACGGAGTCGAGAGGGTCTTTCACCTCGGCGGCGTGGTGGGCAACGGTGAGTCGATGGTGCACGTGCGCAAGGCCGTCGACGTGAACTGCGGCGGCACCGCCACCCTCCTTGAGGCCGTGATCGAGCGCCGCGACGCCGTGCGCCGGCTGGTGGTGGCCTCCTCGATGGTGGTCTACGGCGAGGGCGCCTACCGGTGCTCCGAGCACGGCCTCACCGCGCCCGGGCTCAGGGACCCCGACCGATTGTCACGCCGCGAGTGGGAGCTGATCTGCCCGCGCTGCGGCCTCGGTCTGGAGCCGGTCCCGACCGGTGAGGACACACCGCTGCGGCCGTCCAGCGTGTACGGGATCACCAAACGAGACCAGGAGGAGCTGGCGCTGGTGCTGGGACGCGCATACGGGCTGGAGACCGTGGCTCTGCGCTACCTGAACACCTACGGCCCGCGTCAGGCGCTCGGCAATCCGTACACCGGCGTGGCCGCGATCTTCGCCGCGCGGCTGCTGGCGGGTCGGCGGCCGCGGGTCTTCGAGGACGGCGAGCAGGCTCGCGACCTCGTGCACGTAGCCGACGTGGTGCGCGCCACGCGCGCGGCAATGGACGCGCCGGCGGCGCCGGGCAACGCCGTCAACGTTGCCACCGGACAGCCCGTCCGCGTAGGGGAGCTGGCCCGGATGATCGCGGCGGCCCTGGGGTCCGACCTCGAGCCCGAGGTGACCGGCGAGGCCCGCGCCGGGGACATCCGCCACTGCTTTGCCGACGTGAGCAGGGCGCGCCGGTTGCTTGGCTTCGAGGCGCTTCTCCCGATGGCCGAGGGGATCCCCGAGTTGGCCGCCTGGGTGGCCACCCAGACGGTCGAGGAGCGCGGGGACGAAGCCCTCGCCGATCTGCGTGCCCGCGGGCTGGTGAGCTGAAGCGGCCCGCGCCGCGTACATTTTGCTCCTGTGCCCCGCGTGCTCGCCCCCACCGCGCTGATCGCCGTGCTGGTGGCGGCCGGACTTGCCGTGGCCGCCACGGGCGGCGGCGGCGACACGAGTCCGGTGAAGCCCGGGAGGTCCGCTCCCGCGGTCTCGCCCGCTCTGCGCACCGTCGCGGACCTGGCCCTCCCCGGTGGTCCCGGGCAGGTGGATTCCGGCGTGGGCGTCTATCCCAGCCTCGCGGCCACCGAGCGGCTGGTGTTCCCCGGGCCGGCGGCCCTCGACCGGGCGCGCCGCTTCGCTCGGGCGCGTGAGGGCGAGGTCGCGTTCGCGGTGGCCGACGACCGCGGCGGGATCAGCGGGGTCGACGTGCACAGGCCGTTTGCGTCGGCGAGCCTGTCGAAGGCGATGATCCTCGTGGCCTACCTGCGCAAGCTGGCTGCCGAGGACGGTGAGCCGTCGCAGTCCGACATGCTGACCCTGGGCTACATGATCCGGCTCTCGGACAACGCCTCGGCCGACACCATCTACTCGCGCGTCGGCGACGAGGCCCTGGTGGACCTGGCCCGCCGCGCCGGGATGAAGGGGTTCGCGGTGTCCGGGGACTGGGCCAACGCCACGGTCACGCCCGCCGACCAGGCGCGCTTCTTCCTCGCCCTCGACCGGCTGGTGCCGCGCCGGTTCCGAGAGCTGGCCCGCGACCTGCTCGAATCGGTCAGCGAGCTGCAGTCGTGGGGGATCCCCGTAGACGCCCGCCCCCGCTGGCGGGTGTTCTTCAAGGGCGGGTGGCGCCCCGAGGAGGACGGCGAGATGGTCCACCAGGCCGCCCTGCTCGAGCAGGGCGCCCGGAGGGTGGCCATCGCCGTGATGACCACGGGCGACCCGGACATGGTGTACGGGGAGCAGTCGATCCAGGGCGTAGGCCGGCTTCTGCTGGCGGGACCTCCGGCCGCCCTGCTGCCCGTGCAGACGGCCGGGTCGCAGCCGCTGCGCACCCTGGCCGCCCTGCCCGGCGAGAGGTAGGAAGGTCATCAAGCCCGACTTCGAGTCGCGCCGCAAGCAGTTCATCTTCGGCGAGGATCACGACCGGCTGCGCGAGTCGATCGGCTCCTTCGTCGAGAAGGAGCTGGCTCCCCACGCGGACGAGTGGGAGAAGACAACATTCCCCGACTGGGTATTCACGCGCATGGGCGAGCTGGGCTTCCTCGGCCTGTCATATCCCGACGAGTACGGCGGTCAGGGTGGCGACTACTACTGCAACCTGGTGCTGGCCGAGGAGATCACCAAGGCCAACTCCGGCGGCCTCGCGATGGGCGTGGCGGTGCACACCGACATGGCGACGCCGCCGGTGTTCCTGTTCGGCACCGAGGACCAGAAGCAGCGCTACCTCGTGCCGGCGATCAAGGGCGAGAAGATCTCCTGCCTCGGCATCACCGAGCCCGATGCCGGATCAGACGTCGCCGGGATCAAGACCCGCGCCGTGCGCGATACCCATTCGGGCACAGGTGGCAGCGGCTACGTGATCAACGGGTCAAAGACCTACATCACCAACGGCCTCCGCGCCGACTTCATCGTGCTGGTGACAAAGACCGACCCCGACGCCGGCTACGACGGGTTCACGCTGTTCCTGGTCGACATGGACCTGCCCGGCGTGATCCGGGAGAAGAAGCTCGAGAAGCTCGGCATGCACGCGTCCGACACGGCGCTGCTCGCCTTCCAGGACGTTCGCGTTGGCGCGGACGCGATCCTCGGTCAGGAGGGCAAGGGCTTCTACCACATCATGTGGGAGCTCCAGGGCGAGCGGCTGATCGGGGCCGCGGGCTGCGTGGCCGGCGCCCAGCGCTGCTTCGACCGCACGCTGCGCTACGCCACCGAGCGCCATGCCTTCGGGCGCCAGATCGGCAAGTTCCAGGCGATCCGGCACAAGTTCGCCGAGATGGCCACGAAGATCGAGTCGGCACGCCAACTCACCTACATGACGGCGTGGCGCTTCCGAAACGGCGAGTACC